>Ga0307417_10000310_pt1 | contig 20310 bp, 21 predicted proteins | sample SalMarWE160210MG_2_FD_202514 | JGI IMG/M metagenome (GOLD analysis project Ga0307417, IMG submission 202514) | Salt marsh sediment microbial communities from the Plum Island Ecosystem LTER, Massachusetts, United States - WE1602-10 | ecosystem: Environmental > Aquatic > Marine > Intertidal zone... | reverse complement strand
GAGAAAGGGTCTGAAAAAGACTCTCAGGCCCTCCTCCTGGTGCAGCAAATAAAATGGCTCGCTATGAGGAGCAGGTCGCGACTTCGTTGGAAGTCATCATCGTGCCCATGGACGGTCAGTACAAAGTCCATGGACGGACTTTTTACGGTTCCATCAATTTTTGGAATTGAATAAGAATACCAACAACCTTTGGAGTAGAAAAAATGGTTACGGACTTGAAAAAGATGATAGACCACGTAAGCCGCGAAAAAGGGGTTGAAAAAGAAGTATTGGTACAGGCCCTCGAAGAAGCGGTGAAGGCAGCTGCCAAGAAGACCTTTGGCCCTGAGCGCGATATTGAAGTGCATTTCAACGACGGGATGGGTGAGATCGAGGTTTTTGAGTTCAAGGATGTGGTATCGGATGTAGAAAATGAACATCTTCAAGTTTCGCTCGAAGAGGCAAAAGAACTGGATCCGGAGTCTGAACTAGGGGACAGCCTTGGAATGAAAATGGATATGGGCACGTTCGGTAGAATCGCGGCCCAGGCTGCGAAACAGGTGATTATGCAACGGCTGAAAGAGGCTGAACGCGATATTGTCTACGACGATTTCAAAGATAGAAAAGGGGAAATCATCAATGGCATCGTACAGCGCTTCGACAAAGGAGCGATCATTGTCAACCTGGGGCGGACTGAAGCCGAGCTGCCGGCCAGGGAACAGATACCGAGGGAATCCTACAGGCAGGGCGACCGTATCAGGGCCTATATCCTTGACGTAAGACAGTTTAGCAGGGGACCACAGATTATCTTGTCAAGAACCCATCCTAACTTCCTGTCGGCGCTGTTTGAAACCGAAGTCCCTGAAATCTCAGAGGGAATAGTGCAGGTTGTTCAGGTGACGAGAGAACCGGGAAGCCGGACAAAAATAGCGGTTGCCTCGAAAGAGTCGGACGTTGACCCCGTCGGCGCTTGTGTGGGCATGAAGGGCAGCAGGGTCCAGGCCGTAGTTCAGGAGTTGCGAGGGGAGAAGATAGATATTGTCACCTGGAATCCTGACCCCGCCAAGTTTGTCTGTAACGCGCTGGCCCCTGCCGAAATTGTCCGCGTTATCGTAGATGAGACCAATCAATCCATGGAAGTTGTTGTTCCGGATGACCAGCTTTCCCTGGCCATCGGGAAAAGGGGACAAAACGTGCGCCTGGCGTCAAGGTTGACCGGCTGGAGACTGGATGTAACCAGTGAAACCCATTATAGTGAGGCCTTGAAGGAAAATTATATGGCCCTGATTGGACTTGAGGGAGTGGGGGAGAGCCTTGCGGCGGACCTCTTTCAGGCGGGATTTAGATCTGCAAAGGATTTGTCTGAGGCCACGGTGGACGAATTGCATGCCATAGGGGGCATCTCGGAAGAGGTGGCCGGAAAGATCATCGAAAATGCGGGAGGATATATCCGCAAAAAGCCGTCTTCCGCTCCGGAAGACAATGATGAGCCAGGCGAAAACGAGGTGGTCGGCGAGGATTCAGAGGCGCCATTGGCAGAAGAGCAGGACCCCTCTGGAACCGGCGAAAAAGAGAAATAGGGGTCAGGAATCCGGTGGGACGGGGAAAAGGACACATCCCGATTCGCACATGCCTGTCATGCGGAAGAAAAGGGAACAAGGCAAGCATGATCCGGATGGCCCTGGATGCGGGCGGGAAGCTTCTCCTGGATATGGGCGGGGCTGCCCCTGGACGAGGGGCCTATGTTTGTCGAAAAAGGCAATGCCTCGATGTCCTGGTACAGGGCGGGAGAATCAGTAGGGCATTCAAGAAAAAAGGGGTTCTTCAAACCTGCCCTGGGGATCTGGAACACTTCAGAAAAGAGATAACCCACTTTCCTCTCTGTTGAGGGGGAAGGCTGCAAAGTATAGAAGTATAAAAGAGACATTCCAGAAGTCATCAAGTGATGCCGGTTGCGTTTTTCTGGAATAGTTGAAACATGTTTGGGGGAATTTATGGCCAAAGTCAGAGTCTATGAACTAGCTCGAGAGCTTAACTTGGACAGCAAGAAGCTTGTGGAAGAACTCTTGGCTGGAGGAATGGATATCAGCAACTACATGAGCACTCTCGATGAGCAGGCTGCAGTGCGTGCCAGGGAGATCGTTTCGGGTGCCGTGACTGAAGTTGTGGAGGAGAAGCGGGTTAAGCCAACGATCATCCGTCGTCGAAAAAAACGCGTTGAGAGTGAAGAGAAGGTTTCGGAAGTCCAGGCAGTGGAGGCCGAGGGGGAAGAAAGGCCTGGAATACCCCCTGCGGAAACCGGACAGGAGTCCATCCCGGAGGTCCAGTCGGAGAAAGGCCCGGTTTTGGCTTCTGAGGCCCCTGAAGCACCAATTCCCATTCCAGAACAACCCCCCGAGAGTGAAGTCATCGATGATGCGGCTGCAATAGAGGAGCAGGTGGCAGCCGCACCTGAGACCGGAGAAGCCGAAGGGCCGGAGTCTGAAACAAAGGCCAAGTCCAAGAAAATAAGGAAAAAGAAGCGTGACCAGCCTGCGAAGGTCATCCTACGCCCGGAAGAGGGACCGCTCAGGGATATGATCCAGGAGAAGAAACGTTTGGAAGAATCGAGACCTGTGGCAGAGAAAAGAGTCCCGGTCGCTGCGCCAGGCGAAATTGCAAAGGAGGTTGCTGATAAAGCAAAAAGGGCCAAGCCTGCCAAAAAGAAAAAGAGAAAAGAAAGGGAAAAAGCCCAGGAATCCGATGTGAAAACCGCTCCCCGATACCGCAAGAAGGAGATTTTCGAGCGGGCTGATCTTTATGGTGGCAAAGGTCCCAAGAAGAAAGGAAGAAAGGGCCAAACGAAGGGAAGGGATGTTGAAAGGAGACTCAAAAGCACTGAAATCACGGTTCCAAAGGCTATCAAAAGGCGACTGAAGGTTCAACAGGTGGTGACGGTTGGCGAACTGGCCAAGGCCATGGGCACAAAGGCGGTCGATTTGATCAGGTCGTTGATGAAACTGGGTGTCGTTGCCAACATCAATCAATCCATCGACTTTGAAACGGCTGCGCTGGTGGCGGATGAATTCGGCTATGAACTGGAACTGGATTCGTTTGAAGAGAACCACCTGACCGCCGAAATTGAAGACAGGAAGGAAGATCTTGTGTCAAGGCCGCCTGTAGTGACCATCATGGGACACGTTGATCACGGCAAGACCAGCCTTCTGGACTACATAAGAAAGTCAAATATCCTTGGAGGGGAATCAGGCGGAATTACCCAGCACATCGGTGCGTACTACGTCCAGACGGACAAGGGAGACATCGTCTTTCTCGATACGCCCGGTCATGAGGCCTTTACGGCCATGAGGGCCAGGGGTGCCAAGGTTACGGACCTTATCGTGCTGGTGGTAGCTGCCGATGATGGTGTCATGCCCCAGACAAAGGAAGCCGTCAATCATGCCCGGGCCGCCAATATTCCCATCGTCGTCGCCGTCAACAAGATCGACAAACCGGATGCAGATCCTGACAGGGTTAAGCGCGAACTCGCGGAACTTGATCTTGCGCCGGAAGAGTGGGGAGGCGAAACCATCTTTGGGCAGATTTCAGCAAAAACCGGTGAAGGCGTGGACGATTTGCTGGCCCTGATCTTGCTCCAATCTGAAATGCTTGAATTGAAGGGTAATCCTGAGAAATCGGCAAGGGGGACCGTAATCGAGGCCAGGCTGGACAAGAGCAGGGGCCCAATCGCCAGTGTTCTGATCAAGACCGGCTCCCTGGTGCAGGGGAATTACTTTATCTGTGGACAGCACTATGGACGTGTCAGGGCCATGATGGACCACCGTGGAAAGAAACTTCTCTCGGCGGGGCCATCCTTCCCGGTGGAAATCTACGGCATTTCAGGGGTTCCCATGGCAGGGGACGAGTTCATCGTGGTTCCGGATGAGAAGACCGCAAAGCAGGTTACCGAGCACAGGATTGACGAGAGAAAAATGCATGAGGTGGGAAAGACCGGGATAATCAGCCTCGATCAGCTCTTCGACAAAATAAAAGAAGGTGAGATAAAAGAGCTCAACATTGTGCTCAAGGCCGACGTCCAGGGCTCGCTGGAAGCCCTGTCCGGCTCTCTGGAAAAATTGAGCACTGAAAACGTAAAACTCAGCATCATCCATGCGGCCACGGGCGCCATAGCGGAGTCCGACGTCATGCTGGCTTCGGCTTCAGGTGCTGTTGTTATCGGCTTTAATGTAAGGACCAACCCCCGGGTTGCATCGATTGCTGAAAAAGAGAATGTGGATATAAGGTACTATGACGTGATTTACAATGCCCTCCAGGACATCAGGGCTGCGATGGTGGGGCTTCTGGAGCCTGTATACGAGGAAGATGTGATAGGAAGGGCCGACGTGAAAGAGACCTTCCATCTCCCGAAGGTGGGGACCATCTCCGGATGCCAAGTGACTGACGGACATGTGGAAAGGAATGCGAAGGTCCGTCTGCTGAGAGACGGCGTGGTTATTTTTACCGGCAAGCTGGCCTCCCTTAAGCGTTTTAAGGATGATGTCAAAGAGGTCCAATCAGGATATGAGTGTGGGATCGGTCTCGAAAATTTTCAGGATATCAAGCCCGGGGACGTGCTGGAGTTCTATAACATGAAGGAGATCGAGGCACAATTGTGATAGAATTATGGTGGTGGGCAGCCTGAAAATAGAATTTCACCTTCCGGAGAACCATTCGCTCAAGGGAAAGCGGAAGATCGTAAGAAGTATGGTGGACAAGGTCAAGGCCCGCTACAACGTGTCCATTGCTGAAGTCGGATCCAATGACAGGTGGCAGAAGATTGAACTGGGGGTCAGCGCGGTCGGGAATGACAGGCGGCATATCGATTCGTCCCTAAACCATGTCTTGGGCTTTCTTGAGTCTCTTTGTCTGGCAGAGATTATCGGAACGGATATGGAAATTGTTAACCTCTGATTGACCGCAACAGGTTCATATGGCCGCGATCCTGGGGAGTCACCAGAGAACATTGAATTTCAAATCATGGTAGGGAATGGAGTGACGCATGTTATCCGGCAGACGAGCCAGCAGGGTGGGTGAACAGATTTTGAAGGAACTGGCCTTTTCGCTCCTGGAAAAGGTGAATGACCCGCGTGTCGGAACCGTGACACTGACGGGGATTCAACTCAGCAATGACCTGAAACAGGCGAAGATCTACTACAGTGTCATGGGAGAACAGGATCAGATTGCAAAGGCCGGGGAGGGCTTGGAGAGCGCCAAGGGGTTTATCAAGAGAGAGGTCGGCCACCGGCTAAAATTAAGATATGTGCCTGAGATGCGGTTTATCCATGACCCATCGCTTGCCTTCGGAAGCCACATGGAAAAAGTTCTGGATGAAATAGCCGATGATGAATAGAGACGAGATCATAGCCGGGATCGTGGCGATTCTGAAGGAGGGAAAAAGCTTCCTGCTGACCACTCACGTAGATCCGGATGCCGATGGTATCGGTTCGATGCTTGCCCTCGGCTGGGCGCTGGAAAAACGTGGCAAGGAAATCACCTTGTTGATTGAGGAGCCACTGGCATCTCCCCTCAACCAGTTGCCCGGTGCTGACCGGATCGTTCAGTCCTTTGACATGGCGCTGGAATTTGACGCAATTGCTGCGCTGGATTGCGGAGATCCCAAGAGACTTGGAGCGCATCGAGCCCTTCTTGAGAGAGGAGAAAGGGTCATATGCATCGACCATCATAAGACGAACAGTTTCTTCGGGGATATTAATCTGGTTGACCCCCGGAGTTCTTCGACCGGTGAACTGATTTTCCATATCATCAAGCAGGCGGGGTTTCCTCTGGAAGAACAGACAGCCATGAATCTCTTCGCCGCCATTCAGACGGATACCGGCTCTTTCAGGTACGAAAATGCCAGTGCCGATTCCTTCCGGATCGCGGCTGAGCTTGTGGATCTTGGTGCAGCGCCATGGGAGATTTCCAGGATCGTCCTTGAAGGGTACTCCTCTTCCCGGCTCAAATTGCTCCAGAGGACCCTCGACACACTTGAATTCTACCAGGACGGCAAGATAGGCATGATGACCATTTCTTCCAGGATGTTCAAGGAGACGGGGGCCAGGCCGATCGACAGTGAACGGTTCGTGGACTATCCACGGTTTGTCTCGGGGGTGGAACTTTCCGTCATGATCAGGCAGATAAACGCAAACGAGCACAAATTCAGCCTCCGGTCAAATAAACTGGTGGATGTGGCCGAACTGGCCTCCTGCTTCGGGGGCGGGGGGCATGCCAGGGCAGCCGGGTTCCAGGGCAGGGGCACGCTAAAGATTTTGAAAAAGAATTTCTTAGAGAAAGCTGTTCGTTTTTTTGATGGGACATCCAACTGACGGGATCCTGCTTGTGGACAAGGCGGAAGGGGAAACCTCTTTCGACATGGTGAGACGGGCGAGAGGTGTGTTCCAGACCCGAAAGCTGGGGCATGCCGGGACACTGGACCCGTTTGCTACCGGTCTTCTGGTGCTCTTGCTGGGACAGGGAACGAAGCTCTCTAATTTTCTCATGTCACAGAAAAAACTCTACCAGGGGACCCTGTTGCTGGGTATTGAGACGGACACCCTGGATGCTACGGGCGTAACAACGGAGACAAGGCCGGTTCCTGAACTGAAACGGGGCGAAGTACTTGAAAAGTGCAGCCACTTTATAGGAGAAATAGAACAGTCGCCACCCCGTTATTCAGCTCTCCGATGGAAGGGCCAGCGGGCGTACAAGCTCGCACGCAGAGGGGTAGATTTTGACCTTCCCAAAAGGAAGGTTACCATCGAATCTCTTGAGGTGGTTTCTATAAATCCGCCCCATATGACCATCAGGACGCGTTGCTCGGCGGGCACTTACGTAAGGAGTCTGGCGGCGGATATCGGCAGGAGCCTGGGCACCGGTGCCCATTTGATATCCTTGAGGAGACTTGCCAGCGGACGGTTTCTATCAGAGGATGCCCTGGCCTCGGAACGACTCAACCGGGATCTGAGTCCCGCTGTTCTGAAGGATAGGGTAATCTCTCTGAACCGGTCGCTGCCGGGTATGCGGAAATGGGATGTGGACGCCACCATGGCGAGGCGGATAAGGCAGGGTTACCAACCTGCCTGGAGAGAATTGGCCTTTGGGCCATGCATATTGAACGGGGGGGATGGGTATGTAAAGATCGTGAAAGATGAAGAATTGATTGCCGTAATGAGCATACAGATCCAAGGGAAAGAAGGCGGTCCCAGAACCAAACTGATGAGAGTTTTTGACTGATCAATCATGTCAACATATGGAAGGAGGAATAAAACGTGGTTTTAACGGCCGAAAATAAAAAGGAAATTATTGAAAGATTCAAACTTCACAACAATGATACGGGTTCTCCGGAGGTGCAGATTGCCCTTTTGAGCAATAGAATAAAATACTTGACTGACCATTTCAAAGTACACAAGAAAGATCACCATTCAAGGCGCGGGTTGCTGAAACTGGTTGGTCAGAGGCGAAGGCTCCTCAACTATCTCCAAAAAAGTGATGTGGAAAGATATAGAACTGTTATCAAAGAACTCGGCATTAGAAAGTAGACCAACATATCCTGCAAGAGGGCTGATGGGTCAACTGAAAGGAAACAGATAGAGATGATAAAAAACTGTTCAATAGAAATTAATGGTCAGAAGCTGAATGTGGAAACCGGTCGCATCGCCAAACAGGCGAGCGGCTCAGCGGTCGTGACCCTGGGCGAAAGCGTCGTACTCGTTACAGCTGTCTCAACCGACCAGGTTCGTGAAGGGATTGATTTTCTTCCACTGACAGTGGAATACCAGGAGATGTCCTATGCAGGCGGCCGGATACCCGGGAATTTTTTCCGCAGGGATATGGGCCGGCCCGGTGAAAAGGCGACGCTGATATCGCGGTTGATAGACAGGCCGTTGCGCCCGCTTTTTCCGGATAACTATCACAACGAGACGCAGATCATTGCGTCGGTGCTCTCTACGGATAGGGAGAACGAAGGGGATGTCCTGGCCATTCTTGGGGCCTCTGCGGCCCTGGAGGTTTCCGATATCCCTTTCAACGGTCCTATTGCCGGGGTCAGGGTAGGTCGCCTGGAAGGTCAATTGATTGCAAATCCCACCATCAGCCAGCAGGAAACCTGTGACATAAACCTTATTGTCGCAGGAAATCGCAATGCGGTGGTCATGGTTGAAGGGGGTGGTCAGTTCGTATCCGAATCGGATATCATCGATGCCATATTTTTTGGGCATGAGGCCATTCAACCCATGCTCGATATGCAGGAAGAGCTCAAGAGATCGGTGGGAAAGGAGAAGCGGGTGGTCTCGGAAGTCCCTGTTGATGAATCCTTTTGTGAGCGGATAGCCCAGGTCGCCACTCCCAAGTTCAGGGAAGTCATTACCACGGCGGACAAGATGGAGAGACAGAAAAAGAGGCATGAAGCACAACTTTCCGTTCTGGACGCATTTACTGATGAGGCTGATGACAAGACGTCGTTCATCAAAGATCAAGTTCACGAGGTGGAAAGACGTATGGTCCGCGAAATGATCCTGGACGAAGGGAAAAGGATTGACGGGCGTTCTTTCACCGAGGTCAGGCCCATCGAGTGCACGGTCGGCTTGTTGCCGCGTGTCCATGGATCGGCCCTTTTTACAAGGGGAGAGACCCAGGCACTGGTCTTGACAACCCTGGGCACGGAATATGATGAGCAGAGAATCGAATCTATTCACGGAAACCATTTCAGATCGTTCATCCTGCACTATAATTTTCCCCCTTACAGTGTGGGTGAGGCCAAGAGAATAGGTGGACCAGGTCGCAGGGAAATTGGCCACGGGGCCCTGGCCAGGCGTGCTCTTATACCCGTCATGCCCGACAAAGAGGGATTTAACTACTGTACCCGGGTCGTCTCCGAGATCCTGGAATCCAATGGCTCTTCGTCCATGGCAACCGTCTGCGGCGCCTCCCTTTCTCTTATGGATGCAGGCGTTCCGCTAAAGGAACCGGTTGCAGGCGTGGCCATGGGACTGGTCTCCGGCAATGACAAGGTGGTCGTGCTCACGGATATCCTCGGGGATGAAGACCATTACGGGGATATGGATTTCAAAGTCACAGGCACCGCGAAGGGGATAACGGCCCTCCAGATGGACATAAAAATGGAAGGAATCACCAGGGAAATCATGCAGAAGGCCCTGGAGCAGGCCAGGGAAGGGAGGTTGTCCATACTGGAAAAAATGAACGCGGCCATTTCCAGTGCCAGAAGCGAGGTTTCACAATATGCCCCTGTGGTTATTGAAATGCACATAAAGACGGACAAAATAAGGACCCTGATCGGCCCGGGTGGGAAGATGATCAAACAGATCACCAGTGAATCAGGGGCACGTGTTGAGGTGGACGATGATGGAAAGGTCGTCATCGCGGCAGCGGACCAGGAGTGTGCGGACCTGGCGCAGAAGATGGTCAGCGACCTGGTACAGGAGGCTGAAATCGGGAAACTCTACATGGGGAAGGTCCAGAAAATCATGGACTTTGGCGCATTTGTGGAAATATTGCCGGGGACGGACGGCCTCATCCACATCTCGCAGCTTGACCGCGGACGGGTTGAGAAGGTCACGGATGTGCTCAAGGAAGGAGATGAGGTCCTCGTGAAGGTCCTTGATGTGGACGAACGTGGAAAGATTCGCCTCTCCCGGAAGGCCGCGCTGGGCGAGAGTCTCGATGATGTATCATAAGACGGTTCTCGGAAATGGATTGAGGATCATCTCCGAGCAGTTGGATCATCTGAAATCCGTTTCCGTCGGTATCTGGGTCAATGCCGGTTCAAGGGATGAACAGCCGGAACAGAACGGCATTTCCCACTTCATCGAGCACATGATTTTCAAGGGAACCCTGAACCGGACGACCCTCCAGATCGCCAAGGAACTGGACGGTATCGGGGGCATGTCCAATGCCTTTACAGGCAAGGAAAATACATGCTTCCACGCAAGGGTGCTGGGCCGGCATTTCCACCGACTGGCCGATATCCTGTCTGATATCTTTCTGAATTCCCTCTTCGACCCACAGGATCTGGAACGTGAGCGTCAGGTCATCCTCCAGGAAATCAGTATGATGGAAGACGCTCCTGATGAAAAAGTGCACGTCTTTTTCAGCAGGCAGTTCTGGAGAAACCATTCACTCGGGTTGCCTATACTCGGCACGAACGATACGGTTTCAGCGATCCGCAAAAAAACGATTCTGGAGTCCGTCAAGAGGTTTTACGGGCCTGAGAACGTGGTGGTTGCGGTTGCCGGCAACATTCGGCATGACGCCCTCGTTTCACATTTCGGCCCCCTCTTTGAGACCCTGGAGCCCGGTAGATCTTCAGAAGAGAGGGTGCCCCCTAAGTCAAGCGTTGGAATCTCCCACCATGAAAAGGGACACGAACAGGTCCATGTTTGTCTCGGGGCGGAGGCCCCCTCTTTTACGGACGAAAGGCGGTTTGCCTGCGCCCTGTTCAGTACGATTCTCGGAGGCAACATGAGTTCGCGTCTCTTCCAGGAGATCAGGGAGGACAGGGGACTTGCCTATTCCATATACTCTTTCCTCTCCTCTTACTGCGATTCGGGCATATTCGGGATTTACTTGGGTACGGACGGCGACAATGTTAATCCCGCACTGGAAACCATCAACAAGGAAATCCGCAAGATTCAGAAAGGGGCCCTGTCTCAAGAGGACCTTGACGCGGCGAAAGAACATATCGTCGGCGGTATCTACCTTTCCTCGGAAGATCCAGATAACAGGATGATGCGCCTTGCAAAAAATGAGTTTGTCTTTGGTCGTTATGTGCCCTATGAAGAGGTGGTGGAACACCTTGAGCAGGTCTCCGTCGATGAGGTCATCCAAGAGGCAAAAACGATCTTCAGCGGCAGAGGGACTTCCCTCGTTACACTCGGCCCCTTCGGGGGCGAGAGGCTTGATTCGTCGAACCTGAGATTCTGATAGCCGGATACTCGAAACTTGAAACTTGATGATTTTGTAAAAAGTCATCATCGTGCCCATGGACGGGCACGCAAATCAATGCGTGCAAGGCAAACCACTGATTTGTAAGGAAGCCGAAAATCACACTTTTCGGATTACGTCAGTAAAAAGTCCATGGACGGACTTTTTACGGTTTCATCAAATATGATGACTTTGTAAAAAGCTGGTTTATGCCGCGAGCACGGCCTATGAGCAACAAAGTGGAGGAGAACCTGACACTCTTTTTCAGACCCTTTCTAAACACTTCGGAGGGAATGGACGCCGATTTGGGGTTTAGCGTAAATTCATATAAGCGCTTGGGGATTGGGAGGCTTAAACCCCAAATAGTCGTCCATGTCGGTGTTTGGTGCCAAGTGCACTATGAGAAAGGGTCTGAAAAAGAGTCTCACGCCCTGCTGCTTGACTCCGGCGGATGAGACGACTTCGTTGGAAGTCATCATCGTGCCCATGGACGGGTCAGTAAAAAGTCCATGGACGGACTTTTTACGGTTTCATCAAATTTGAATATCCAATTTCAAGTTTCATCGGTAAGGTTTTGCGGTGGACGAGGAAATAATCACTATCAAGGTAAAACGCCTGGAGGGGGAAAACCATCTGCCCCTCCCTGAGTATGCATCCGAAGGATCATCCGGTCTGGATATCCGGGCATCCCTGAAACAGACGGTCTGCCTGGAGCCGGGTAAAGTCAAGTTCATTCCCACGGGCCTCGCCTTTTCCATCCCTCCCGGTTTCGAAGTACAGGTTCGCCCGAGAAGCGGTCTCGCTCTGCATCACGGGATCGGTATGGTGAACGCACCCGGGACCATAGATAGTGATTACAGGGGTGAAATTGGTATTATCCTAATTAACTGGGGAGAAAAGCCATTTTTTATACAGAATGGTGATAGGATTGCCCAAATCATTGTAGCTAGAACCTATCGGGCTGAGATTGTCGAAGTGAAGGAACTGGATGATACAGGCCGGGGATCCGGCGGATTTGGACATACCGGAAAAGCGTAGCGAAGCGAAGTGAATGCACTTAAAGACAAGTTGCTCAGGTTTTGTACGCTGGCTTCGGGCAGCAGCGGAAATGTATGCTACATCGAGACAGCCCAGACGCGGATATTGGTGGATGCAGGTCTGAGCGGGCGGGAAATCGTGGGAAGGATGGGCCTCATCGGCATTGAGGCAGAAACGCTGAATGCCATATTCCTCACACATGAACACCAGGACCATATCAAGGGCGCAGGTCCGCTGTCGCGTCGCTTCGGCCTGCCGGTTTATCTCTCCGAAGGGACACTAAGAAAAGGGGAGAAGAAACTGGGAAAGCTTGAAAACGCAGTTCTAATGAACGCAGGGGATAAGATCAGTGTTAACGACATCACCGTTGAGACCTTCACAAAGTGCCATGATGCGTCGGATCCCCTTGGCCTCGTCGTGCGTTCAAACGGCAAGAAACTGGGCGTGGTGACCGATCTGGGGCGCAGCACCGCAGTGGTGGAAGATCACCTGAAGGGCTGCGAGGCCCTGGTGATGGAATTTAACCACGACCCCGTTATGTTGGAGGAAGGGCCTTACTCCCTGGAACTGAAGCGACGCATCAAGGGGGCCGAAGGACACCTTTCCAATGACCAGGCAGGTGATCTCCTGGCATCCGTGGGCCATCAAAACCTCAAGCATTTGGTCCTGGCCCACCTCAGTGAAATCAATAACAGACCTGAAAAGGCCTACAACCTGGCTGTAGTTACACTTGAAAGACTCGGGTTCACCCATGTGGAAGTGACCGTCGCCCGTCAAGACAAGCCCGGCAGGATCTTGGAAATATGATGACTTTGTAAAAAGCCGGTTTATGCCGCGAGCACGGCCTATGAGGTACGAAGAGGAGCCGAACCTGACACTCTTTTTCAGATCCTTTCTAAACACTTCGGAGAGGATGGATGCCGATTTGGGGCTCAGCATAAATTCATAGAAGCGCGTAGGGGTTTGATAGGAGTGAACCCCCTGAATTCCTTTCGACGCACCCGGCACCATCCTCTCGAATCCTCGGCATCAGGAACTATCTGCCGGAGGCCATGGCGGTCTATAGAAAGTCCGGGCGGCAATAGGGTGGTTTCAGGTGATGCGAGGGATGCCCTGAAAGGTAGATAGTTTCCACCGGCTGAGTGTAAAATGCGGCAATGTGGCAAACATTGATCGGAGGGTGACAAATGGAACAATCAAGGACGGATTCCTTTTTCTTTTCCCTGGTAAGAGTTACCGACGTCATCTACAGAGACGAAGTCGCACTCGGAGACACACTCCATTTTATAGTCTCTCTTGCGTCCGAACTCACCGCGGCCAAGGGAAGCACCATCCGAGTACTGGAGCAGGGGACCTTTAACCTGAAGGTGGTTGCAAGTTATGGCCTAAGTCAGGCCTACCTTAACTCGGGTGCCATTGATTTCGGAAAAAGCATCACGGAAATCATGCAAGGGGACGTGATCATCATCAACGATTTTGAAAAAGACAAGAGGATACAGAACCTGGAGGCGGCCCGGAAAGAGGGCGTTTGTGCCGTCATTGGAATCCCTTTTACGGTCAATGAATCCACGTACGCCATCTTGCGGGTCTATTTTTCATCAAAGAAGGTCCCCACCCACGATGAAATGCAGCTCCTCAATACCCTTGGAAAGCTGGGATGTCTGGCCATAGAGCGTGCCGCCATGGGTGGCGGCTAACTGACATCCCGTTTGAGCCCCCGAAAAGATGCCCGACCATATCACCATAAACGCTCACAGGATGATTCAAAATCCACCCCTTCACATCGTTCTTTACCAACCCGAAATTCCCGCCAACACGGGAAATATTGCACGACTCTGCGGGGCGGCCGAGATGACCCTGCATCTGATTCACCCCTTAGGCTTCAAGGTGGACGATAAACATCTCAAACGGGCAGGTCTGGACTACTGGAAGGAGATTGGCGTAAGGCATCATGCCGACTTCGACGCCTTCTTGAGACATCGACCACCCCGTGCCAGGTTGCTGGCCTTCAGCCGCCACGCAAAGGATCTCTATACGAAGGCACGGGTGAAAGAAGGTGACTATCTGCTTTTCGGCCGGGAATCAGAGGGGTTGCCAGGCGACATCCTTGGCCGTTATCCGGCCTACAGGGTGCCAATATGGGGCAGGGTGAGAAGTCTCAACCTTTCGACGACCGTCGGAATTGTCGCCTATCATTTTCTGCACGAATTGGGCCGTTTTCGGTAAGTCTCAAAAAATGATCTTCAAACGAAGTCGCTTTATTCTACGTGTCTAAGGAAGCGGATCTGAGAATCTTTTTCATGTGCTTTCTCATAGTGCACTTGGCAACTCACTTCTGCATGGACGACTACTTGGGGTTCACTCCTATCAAACCCTACGCGCTTCTGTGACGTACCGCTGAACCCCAAATCGGCGTCCATCCCCTCCGGAGTGTTTAGAAAGCATTTGAAAAAGATTGTCAGGTTCGGTTCCTCTTCGTTCCCGATAGGTTGCCGAACATGGCATAAACCAGCTTCTTACGAAATCATCACCTTTTCCCAGTCGTCCGCCTAGACTATGATTTGCTGGGTGGTGCGGTTGAATTCCTGGATTCCGGCCAGCCAACCTTCCAAAACGCTTATCATTTTCTCTTTTCCGATCTTCTCAGCTGAAACGGGTTCCGGCATCAATTCTTCCAGATCCATTCCCGCTTCAAGTTCGTCAAGGCGTTCTCTTGCCTTTTGATCTTCCGGGTTCTGTGTCAGCAGTTCTTTATAGGTCTCGGTCGCCATCTGGTACTGACCCTGAGTCACGTAGATTTCCGCCAGGGTGTGCGTGGCCATTTCGGGAAATATCTCTTCAGGTTCTGGTGTCGGGGGTACGGCTTCCTCGGAGGCGGGGACAGTGTCTAGGCGGGCTTCTCCCCCGCTTTTTTCGAGACAGTCCAGCAGTTCGAGGGCCTCTTCGTCCCCGGGGCTGTGTGCCATGTATTTCTTGAGTACAATGGATGCCTCTTCTGCTCTCCCCTGCTTTGCAAACAGTTGTGCTTGGTCTTTGTAGATGGAGACCAATTTGTCGATTTTCTCAGTAGCGAGAGAAATTTCGGTCTCAGCAAGGGAAAGGAAACCCATATCCTTGTAGCAGTGCGCCAGAAGTCGGCGCAGAGGGATATCATCGGGGTCTTGTTCAAGCCCTCTTACGCATGCCCGGGCGACCTCCCGGGTGTGTCCATCATCTTTCATCCGCTCAAGAAAACGGCGATGCGTTCCCAGCGACGGCCCATTTTCTAAAATGTCTTTAAAAAGGTCATTTGATCGTCCCATTTTTCCCTACCTCTCCTTTAGGAAATTTGTTCAGTTCGTCGGGTTTTCTCTCTCGGGATACCTTTCCATTGAAACTTTTTTCAGGATTATTGCTGTCTTTAAACCGGTAGATTACCTCGTTTTTTTTCACGAGGCCGAGTTCTCTCCTTGCCACCATTTCTACGTGCTTCGGGTCTGTCCTCAGTCGACGGATTTCTTCAAACAGGGCCTGATTTTCTTCTGTAAGTTTGTTTATTTTTTCAATATAGGCCTGGCGCTCATCCTCTACGCGATAGAGGTGAATAAAACCATGCCGGCCAAACCCGAGCCAGGCGATGAAGGGCCCCAGCAGACAAAGACCCACCAATGGAATTCGGACAATCTTGTTCTTAAGAATGGTCAAGGTCAGCGTCCCTCCAGCGGCAGGCGGGCGGCTATGATAATAGATCGAATGCCGGCCATCTTCGCCAGATCCATGATCTGGACCACCCTCCCAAGCTTGGTGTCTTTATCGGCCTGAAGAACAAGATGCATGATGTCTTTCTTCCCTGCAGAAAGCCGGAGTTCTTTTTGTAATGCCTCGTCATTCAATTGCTTTCCCTTGAAATAGACCTTGCCGAGACGGTCCATCAGGAGTGTGATTTTTTCACTGTCCTGGTTCAATATCCTCTGGGCGGCCTTTGGCAGACGGATCTTAATCCCGGAGGCGACATCAAAATGAGAGGTGACCATAAAAAAAATCAGGAGAAGAAAAACGATGTCAACCAGTGGGGCTATGCCCAGCGTGGGTTCATTGTCTCCTATTCGTTTAAAACGCATGTCCTGTCTCACCCTGCATCTTGACTGGATTCTTCCATTATTTCAACTATTTTTATCGAGCTTTCTTCCATTTCGAAAATGAACATTCCGGCTCTGTCTTTTAGGAATCTATAGCAGACCAATGTGGGGATGGCCACACAAAGACCGGCGGCAGTGGTCAAAAGGGCCTCTGCAATGCCGCCTGCCAGGGGCGCCGGGTTCCCTATGCCCTGCACCGAGATGGCATTAAAGGTCTTAATCATTCCCGAGACAGTACCAAGCAGACCAAGCAAGGGGGAAAGGTTGGCGAGGGTGGCCAGGATGCTCACATTCTTTTCCAGAATAGTGGCCTCCCTGCTGCCCCTTTCTTCAATGGCTTCTTTGACAAGCCACATGCCTTTCCGGGCATTCTTGAGACCGGCAAGGAAAACTTTCGCAATGGAAGATGCGTCACTCTGGCAGAGAAAGGCGGCCTCCGTGATTTTGTTTTTTCTAAGGAGGTCATCCACTTGTCTGACAAAATCCTCAGGGATGATATTCTTGCGACGAAGAAACCAGAGTCGCTCAATGAATATGGCGAGTGCAATGATGGAGCAGAAAATGATGGGGTACATGAAAACCCCGCCTTTTACGATAAGTTCAACCATTCTTTCTCAAAGACCTCGTCACGGCAGGCAGTATAGCAAAGTTGATGACTTCGCAAAAGTTCATTTATGCCGCGAGCGGCGGCCTATGAACAACGAAGCCAAACCGAACCTGACACTCTTTTTCAGACGCTTTCTAAACACCCCGGAGGAGATGGACGCCCATTTGGGGTTTAAGGGTGGCCATGAGAAAGCATCTGAAAAAGACCCTCGGGTTCTCTTTTGTCTGGACATGGGCTGTAAGTATACATAACATAACTTTGCTGTGCAACGAAAGTCAAGAACCCTCAGGAAAACAGGATATGGAAAGAAAAAAGTTTGAAGTCGTGTCCACAAATAGATCGATGCCCGCGGAGCAGGAGAATTCGGTCAAGGCTCTCTACCCCCTTTCAGGAAAAGAGACCCTCGATCGCATCTTGGATCATCCCAAACCCCGGGCATTGGTACGGGGACTCGCCCAAGGAGATTTCTACTGGCTCATCAAGAAAATTGGTGAAGGGGATTGCCTGCCTGTACTCGAGTTGGCTTCTACGAAACAGTGGCAATACCTCCTGGATATGGAAATCTGGCGCAAGGATCGAATGGATCTGAGTCAGGCAGATCGATGGTTGTCACAGATCTTGAAGGCGGACCCCTCACGATTGGTGAAGTGGCTTTTTTCCAGTGGCCAGAGCATGACCTTCTACTATTTATTTCGATCTATTCAGGTGGAGATCCCGGAAGAGGATGAAGATCAGGAACTGCCGGACGGTTTTTTCACCCTGGATGGAACCTACTATATCCGGGTCGTGGATCCTGACCTGAGGGAAAATATTGAAGGGCTCCTGCGGTGGATGGCAAGAGAGGATGAATTGCGCTATCAGGCGGTTGTACAGGGTCTTGCCGGCGTCGTTCCCGCAGAGGCGGAAGAAGAGATGTATCGCCTGAGAGGTGTTCGTCTTGCAGAGCACGGGTTCCTTCCCTTTGAGGAGGCCCTCTCTGTTTACGGGCCGTTGAATTGTGAAATTCTCACGCCCGAGAAAGAGGTAACAGAGCCTGCCAAGGCAATAGACCGGGATAGTGTGGCAAAGGAATTGATTCCTCTCTCCCCTTTTTATCACCTGGGCAGGGGCGATCTGCTTATGAAAGTGGTCGCAGGGTCTACAGATCCCCTTTTTCAGGACAGAATCTATCTTGAGTTCGCCGGTCTCTGCAATCAGATCCTTTCAGCTGACGGTTCGGTGATCAATGACCTTGATGTGCTTGTCAAGACCTGCCGCCGGGCCGCCGGTTTCCTGAATCTTACCCTGGAAAAGGTTTGCAATGGAGATGTCTCCAGTGCCCTGGATCTTTTGAAACGACATCCCCTGATCACTGTTTTTCGCGCAGGCTTCGGTCTTGTCTTGGGACTCAAGTGGGAGTTGGAGAAATGGATCAAGGACGCCTGGTTTTTAAGACAGGGATTGGATGTTGCCTTTTGGGGTGAAGTGTGGGGACAGACCCTCAAAGGGCTGTCCCTTCCACGACCCCTGCTCTACCGGGGTCACGTGGAAACGGAGGCCTACAGGGATTTCAAGAGCCTTTCGGAACTTGAAGCATGTCGGGACATTTTCGATCAGGTCAAGGCCATGGACCGGTTGTTTGAAAAACTGGGTGACCGTTTTCATCTCACCGAGGAGCAGATTTATGACCCGGAAATGAGGTTCCATCCCCTCCTGTTCAATTTGTGGAGCAGGAAAATCCTGGGGCTTCCGCTGTCTTTTGAAGGCCTCCTGCTCGAACAGGCAAAGACATTTTTCGTGTGTCTCAGGGCTGGAGAAAAGAGTCCCCCCTATCGCATGCCTGGATTTGAAAATATTTTTGTTTCCGATATGATCCGCCTTGCCTCAGCTTCTGAAATGGAAAAGAGGGCCCCCCTCAAGGCGGTTCTGCGAAACATATGGGGTTCTTTTTCAAAGGAATATCTTTACGTATCTGCGGAAGATCTGGATCAGAGGTATTCATCCTTCATCATCATCAAATCGGTCTCGTCTTAGGGCTCATGCAAAAATAAGTTCGCAGAATTGGCGCTCAGATTTAGGTCAGAATTGGCTGCGCCGATTGAGCAGGACCACAGAAATAGCCGTACTATTTCGAGGATCTTGCAATTGAGGCGCGGCTGAAGATGAGATGCGAAAATGTGAAGTTATTTTTGCGTGAGCCCTTAGCCCTTGGAATGTTTATCAAGGGTACCGGGGTCGTAGCCTGCCTTTTTGTAGTCATCCAGTGCCCTCGTTTTCATGCTTTTGTCCTTTGTTTTTTCAGAATGGGTGTCAGCGAGTTCAGCTGCATGGCTCCACATACCTTCACCTTCGTACTCCCTTATCTTTTTTTCCACACTGGCTGATTCTTCAGACGTTTCCACCACGGCGGCCCGACACCACGAGATAACCTTTTTTACCCGCGCTCCACAGTCCGGGCAGACTGAGAGGGGCATTTCGGCGACATTCTGGATAACCTCAAAGCGGCTCTTGCAGCTCTTGCATCCTCTTCCGGGATGCCTGGTTTCATATTCATAAATGGGCACGTAAAATCACTTCTGGCATTTGTTTTGCATATAGATCTCTTAGTTGTGTCTTTTGCAGAACAGCGTTCTTTGTTTTGAAGTATTATAACTAACTAAAATAACTAATAATAAATTATAATTTACCGATAAACTAAGCGTAAAATCCGGACTTGTCAAGGGAAAAGTCAAATTTACCAATAGTGCGTACAATGTATACGGGTTTGCATTTAAGTGCCCGAAGATGGAAACCCGGATTCACTAGTATCAGCTCAGTTATGTTGATAATGCGTTGATAGTGGATCAGGAGAAAACAAAACCCCTTGACAAAAATAAGGGGACATCGTAACTTTTCAAGGCTTTCGGAGATAAAAGAAACCTACAATACGGGGCCAGGGTCGTGATGAGGACAAAAAAATATTACCTATGCATCTTCTTAATGGTGCTTTGTCTCGGAATCTCTCAGATGTATACGCGCCAGGTTTTGGCTCAACCGCTCCAATACACCGTCCAGGCAGGGGATACGCTATGGGACATCTGTGAAAAGGTCTATGGTGATTCGGAGTTATGGCCCAAGCTGTGGGAAATGAACCCGTTTATCACAAACCCTCATCTTTTGAAGCCCGGTGATGTTATTACCCTGCTGGAAAACGTACCCGTCTTGAAGACGGCCCCGGTCAAGGCGCAAATGGCTGCTCCAAAGATCCCCATTTCCACTGCCGTTCAACCGAAGGGATATGATCTCTCAGGGTTGGCAAACGTGGAAGGTGTTGGCTACCTCTCAACCAGTGAAGTCATTCCCCTGGGAATGATTGTCTCCGGGGACGGAAAGCAGATGATGTTTGGCAAGGGGGACGTTGTCTACACGGAGATGAACAGCCCGACCCCTTTGGAAATGGGCCGGCAGTTCTCGGTTTCCCGAATTTCCCCCATGCTCAAAGACCCATTGACGGGCGAGGACATGGGGTATAGGGCTTCGGTTCTCGGCAGGGTTCGCATTGTTCAACACGTCAGGGAAGGGCTATACAAGGGCGAGATTGTCAAAGCGTTTAAGACGATCAGAAAGGACGATTCT
>Ga0307417_10000309_pt1 | contig 20345 bp, 16 predicted proteins | sample SalMarWE160210MG_2_FD_202514 | JGI IMG/M metagenome (GOLD analysis project Ga0307417, IMG submission 202514) | Salt marsh sediment microbial communities from the Plum Island Ecosystem LTER, Massachusetts, United States - WE1602-10 | ecosystem: Environmental > Aquatic > Marine > Intertidal zone... | reverse complement strand
CTCGGCCGACGGGGGATGGCGGCGAGAGTGGTGGCGGACAACGATTTTGCCCGGCATGTCGCCGAGCGAGCCAGGCGTGAACCGGAGTTGGAGCTCCTCACCGATCCGACGTTGTCCATCTGCTGTCTCCGACACGTCGCACCGGCGGGCGTCGATCCCAACGAGTTCAACCAGCAACTGTTGCGGCGTTTGCTGCGCGAGACGGATTTCATGCCGTCTTCGACACTGGTTGACGGGCGCTTCGCCATCAGACCGTGTTTCATCAACCTGCGGACCACTCATGAGCACGTCGACGCTTTCGTGGATGCGGTGCTCCGCATTGGTGCCGAGTTGGGCGAGACCTGATGTCGACCAGAATGTGAGCATGGAGGAAGCCCGCTGGACTACCCACATCGGCAGCTCTACCTGTCCCCAGTGTGGCGAAGTAGCGGTCTCCGCGACGCACCCCGGGACGTGGCGACGGCTCTGGCGCCGGTTTGCCTTTGCAGAGGGGGTCGGGACGACCCTGACCTGTGGCAACGGCCACACCTGGGGTGCGGGCAGCTCCAGGGGCTACCACGAACGTCGCCTGCGGAGAGGCCGGCGCGCCTTCAAAGCGGTGCGGATCTTCGGCATGGTCAGACGGAGCCGGGCGATGACGCCGTTTCCCCTCACCTACCTGATGGCGATGGTGCTTGGTGTTGGCATCGGTGTTGTGGTCGACGTCTTGGGACCGGTGCCGTGGTGGCTGGTGACGGTGCTGGTGGTTGCCGCCGTGTGGCTGTTCTTCATGTCGACGGCGTTCTGGGGTCCATATCGTCTACGACGGGCTGACTGGTTGCAGTTGACAGATCCACCACGTGCCCGCACCGAGGCGTACGCAGCGATCGCCCGGGCTGTCGGGGACGGGGAGCTCAAACCGTACGCCCTCGTTGGCTGGTCCGGGACTGCGTCACTTGGTGGATGGGGCAGGGGGCACGGCGGTTGGCATACGATCTCGCTCCGGTTCCGCGACGCTGGCGACGACCGTCGCTGGGTGGAGGTTGAGACAACCGTGGGGTCACATCCTGAGCCGTCGGAACTGCGCAAGAGGGGCCTCGCCGAGAACCTCGTCGCCCAGATCCCGGACATTCCCTCATTTGGCAGCAGCCAAGAGGCGCAAGCTTGGCATGCCAGACGCCGCCGTGATTACGAGCATCGGCTCGCCACCCTGAAGTGGCAGCTCAGGCAGATAGTCGTCAACGGTGCGGTGGTCGGAGCTGAGGTAGCAAGCGTCGACGACGGCGTCGCCGTGTCTGCCGAGCATGACGGGGTTGTTATCCAGATCCTCGCCAGAAACGTCGCTGTCGGCGAGATCAAGCTGGCGCCAGTCCGGGATCTCGCACCCTACCTCGAGAACATAGACTCCTAGACGCCGGCTTACGCCCCGATGTCCTCCAGCCACTTCTCGGTGGACTCGATGTCCGTCAGGTTCGAATTCCACAGGGGGGCACGTTCCGGGTGATAGCGGGAGCCGATCGGGATCGAGTACTCGCCATGATCGTCGTACGTGCGTTCCCGTCCCAGGAGGCGGCGGAACACGGTCAGCGCCTCATCGCGATCTGCAACGGGCTGACCGTCGTAGATCCGACCCGAGAACATGTCGAGAACCTGCTCGCGGTACTTGCGATGGGCCATGTAGGCGAACGCAAGCGGGTTCTCCCAGAAGGTGTCGATCATGTCCTCGACCATGTCGATGGCACGCTCTGTGTGGTGCATGTAATCCCGGAACGGATCGTCTGAGTCCCGGCCCTTGCCGTCGAGCCAGCCCATGACCTGGTCCACGGCCAGCCCGGCCTCTTTCATCGCCACGTAGAGGCCGAATGAGAAGATCGGGTCGACAAATCGATGCGAGTCGCCGATGCACATGTAGCCGGGGCCTGCGAACTTGCGCACCTGCAGTGAATAGTTGGGGACGACGTGTGGTGGCTCCACCAACTCGAACTCATCCGGGACACGGCTGGCGAGTCCGCTGTTCATCGTCTTCAGCTCATGCTTGATGAACTCGGCCTGATCCATCCCGCTGTCGCGGAAGTACTTGGCGGGCACCACGACACCGACGCTCGTGACATCGGTGTCGAGTGGTATCGCCCATGCCCAGTGATACTTCTTCTTGTAGAAGATGTGAGTGTTGCCGGAGCCGTGCTCGCGGTCGCTTCCGTCGTTGCGACGGTATGAATCGATCTGGGCGAACAGGGCGATTTGCTTGTCGTACGAGCCCTTGTACTTGGGCCCCGTTGCCCCGCGGTTGGCGAGGAAGGTCGCCTGTCCCGAGCAGTCGAGAGTCATCTCGGCCCGGATGTCGATCTCCCTGGTGCCACCATTGCTACCAACGGCGACCCGGGCGCCCTGCACGACGCCGTTCTCATCCACTAACGGGTCGATTGCCCGGCCGTCGACCAGCTCTGCTCCGCTGTTGATGGCCTTGTCCAACAGAAGCTGATCGAATTCGCTGCGCTTCACTGAGTAGGTATGGATCTCGTGCAGCACTTTGTCCTCGGTGCGCTGCATGACAGGGACCCACCAGTTGGAGCCGCCCTTGGTGCCGAAGACGTTGACGCCGTGTTTGATTGTGTGGTTGCTCTCGGTGAGCTGTTCGTCAATGCCGAGTTCACGAACGATCGAACCGCCCTCACCGGTCATTGCCTCGCCCACGTGGAACCGCGGGAACTTCTCCCGCTCAACGATCACGGGCTTGACGCCCTGTGCGAGCAGCCTGAGCGCAGCGGTGGCCCCTGCAGGGCCCCCACCGATTATCAAGACATCTTGCTTATCCATCCCCATTTTCACCGTGCTCCGTTGCGGCTTTGAACGCGGAAGAGATCGCCCCACGGCTTCCTCCCTCGGTCGGGACTATAGAGGACAGATCGCGGGTCCAACAGAGTCGTTTTTCCCCCCGCCCTCTGATGGGTCATGTCCCCGTTTCGCTCTTGACGCGTCCGATAGTCTGACTCGCCAGATGGGAGGATGTCTTTGGGGACAATGACAAGCAGCGGACTGACTGCGTACTTCCTGTTGGATGTCGTTCTCATCCTGATTGCTGCCCGAATCGTCGGCTCGGCGTTTACACGCATTGGCCAGCCACGTGTTGTGGGGGAAATAGTGGCCGGGATCCTGCTTGGCCCGACCTTCCTGGGTGACCGGGTGCTCGACTTGTTTCCCGCTCCCTCTCAGGCGGTCCTCGCCAACCTCGGTCAGGTGGGGCTGCTGTTCCTCATCTTCCTGTCAGCTCTGGAGATCGACCTCGATCTGCTCAGGAGGCACATGTTCAGTGTCGTGTCGATCGGCGTGGGTGTAGTGGCGGTTCCCTTGCTCGCCGGGTACCTGATCAGTCCCATGCTCGCCAACGACACCTTCCAGGTGCCGGGTACCTCAGCAGCAGGATTCGGATTGTTTGTTGGTGCGATGCTTGCCATCACGGCTCTTCCTGTGATGGCCCGGATCTTCCAGGAAAAGCAAGTCACTACATCCCGGATCGCAGCGATCAGCCTCGCGGCCGCCGCGGTGTGCACCGTTCTGATGTTCGTCGCCAGCTCCGTCGCGTCCTCCATTTCTACCCACGAGAGCACGGTGCAGATTCTCGGAGAGGTGGCTCTGGTCGCTGGCTACCTGCTGGCTATGTTCGCGGTCGTCAGGCCATTGGCGAAGCGGCTGATGAAACACCACGCCGATGAGGTCTCAACCGGGGATTTTGTGGCCGTGTTGATCGTGGCGATCGGCTCCGGGTACGTTGCCCACCTGCTCGGATTGACCGTGATCGTCGGCGGCTTTGTGGCAGGGTTGATTCTTCCCAGACGTCGCATTCTCTTTCAATTGCTGGACGGCCGGCTCGGGGAGCTGACATCGGCGATTCTGCTTCCGATATTCCTCGCCGTTTCCGGTCTGGCGACTGACTTCAGGCTCCTTTCTCGTTCGGCTTTCGGTGGTTTGCTTGTGTTGCTCGTCGTCGCGGTCGCTTCGAAATGGATCGGCGGGGCCGTCTTCGCCAGGTTTGGCGGTATGAGCTGGGCGGAGGGCAATGTCGTGGGCGCTCTGATGAACTGCCGTGGGCTGTTGGTGCTCGTGGTTGCACTCGGCGGAGTCCAGGGTGGGGTCATCACCCCCGTCCTCCAACTCGGCGCCGTTCTGGTGGCTCTTGTCACCACCGCCATGACCGGGCCTCTGTTCGATCGCTTTATGCAGCGGTTGCCTGAGCCAGATCCTGTTTCGCAACCGTGATGGGGTAGCCGGAGAGCGGACCCGGTCGGCTACAGACTCGATCGATGGCGCCGTCGTTTAGCATCGGTAGCGTGAATACCACCCTTCTCCATGTGATCTGTGACTACGCGCCCGATGGCCTAGAGTTCGCTGAGATCAAGACTCGGTTCCATGCAACGCTCGCCACCCCGGGCTCGGTGCACATTCACCATACGGCTACGCCGCCACTCGACACCATCGCGGTTGGATTTGCCACGGCTCAGCTCGGTCTTGGCCCGAAGACATCACGGATGGTGATATTCGGCAACTCAGCACCACGCCGGGACCAGGATGCAGAATCGACCGAGAACCGGGGCCGCGGTCTTCGGTACGCCAGGCTCGACAACGGCGCAGAAGTGGTCAGCGTCGCCTCGGAGTACGCGTTCAGCTTCATCAAGGACCATATTGTCGAATATCGCGATATTGATAGCCCGGCGAGCGGGTCCCAGTTCCGGTCGCGTGACTTCTTCCCGACCTACGTGTCTGCAATTATCGATGGCGACTACTCGGCGCTCACCGACGTCCTCGACCCGGCCGACATCGAAGACGTGCCGTCGCATCGGGTGGCCTGGACCGACGGGTTTGGCAACATCAAGACCACCGTGCGCAAGTCTCACCTCGCCACCGCCGGGCTCCACACCGGTGACCGGGTACTGGTCACCCTGAACGGTGTCACACTGGCGGGTGTGATCTCCGACGGTGGCTTCACCGTTCCCCGGGGCGTACTCGCCGTGAACGCAGGCTCTTCCGGATTCGGCGACCCCTTCGTCGAACTGTTTCTCCGGGTCCATCACATGAGCGAGAAGACGGCGGCGGTCCGTTTCGACCGGCCGGCCGGCGGCACCCCGCTGGAGATAGAGCCGCTGCGGAGTCTGTAGCTCGATCGGGTCAGGATCTCGAGAGCTGGAAACCCGAGTCGGATACTCTGAAATCGACGAAACGGGCCATCGCGTTAGGTGGTTCCTCCACGAGGGTCTGCTTGATCCGCACGGCCGCCTCGGCCGATTTGGCCAGGATCAGCAGGTAGCCGCCGCCACCTGCCCCGAGGAGCTTGTACCCCAAGGCATAGTCATCGATCTTCCTTGTGATGGCGCGGATGGAAGGCGGGTTGGTACCCGGGTCGAGCCGCTGGTTGAGCTCCCAGGAGTGGCGGACCCGTTCCGACAGTCCCTGGTAATCGTTGCGGAGCAGGACCTCGAACGTGTCCCGGGCGTGTTGTTTCATCTCCGAGAATATGGCGAGGTGCTTTGCGGAGTTCAGGAACATGGACTTGACTATCTCGCCGAGGATGTCCCTGGCCACCCGGGTCACCCCCGTGTAGTACAGCAGCATCCTGGTCCGGTCCTCGGGCCGGTCGAAGAGCTGACCGGGCAGCCACTTGATCGCAGGCTCCTGGCGGATCCCCGCTTCGGTCTCCAGTAGCTTTACCCCTTCGAAGATCCCCCCGTACTGGTCCTGCCACCCTCCTCCTGTTGTCAGCATCTGCTCCAGGATCAGGGTCCGGTAGGCGACCTGGTGCCGGTCCCAGCTCAGACCGCAGAATTCCGAGAGCGTGCCCAATACCGTCGCGGCGAGGTTCGAGCTCGTCCCCAGCCCGGAACCTTTGGGAACGGCCGCCAACAGCGACATCTCGACACCGCCGCCAAATTCGTTCAACTGTTCTTCCAGGTCTCGGAAGTGCCCACGGCTGAAAGTAGGGCCGAAGCCTGCCAGCACCAGGGCGGCCATGGGGATGGAGAAGGTCCCGCCGAGTTGCCGATAGCGCTGTAGCTCTTCGAAGCTGTTGATCTCGAGCGTCTGTCCCTGGTCGATGGATCGAAGGACGATCTTGGGCTTCGCCAGCGGCCGGGCATAGACCTGCAGAGGCAGTTGCCCGTTGAGCTCCACAGCCAGATTCACGACTGTCCCGCCTGCCATGATGCAGTAGGGCGGGGTGTCGGTCCATCCTCCGGCGAGGTCGAGGCGCACCGGGCTCCTCCCCCAGAGGATCTGGTCGTCGAGTAAGCAGCGAGCCGGTTCCAAGGGCTCTGCAGCCAGCGTTTTGATCATCTCTTCTCGCAGGAGGGAGAACGCGCGGTCTTCGTACCGGCGGGATTCCTTCTCCTCCGATGCACAGCGAGCCCGGAACATGTGGTCGTTGATCCTCGTCAGGAAATCCTCCTCAACGGCCGGTTCCGGGGGTAGGGGAAGGGAGGCTTCCCGGAAGTCCCGGGCCGCCTTCTCCAGGTCGAGGTGGTAGAACACACTACGTGACCGGTTGGCTGCGAGTCTGGTGAGGGAACCCAGGAGAAGCCGGTGCCTCTGTTCGAGGATACGGGGAATATCCACCGCACCCGCCAGCTCACGGCTCGAGATGCGCGGGAGTTCCAACCAGCTTTGTCCGCGCCCTTCGGCTCGGGTCATGACACGCAGGAGCCCCGGGATCTCATCCAGGGTGCAAAGGGGGAAAAGGGGCTGGTCGTACATGGAAGCGGCTCCCTCCAGACCCGCCTCCCCGGCCCCCAGACCCCGGTCGGCCAGCCAGACAGAGACCGGCTGCCCCAACCAGGCACCGTCCTCCCAGCCTCCCTTGAACTGGTCGTCGAATCCATAGACCTGCAAGGCGAATCGGCCATCCTTCGTGGGCGCGACGTTGATGCAGACGCCCGGGTCGAGCTCGATCGACCAGTCGTTCTCGGGTACGCCGGTGAGTACGTGGTGATTGCTCAGCGTCCAGGTAGCCGGGATCACGCTGTTCTCGATCCAGATGTGATGGTGGTGCTCACCGAAACTCTGGTCGACCGTGGCATTCTGCAGGAAGACCGAGGGATGGTGATTGGTGCCGGTGCCCGAATGGAGACGCTGGTCAACAACCCGGTTCTGGAGCCTCAGGCAGGAATCAAGCAGGTCGCGTGTGCTCCCAAAGTGGTAGAACTCGCCATGGTCGAGCGGGTGTAGCTTGACCGTCAGGTCGGCGAGCGTTCCATCGGCGGCATAAGCCTCCGCGCCGAACGACGTGAGCATGTCTCCGTACAGATCGTAGAAGCCGGGAGGATGGTCCCCGAAGCCATTCGCCGGATCCCATCCGCAGCGCTCCATCAATACGAGCGTGGCATTCGGGCTCAGCAGCACGATCCCGGAGTCCATGAGGTAGAGGTACTCCCGGGCGTATTCCTGCAACTCCTCCATGGTGGGTTTTTGCCTGACAAATGCCAGGTCGGCCGGCTGTTTGCGGGGGCTGAAGAAGACCCCGTGCCGGGTAGCCACGTCCTCCTCGACCCACACGCCGAAAAGCAGGATGTCGGCTTCGGGCAAGTCCCCAAAAGCGTCCCTGGTGATGAAGAGCGTGTCACCGCTTCCGACCAACAGGCCATAGGACGCCGGCGCCTTCTCCAGGATGCGGCGGCAGAAGGCCTCCTGGAAGTCGAGCAGATCCTGGTCGATGTACTGCCCCTTCGCCCAGCGGAACACCGGCACGGGCAGGAGGGACTTCCCAATGGGGGCATATGATGGCAGCCGCCTGCTCTCTCCCCCGGAATGGATCACCAACCGTTGCTGCTCGGTCAACCAGCTGCTGAAGTCCCGATCGGCGCCGCCCTCCCGGAAGGCTTCCCAGAGCAGGTGCGCCGTGCCCCCACCCGACCCCAGCCCCTTGCCCGGGGGATCGGAGGTGCAGAACCAGGAGAAGCGGTCCCTGTCCCCACCCGGTGCGGCGGTCTGGAAATGGGGCACCATGGCCGGGGGCAGACTGATGAGCCGCTGTACTGACATAGCATGCGTTTTAGCCGGGCAGTCCCGCCCTGTCCAAAGCGGTTGGGCTAGACGCCTACGACGTCGAGCGGGGCAAGTGCCTGCCCGCGTGCGCCGGGCTCGGTAGTTCCTGTCACCGCCTGCCCGTATCCTGCGCCATGTGGATCCAATCACCGCTCTCGGGCGCTCCGTCGTCGTCAACCCCGGTGAACCTGCGCCCGAGCCGTGGGTCGGCTCGCCCAGGGTGGCCATCACCGATGAGCTGCTGGCGGACCGCAAGCTCACGGACGCTGTCATCGACGAGCTCCACTCCGCCTGGCTGGAGCGCCGGCCGGTCGTTATCGAGCTCGGCGTCGCGCCGGCGGTGCTGCGTGAGGGCGAGACGACAGCACTCGACCCATGGCGGCTGCGACGCGGGTTCCTGTTTCCGAAGGAGCGGCTCCAGTTCCTGGTATGGGTCAACAGCTACGACTACCGCAGCGGCGAGCTGATCTGGTGGTGGGGGCGCAAAGCGATGGCGCTCGGGGCACAGGCGGGCACGACGTGCGACGTGGTCCTCCCCGACGGCACCGAGGCATTTGTGGACGGCGGACCGCGAGGACCTGTGCCCGGCGCCCCGATCGTCGCCGTGGAGTCGGTGACGCTCGGTCGGCTGGAGGTTGCGCCGGACGTGACAGCATCGGCGCTGGAGGGGCTCGCCCCCGATCAGGCTGCCGCGGCGAGCCACCTCTCCGGACCGGCGCGGATCATCGCCCCGGCAGGGTCGGGGAAAACGAGGACATTGATCGCCCGGCTGCGCCACCTGGTGGACGATCGAGGCGTCGAACCGGAGATCATCTGTGCTCTCGCCTACAACAACAGGGCAGCGGCCGAGATGCGAGAGCGGCTCGGCTTTCGGCGCGGTCTCGAGGTGCGGACGATCCACTCGCTTGGCTGGGAGATACTCCGCCAGGCGCGGGGGAACCTGACACTGCTCGACGAACGCGAACAGCGCCGCCGCCTCGACGGGCTCATCGAGGCGGCGCGGCGCCAGAACACCGATGTCATCGGACCCTATCTCGAAGCGCTCGGTGAAGTGCGCATCGGGCTGCGCCCGCCCGAGGACGTCGAGCAGTTCCGCGACGACGTTCCCGACTTCGCCCGCGTTTACGAGAAGTACCGCCGCCTGCTGGCCGGCCGTGGTGAGGCCGATTTCGACGAGCAGGTCTACGGAGCCATCGAGGCGCTGTTGACCAACGCCGAGCTGCGCCACTACTGGCAAGATCGGTGCCGCCACATGGTCGTCGACGAGTTCCAGGACCTGACCCCCGCCTACGTTCTCCTCATCCGGCTGCTGGCCAGTCCTCGTTTGGATGTGTTCGGCGTTGGCGACGACGACCAGGTCATCTACGGCTATCTCGGGGCAGATCCCGGCTATCTCATCGACTACGCCGAGTTGTTCCCGGGCGCCGAGTCACATCCGCTCGAGGTCAACTACCGGTGCCCGCCCTCTGTGGTGCAAGCGGCGGCGACGTTGCTCGGGTACAACGATCGCAGGGTCGACAAGGTCATCCGCTCCGGCAAGAACGACGAGCAGGCAGATGCGTTGACGATCGAGCGGGTGCCGGGGCTCGAGGCTGGTCTCCGCTGCGCCGTTCAGGTGGGCAAGTGGCTCGAGACCACAGCGCCCACCGACATCGCCGTGCTCTGCCGGGTCAACTCGGCGTTGTTGCCGGTCCACGTGGCCTTCGCCGAGGCGGGGATTCCGTTCCGGTCACCGCTCGGCCGGGAGGTGCTCGAGCGAACCGTGCTCGCTGCCGCCCTCGCCTGGATACGGATTGGCCTCCAGCCCGACGACATCAGCACGTCTGATCTGATGAAGGTGGTGCGCCGGCCGTCCCGGGGCCTCACCAGGAGCACTGCCCAACTCGTGGAGCGCCGCCGACGGGTTTCGCTTGCAGATCTGGCGGGGCTCGGCAACCGGCTCGACGGCAAGCAGGGGGCTCGCTGGGACGAGTTCCTCGACGACCTGGAGCGGGTCGCCGATGTGGCCGCCGGTGGTGATTCGCTCGCCGTGCTCGACTTCATCAACAACGAGATCGGTCTCAGCGGTGCCGCCCAGGCGCTCGATGCCGGGCGGCGCCGGGCGGACCGTTCGGCGCAATCGGATGATCTGGTAGCCCTTCGCCGTGCCGCGGTGTTGCATCGCGAGCTCTCCGATTTCGAGTCGTGGCTGGGCGAGATGCTGAGCCATCCGGATGACCGCGACGGGGTCGAGCTGAGCACGGTGCACAAGGTCAAGGGCATGGAATGGGACCGGGTGGTCGTGTTTGGAGCCGACCGCGGTCTGCTACCTCACGACCTCGCCGAGGACCCCGAAGAGGAGCGGCGCGTGTTCCATGTGGCGATAACACGGGCCAGGAAGCAGGCAGTGGTGCTCGCCGACAGGTCCGCTCCCTCGCCGTTCCTCGATGAGCTGGCAGGGGTGGCTCGCAAGCACGCCACCCGGTCCAAAACACCGGGTGGCGTAGGTGCCGTGAGTGCCGCCGTCGGAGACCGGGTGCGCATCCCCGGCGGTTACGCCGGGGTGATCGCCGAGTTCGAGGAGAAAGGGGCGCTCGTGGCCACGGATTCCGGCGCCATGGTCCTAGTCGAATGGGGCGAGACCATTGCCACACCGGGCGGATCGGGCCCGCTGGCCCGCCCCGTCGATACCGGCCCGGTCGACGAGGAGTTGGTGGCAGTCCTCAAGCAGTGGCGGCGCGATACCGCGGCGGTCGCTTCGGTGCCGGCGTACGTCGTGATGAGCGACAAGACACTGATGGCGATAGCCGCCAAGCGTCCCGAGAACGAGCGGGAGCTGATCATGATCCCGGGCATCGGCCCGGCGAAGCTCGAGGCATATGGGGACGAGATACTGGCGCTCTGCGCCGGATAGCTCGTGTTGGGAAACCACCGCGATGCCGCCTCAGCTTTGCTGAGGCGGCCCCCCTGCCCCCGTCTGCGGCGGTGGTACTTTCCCCTCACCTTCGGTTGGGGGACTGACAGCCGGGTGGCCACCCCGGGTGGGGGACCGAAGCTCGATCGGGCCTTGGAAGTAGGTACGAATAGTCGGGTAGGCGAGTTCGACATCCGGCTCGTCATCGAGGGCGTCGAGGATGGTTTGCCAGACCGACTGCTCCGTGTTGCGTTGCCTTCTGGCGTCCACGAGAAAACGCGCCGTGAACAGGACTCCGCTGCTCTGGACGGATAGATACACGATCGGAGTCAGCGCTCCGATACGGATGTGATAGGTGCGTGCGGTCTCCCGGATCAATGCCCCCGCCTCTCGCTCGACGTTTGGGGCGTGGTCGCGAACCGCACTCTCGACGATCTGGCGAGCACGGGTGCGGTCGGACTCGAAGGTGACGAGCACAGGGATCTCCTGCCAGATGAAGTCGAATCCCTCCGTGTAGTTGGCCACCGCGTTGGTGAACACGAGGCCGTTGGGGATGTGAACGAGCCGGCCGGTCGACTGCTCGGCGTCCACCCAATTGCCGACCTCCATCAGCGAGAAGCGGAAGAGTCGGATGTCTACGACGTCACCCTTAGTACCGTCAACCTCTATCCGGTCACCTACCCGAAACGGTCTCCTGCTCCAGATATAGATCCAGCCCGCCAGATTCTTCAGCACGTCGGCCAGAGCGATGGCGATACCGGCGGAGACAAGACCCAGGAAGGTCGGCAGGTCGTTGAAGGCATCGATCCAGATCCAAGCGATCGCGGTCGTGCCGATGACCGTCGCCGTGTAATTGGCAACCTTGCGGGCCCGATAGCCCACCCAGGCTTCTTCGAATCGCTTGTGGATGGTGCTCAGCACCAACCAACGACCGAGCGACAGCACCAGGATCGTAACGACGGACGCGATCAGCTTGTTCTGTATCTGGTGGTCGAGACCGAGGATCACAGCGAGTGGGAGCATTTAGCGAATGTTACCGAGAGTGAACACTGCCCACATCTTCAGATATCGCTCGAGCGATTCGGTGGCGAGCGCTACATCGCCGCCTGCGGCGATCTCCAGCAGCAGTCCGCGGACGACGGCGACGCCCAATCTGAGCTCGGCCTCATTCGGCTCTATCCCGAGCCGTGCCGAGACATCCGAGGCGACTCTGATCCACGGTTCGGTGAGATTGGCCACGAACTCCTCGGTGCCCGGCTGACCCCGGGAGGCATATGCCAGCACTTCGAAGAACAAACGGATGAACGGAAGCAGAGCGGGATCGGTCAATTGAGCCCATTGCATGCGCACCAGAGCCGTCGGTGAGTCGGCGACCTCTGCCAGGTCCTCGAGGGCGACCCGCTGCTGGGTCTCGATCGTGGTGACAATGGCGGCGATCAGACCCTCCCGGGACCCGAAGTGATAGATGAGCATCCGGTGGCTGGTCCCGATGCCCGAGGCCAGGGTGCGCAGGCTCGCGTCGATCATGCCATTGGCGGCGACATATGCGATGACCCGGTCGAGCAGGTCCTGGCGGGCGGAGGACATGCACCAAGGATAGAGAACTGTACCGCTTGGTACAAATGCCTGGTAGGGTCATGGCATGGATATCACAGACACACTCGACATAGCCGCAACTCCTGACGACGTGTGGGCCCTAACAATGGACGTCGAGCGCTGGCCGGCGATGACGCCAACGATGACCTCGGTAGAGAAGCTCGACGACGGGCCCGTCGGTCTGGGGAGCCGTGCGCGCATAAAGCAGCCGGGAATGCGGCCGGCGGTATGGACCGTCACCGACTTCGAACCGGCAAGGCTGTTCGCCTGGGAGACCAAACTCGGAACGGTGAGGCTCCGAGGGGAGCATCATCTCGAAGCGACGGATGGCGGGTGCCGGAACACGCTCTCGGTCGAGCTGTCGGGTCTCGGCAGCGGCATCCTCCGCATGGTCGCCGGGAGGCGACTCCGGGACGCCATTGCCACCGAGAACAGGGGCTTCAAGCAGACGGCGGAGACCGCCGCAAGGTCAGATTCCTAGGCACCCACCACCTTGGCGGCGGTCTCACCTAGCAGCGCGACCCGCTCGGGAATGTGGCCGTTCGCCGGCAGGTTGATGGTGAACCCATCGATGCCGAGTGCCAACTCCTTGCTGAGCCTCTCGCCGACGGTGTCGGGGTCGCCAAAGATGAATTGTCCCTGGAGCTGCGATTTCGCCTCGTCGTCCAGGGTCGACAAGTCGAAGCCCCGGCCTGCCAGATAGGCGCCGAGGTCGGCCTCGGCCTCCTCCATCGTGGGTGCGATGCAGGCGTTGCGTTGCCATGACACGGTGATTTCAGTCCGATCCCGGCCGAGTGTCTCGCAGTGCTCGTCGAGCGCTTCCAGCTTGCGGGGAACGTCCTGAGGGGCGCAGATGAGATTAGAGTCGTCGGCGTACTGCGCCACCATGCGCAGAGTCTTCTTCTCACCGGCGCCGCCGATCATCACCGGGATGCGCCCCACCGGGGGTGGCTGGTTGATGACATCCTTGACCTGGTAGTGCTTGCCGTCGAGGGTCGGGCGCTCGCCGCGCAACATGGGGAGCACGATATTGAGCGATTCCTCGAGCTTCTCGAACCGATCGGTGAACGTCCCGAAGGGGATCCCAAACGAGTCATGCTCGAGCTCGTACCAACCGGCGCCGATCCCGAGCTGTGCTCGTCCACCGGAGACGATGTCGAGTGCCGTCACCGTCTTGGCGAGAACGGCCGGATAGCGGTAGGTGTTGCCCGTCACCAGCGACCCGAGACGCACATTCTTGGTCTCCCGCGCCAGGCCCGCCAGCAGCGTGTAGCACTCGATCATGTAGTCATCCGGGTTGCCCAGCATGGGAAGCTGATAGAAGTGATCCATCAACAGCACCGTGTCGAACCCGGAGGTGTCGGCTTCCTTCGCCTGGCGGGCGATGGCCTCGAACAGCCCGGAGGGACCTACATCGGGGTAGGTGAAGTTGGGAATCTGGTATCCGAGCTTGGTCATGCCTGGCTCCTTCCGTGCGGCATTCGAGACGCTGACCCTACTCAACCATGGGGGCGAGAAAGCCGTGCCGTTCGGCGTCGACTGTGCAAGACCAACCCAATCCTGAGTCCGTGCGGTTCTATTCGCCCACGCTGATCTTCAGGTCTCGCGCCGTTTGCAGCCACGGGTGATCGAGTGGAACCGTCTTTCTGCGTCCTGCGACGTCCTCGAGGGGGACGGTTACGCACTCGCCGTTCTGTATCGCGACCATCACCCCGGACTTCCCGGCAGCGATGAAGTCGGCACAGGCGGCGCCGAGACGGGTTGCCAGCAGCCGGTCGCTCGGCGACGGCGTGCCGCCCCTTTGCACATGACCCAGGATCGTGACCCGGGACTCGAGACCGGTGAGCGTCTCGAGGTTCCTGGCGAGCGTTGCCGTGTGGCTCTGGCTGTCCCTGGCGATGAGCGCGAGCGTCTCTTCCGCCTTGGTGGCCACTTCCTCGTTGTCGGAGCCCTTCTCCTCGAGAGCCTTGTCCCGCACCGCGGCGACCTCGCGGGAGGTGGCGCCCTCCGAGATGACGACGATGCTGAACGTGCTTCCCTTGGCACGGCGGTCGAGGACGGCCTCGGCGATCCCCTCGATTCGGTATGGGATCTCGGGGATGAGGATCACGTCGCCACCACCGGCGAGACCGGCGCCGAGTGCGATCCACCCGGTGTTGTGACCCATCACCTCGACAAGCACGATGCGGTGATGCGAGTGTGCCGTCGAGTGAAGCCGGTCGATCGCTTCCGTGGCAATGCCCATCGCCGTGTCGAAGCCCAGCGTCGTGTCGGTGTGGACCAGATCGTTGTCGATGGTCTTGGGCAGCGTCAGAACCGGGACCCCCTTTTCTGCGAGCCGCATCGCGTTCTTGGCGGTTCCGCCTCCACCGAGACATACCAGAGCATCGAGTTGGTGGCCCTCGATGTTCTCGATCATCAAGTCGGTCATGTCGAGGACCTTGCCGCCGACGTCCATTTTGTGCGGCTTGTCGCGGCTGGTACCGAGGAAGGTACCGCCCTTGGTGAGGATGCCCGAGAGCGCGCTGCTGTCGAGACGGATAAACCGGTTCTGCATCAAGCCACGGAACCCGTCCCGGAAGCCGATCACGGCCATGTCGTGGGTTCGGATCGCTGCCTTGCCCAACCCACGCATCGCAGCATTCAGTCCCGGGGAATCGCCGCCCGCGGTCAGGATTCCGATCTGCTTGGTCATGCTCCCTCTCCGAATTGCCTCTGTGCCCGATCATACGCGCATAGCGAGCACGAGGTCGGGAGCCCTGGCAACGAACTACCGTGATGCGGATGGAAGAGAACGCACAGAGACGTCTCGAGGTGATCGCCGACTCGCTCGGGATCGGGGTGCTGAGCCGGCACATCCTGTTGTGCGCCGAGCAGACGACACCGCGCTGCTCCACCTATGAGGACAGCTCCCGCGTGTGGGCATACCTGAAGCGCCGGCTCAAGGAGCTTGATCTGGCATCGGCGCCGCCGGGATGGCGCGGCAACGACCTGGATGATCCGCCGGGCCCGGTGCCCGGTCCTGGTGGGTCGGTGCTGCGCACCAAGGTCGACTGCTTCCGTGTGTGCGAGCGGGGCCCGATCGCTGTCGTCTACCCCGACGGCGTCTGGTACCACTCGGTCGACGAGCAGGTGATGGAGAGGATCATCACCGAGCATCTGCTGGGGGGCCGGCCCGTCGCCGAGTACGTATTTGCCTTCGACAGGCTCGGCCTCAACCCCGGCGTGGAGGGCGGGTGATGGCGAGGCCGTTCCGCTGGCTCAGCTACGGGGCGATCGGCTGGCTCGCCTGGCGGCTCTTCGGTCCCGAGCTGACACCGCGGTTCCGCGGCCCCCAGCACAATGCGCTGCCGGTTCCGGGGCGCACCGTTGTGGTGGGTGAGCACGAGCTGTTCGTCCGCGAGACCGGTCCCGAAGATGCGCCGGTGCTCGTGCTGATACACGGCTGGAACCTCGACGGGGCAATGACGTTTCACCGCATCATTCCCGGGCTCGCCCAGCGGTACCGGGTGATCGTTCCCGACCTGCGTAACCACGGTCGCAGCGATTGGGTACGGGGGAGGGTCGAGATCTCCGATCTGGCCGATGACGTCGCCGGCGTCCTCGATGCCCTGGGTGTCTCGCAGGCCACCGTGTTCGGGTACTCGATGGGAGGCATGGTTCTCCAGGAGCTCGCCCGCCGTCATCCCCGCCATGTCGAGTCGATGATCCTGGCTGCCACCGCCTCGTGCCCGATCCCCGACATGCGGATCGTCACCCGGGCCGCCTTCTGGCTCGCCAGGGGTGGGCTGCGCATATCCCTGCACGAGATCGCCAGAGCCACCGGCGAGGTTCTGCATCGCACCGGCGCAGTGCGTGACGACCACCGCCGTTGGATGCACGAGGCCCTCATCAAAAGGGATCCGGATTTGTACTACGAGATAGGCGCCGCGGTATGGCGGTTCGATGCCCGTTCCTGGGTGGGCGACCTACCCCAGCGGAAGCTGATCATCATCCCGACCGCTGATGAAATCGTGCCCCCGAAGGCGCAGTACGAGATGGCGTCACTGTTGCCGGGGGCCGACGTACTCGAGTTGGAGGGCGGTCTTCACGAGTCGGTGCTCAACCGGCCACTCGAATACATCGAAGCGATCACGAAATTCGCGGAAGCGTCCTGATTACTCAAGACCCGCTAGAACCGTCTTGACTACGGCGGCGACTGCATCGGGTGCCTCGAGGACGAGGTTGTGTCCCACACCAGGAACGATCACAGGTCGTGCCCCCATCGCCTTCGCCATTGCCCTGGCGAAATCGGTGTACTTGTCGTCCAGCCCGCCGGCGAGGAACGTTGTCGGCATCGGTAGCGCGGGGAGCCGGTCGGTGACGTCGGCGACCGCAGCCTGGCCGAGTCCTCGTAGAGCCGCGGCGACTCCTGCCGCTGAGTTCTCCAACCGAAGCTCCCGATCGTTGTCACGAGCGTCGGGGTCGGCCCGCAAGGGGGCAACCAACGGATTTGCCAGCCACTCGTCGATGAAACGGACGAGGCCGATCCGCTCGATGCGTGACGCCAGCCCGGCGTCGGCGGCTTCCCGCAGTCGTCTCGCCCGTCCGGTGAGCCCCGGGGAGGTAGAGATGAGGACAAGACTCCCGATCAGCGAGGGCTGGTTCAGTGCTACCTGGAGGGCGATCCGGCCACCTTGTGAGTATCCGAGCAGGAGCGGCTTGTCGTAGCCGGCAAGCATCTGAGATAACGCATCGACAGCCGTCCGCATCGTGACCGGTGCGATCGTCGTGCGGCCGTGTCCGGGGAGATCGGGGGCGGCTACCGGCTCCCCGAGGTGCCGTGCGAAACCTGCCCACATCCCACCGTGCAGGCTGAAACCGTGGAGGGCGACCACCCGCGGCTGCCCCGTGCCGTGGGTGCGCACCCAGAGACCGCCGTGTGCAGTGGCAATGTCGGTCATTGCGGCGGGGGCTTATATTCGGAGTTGAGCATCCGGTAGACGACCGTCGCCCCGATGGCCGCGATCACGATGAGGATCACCTTTTTCACCGCGACATCATAAGACGATGAAGCAGAGCCCGATCTGGTGCGCGAGAATTGGCGTGTGGATGGTCCCTTCTTGGAAGCCAGGGCTGCTTTCGACAGGTGGCGGCAACGCTTCCCGACAAACGTGTTCAGCAGTGACGCTCATCTCGATCTGGTGCTCGCTCGCCATATCGATGGTGATCGGTTGGCCTCCCTCCGCGAGGAAGCCGGCAGCTTCGGAGCGGTGGTTGCCGGACAGCTCGAGCCGTTGGTGGAGACCTACCGAACGCACCTCCCCGAGTTGGTGAAATACGACGGCTATGGGAACCGCATCGAGATGATCCGGTTTCACGATGCCTACCACACCGCAGGTGAGCTCGTTTGGGGCTCAGGGTTGCTGGCACACTCGGCCGCGGCCGGCGGATCGTTCGAGCAGGCCACCCTGTTCTACCTGGCGTCGCTGGAGGGGGAGATGGGTCACATGTGCGCCGCAACCTGCACCACAGGAGCGGTCCGGGTGTTGCGCCGCTACGCCGACCCGGACATGTGCAACCGCTATCTCCCGGGCTTGACCGGAACCGACTACCGGGCCGCAATCCGGGCGTCGCAGTTTCTTACCGAAGTCCAGGGTGGCAGCGACGTCGGCGCCAACGCCTCGGTGGCGAGGAGCAGCAGCGAAGGCTACGACATAACGGGGGAGAAGTGGTTCTGCTCGGTGGCCGACGCCGATCTATTCCTGCTACTGGCCCGGCCGGAAGGTGGGCCGGGTGGGACCTCCGGGCTGGGATGTTTCGTAGTACCCAGGACCATCGATGGCTCACCGAACGGCTTTTCGATACGTCGGCTCAAGGACAAGCTGGGCACGACGGCCATGGCCTCAGGTGAGGTCGACTTCGACGGCGCCCGGGCCTATGTCGTGGGGGAGCCCGACGCCGGATTCAAGATCATGGTCACGGCCATGCTGAACACCAGCCGGTGGCTCAACGCGGTCGGCGACGTGGGCATGATGCGTCGTGCCTATGTGGAGGCCGCCAACTACGCCGCCGAACGCACCGCGTTCGGACGCCGCATCGGTGACTTCCCGCTCGTCCGCCGTCAGCTCGGCGAGATCAAGGCCGAGTGGCTGGCGGCCCTGCACAGCACGTGGGAGTTGACCGGGCTCGACGAAGCCGTCGACATCGAGGCGATGGGCGGGTCGCCGGTATCGTCGCTGGATGAGGGGTTCCATCGCTATCTCGTGAACGCCAACAAGCTCGTGTGCTCGCTTGCAGCCACCGGGGTGGTGCGGGCGGCGATCGAGGTGCTCGGCGGTAACGGGGCGATCGAGGAGTTCAGCGTTCTGCCCCGCTTGTTGCGTGATGCGGTCGTCTACGAGCAATGGGAGGGCACCCACAACGTGCTGACGGCGCAGGTGTTGCGAGATCTGGGCAGGTTGGGGCTCGCCGGCACGGTCGTCGACCGCACCGCCACCATCCTCAAGGGCATTGCCGATCCGGACCTGGGCCATGTCGCCGATCGTGCCCAGACCGAGCTCGAGGAGCTGGCCGGCAGGGTGGCCGAATGCGTCCACGAGCCCGAGTACGGCGCTCTGCATTTCCGTGGGTTGCTGGAGCGGTTGGTCCGGGCACATCAGGTGGCGCTGCTGCTCCAGGGCGCCGAAGCGGCGGCCGCTGCCGGGGATGATCGCTCGGGCGAGTTGGGAGTCGAGCTGTCGGCCGCAGCCGAGATCATCCTCGGTCGGTATGTCGAGCGCGACTACCGCTCTGAGGAAGATCCCCGCTTCGAGAGCCTGGTGGCCCGGCTGCTCGGCTCAGATCTGGGGTAGGAGCGCGGCGAACCGGTTCATCAGCTCGTCGAAGCTGGTCGGGGTCACCGTCACGTACCCGTCGCGGTGGCTGAGCCGCCAGTATCCGGCGAAGCTCCCGTCGAGCACGGACAGGCGTGCCTCCTCGCGGTGACGCCGGTCGCCGAGCCAGACAGACTCGACCGTCCACAGTGAGCGGCGCATGATGAGGGTGGCCAGCATGCGGTCGACCCACGGCGCGGCGATCCCGGCGGCCGTCATCTCCTGCTCGGCACGCAGCGGGTCTGTGGTGATCATCGACTCGATGCGGGTGAGCGTCGCGATCGGCAGGCGGAAGCTACCCGCGTAGGCGGGCTGCGGCCGGGGTACGAGGCGAACCGCCTGGGCGAGATGGAAGGGAAGGAGCGGTGGATCGATCTGAATCAATTCGAAACGGCCGTCGTGGTCCCGACAGCCGAGAACTGCGGTGGAGCCGTTCCGCCAGATCGTTGCCAGCTCCGGTTTCTCCGCCGGGCGGGCGTTGTCGATCTCCAGGGTGACCACGAACGTCGGGTTGGTGATGACCGAGACGAGCGAGCTCACCAGTGGATCCAGACGGGTTGCCGCCATGATTCCGGCGGCGCGGAGCTCGGTGAGCATCGCCGCGGCCGGGACCCTGCCCGAATGTATCGCAAGCAGCGAAGGCATGAGGCGACGTGGGATAGAGACCGAGCGCCGTCCCCGGTCGACAAGCGGTTCGCCGCTCATACGGCCGCCGGGGCGACGTCGGCGACCACCCAGACGCCGCCGGAGATGGCCATGGTCAGCACGTACTGGAGTTGGTGAGTGATGCCGTTGCTCTTGGTGGCAACGACGCCAATCCGGATCTCGCCCGTCGGGTTGGCACCGAGAGGTCGGGCGGCGATCTCCTGGTAGGGCGCGGTATCGAAGCGGACGATGTTGCTCGGTGATGCCAGATAGCGGCTCAGCTCGTCACCGCCGGTCAGGTACTCCTGAATGAAGGCCATTGCTGCGACCGCCTGGTCGTCCGGAACCGG
>Ga0307417_10000308_pt1 | contig 20345 bp, 19 predicted proteins | sample SalMarWE160210MG_2_FD_202514 | JGI IMG/M metagenome (GOLD analysis project Ga0307417, IMG submission 202514) | Salt marsh sediment microbial communities from the Plum Island Ecosystem LTER, Massachusetts, United States - WE1602-10 | ecosystem: Environmental > Aquatic > Marine > Intertidal zone... | reverse complement strand
AGCCAACCTCCTGGCTGTTTGGGCGACTCCACATCGTTTCCCACTAAGTTCGGATTTAGGGGCCTTAGCTGGCGGTCTGGGCTGTTTCCCTTTCGACTACGAAGCTCATCCCCCGCAGTCTGACTGCTGTACTCTAAAGCCATGAGATTCGGAGTTTGACTGGGGTCAGTAAGCTTGTTGGCCCCCTAGCCCAATCAGTGCTCTACCCCCATGGCGAAACGTACAACGCTAGCCCTAAAGCTATTTCGGGGAGAACCAGCTATCACCGAGTTTGTTTGGCCTTTCACCCCTATCCACAGGTCATCCCCCAAGTTTTCAACCTTGGTGGGTTCGGGCCTCCACGAGGTCTTACCCTCGCTTCACCCTGCCCATGGATAGATCACTCGGCTTCGGGTCCAGGACACGCGACTAGACGCCCTATTCAGACTCGCTTTCGCTGCGGCTTCGGCACACGCCTTAACCTTGCCACGTATCGCTGACTCGCCGGCTCATTCTTCAAAAGGCAGGCGGTCAGGGATCAAAGATCCCCTCCCACTGCTTGTAGGTCTACGATTTCAGGTTCTCTTTCACTCCCCTCACCGGGGTGCTTTTCACCTTTCCCTCACGGTACTAGTTCACTATCGGTCGCTAGGAAGTACTTAGCCTTACGAGGTGGTCCTCGCAGATTCACACGGGATATCCCCCGTGCTACTTGGGAACTCCACCAGGAGATCGATGCGTCTTCGCCTACAGGGCTGTTACCTTCTGCGGCCTGTCGTTCCAGACAGGTTCAGCTAACGCTCGATTTTGTAACTCCTTGACAGATCCGGCGATCTGTCGGGTAGGTCCCACGACCTCGGTATGGCAACGCCGCCGGGCTATTCCACCACACCGGTTTAGACTCTTTCCCTTTCGCTCGCCGCTACTCGGGAAGTCGCTTTTGCTTTCCATTCCTCGGGGTACTGAGATGTTTCAATTCCCCCGGTTCCCTCTACCGGCCCTATGTGTTCGGACCGGAGTGACTGGGCATTACCCCAGCCGGGTTTCCCCATTCGGACACCCCCGGATCAAAGCTCGCTTGACAGCTCCCCGGGGCTTTTCGCAGCCTGCCGCGTCCTTCATCGGCTCCTAGCGCCAAGGCATCCATCGTAGACCCTTAGTAGCTTGGACAGATTGAATCCAAAACGTTATACATGCTCGCTATGCAGTTCTCAAGGTGCCGTCGAAAGAGACGGTCTTCGACCGAACTCCCTCACAACTAAACAGCGTGTCATTGCCCTCTCGTGGCAAGCCGCGAAAAGGCGGAAGTCAGCATATCAACTAAGAGCTAGGAGGCGTGAGCCTCCGTTTTGCTCCTTAGAAAGGAGGTGATCCAGCCGCACGTTCCCGTACGGCTACCTTGTTACGACTTCATCCCAATCACCAACCCCACCTTCGGCAGCTCCCCCCCAAAAGGGTTGGGCCACTGACTTCGGGTGTTGCCGACTTTCGTGATGTGACGGGCGGTGTGTACAAACCCCGAGAACGCATTCACCGCGGCTTTGCTGATCCACGATTACTAGCGACTCCGACTTCATGGAGTCGAGTTGCAGACTCCAATCCGAACTGAGGCCGGCTTTAAGGGATTCGCTCACCCTCGCGGGATCGCAGCCCGTTGTACCGACCATTGTAGCATGCGTGCAGCCCTGGACATAAGGGGCATGAGGACTTGACGTCATCCCCACCTTCCTCCGAGTTATCCCCGGCAGTCTCCCATGAGTCCCCACCATTACGTGCTGGCAACATAGGACAGGGGTTGCGCTCGTTGCGGGACTTAACCCAACATCTCACGACACGAGCTGACGACAGCCATGCACCACCTGTCATGGACGCTTTCGCACACCATATCTCTATGGCTTTTCCCATGATGTCAAGTCCAGGTAAGGTTCTTCGGGTTGCATCGAATTAAGCCGCATGCTCCGCCGCTTGTGCGGGGTCCCGTCAATTCCTTTGAGTTTTAGCCTTGCGGCCGTACTCCCCAGGCGGGGCACTTAACGCGTTAGCTACGGCACAGCAGACGTTGATAAATCCGCCACACCCAGTGCCCAACGTTTACAGCGTGGACTACCAGGGTATCTAATCCTGTTTGCTCCCCACGCTTTCGCTCCTCAGCGTCGGTACCGGCCCAGAGAACCGCCTTCGCTACTGGTGTTCCTCCCGATATCTGCGCATTTCACCGCTACACCGGGAATTCCATTCTCCTCTACCGGACCCTAGCCACAGCAGTATCGACCGGCGTCCCGGGGTTAAGCCCCGGGTTTTCACGATCGACTTGCTGAGCCGCCTACGAGCCCTTTACGCCCAATAAATCCGGACAACGCTTGCCCCCTACGTATTACCGCGGCTGCTGGCACGTAGTTAGCCGGGGCTTCTTCTGGAGGTACCGTCATTATTCGTCCCTCCTGAAAGAGGTTTACAACCCGAAAGCCTTCATCCCTCACGCGGCGTCGCTGTCTCAGGCTTTCGCCCATTGGACAAGATTCCCTGCTGCTGCCTCCCGTAGGAGTCTGGGCCGTGTCTCAGTCCCAGTGTGGCTGATCGTCCTCTCAGACCAGCTACCCGTCGTAGCCTTGGTGAGCCATTACCTCACCAACAAGCTGATAGGCCGCGAGCCCCTCCCAAAGTAGCGGACCGTTTCCTCGTTGGGCCATGCGACCCTACGAGGGTATCCGGTATTAATCCGGGTTTCCCCGGGCTATCCCAGTCTTTGGGGTAGGTTGCTCACGTGTTACTCACCCGTTCGCCGCTCCGTCATACCAGTTGGTTACCCATCTGATATGCGTCGCTCGACTTGCATGCATTAGGCGCGCCGCCAGCGTTCGTCCTGAGCCAGGATCAAACTCTCCAACGTACAGATACGGGTTCGCCTCGAGAGGCGTTCCCTCAACCTGTCAGAGAGATTGCTCCGAGTGCCTCGAGCTTGACAAACCCGAGACACGCTGAGTACGTCCACCCCGGACGGCGAGCCGTCGGGATGGATTACTGACTTACTATGACACGCTGTTTAGTTGTCAAGGAGCCCGGATCCAGGCACAGAGACCTGGACCGCTCATTATACCAGAGTACGTCGCGTCCGCCGGACGCGACCCCGCGCCGAGGCCCGGGAGCGAGAACTGTAACGGATTCGCCCGGGAAGTCAAACCACATAGGATCAACCATATGCACTGGCTCGACAGGCTCGCAGCAGTCCTCATGACAGCACTTCGATCTGACATTTTCCCCGACGGGTGGGGCGAACTGCCGCCGCCGTCGGCAGGGCTGCATCCCATAGACGTCGAGTGGCGACTCCTCGGCAGGAAGCGCTCTGTTGACGTGCTGGAGGGAACCTTTGCTTCCCCTGCGCCGCTGCCGGCGAGCACCGAGCCAGGCCGTGTGCGATGGTATCGGCCGGCCGGCGCGCGCGGCGTCTGCCTCTTCCTGGCCGCCTCCAATGAAGAGGGGTACAAGCGTCGGGCCGCGCTCGCCCGACGGCTGGCGCCCGAAGGTATCGGGTCGCTCATCCTGGAGAACCCTTTCTACGGCACACGCCGGGTTCGAGATTCCTCTCCCCCGATACGGACCGTTGGCGAACTCCTCACGATGGGATCGGCTGCCGTCCAGGAGGCACACGGGCTCCTCCTCGGCTTCGACGGCCTTGCTCTTGGCGTCTCGGGGTACTCGATGGGAGGGAACATCGCTGCGCTCGTCGCCGCCACCCACCCTGGACCTCTTGTCGCAGTCCCCATGGCTCCTTCCCCATCCCCGGCCGTGGTATTCACCGAGGGGCTGCTGTCGAGGTTTGTCGACTGGAAAGCGCTCGGCTCCTCACCATCTGATCTGGCAGCGGTTCTCGATCGTGCGTCGGTTCTCGCCCTCCCTCCTCCTGTCCGGTCTGATCTGGCGATCATCGTCGCCACGCGCGGCGACGGCTACATCCCCGCGCATGCGGCCGAGGCCATCCATCGCCATTGGGAAGGTTCCGAGCTGCGATGGGAGACCGGTGGTCATCTGTCGATGGCAACGATGGCACGGACACACCTCAGCCAGGCGGTCGTCGACGGGTTCAACCGAGCAGGGTGACGAATCGCCTCTTGCCGACCTGAACCGTTGATCCGGCGGCGAGTTCACGAGGAACATCAACCTCGCGTACCAGCTCGCCGTCGAGTTTGACAGCGCCCTGACCGATGAGACGCCTTGCTTCCGAGGACGACGCAACGAGCCCTGCGCGTTTCAGCACCGCGGGCAGATGGATGGGATCCCCAGGCGGAAGGGTGAACTCGGGAACATCTTCGGGAGGCCGGTGGTCCCTGAACACCTGATTGAAGGCTCGTTCGGCGACTGTGCCACTCCCCGGGCCGTGGTAGATGTCTACGATCATCCGCGCGAGGCGTCGCTTGGTATCGCCCGGGTGCAGCGTTTCCAGGCGGAGACCTTCAGCGAGATCCACTACCTCACCGGCAGGTACGTCTGTGCAGAGTTCGAAGTACGGCACGATCTGCTCGTCCGGGATGCTCATCAGCTTCCCGAACATGTCGTCCGGCGCGTCGTCTATGGCGACGTAGTTGCCGAGGGACTGTGACATCTTGTGAACACCGTCCGTCCCGATGAGCAGCGGCATCGTGAACGGTATCTGCGGTTCCTGCCCTGCGCGTTCCTGAAGCATTCTCCCGATCATGAGATTCCAGAGCTGATCGGAGCCGCCCAACTCCACATCTGCCTCCACCGCAACCGAGTCCATGCCCTGAAGGAGGGGATACAAGAACTCCATCAACGAGATAGGAGTCCCACTCTGATATCGCTTCGCGAAGTCCCCGCGCTCCAACATCTGCGCCACTGTCACCTGAGCGGTGAGCTCGAGTATTTCTCTCATGTCCAGCGTCGAGAGCCACTCCGAGTTGCGTCGAACCTCCAAACGCTCGGGAAGCAGGATCGTCGCGAAGTCCTCGAGGATCCCGTCTACATACCCGTTGACTTCATCAACGGAGAGTCTCTGCCGGGTCTCGCTCTTGCCAGACGGATCGCCGACCTGGGCGGTGAAATCGCCAACGATCAGCACGGCCGTGTGCCCGAGTTCTTGAAACTGACGCAGCTTGCGAAGTACGACGGCCCAGCCGAGCGTGATGGCTGGTGCCGTCGGGTCGACCCCCAGCTTGATGCGAAGAGGTCGACCTCGTTCGAGGCGTTCCTTCAAAGCCTCTTCAGTGACGACCCTCTCGGTTCCTCGGAGGAGCTGATCGAGCATCCATGGGAGGATAGTGGAGCGAGTTCAAATGCCCGCGTTCCTGCCGGTCGCCGGTAGCCTGTCTGCGTAGCGTCCGTCTAGGTGGGGCGCTCGCAATCATGAGACGCTGGCTGCCACTCTTCATAGGACTGTCCTTCGTCGTCGCGTCCTGCGCGATCGCGCCCATCGAGGACCCTGGACTCGGGACCCGGGGCCTCACAACCATCGTCTACGCCTCCGATGGCAGCGTCCTCGCGCAGTGGCACGCCGAAGAGGACCGGGCGCTCGTCTCCTACGACGAACTCCCAGCCTCGCTCATCAATGCGGTCGTCGGCATCGAAGACGAGCGGTTCTGGACCCACGCCGGTGTCGACCTCCGAGCACTCGCAAGATCGATCGTCGACAATCTGGACTCCGGGGGTGTCGTCGCGGGAGCATCGACGATCACGCAGCAGTACGTCAAGAACGTGATCTTGACACCGGAAGTCACTCTGGAGCGCAAACTCACCGAGGCATCTCTCGCCCTGCGTCTCGAGAAGACGCTGACCAAACAACAGATCCTCGGGCGATACCTGAACACGGTGTACTTCGGCGACGGCGCCTACGGGGTCGGCACCGCTACCGCCCACTTCTTCGGTAAAGCCCCTTCCGAACTCACCGTTGGAGAATCGGCTTTGCTCGCCGGTCTCATCCAACACCCATCCGATACCGACCCATACCGACATCCTGAAGCGGCTCTTGCCCGCCGGCGAGTGGTTCTCAACAAGATGGTCGAGTTGGGATGGCTCACGGACGTGGAGGCGAAGGCCGCCGACATGGAACCGCTCACCCTTCGTCCACGGGACTCAGCCAATCACGACCGCTACCCCTATTTCACCGAAGAGGTCAAACGGCGACTGCTCGATGACCCTTCACTCGGCGCGACGGCCCAGGATCGCTACAACGCGCTCTTCAGGGGTGGACTGCGCATCTACACCACTATCGACCCCGTCGCTCAGGAGGCGGCCCACGCCGCGATTGGCGCCGTGCTGGGTGATGCGACCCCGTCCGCAGCCCTCGCGGCCGTCGATCCTCGGACCGGCCACGTTGTGGCGCTCGTCGGAGGAAAGGACTTCTACGATCCGCAGGACACGCACGCCCAGTTCAATCTGGCGGTTCAGGGTCGCAGGCAGGCCGGATCCTCCTTCAAGCCTTTTGCTCTGGCGGCCGCACTCGAGGCCGGATTCTCGCTCGATACGGTATTCGCAGGAGGGAGGTCGATCACGGTAGCGACCGACTCCGGCCCCTGGTCCGTCGAGAACTACGACGGCGCTACCTTCCCCGATCTAACGCTTCTCGAAGGCACGGTCTTCAGCGTCAACATCGTCTATGCACAGGTCGCCCGTGCAGTTGGCGCCCAACACGTTGTAGACGTCGCGGAGGCCGCCGGCATCACGAGCGATCTTCAGCCATACCCTTCGATCGTCCTCGGAGCTCAAGAGGTCTCGCCCCTGGACATGGCGTCTGCGTACGGGACGTTCGCCTACGAAGGTGTACATGTCGACCCGATCTTCGTCACCGCCATCGACACGAACGAGGGCATCAACATCTGGGAGCCGGTCCCGATCGTCACCCAGGCAATGTCCCGCGATGTCGCGCAGCAGGTGACCGCAGCACTCACAGAGACTGTTCGTCGCGGTACCGGCCAGCAGGCGAAGATCGGGCGGCCCGTCGCGGGCAAGACCGGAACGTCCCAGGAGCACCGCGACGCCTGGTTCGTCGGATACACACCTGAGCTGTCCGCTGCGGTGTGGGTCGGCTACGCGGAAGGCCAGGTGCCCATGGAGCCCCCCAACACGCCCTTCACGATCACGGGCGGTACCTGGCCGGCGCAGGTCTGGTCCCGGTTCGCCTCCGTGGCCCTCGGCGGGACGCCGTATGGACAGCTTGCAGAAGCCGACACCGACGGGATGGTCACCGTTGAGATCGACCTGTCGACAGGATTCCTTGCCGGCCCGTACTGCCCGCGTTCCCATGTCGCCAGGATTCGTGTTCCGGCAGATCAGGTTCCGACGGTTGTCTGCCCCGTCCACAATCCCGCCGGTGTCGTGGAGGCGGGTGCCTCGACTGTCCCCGATGTCATCGGAATGGATCTGGGGTCGGCGGTAGAGGCACTCACCACAGCCGGATTCGGCAATCGCATCGAGTGGAAGGACGGCGGGTCGCTTGCTCAAGGGACGGTCTTCAACCAGGCGCCCTCGGGCGGATTTCCCGCGGAGTCAGGCAGCGCGGTGAACCTGATCGTCGCCGGGCCGGAGCCGGGCTCGGTGGTTCCCTCCCTCATCGGATTCCCTCTCGCGCAGGCAGTTCAAGAACTCGAAGACATCGGTGTTGCCGTCAACGTGATCACAGAAGCCGAAGCAGATCCGAACGATGCCGCTCGGAGATCCGGTGTGGTCTGGAAACAGGATCCTTCGGCCGGCGGGGCCGCAGACGGTACAACCGTCACCCTGTGGGCGAATCCCTGAGCCGGAACCCGAGGGGCCTCGGCGGTCATCAGTGTTCGGTCGTCGGTTCTCGGTAAGACCGCGCCACAGTGCACTCACAGACCGTGGGCGAGACCTCCGGCGAGCGTCGTACCGATGACCGAGAACTCAAGACCGACAACGGCGAGCGAAGGTTGCTACTGAACCAATACGAATCGCCACAGTCGATCGGTTCCTTTCGTGATACCTATCCTCGAAGTGGCTATCACCTTGCCGGGGATATCGCCGGCCAACGTCAGCCGCGCGGGTCCGGTTTCCAGACTCGTCCCATCCAGATCCCCCGTGATGCCAAGCGCTTGGCACAGTTTGCCCGGCCCGTCGCAGAGGTGATCGTCCCGGCCGCGGCGGCGCCGCATGGCTGCCTCACCGGTCACGGGCGTACCTGCCCGTAGGAGAACGGCCTCACCTGTTCCGACCGGCCCCGTCACGACGTTTGCACACCAGTGCATCCCGTACGACCGGTACACGTACAGCGTCCCCGGCTTCTTGAACATCGAACGATTTGCGTTGCGCTCCCCTCGAAACGCATGGCTCGCCGGGTCCTCCGGACCGTACGCCTCCACTTCGGTCAGTGCCACTTCGGTCGGCGTGCCCTCGATCTCGGTGCGCAGACGAGCACCGAGGAGCCGGCGGGCGATTTCGTCGACCGGGATGTCAGGAATCATCCCAAGAGATGCAAAAGGAGCGCCTTGAACGTGTGCAGCCGGTTTTCGGCCTGGTCCAGGACTCGGGAACGCGGATGGTCGACCACGTCGTCCGTGACCTCGCTTCCCCTATGTGCAGGAAGACAGTGCAGGAAGATTGCATCCGGATCGGCACGCTCGAACAGGGTCCCGTCGATCCGGTAGTCGGCGAAGAGACGGTCCCGCTCTGCGGCCTCCGCCTCCTGGCCCATCGATGCCCACACATCTGTGTAGACAACGTCCGCTCCGGAGACCGCCTCGATGGGATCGTTCGTCACTTCAACCGGTCCATAGGTGCGGGCTTTGGCGACGTAGCTGGGCGCCGGCTCATACCCCTTCGGTGTGGCCACGCGCACCTCCATTCCCATCATCGTGGCCCCAACCATCAGCGAGTGCGCGACGTTGTTGCCGTCTCCGACATACGCGACAACCGTGCCATCTGGTGACCGATGCTGGGTGATGGTGTGCAGGTCGGCGAGCGCCTGGCAAGGGTGCTCCAGATCCGAGAGGAGATTCACCACGGGTGCCTCGGCGTACTGGGCCACCTCGACGAGGTCTCTGTGACTGAAGACCCGCATGGCGATCACATCCAGATATCTGTCCAGTACACCTGCGACATCCTTGACAGCCTCTCGGGTACCAAGACCCACCTCTTGCTGACCCAGCACGACGGGGATCGCCCCCACCTGCGCCGATGCCAGCTCTGTCGATACTCTCGTTCGAGTGGAGGGCTTCTGAAAGAAGAGCCCCACACTGCGACCCTGAAGAGCGCCTCGAACGGACTGCGGATCGGTGCGAACCTCCTCGGCCCTGGCGATCACCGAATGAAGCTCATCGATGCTCAAGTCATCGACATGAAGGAAATCCATCTTCAGGCTCCTCCTCGGAGACGGCCCCCGTGTTCTCTGGCGACCGAGGCAATGATACGTTCCCTGTCCGTGCGCACATCCTCGTTCGTGAGGGTCGAGTCTGGTGAACGAAGTGTCAGCTGCACCGCGAGACTCTTGCGGCCGGGGCCCAGGGCCGATCCCCTGAAGAGGTCGAACAGCTCGATGCGCTCGAGATTGTCACCGGCGGCGTGTCGAATCGTGGCAAGGAGGGCCGATGCGGCGACCTCCTCCGGGACATCGAACGCAAGGTCGAACACGATCGGCGGGTACCCGCTCGGCTCCCGGAACTGCCAGAACGCGCGGGGTTTCAAGACCGGGTTCAGAAGGAACTCGCCGGCTGCAACGCGGCCTTCGAGATCGAACGCCCGCACCACCGTCGGGTGGAGCTCGCCAAACACGCCGAGTTCAATGCCGTCGGCTTCGACGAGACCGCACCGCGTCGGGTGGTACCCGGGGGCCGTCGCCGGCGTGATCTTCGCGTCCACATCCATGGATCGCTCTATGAGGTCCCAAACAGAGTGAGCGGTCGAGAAGTCGACGTCGCGACGTCTGGCGCCGAGTGCAAACGCCCCGAACTGCCCCGCGAGGACGAACGCGATCTTCTCCGGCTGGTACGGGATGTGCGAATCATCCGGGCTCGCGCGGTCGAGGAATACCTTCCCCGTCTCGAACAGCGCTACCGACGTCCTTCCGCGGTTCACGTTGAATTGGGTTGCCTTCAGCAGGCCCGGAAGGAGGCTTGTTCGCAGGAGTGACTCCGCGTCGTTGATCGGGTTGCGCAGGCGGATCGCATCCTGTGGATCGAGGCCGATCGCCTCGAGATCCTCGGCTGCCACGAAGGTCCAGCTCGTCGCCTCGGAGAGCCCGGCGCCAACGAGCGCCGCTCTCATGAGTCGGGCCCTTTGGTGTCGATCGTCGAGTCCCCCGCCAGGTCCATGTGGAAGCCGACTCGGTATGTTGTTGAGTCCGAAGAGGCGCCCGACTTCCTCGACGAGATCGGCCGCGCGCGTGACGTCGGGCCGATATGTCGGAACCGACACGACGAGCGGGTCTCCACCCGAAACCAAGAAACCGAGCCGCTCCAATAGTCGAGAGGTCTCCTCCACCCCTATGGGTGCTCCGAGCAGCCGAGTCGGCTCGCCCGGTGGCAGTTCGACCTTCCACCGCTCGATTGGCACCGGGTACTCGTCCCTAGGACCGGGGGCAGGCGATCCCCCCGCGAGTGAACTCATGAGCCAGGCGGCCCGTTCGGCTGCGAGGGCCGGCAGGCCTGGATCGACACCTCGCTCGAAGCGGATCGAGGCTTCGGTGCGCAGCCCGTGACGCCGAGCCGTGTGCATGACGGTTGGTGCGTCGAAGTGGGCGGCTTCGATGAGGACTCGAGTGCTCTCTGGTCCTACCTCGGTCTCCTCGCCACCCATGACACCGGCGAACGCTATGACCCTGTCCGGGTCGGTGATCAGGAGATCCTCGGTGGTGATTTCGTGGTCCTCACCATCGAGGGTTCGTAGGTGCTCACTTTCCCGCCCCCTCCGCACGATGATCGTCTCCGATGGGATCGTGTCCAGATCGAAGGCGTGGAGCGGTTGGCCCAGCTCGAGGAGGATGTAGTTGGTGACGTCGACGATCGCGCTGATTGCACGGACGCCCGCGTCCCTGAGGCGCAGCCGCATCCACAGCGGAGACCGTACGGCAGTCACTCCCCTCACTTCGCGTGCGACATACCGGGGACACCCCTCGGGATCCTCCAGCACGATGCGCGCCTTGCTCGGTTCGCCCGTCTCGTGGAGGGCAGCGTCCGGTACACGCAACGGCAGTTCGTAGTACGCGGCTAGATCACGGGCTATGCCGAGGATCGACATGGCGTCGCCACGGTTCGGGGTGATCGATAGATCGAAGAGCACGTCGGGGTATGGGAGGCGATCGGAGAAGTCGGATCCGATCTCTTCGCCAGGATCGAGAACCAAGATGCCGTCGTGATCGTCGCCCAATCCGAGTTCTGATTCGGAACAGATCATCCCGTGCGATTCGATACCCCTGATGGCCCGGATGCCCACCTCGAGCCCACCGGCGAGAACCGCTCCTGGAAGCGACACCGGCACGACAGCCCCTTCCTCGAAGTTGTGTGCGCCACAAACGATGTCCTCGACCCGGTCGCCGACATCCACCTTGCAGAATCTGAGCCGGTCGGCCCTGGGGTGATGGTGGATTTCCAGGACTCGCCCGACGACAACACCGGAGAACGGGGCCTCGCGGACCTCCCATCCTTCGACTTCGTGCCCGAGCGACGCGAATACCTCGGCAAGCCGCACGGGATCGTCGTCGGGGATATCGACAAACTCCTTCAGCCATCTCAGAGATACGATCATCGGAACTGCTCCAACACTCGAAGATCGTTCTCGAAGAAGTGTCTGATGTGGTGGATGCCGTGGCGAACCATCGCCAATCGCTCAGCACCGACGCCAAACGCGAATCCCGACACCCGTGTCGGGTCGTACCCGACCGCTTGAAGAACGTGCGGGTCGACGACACCACATCCAAGCAGTTCGATCCAGCCGGAGTGCCCGCAGATTCGGCACCCGGACCCGTCGCACGCGAAGCACGACACGGCCATCTCTGCCGACGGCTCGGTGAACGGAAAGAAGTGCGGATACATGCGAATCTCGCGCCCTTTGCCGAAGAAGCGCTCCATGAAGTACTGAAGCGTGCCCTTGAGATCCGCCATCGTGAGGTTGTCATCAACTGCGAGCCCCTCGATCTGCGTGAACACCGGCGAGTGCGTGGCATCGAGGGTGTCGGATCGGTACACCCTGCCGGGCACGATCACGTATACAGGAGGCTCGTTGTGCTCCATGTAGCGGATCTGCATGGGGGACGTCTGTGTACGCAGGAGTACCTCGTCGGCCGGATCCCCCCAGTCGACGTAGATGGTGTCCGACTCCAGCCTGGATGGGTGCGATGAGGGCGTATTCAGAGCATCGAAGTTGTACCCGGCGGTCTCCACCTCCGGGCCGGCCGCAACCGAGTAGCCAAGAGCGGTGAAGATATCGACGACCTCCTCGATCGTCTCCGTGAGCAAGTGATGGTGCCCCCGTGCGAGCCTCAGATCAGGCAACGTGGGATCCACCCGCTCCTGTTCGAGGAGGCGATCCTCTGTCGATCGCTCGAGTTCCGCCCGACGCGAGTCCAGCAGGGACTTCAGTTCCTGAAAGGCCTCGTTGAGCATCGCTCCCATTGCTGGACGCTCCTCCGCGGGAAGGCGACCGAGCTCTCTCCTACGTTGAGCGATGACTGAGGGCCTGCCTATGAGCTCGCGTTCCAGTTGATCCAGCTGTGAGAGTTCCTCAGCAGCGGCGACTCGCTGGGCCGCGTCCGCTCTGAGCTGTGTGATCGGGTCCATCGTTTCGGCAGGTTAGCGCAGGTCCGGGCGCCTCCCAGACTCCCTTCGTCCTCCAGCGCCCGTATACGCGTACGCAAGGATCCCAGCGGCCACGGCGGCGTTGAGGCTCTCCACCGCGATCGGAATGGTGACCGCGATGTCCGGTTCGAGCTGATCCGGCAATCCGTGGGCCTCGCTGCCGATGAGAATTGCGGGCAACTCGGTACTCCCGAGGACGATCGGATCGGCGCCACCGTGCGCTACTGCCGCAACGATGGTGAAGCCCCGAGCGCGCAGATCGTCGATGTCGACGTCTCGCTCGATCGTTGTCGAGAAGTGCGCGCCGGCTCCTGAACGGAGCGTCTTTGGTGCCCACGGGTCTGCCGACGCGGTCGTCACAGCAACATCCATTCCGAATGCTGCGGCGGATCGGATCAGGGTTCCAAGGTTCCCTGGATCCGAGAGGTCGTACGCGACGAGAGACGCTCGGCCGACACTATCGGACGCTGGAATTCGCATGACGGCGACCGGGCCTCTCGGGTGGAGCGTGGGCGCGAGATACCGCATCACCTCGTCCGTTACCTGGATCGCCCCTTCGACTTCGTCGTTCTCGAGGGCAAACACCTCTTCCAACGGGTAGCCGGCCCTACCGGCCGCCTCGATCAGGTTTGGACCCTCGATGAGGGTCCTGTTCGCGCGACGGCGCTCCTTGGTCTTGTGCAGTTTCGCTGCTTCGACGACTCGCCGGTTACGCGTCGATTGAACGAGCAGCGGAGGCCGCCTCGACGAGTTGCGCAAATGCCGATGGGTCGTTGACTGCCAGTTCGGCGAGCATCTTGCGATCGATGTCGATCTCCGCAGCCTTCAGTCCGGCGATCAACCTCGAGTAGGTCGTCCCGTTCTGTCTGGCGGCAGCGTTGATGCGTTGAATCCACAAACTGCGGAACTCGCCCTTGCGAGCGCGACGATCCCTGTAAGAATCGGACATCGCGTGCATGACTTGCTCATTGGCAGTGCGAAATCGCCGGCTCTTGGCTCCCTTGTAGCCTTTTGCCCTGCCGAGTACCTTGCGGTGCTTCTTCTTGCCGTGCACGGCGCGCTTCACTCGTGCCATGTCAACCTCCTAGGCGGGATGCGTTCCGTCGGTTACCACCGGTGAGGACCTTGGTTCCCTTGAGCTGACGAAACCGCTTCCGGCTCTTGGCGAGCTTCAGATGACCTCTTCCGGCCTGCGCACGAACCAGCTTCCCTGACCCGGTACGCCGGATCCTCTTCGCGGCGCCGCGGTGGCTCTTGGTCTTCATCAGCTGCTCCTCTCGTCATCGTTCTCGCCAGGCTCGGGTACCGCCTCTGTCGCGATCACCGGCTCGAGGTCGATCTCTGGCTCGTCCTCGGCCACAAGCTCGGGTACCGCCTCTGTCGCTATCACCGGCTCGAGGTCGATCTCTGGCTCGTCCTCGGCCACAAGCTCGGGCTTCTCGGCCTGGTGGACAGGCCTCCTCGACGGAACAAGCACCATGTGCATGTTCCGTCCCTCTTGCCTTGGCGTTTGCTCTACCTTCGCCGCGTCGCCGATCTCACCGACCAGTTTGTCGATGATCGTGAGTCCCAACTCGGGTCTCGACATCTCCCTGCCTCGGAACCAGATCGTGATCTTGACCTTGTCGCCGTGCTCTAAGAACTTGAGCACCCGATCACGTTTGATCTCGTAGTCGTGCTGGCCGATCTTCGGCTTGAACTTGACTTCCTTGATGACCGTTCGGGTCTGGTTCTTTCGGGCTTCGCGGGATTTCACCGACTGCTCGTACTTGTACTTGCCGTAGTCCATGAGCCGGCACACCGGGGGGTTGGTGTTTGGGGCAACTTCGACGAGATCGAGTCCGAGTTGATCGGCGAGCCACAGGGCTTCCTGCAGCTTCTTGATCCCTATCTGCGCACCGTCTGGAGCGACGACTCGCACTTCCCGTGCCCTGATGTACCCGTTGACGCGTAGTTCGGCGATTGCGATCCTCCTCAATGAAAAACGACAGCAAGCGAAGCCCACTGCCGTTTCGTACCATGGCGCACTATTGGTGGCCAGGTGGGATGGTCTCCACTTGCGTCTGTTGTCGTTGGCAGTATACGGGGACCGGTTCGGGTGTCAATCCTGGTCTGGCCCGGGGTGTAGGTTTGGGGGTGGTCAGGGGTGGCTGAGCGGAAGAGCCGATGATCAGGATGTGAGGCTGGCCACGCAAGCTAAGGAGACGTGGCAAAGAGTATGTGGCCCCTACCGACTCTGCTTGGTCGGGGTGACAATGAGCCTTGAGGGGAAGGGGAGGAGTATTGAACGAGCGAGATTTGATCGGCACCTACCGGCTGACGTCCTAGCAGCGCGCCTGGAATGATATGCGTGGGTCGGCGAGTGGGCGGAGCTGACTCGCCCTCGTGGGGAGGCGCCACCTCGGACCGGATCTCCGCGTTGACGGCCCTGTTCGGGTACAACGCCAATCTCAGATCAGGTCACACGGATTCGACGCAGGCCGGTTTGGCCCAACGTGAGGATGCTTTTGGCCACCGAGCATCTGCTCCTTATCCCGGCGTGGCAACACGATCACTCTCGGCTCGCGAGAGGCACTCCCTAGGATGATTCAGAACTGCGGTATGGAGGGTGCGCTGGGTCGGTTGGGGTCGTGTGCCGGGTCGTTGGCTGGCAGTGTCCCCGCAAACCACTCGTCGAGCTTCCAATCAGGTACCGGTGGCTCGGCGTCATCTTTGGGCACAAATGGTGACCGCTTCACGAGTTTGTACTGGTGCACGTAGCGCCGGCAGTTGGCGAATACCTCCCGAGCTCTAACGCGCACCACGAACTGCGCGCCGGGGAAGGCATCGATGAGCGGATCGTTCTCTTCGATGGTGACGTGGCCACTCAGACGGAGGCGAGTACCGGTTTCCCAGTCGATGAAGAGCATCCCGACCCGGGGGTTCACGGTCAGGTTTCCAGCGGTCAGGAACATCCCGTTCCCGTTGTACACGGGAAATGCAAGGGTGTGCTCGTCGAGCACCCTCACAAAACCAGGATCTCCACCTTTGTACGACGCCTCCGGCCATCCATCAGCGTCGGCGGTGGCAATGAAGAACATGTCTCGTTGTTCGATGAATGCCCTGAACCGTTCGTTGATGACCTCCGAGGTCGATTCCGCAAGCCGATCCGCCAGTCGGCGGGTGTCGAAGCGATCCTGAAACTCGCGCTGGGCGTCGTGGTACTGCTGGCTCATGATCATTCCTCCCGAGGGTCGCCTGGGCGGTAGAGGGCTCCCTGTCTACGCTCCGTCGTCGTGGTGTACTTACTTACTAGTAGGTAAGTTGTCAAGGGAGGATGCCGAGTGCAGCGGTCGGCAAGCGGACGCCGGAAGACGAGCCCGGATACAGCGACGCGCATTCTCGAGGTTGCTGAGCGGCTGGTCCAGACGCGTGGGTTCAACGGCTTCAGCTAAGCGGACGTGGCGACAGCGCTGGACATCACCAAGGCGGCCCTGCACTACCACTTCTCTGGGAAAGCCGAGCTCGGCGAAGCGTTGATCGCGCGGTACGCGACCCGATCTGCCGGGGCGCTTGCATCGGTTGACGAGGAGAAGGTTGCTGCCCAGGCCAAGCTGGATGCCTACGCAGAGCCATACGCGGATGTGCGATCGATACCAATCATGGTCATGGCAATGCCTTCCTCCTAGACGGTTGACCGAGGTGGGCACTCCTGATTCGGGTTGATATGCTCTCGCCTCTTTCGAGCCACACCACCGTCGGGTAACCAGCCGGCACGCAGCTCGATAGAAAGCCAACCCACACAGGCGGCAGGCACTTAGAGAGCTCACCGGCCGGGTCACCCGAACGCTACGGACCACCGCAACGTCTGCCTCCAGTATCAATCAGGCACATATCGGGCGGGATCGGTCTGAGGTTCCTCAGCGCCGCTGACTTTCCCGCGCCGATCATCGGTTCTCAAACGGGAAGCGAGCGAACTATCCATCCCGAGATCACCGAGGAGTGCTTCTCCGGTTGCAACCTCAGCGTTCTGTTCGGCCCTTGGGCGTCCCGGGATCTCCCACCTCCTAACCGTCAATCCTGGTCGATGACCTGATCGAGAGCGTCGAGAGACTCCAGGACGGCCATGGCTGCTTCATAGCCTTTGTTGCCTCGGCCAGGGAGGGAGCGGTCACGTGCATGCTCGTACTCCTGCACGGTCAGTACGGCGTTCCCGATCGGTACACCCGTGATGAGTGAAAGGTGCGAAAGCCCCGCCATCGACTGCGTCGCAACATGCTCGTAGTGGTCGGTCTCGCCACGGATCACCGCACCCAGGGCTATGACCGCTTGGTGGCCCGTTTCGATGAGACGTCTGGCCGCGACGGGTAGCTCGAGAGCTCCGGGGACCCTGATCACCGTCACCTCGTCCGTGCCGGTCTCTTCGAGCGCCTCCAGGGCCCCGGTCAGCAGGGCATCGGTGATCGTACGGTTGAACTGCGAAACGACCACTCCGACCTTCTTCCCGCGGGCCGCTTCACCCTTGATCTCATGGACGCGCATCGGCTTCCTCCAAGTGGATGAGATGACCGAGTTTCTCGGCTTTGGTCCGCAGGTACGCGAGGTTTTCGCTCGTAGGGGGCACCTCGAGAGGTACGGTCTCCACGATCTCGAGACCGTAGCCCTCGATGCCGGCGCGCTTAGTCGGGTTGTTGGTCAGGAGCCGCATGGTCGTGACGCCGAGGTCGGCAAGTATCTGCGCCCCGACTCCGTAGTCCCGCGCGTCTGCGGGAAGCCCGAGTTCGAGGTTCGCCTCCACAGTATCTCGGCCGTGATCTTGGAGGGCGTATGCTTCGAGTTTGTGGATCAGGCCGATCCCGCGACCCTCGTGGCCCCGCAGATAGAGCACAATGCCACAGCCCTCCTCCTGAACCTGACGCATCGCATCTCGCAACTGGAAGCCGCAGTCACAGCGCACACTCGACAGGGTGTCGCCCGTCAGACACTCGGAGTGAACCCTGACCAGAACCCCGTCCCGACCGGACACATCTCCCATCACGAGAGCGATGTGCTCCTTGTGATCGAGAAGCGACTCATAGGCGATGGCCCTGAACTCGCCGAACTCGGTCGGCAACCGGGCCTCGGCACCGCGCCTGATCAGCTGCTGTTGCTCCCTGCGGAACGCGATGAGGTCGGCGATCTGGATGATTGGCAGGCCATATCGGTCCGCGAACTCCTCCAGGGATCCGAGGCGGGCAATCGCACCATCGTCGGTGACGATCTCGGCGAGCACCCCAGCCGGTTGGAGCCCGGCGAGCACAGCAAGATCAACGGCGGCCTCCGTGTGGCCGGCGCGCCGAAGCACTCCACCTGCCTGGTAGCGGAGCGGGAAGATGTGCCCGGGGCGCGTGAAGTCTGCCCCGTCGGTACGACGGTCAACCAGAGATCTAATCGTCGCGGCGCGGTCGGCTGCCGAGATTCCTGTGGTGGTCTCGGGCGCGTAGTCGACAGAAACGGTGAACGCTGTGTGGCGTCTGTCTGTGCTGTGACTCACCATCATGGGGATACGGAGCTCGTCGAGCCGCTCCCCGACGAGTGGCACGCAGATGATGCCACTGGTGTGCCGGACCATGAATCCGATCTTCTCGGCAGTTGCCATCTCCGCCGCGAGAATCAGATCGCCCTCGTTTTCGCGATCGGCGTCGTCGACGACGACAACGAACTCTCCACGCGTGATCGCCGCGATCGCCTCTTCGATGCGCGCGAAGCTCATCGTGTTCCACCCATCAGGCGCTCGACGTACTTGGCGATGACGTCCACCTCGATGTTGGTCCTGTCCCCAACCCCGCGTAGACCGAGCACCGTCACCTTCAGCGTGTGAGGGATCAAGGCAACCTCGAACCAACCATCTCCGGTCGCCGTCACTGTGAGGCTCACCCCGTCGACTGCTACCGATCCCTTTTCAGCGATGTACCGGGCGAGCCTTGCAGGCACGTCGATCCGCACTCTGAGACTGTCCCCTTCCGACTCCAAGACTGAAATGACACCGACGCCATCCACATGGCCCTGGACGATGTGACCGTCGAAACGGCCATCGGCGCGCATCGGACGTTCGAGATCGACGCGGTCACCGGGAACGAGACTGCCGAGATCGGTTCGCAAGAGGGTCTCGTGCACGACGTCGGTACGGACGACTTCCTGAGTGTTCGACACGACGGTGAGGCAGACACCGTTGACGCTCAACGAGTCGCCCACGGTGAGCCCTTCCAGCTCAGTCTCGATCGCAAGGCGCTTTCCTTCATCGGTTCCCTCGATGCCCTGGACCGTTCCCATCGCCTCGACGATGCCTGTGAACATCAGCCCTCCTCCACGAACGCGTCGATCTTGATGGCGTCCCCGACCCGGTCGATCGCGGTGATCCGGACAGGGTGCGCGTCACCAAGAGTGTGAAACGCAGCGTTGAACAGGCCGTACCCCGTCCCACCTGCGAGCGAGGGAGCCAGGTACAGCACGACCCTGTTCACCAGCCCTTCTTGAAGAAGTGAAGCTGCCAGTGTTGGCCCTCCCTCCACGAGGATGTGAAGGAGTCCCTTGTCGGCGAGGGACCTGAGTCCTTCCGTCAGATCGACAGGGGAGCCCTCCGATCGCAGGACGATCGGATCCCGCGAGAGCACACGCGCATCTGCTGGGAGTGGATGTTTCCCCGCGACGATCACGGGAACTGGCTGTGGACCCGCGTAGTCGGGTAGGCGAACGTCGAGCAGAGGATCATCTGTCCGAACCGTTCCAGCACCGACCACCACGGCGTCGACCTCGGCGCGGAGTTCATGGGCGTCCTGCCGGGCAACATCGGAGGTGATCCACTTGGATGTGCCGTCAGTGGCGGCGACCTGCCCGTCGAGTGTGGCAGCCGCCTTGAGGATCACCCAGGGCAAGCCTGTTCGGCGGTGGGAAAAGTAGCCGGGGTCGAGGCGCTGCGCAGCCTCCTCTTCGATCCCGAGCACGACCTCTACGCCGGCATCCTCCAGACGCTCGAGTCCCCTTCCCGACACTCTGGGATCCGGGTCGACGATAGCGACAACGACCCTCGAGATGCCGGCGGCCAGGATCGCGTCGACGCACGGTGGCGTGCGTCCGTAATGGACGCAGGGTTCGAGTGTCACATAGAGGGTCGCCCCACGAGCCCGATCTCCTGCTTCTTCGAGAGCGAGAAACTCCGCATGCGGGGTACCCGGACCGACATGGCTCCCTCTCCCGGCGAGCGCTCCGTCAGAATCGACGACGACGGCTCCCACGCGCGGGTTGGGATGGGGGCGCGACGTCGCAGCCAATTCGAGACTGAGAGTCATCCAGCGCTCGTCCACGATCACCTTTCGCACAGGGCGACCGCGCGCGAAGGCGCACCGCCCTCCTTCTCTCATCCGGACTCTCACCGTCGGTCCCGGAGTTCCACCGGGTCCACCCGTATACGGGGTCGCGGACTGTCACCGCCGGTCGGGAATTACACCCTGCCCTGAAGGGGGCCTGCAAAGGAGTGTACTACCGCCGTTGTTCAGGTAGAACGGCGGTCGATCTCGTACGCGGAGCCCGCCGTGGCCTTGGCGAACTCCTTCATCTCCACAGCGACCGCCGACGCCTCCCATTGGGAGTTGA
>Ga0307417_10000307_pt1 | contig 20453 bp, 18 predicted proteins | sample SalMarWE160210MG_2_FD_202514 | JGI IMG/M metagenome (GOLD analysis project Ga0307417, IMG submission 202514) | Salt marsh sediment microbial communities from the Plum Island Ecosystem LTER, Massachusetts, United States - WE1602-10 | ecosystem: Environmental > Aquatic > Marine > Intertidal zone... | reverse complement strand
CTTGATTTGCCTGGTCAACGCCTCCAGCGGCGCCCCGCTTAGATCAGCCTTCAAGCGAAAGGCATCAATCCGCAACTCAAATTGGTCAAAACCCAGATTTTCACTTTCGGAAATGTACAGCAATTCACTCAAAAAAGAGACCAGCAGGCTCTCAGCATCCGCAGCTTCCATTTTTAGCTTTCGGCTCACGTGTGGACCCTTTAACAACTGCGTTCCGGAGAGCGTGTACATGCCTCGGGCTGCTTCCGACAACAACTCAGACAGGTTGGAGGCCCAGATATGTAGCGCCCAGTCTGCTGTGTGGCGGACTTCCTCGAACCCCATGCTATGCTCGGAATCTGGTTTGCTCGAATAGCTGTGGAGCTTCTACGTAAATGCCGCGCCCGCTGACCGCCACGCTGCCGTCTGCCAACAAAATCTTACCGACAGCGAAAATTTTGCGTCCTTCCTTGCCGTCCACGTGCGCCTCGCAGGTCAGCGGTTGCCCTAATGGAAGCGGCTTTTTGTAATCGAGATTCAGGTTGACCACCGCCACGTTGTTGCCGCCGTACCAGACGGCTGCGCCCATTGCTTCATCCAGGATCGCTGCGGAAGCCCCGCCATGCGCATGGCCAGGCGGTCCCTGTTGGGCTTCGGTCAGGGTAAATTCCGATGAGATACTGCCGTCTGCGTGGCTGTACCAGGTCAGGCCCATCCCATGCGGGTTGGATGACCCGCAGACAAAACAATTGCCATGTTCTGGGAGTTTCTTCATTAAATTGATCGCTTTCAAAATTGGAGCAGTGTCTCAATCTGTGCGCGCAGGAAATGAGTCCGGTAAGCGGAGGTTTCAGCCAGCAGGCCTTTCAATGCGAGAAACAATTCTTTTTGCAAATATTGGTTTGCGACCCCATCTCCGGGAGCCAATTTTGCGTAGCTGCCCTGCACGTCCACGTTTAAATGTCCGCCCGCTGACAACCACTCCAACCCCATGCGGACCGTTCCCTCGCGTTGGGCGGTTGCCACTGCCAGCTCGGAGAGCTTGACCTTACCACTGCGTTGATTGAGCGCATATTTTGCCAGACCGCCGAGCCGATTGATGAAGACTTCGGTTGTCACTTCTTTCGGTGAAAAGGCGCACAGGTAGACGGTCTGTGGGTTGACGCGTTGCAGTGCCTGCCGCAGGACTTCTGGTCCCGGTGGAATGGTCCAGATGGCAAGAGTATCCGAAGCGATCAATCCTTCCCGGCTAAAACCGCGGATCACTTTGTTGTCTTCGCCCTCGGCCCAGATTAAGATTCCCTTAGGCAATTTCGCAAGTACCGCACGGGGATGTTCGATATTCCGCAGATCGATCGTTTCGATGGATGGAGCTTGGATCTCAACCGGCTTTTCCTCTGTGATGCGATAATCCTGGAGTTCGAGGGTCAATTGGCGTGTTCCGCGATAGTCGCTGGCGCGCAGGCTGAAGGCCAGGTCGAATTTGCCTTCTGGTAACTCTTCTCCGACGCCTCCCCACCACAGAACGGACTGGCTCTGGCCCTGGCCGTCCTGCACGTTGAGTTTGAGATGCTCACCGCTGCGACCAATGGGTGAGGCGCTATGCAGGGTCAGGTCCCGTGCGCCCAGCGTCAGGGACGGGTTGCCGGGGCCATATGGGGCCAGGTGTTCCAGCTCGGCTGCCAGGTTGAGTGTCAATGCATTCAGCGGCAGCCAATCGTCGATCTGCACGACAGCTTCTTCAATTTTGGCATCCGAGAGCATTTTCTCAACGGTGCGCCCCAGCGCGCGGCGGAATTCGGGGATTTTCGTGCCTTCCAATGAAAGTCCGGCCGCCATCGGGTGCCCGCCGAAATTGAGCAACATTTCTGCTTGCGCTGCAATGGCCTGGGTGATGTGCAGCCCCTCGACCGAACGTGCTGACCCATGTGCTGGTTCTCCTTCTGGCGTGGAGAAAAGGATGACCGGTTTGTGGTAGCGTTCCACCAGCCGGCTGGCAACGATGCCGACCACGCCGCCCGGCCAGGACGGATGCCCAAGAACGATTGCCGGCCCAGTCAGCAGGGCGGGGTCTTCGCGCAGTTGAGCCTCGGCTGCCCGCGTGACCTGGCTGGTCAGCAACTGGCGTTGCGCGTTCAGGCCTTCGAGCTGAGTCGCCAGCACGTAGGCGCGGACCGAGTTGTCGGTGGTCAACAAATCAACAGCTGGATTGGCGTCGCCCAGTCGGCCGAGCGCATTAAGCCGGGGTCCAAGCGTGAAACCGATGTGATCTTCGCTGATTTGACCCGGGTTGAGTTGTGCCAATTCGCACATCACGCGAAGTCCGAGACGTTCAGCCCGGCGCAGCGATTCCAATCCAAGTTGGAGCAGGGGGCGATTTTCTCCCTGCAGCAAAGCCAGATCGGCGACGATCCCTAATGCGACCAGGTCGAGGTGTTTTTCGGCCTCCCCCGTCCGGTCAAAGCGTGCATAAAGCGCTTCGGATAATTTGTAGGCCACACCAACGCCGGGCAGGTTGGCAAGCGGGTGTTTCGCACCCAGCAGCTTGGGGTTGGTGATGGCGGCCGCACGTGGAAGTTCCGGCGGCAGGTCGTGGTGGTCGCTGATGACAAATTCCACAGCATGCGCCCGGGCATATTCGGCGGCCTCGTGCGCGCTGATCCCGGTGTCGCAGGTCAGGATCAGGCGCGCCCCGCCTTCGATGATCTCGGCCAGAACCGGAATTTTGACTCCGTGCGATTCGGTGGCACGGACCGGGATATGATAAGTGACATCCGCGCCCAGCTCTCGAAGGGTTTGGAACAATATCGTTGTGCTGGTCTGGCCGTCGACGTCGAAATCACCCCAGACGCAGATCGGCTGCTGTTTGCGGATAGCCGATTCGACCAGGTCGACTGCGGCGCTAAGTCCCGGCAGTTCGGATGGTAAGGTAAATGTGTAGAAGGCTGGATCGAGGAAGGCCTGGGCTGCCTCACGGGTTTTTATGCCGCGCCGGACGAGAGTCTGCGCGTTAAGCGGGTGCAGACTGAGGGCTTCGAAAGAAGCAGGGATGGAGACGGGAGTTGGGTCAATCCAGCGTGTCACGATTTATCTCGAAGGTCAGGAAATTGTGCACAAAACCTCTTATTGACTGCTTGGAAACTATGCAGTCTATGCTAGTGGTTCGAAGCGTGCGGTGAAATGCCGCAGCAACTCGGGCGCATAAGTAAATTTATACCCCTTGATCTGCCCGGCGCGAGTCTTGATCTTGGCTGCAATTTCGGCGATGTAATCCATATGGGATTGGGTGTAGGTGCGGCGCGGGATAGCCAGCCGCATCAATTCGAGCGTGGGATAAGCCATCTCGCCGGTCTTGGGGTCGGGATGGGCAAACATAACTGAGCCGATTTCCACACCGCGAATACCACCGTCCAGATACAGTTCGACTGCCAGGGCTTGACCGGGAAATTCAGCCTGCGGGATGTGGGGGAAGAGCCGTCCAGCGTCCAGGTAGACGGCATGACCACCCGCAGGTTCGATTAATGGGATTCCGGCCTGACGCAGACCTTCAGCAAGGTAAGCGGTTTGTCCCAGGCGGTAAGCCAGGTAAGCTTCGTCCAGTCCTTCCCGCAGTCCGACAGCCATGGCATCCAGGTCGCGCCCGGCCAATCCACCATAGGTGGGGAAGCCTTCGCGCAGAATCAGTTCGTTCTTGACATCCTCGAAAAGTTTTTCGTCGTTCATACACAGCAAACCGCCGATGTTGACAATGGCGTCCTTCTTGGCTGACATGCACATGCCGTCGGCCAGGCTGAAGATCTCGCGGGCGATATCCAGGACCGGCTTATGCGTGTATCCAGGTTCGCGTAGTTTGATGAAATAGGCATTCTCGGCGTAGCGGGCAGCATCGATGAAGAAGGGGATGTCGTACGAGTGGTAGGTTTCGGAAACACGGTGTAGATTTTCCAGCGAGACTGGTTGTCCGCCCCCGGCGTTGTTGGTGATGGTAATCATGCCGAAGGGGATGTTCTCCGCCCCGATCTGCTCGATAAATTCCTTCAGCTTGGCGATATCCATGTTGCCCTTGAAGGGATGCGGATTGGCCGGGTCGAAGGCCTCGTCGATCACCAGATTGGCTGGGTGACCACCGCGGGCCATGATATTGGCTTCGGTGGTGTCGAAATGCATGTTGGATGGCACGTACTTGCCCGGCTTAACCAGCACTGCGCTGAGGATATTTTCAGCTGCGCGACCCTGGTGTGTCGGTACAAAATGACGGAAGCCGAATATTTCTTCAACAGCTTCCGCCAAGCGGTAGAACGAACGGGCTCCGGCGTAGGATTCATCGCCGCGCATGATTGCGGCCCACTGATCCTGGCTCATTGCACCAGTGCCGGAGTCGGTCAACAGGTCAATAAAAATGTCTTCAGCTTTTACAGCGAACAGGTTGTATCCCGCTTGTTTCAACGCGGCTTCGCGGTCCTGGCGGGAGATCAGTCGGATGGACTCGACCATTTTGATGCGGAAAGGTTCTGGGGGATAACTGGCCATATTTGCTCCTGTGATGTCGAATTCACTCCAAAGTTTAGCACGCTTTGACTTAGGCTGTATAATTAATTTATGTCAAACTGGAAAAAACTACGATTGATCCTGGCCTTAATCATCCTGGTCGCTTCCGTACTTTTACTGATCTGGGGCTTGATGCCGCTTCTGTATGTGAGCCGCGTGGTTCCCATTCCGCCGGGTGATTTGCAGTTGCCTTCACCCGGGGCTTTCCTGCTTGGGAACTGGCTGTTATGAGAATTATAATAAAAAAACGCTTTCTCATTTTCTTGGTGATCGGGCTAACACTCTTTTGTAGCTTGTTGGCTTGTGCGACGGCCAGCGCTCCGACGGAAGTGGGTGAATCGCCCGCTGCAGGAGAACCGCAGGCGACGTCTCTCCTGCCCACGATGACCTCTCTGCCGACCGCGATAGCGATCATGCCCAGCCCGGGGCCGACGCTCGCACCAACTGCCGTTCCCGCCATCCCGGAATCACGCCACCTGACGCTTGAGTGGCCGTCCGTGATGCGGACGGGGGATTCTGACCGGGTGCGTTTAACACTGGAGGTCGACGATCTGGGTAATTTAACTCCGACTGCCATGGTAGCCGGCAATCAAGTTGCAGGACAGACAATCCAGATCCCAAACTTGTACGAAACGCATAACGTGGTGGTCGAGGCGCGACTGGATTTGGCTGGTGTGGTGATTCGCCCAGAGGAGTCGATCAGCGAGCCATTGACCCCGGGGAAATCAGCGACTTTTTATTGGAGTGTGCAACCGCAACATTCAGGTGATTTTCGCGGGACGGTCTGGTTATATTTGAATTTTGTGCCGAAAAATGGGACGGATACCCGTCAGCGGGCGGTCGCGTCGCAGCTCATTAATATCCACGTGACATCCTTCCTGGGAATGAAGGGAAATACTGCTCGCGCCGCTGGAGCAGCCGGGTCGGTAATTGGGTCGATCCTGGGATTCCCGTTTTTCGAGGACATTTTGCGCTTGATCTGGCGTAAAGTGCGAAAATAGCATCCATTTGTGTATATATTCACATACCCAAATACATGACGAAAATCACGTGATTTGTTGACAACCCTAAGTATGACTTCGATTGCGCTTCGTGGTACAATTCCGGCGTTGCCCAGAAAGTGGCATGAATCCCATATTTAAGTGGAGTGTCCATGCAGAACGAATGGCTATATATTGGGTTATTTTTGGTCGTTGGGCTTATTATCCCAACCGCAGCGATCACCATTTCCCGGATCGTTGCACCACGTAAACCGAATCCAATCAAACAAAGCACCTACGAGTGCGGTATGGAAACCGTAGGGGATAACTGGGTGCAGTTCAAGGCGCAGTATTACATTTTTGCACTGGTCTTCCTGATCTTTGACGTGGAAACCGTCTTCTTGTTTCCGTGGGCAGTGGCACTCGATAAATTGGCGTTGTTCGCTGTTCTGGAAGGTATCCTATTTATCCTGATCCTGGTCGCCGGCCTGGCGTACATCTGGCGCAAAGGTGCGTTGGAGTGGGTGTAGGTTATTGATGCAATTGAAAAGGCTGAAAGGGAAATTCTCCTCTCAGCCTTTTATTTGTGTGTGAGGAGTACCCTATGACTTTATGGAATAATCCCACTAATTTCATTGCCGATTGGTTACGCGGCGTCTTCAGTGGTTGGGGTATGGCCGAAGGATTGGCGGTCATCCTGGTCACGCTGATCGGTATCGTTGTAATGGCCAGCCTGGTGATGTTGCTCGATATTTTTCTGGTGTGGGTCGAACGCAAGGTCGTGGCTCGTTTCCAGGATCGCCTGGGTCCGAACCGCGTCGGTCCGTTTGGCCTGATCCAACCTTTTGCCGACATCATCAAACTGATTATTAAGGAAGATATCACACCAGATGGGGCGGATAAGGTAGTCTATAACCTGGCACCGCTCTTGTCGTTGATGTCCGTGATCATCCTGTGGGCCATCATTCCGTTGGCACCGGTTATCTTTGGCGTGGACCTGAACGTTGGCGCGCTGTACTTGATTGCAGCCGGCGCAATCGGAACGCTCTCGATCATCATGGCCGGCTGGTCCTCGAACAACAAGTATGCCCTGATCGGTGCTTTCCGCCAGGTCGCGGCCATGGTTTCGTATGAAATCCCGATGGTCGTTGCCCTGTTGATCCCGACAATCCTGGCTGGAACGATGGGTATGAAGGGCATCGTGGATGCGCAAAGCATCTGGTTTGTTATCCTTTCACCGCTTGGCGCATTGATCTTCCTGATCAGCGCGATTGCTGAATTGGGACGTACGCCTTTCGACCTGAACGAAGCCGAATCTGAGATCGTCGCCGGTTTCCATATTGAATATACCGGCATGAAATTTGGCCTGTTCTACGCTGGTGAATTGTTGCACGCCTTCACCTTCGGTACCTTCCTGGGTATTCTTTTCTTCGGTGGGTGGAATGGTCCGCTGCCCTGGGGCGGCCAGTATCCCCTGATCGGTGCATTGAATGTGGTTATCAAAGGCCTGTTCTTCTATTGGGTCATCATGTGGATCAAGTACACCCTGATGCGTATTCGCATCGATCACATGCTGGCTTTCAATTGGAAGTTCCTGACCCCGGTTGCATTCGTGCTGTTGATGGTTACAGCCTTGATGGATAAACTGCTGGCTGGTACTGCCCCGTGGATTTATGGCATGGGCATGTTCCTGGCGAACATCCTGGTTGGCTGGCTGGCACTGGAAGCAGCTCGGGCATATGCCCGCCGCCAGCGCCTTGCAAAGGAAGCTCTGGCTCAACCAGCGACACAAGCAGCACATCATTAGTTAACGAGGAGCGAAACACAATGACTGCTTTGCAAGTATTATTTATCCTTTCGGCTGCGGTGATCCTCGGCTCCGCATTGATGGTGGTGACCGTCCGCAATTTGATCCATGCAGCTCTGTGGTTGATCGTCACGCTGTTCGGTGTGGCGGTGCTGTATGCGATGCTCAATGCCAGCTTTCTGGCCCTGGTGCAGGTGGTGGTCTACATTGGTGCCATCGCGATCCTGTTCATCTTCGCGGTCATGCTGACCCGAAAAGAAATGCGCGATCGTGGCCCACAGTTGAATAAAACCTGGTGGCTAGCTGGAATTATCGGTTTGTTGACTTTCGGCGGGCTGGCCTGGTTGCTGAATAACTGGTCGGGGTTTTGGAAAACCGCTGGGGTAATTCCTGCAGGCGCAGACACCATGCGCGACCTGGGTGTCGCTTTGGTCTCCCCGAACGCTTACGTTTTACCCTTTGAAGTAGCCTCGGTGCTGTTATTAGCGGCTTTGATTGGCGCGGTATATCTCGCGTTCAACCGGAAATAGGAGGTTGAGATGATCCCACTTTCCTGGTACCTGATCTTGTCTGCCGCGTTGTTCAGCATTGGCCTGTTTGGCGTGTTGGCGCGCAGGAATGCGGTTGCGATCTTGCTGGGCGTCGAACTGATGTTGAATGCCGTCAACATCAATCTGGTAGCCTTTTGGCGTTATCTCGATCCGGCTGTCATGACCGGACAGGTTTTTGCAATTATTGTCTTCGCAGTGGCCGCGGCGGAAGTCGCCGTCGGTCTGGGACTGATCATTTCAGTCTATCGCCAACGAAGTACCATTGTGGCGGAAGACATCGACTTGTTGAAGTGGTAGGAGAACGTAATGGCGACTGTATCATTGATCTGGCTCATCCCACTCCCGCCGCTCCTGGCGTTTTTCCTGATTGTTTTGTTCACTAACAAGAACAAAACCCTCAGCCACATAATCGCTGTTGGCGCGGCATTCTTATCCTGGTTGGGTGGCATGTTGGTCTTCGTGCGCGCCCTGGGTGTGGAACACCTTGGGCAACACCCGTTTGCCTCTGCCATAAACTGGCTGCCGATCGGCGATAGCTGGTTCAAGATCGGCGTATTGATTGATCCGCTCTCTGCCGCAACGCTGTTCTTCGCGGCCTGGACGATCTTCATGATCTTCCTTTACAGCGTCGGCTATCAAAATTTTGGCCAACCGCAGGGCGACCATGATGTCATGGGCTTACCCCCGCATGGTGCCACCATCGTGGACGAGCACGGCCACAAGCACCAGGTTCCGTCGGTCGAGCCGATGTACTCACGCTTCTTTGCGTTTTTAGGTCTGTTCGCCTTTGGCATGTACACGCTGGTGGTCTCGGACAACCTACTGACTTTATTCGTGGGTTGGGAAATCATGGGGTTGTGCTCGTACCTGTTGATTGGTTTCTGGTACGGCAAGAAATCGGCGCGGGACGCAGCCATCAAAGCCTTCATGACTACCCGCGTTGGTGATGTGTTCATGCTGCTGGGCATCGCTTTCCTATACAGCGCGACTGGCACCCTGTCCTTCCGGCAGATATTCAGGGAAGAGACATTGCATGCCCTGGCCAGCACACCGGCTTTCTTTGGACTCTCGGCGGCCGGTGCAATTGGTTTGCTGTTGTTCATCGGGACGGTGGGTAAGTCTGCCCAATGGCCACTGCACGTCTGGTTGCCCGACGCAATGGAAGGTCCGACCCCGGTCTCAGCCATGATCCATGCTGCCACGATGGTTTCGGCCGGCGTCTACGCCGTGATCCGCATGTTCCCGCTTGTCTCAGCTGGCTGGCACGAGGGCATGCCGCTCAATCCAACCATGAGCATTATTGCCTTCATCGGTGCCTTCACGGCTCTGTTTGCGGCGACGATTGCGGTCGCCCAAAACGACATCAAGCGCGTGCTGGCCTACTCGACCATCTCGCAGCTCGGCTATATGATCGCCGCCATCGGCATTGGCGCCTACGTAGCGGCAGCCTTTCACCTGATCACACATGCTTTCTTCAAAGCGCTGCTTTTCCTGGGTTCTGGCTCGGTCATTCACGGCATGGAGCACGGTGTGCTGCACACCGGTGACCACAAGCTTGATCCGCAAGACATGTTCAACATGGGCGGTTTGCGCAAGAAGATGCCGATCACCTTTTGGACCTTCCTGATTGGTGGCTTCGCCCTGTCCGGTTTCCCGGTTCTGACGGCTGGCTTCTGGTCGAAGGATGAGATCTTTGCCGACGCCTTTGCCAATGGGCACTCCGCGGTCTTCATCACCCTGGCGGTGGCGGCTTTCCTGACCGCCTTCTACACCATGCGCCAGATCACGCTGACCTTCCTGGGCGAACCGCGCACCAAGGCGGCCGAACATGCCCAGGAAACACCCTGGACGATGACTGTCCCTTTGATTGTGCTGGCCTTTTTTGCCATCAGCTACGGTTGGGTCGGCATTCCGGAACATTTCCCCTTGTTGGGAGGCTTGATCCCGAACTGGTTCCATGAATTTATTGGCAGTACCCTGGCGGAAGTCCCCGCAGCCGTTCCGTTCAATATTGTCCCGTTGTTGACCTCGCTAACGGTAGCGCTCGGAGGCCTGTTCTTCGGCTGGCTGGCTTACCGTAAGGTCAAATCCCCGGCGGAGGACCGCTTGCAGATCCCGCTGCTTAAGAATAAGTATTACTTTGACGAAGCTTACAACTTTCTGTTTGTACGCCCGGCATTTTGGGTGGCAGAGACGCTGGTCTATAAGTGGATGGACAAAGGCCTGATCGATGGCATCCTGCATGCTTTTGGCAAAGTCGCCATGTTCCTGGGCACCAACTTCCGCAGCAAATTCGATGCACCGGTCGTCAACGGTTTTGGCGATCTGGTCGGCGAAAGCACCAAGAAGTTTGGCGCTATGATTCGCCCGATCCAGACTGGTCGTATTCAGCAGTATATGCTGGCCTCGCTAACTGTGTTGATCGTCGTCGGCGGCCTGCTCTACTACCTGCTGGTGCTGGCGTAACCGGCAGATAGGAGTGAACGATGGATTTCATCGCTAATCATCTTTTGACCCTAATCCTGTTCTTCCCCGCCCTTTCGGCGCTGGTGATTTTATTCCTGCCCAGGGACGAGATGAAGTTGATCCGCTGGACGGCTTTGATTGCCAGTCTGGTGCCGTTTGTATTGACCCTGGTTCTGTGGTTGCGGTTCGATCCCAATATAAGCGGATTCCAATTCCAGGAGCAATATACCTGGTACGAGGCCATCCATTCGACCCTGCACCTGGGTGTGGACGGACTATCGTTGACCATGGTTCTGCTGACCACCTTGCTGATGCCGCTGGCGATCCTGGCTTCCTTCAAGATCACAGACCGCGTCAAGGCTTTCATGATGCTGTTCCTATTTCTGGAAACCGGCATGCTGGGAGTCTTCCTGGCGTTGGACCTGCTGATTTTCTTCGTCTTCTGGGAAATCGGTCTGGTGCCGATGTACTTCCTGATCAATCAGTGGGGCAGTGCCAACAAAGATTACGCCTCACTAAAATTCATGATTTACACCATGGGTGGTTCCCTGGGTTTGCTCTTGGCAATCCAGATGCTGGGCGTTCTCTTCCAGACTTACGACCTGCCGGTACTCTATGAGAAATGGAACAGTATCCAGGGTAGCTTGATGGGTTACCCGGTCAGTACGGTCAAAACGGTTGCTTTTTGGGCTTTCGTGATCGCCTTTGCGATCAAAGTGCCGATCTGGCCGTTCCACACCTGGCTGCCTGATGCTCACACTGAAGCCCCGACCGCAGGTTCGATGATCCTGGCAGGCGTGATGCTGAAGCTGGGCGCTTATGGTTTCCTGCGCCTGGTGCTGCCGCTCTACCCGGTCGAGGCTAAACATTTCGCCGGAGCCTTGGCGGTGCTGGCTACCGCCGCGATCATCTTCGGCGCTTTTGCAGCTTATGGTCAGACGGATTTCAAGCGTCTGGTGGCATATTCCTCAGTCAATCACATGGGTTTCGTAGTGCTAGGTATCGCTGCTGCCGCCTATGCGGCTGGCACGACCAATGCCCATATCGCTCTGGATGGTGCCATTTTACAAATGTTCAATCACGGTATTTCAGCAGCCGGTATGTTCTTCCTGGTCGGAGCGATTTATGAACGCACCCACACCCGTGATTTGAGCCAGTTCGGCGGATTATTCCCGCTGATCCCGATCTACGGCGGCATCTTGATCTTCACCTCCATGGCCTCGCTTGGTTTACCCGGCCTGAACGGCTTTATCTCCGAGTTCCTGGTAGTGCGAGGAGCCTGGCCGATCCTGACGATCTACACGGCCATCAGCATGCTGGGTCTGCTCTTCACCGGCGCCTATATTCTAAGAGGCATCAAGATGGTCCTGCACGGCCCGCTGAACGAGAAATGGGTCGGACACCTGACCGATATCACTAAACGCGAGATCATTGTCATGGCTCCGCTCATGGTCTTGATCCTATGGATCGGCCTGTGGCCGGCCTGGATCCTGAACGTGATCAATAAAGCCGTGGTGATGCTGTTCTAATCGAGGTGCGCAAATGGTATTTCCGATCCTGAGTGTAATTGTCTTTACCCCGCTGGTCGCCTCAGTGCTGATCCTGCTCATGCCGGCTGAACGCAAGACCGAGGTCCGCATGCTGGCCCTGGCTGCAGCAATCTTTGCTTTGCTGTTATCGATCTGGGTCTACTTCAACTATGACCAGGCCGCTGCGGGTTATCAATTCGTTGAAAAGTATCAGTGGCTTCCGGTTTTGGGAATCAGTTTACACCTCGGCGTGGATGGTCTGACTGCCCCGCTGGTGCTGTTGACCGGTGTGGTCATGGTCACGGGTGTGATGATCTCCTGGAATCTGGACGATCGTCCACGTGAGTTCTTTGCCTTTTTGTTCATCCTGGCCTCGGGTGTTTTTGGTGTCTTCGTCTCCCTGGACCTGTTCATGCTGTTTTTCTTTTACGAAATCGCTGTCTTCCCGATGTATTTGTTGATTTCCATCTGGGGTTGGGTCAAGACGCGTGAATATGCGGCCATGAAGCTGACCCTGTACCTGTTTATCGGTTCAGTGGTCGCCCTGGTCGGTGCCTTGGCAATGTACTTTGCCAGCGGTTTGCAGACATTTGACATGCTCGCTCTGCAAAACGCCAATTTTCCACCGCAATTCCAGCATTTGTGGTTTCCTTTTGTCTTTTTGGGCTTCGCTGTGCTGGGCGGTATCTTCCCGTTTCATAACTGGTCGCCGGACGGTCATGTGGCTGCGCCGACAGCGGTTTCCATGTTCCATGCCGGTGTGCTGATGAAGCTGGGTGCATTTGCAGCCTTGCGGGTGGGCATTATGCTATTACCCGAGGGTGCAAAATATTGGGCTGGCTGGATTATGGGGCTGGCGCTGGTCAATGTCGTCTATGGTGCCTTTATTGCCATGGTACAGACCGATTTCAAATACGTCATTGGTTTCTCCTCTGTCTCTCACATGGGTCTGGTTATGCTCGGCTTTTCTACACTGACAAAAGAAGGCTTGACCGGTGCGGGCGTGCAAATGTTCTCGCACGGCATCATGACGGCTCTCTTCTTTGCTGTTGTCGGTATGGTCTACGACCGGGCGCACACCCGCGAAATCCCCAAGCTTGGCGGAATGTCCAAGTACCTCACCTGGCCCACAATTGGCTTCATTATCGGTGGTCTGGTATCGATGGGTATGCCGGGCTTCTCCGGTTTTGTGGCTGAATTTCCCATCTTTATGGGTATCTGGCAAGTCAGGCCCTGGGTAGCCATCCTGGCAGCAATTTCAATTGTAATTACCGCTTCGTATATTATGCTGGTCATTCGGCGTGTCTTTTTTGGCCAGGTGCCTGAAGAATTTGAAGGTCATATTGGTCCCATCAATGCACTCGACAAGGTGGCCATCGGCTTCCTGTCGGTGCTGATGATCGGCTTGGGTATGTTCCCGGCTTTGATGGTTCCGATGGTGCAAACTGGCGTGGAAAACGTTCTGCGCCTCCTGGGAGGTGCATAAGCGATGGCAACCTACACTCCAACCATGATCCTGGCGATCCTGCCGGAAATCCTGCTTCTGGCCCTTGGAATTCTGATCTTGATCCTTGAGCCATTTTGGAAAGAAGAGAAGCGCCGAAATCTCGGCTGGTTGACAGCTGGTGGCTTACTGGCCAGCATCTTTATCAGTATTTTTATCGGCCGCCCCGGTGATCCGCAAATGGTCTTTGGCGGGATGTTGCGATACGACTGGTTGGGCTTCTTCTTCAAGATGCTCTTCATGTTTGGCGCAGCCGCCACAGCACTGTTCCTGATGGATATGGAACGCGTTGGCCGGCGTGGTGAGGTTTATTTGCTGCTGATCGCTGCGACCTTGGGAATGAATTTGATGGCCTCGGCCGCCGACCTGATCATGCTTTACCTGGCAATTGAAACCACCTCGATTCCGCTTTATGTCCTGGCCGGTTTCATGCTGACGGATGACCGTTCGACCGAAGCCGGATTTAAATACTTGCTTTTTGGTGCAATGACCTCAGCTGTCATGCTGTATGGTTTCAGTCTGCTTTACGGCTTTACCGGCACGACCAGCATTTACGACCTGGCTGCCATGTTTGCAGCTGGTCAGCATTCGATGATCCTGGCGATTGGGACCATCATGCTGATCCTGGTTGGGTTGGGCTTCAAGGTTTCACTGGTCCCGTTCCACTTTTGGGCTCCGGATGTGTACGAAGGTGCGCCGACGCCGGTGGCCGGATTCCTGTCTACCGCCTCGAAAGCAGCTGGATTCGCTGTTCTGATGCGTCTTTTCGTGGTCGCTTTCCCAGAATTCTATATTTCCTGGGCTTCCATTCTGGCCGTCCTGGCTGTAATCACCATGACCGTTGGAAACCTGCTGGCCTTGACTCAAAAGAACATCAAGCGCATGCTGGCCTACTCATCAATCGCGCATGCTGGCTATGCCATGATCGGTGTGGTGGCGGTGTCGAAGCTGGGGGTGACCAGTGTAGTCTTCTATCTTTTAGCTTATATCCTGACTAACCTGGCTGCCTTTGGGATCGTGATGGCCTTTGGGCGCGTGGCTGGGTCGGACGAGATTTCTGCTTACGCTGGCCTGAGCCGCCGGGCGCCTGGATTGGCGCTGGCAATGCTGGTAGCCTTCCTGTCCCTGGCAGGCATGCCGCCCTTCGGTGGATTTGTTGCCAAAGTATTCGTCTTCGCTGCTGCCGTCCAGTCGCAGATGGTCTGGCTGGCTGTTGTGGGCATCTTGAACTCGATCATCGGCCTCTACTACTATCTGACCGTGTTAAAGGTCGTTTACTTGTACCGCTCCGAAGACGAGGATAAACCTGTACCGATCACACGGCCATATGGCATCGCTCTGGTCATCTTGTCGGTCGGTATCCTGCTGGTTGGTACGCTGTTTGCGCCCTGGTTCAGCCTTTCAGGTGCTGCGGCGCTTAATTTGTTCTAATTAATTGACGAACCTTAAAGCCCTGTGATATAATCCGCAACCATGAGCCAACCCGACCATCAGGGTAAAGAACGCTTCCAATACGCTCTCAACCTGACCTTGGCTGGTGTGGCCGGACAGGTTGGATGTCTGACCCTGGCCGTTATTTTGGTTGCCATGTTTGCGGGATTGTGGCTGGATAATTATCTGGGAACCAAGCCACTTTTTACAATTCTTCTCCTGATCGGCAGTGTGCCGGTGACGCTCTTTCTGATGTTCAGAGTTGTGCGGGCAGCAACCAGTCGCATCAAACCGGTCGAGAAGAAACCCACAATCGAGCCCCCTGAGGAGGATACCGATCGTGAGTGAGACACCCAAAAAAGGTTGGCGGTGGGGTATTCATCGCTGGTTTGTGCTATTTGCCATCGTCGGCGGATATTTCGCCGCTCGAGCATATCCACCTCTCCAGCCGCACGTTCAGCTCCCTGCTGAGCACGTCCCCCCAATTACAATATACCTGGTCGTTTTTGCAGTCCTGGCAATTTTAATGACTGTCGTTACCCGTCGCTGGGAGGGAATCTTTGCTGCTGGCTTGTTTGGCGTCATGGCAGCCTTGCCTCTGTTTTTCGATTTCGCCTGGACCAATACGCTCAATGCACTCGTGATTGCCGACCTGATCCTGTTGTTGATCGGGTTCGGCGTCTATCGTGCCATTTCGGGCGGATCATTGGTCCCAAAGGGATTTTCCGGTGCAATCGAGGCCTTGCTGGAGGTTATCTATAATTTGACTGAAGGTACGGCTGGGAAGTGGGCAAAATTTATATTTCCCTGGTTTGCTACGATCACCTTGCTGGTTCTGGTGGCAAACTGGATGGAATTGATCCCCATGGTTGACAGCGTCGGCCTCATCGAACCGCAAGGTCATTATGCTGTCCAGGATCTGGGTTGGGCGAATGCACTGGTTAAACCCGCGGCTGCACACGCTGCAGAAGGTGCACAGGCAGAGGGTTTTACGCTGGTTCCATTCGTGCGTGTCGTTTCAACTGACTTGAACTTTACCGTTGCTCTGGCCCTGATTGCCGTAATTATGGTGCAGGTGATTGGTTTCAAATCACAGGGATCGAGTTATCTGACCAAGTTTTGGAACACCCGGACCTTATTCAGTAAACCAATTTTTGGTGTGATTGACTTTGCGGTCGGCATCCTGGAATTGGTGTCCGAGTTCTCAAAAATTCTTTCGTTTGCCTTCCGGTTGTTCGGAAATATCTTTGCCGGTTCGGTTTTGTTGTTCGTCATCGGCTCGCTCGTTCCGGTTTTTGCGCAATCTGCCTTTCTATTACTTGAATTCTTCGTCGGCATGATTCAGGCAATCGTTTTTGGTATGCTGACCATGACCTTTATGGCTCAGGCAACCCAGGGACACAGCGAGCATCACGAAGAAGCACACGCATAGGAATTTTATATTTCGGGCGGAAACGCCCGGGTCAAACACCATACCATCTGGCGGTTCTCCCGCCCGAAACCAGATACGGAGGTAATTCGAAATGGAATTAGCTGCAGCCACTATCCTTGGCAAATTAATTGGTGCTGGCCTGGCCATGATCGGTGCCATTGGTGCAGGTGCCGGTATCGGCATCGTCACCAGCGGCGCTGTCCAGGCAATGGGCCGCAACCCGGACGCCACCGGTACGATCCAGACCAACATGATCCTCGGCATCGCCTTCGCCGAAGCCGTTGCAATTTATTGTCTGGTGGTCGCGCTCCTGATTTTGTTCGTTTTCTAAAAACAGGAGGAGGACACATTGGAAAAACTGGGTCTTAATTTAGGATATTTGCTCGTTCAGATATTCAACTTCATCATCATGATCGTGGTGTTGCGTGCCTGGGTCTATAAACCGATTCTGGCTATGCTGGAAAAGCGCCGCCAGACGATCGCACAGGGACTTGAGGACGCGCGGGTGGCTGCCGAGGCACGTGCCAATGCCGAAAAAGAAGCTGAGAATATTCTTGCAAATGCTCAGGCTGAAGCGAGCCAGGTGATCCGTGAGGCAACCGAGCGCGCTGATTCAGCAGCCAAAGATGTGCGCTCAGAAGCGGAAACCGAGATTGCTAAAATGCGCGAGGCAGCTAAGGCGGATGCGGAAATCGAGCGTAATCGCATTCTCGGTGATTTGCGCGGACAGGTTGCCGCACTGGCAATTTCTGCGGCACAAAAACTGGTCGGCATTGCCCTGGATGACAAACGCCAGCATGCGCTGTTGGATGAATTCTTCTCCGGCGTCAAATCCGGTAAAGTTGTCGTGCTGGACGAGGTTAATTTCAAGGGTGCCTCTGCTGAAATCACCAGCGCCTTGCCTCTCTCCAAGGACGAGGAAGCCATCGTCAAACAGGATATCCTTTCCAAGACCGGCGCCCAAGCCGTCACCTTCCGGGTCGACCCGTCGATCCTTGGCGGTCTGGTCATCAAAGTCGGCGACAAAGTACTGGATGGTTCGGTCTCGGGCAAGCTCGAAGGCCTGCGCCAGAATTTGAATTAACTCCATTCGTAATGGAGAGGGTTTTGGCGATAGAATTACCGATCGTCAAGACCCTCTTTGTTGTTTAAACATATGCAAACCCATTCTCCAGTCCTATTGACTAATCTTTTTGCAGAGTTCCCATTGAAGATCCTGCGTGGTGAGCCAATCGCGATTCCAATTTCCGGGATTGTTTCGGATTCGCGTCCGGTGATGCCCGGCTTTCTCTTCGTTGCCATGACGGGTGGCTCGTCCGATGGTCACGACTACATTCGTGAAGCTATTGCAAAAGGGGCTGCGGCAGTGGTAGGGGAACGAATCGCAGATGGTTTGTCCGTACCCTACATTCAGGTGGAGAATTCGCGCCAGGCGCTGGCCCATCTGGCAGCTGCTTATTACGGCTACCCGGCGCGCCATCTGACCATGGTCGGCGTGACCGGCACGGATGGTAAGACGACTACCAGCAATCTGATCTACCGGATCCTGCTGGCTGCTGGTCTCAAAGCTGGCATGATTTCCACGGTCAATGCCGTGATTGGCGATGAGGTGCTCGATACCGGTTTCCACGTCACAACGCCGGATGCGCCAGAAGTGCAGCATTATCTAAAGCGTATGCTGGATGCCGGATTGACCCATGTGGTGCTGGAAACCACGTCTCATGGCTGGGCACAGTACCGGGTTGACGCCTGTGAATTTGACATTGGGGTGATTACCAATATCACGCACGAGCACCTGGATTATCACGGATCTTTTGAAGCCTACCGGGCAGCCAAAGCCAGATTGTTGCTTACATTAGGGGAGACGCATCTTAAATCTGGAGATAATCCCAAACTGGCTGTGCTCAATCGGGATGACGATTCGTATGACTACTTGCGTGGCGTGGTGCAGACTCGCGCTGTTTCCTATGGCTTGCGCCAGGATGCTGATTTATGCGCCGAGGATATCCGTTATGATCCTTCAGGAATTCAATTTACTGCAAAAACCAGTGAATTTCGCGTAACCATTGAAAGCAACCTGATTGGCGCTTACAATGTCTCAAATTGCCTGGCGGCCCTGGCAGCAACGGTTACCGGTTTGGGGATTCCTCCCGCGACTGCGGCGAAAGGGATTGCCGGGCTGCCGGGCATCCCTGGGCGCATGGAGCGGATCGACCTGGGACAGGAGTTCTTGGCAATTGTGGATTTTGCCCATACTCCGAATGCACTCCGGGTCGCCTTGCAAGCCGCTCGCCTGATGACCAATGGCCGCGTCATCACCGTTTTTGGCTCGGCTGGGCTGCGTGACCGTGAGAAGCGACGCATGATGGCCGAGGTCTCAGCCGAGCTGGCTGACCTGACGGTTCTGACCGCCGAGGATCCGCGCACCGAATCGCTGAATGCCATCCTGGAAGAAATGGCCCAGGGCGCGCGCTCCAAGGGTGCTGTCGAAGGGCAGGATTTTTGGCGCATACCTGATCGCGGTGAAGCGATTCGTTTCGGACTGCAATTGGCAAAGCCTGATGATATCGTCCTGGCTTGTGGCAAGGGCCACGAGCAGTCGATGTGTTTTGGCGAGATTGAATATCCATGGGATGAACGCACGGCGCTGCGGGCGGCATTGGCAGAGTATCTGAAAATTGACGGTCCTCAAATGCCTTACCTGCCTACACAGGATGAAGGGTTTGAGGGTGATTGATGTTGTCTGATTGGACAAATCCCGTCACGTTGACCGGGAAATACGTCAGGTTAGAGCCGATGACCGAAGAGCACGTCCCCGGCTTGAGCTTGGTGGGACTCGACAACTCCATCTGGCAGCATATGCTGTATGGTCAGATGCACAGCGAAGCGGATATGCGCGCCTGGGTCCGGGATATCCTGTCTCGCGCGGCAAGGGGTACGGATTTACCGTTTGTGGCTGTTCATCTGGGATCGGGCCGGGTGGCGGGCGCCACGCGCTACCTGGATATGCGTCCAGCCCACCGCGGATTGGAGATCGGTGGGACCTGGTATGGACTTGAGTTCCAGCGCACGGCGCTAAACACCGAGTGCAAGTACCTGCTGCTGCAGTATGCCTTTGAAAGCCTGGGCTGCATCCGCGTACAATTCAAAGCGGACCAGCGGAACGAGCGCTCTTTGCGGGCCATCGAACGTGTCGGGGCTAAGCGCGAAGGCATATTGCGCAACCACATGGTTCTGCCAGACGGGCGATTCCGTAATTCGGTTTATTACAGTATTCTGGATGGTGAATGGCCGATGGTGAAGGTCAAACTCGAAGATAAATTGAGTCGCTGACAGTTTGCTCTCTTGCCATATCTTGAATGCGAATAACGTGTCAGTCGGAAACACACTCGTCATCAAAAATTTAATTCTTTTTCCTCCTTGATGCAAGCGAATAGCCAGCGACAATTGCCCATAGTTTAATAAAGTTTTAAATAAGGCTCACCCATCTCAGCGCCCGAGCACTGAGAAGCCCAAATGCCTATCCTTGGCGATCTTCCATGGGTCTGGTGCACCCAAGATGACAGCGAGCTATCATTTTATCCGGGAGAAACCCGGGCTCAATTAGAAGTATACTCATAATCGGCAGGCACACAAGCCGTACAAAGCAATGGAGACGCGCGTAGTCGTAGTCCCGAGGTGCACCGTGGTTTCCGGTCAAATTGATTTGAACACCCTGGACTGTCCGTCCAGGACAGGCTGGTGGCAAGGGAGGGTGACCCCGATTAGAAAGCTAAATACCTTAAGTGACCGGGCCTGCCCATAGAAAATCAGAGATGAATGAACGGCGTCGTTTATAAAAATTGGCGCGACGCCTTTTTGTGGTTAACTTGCCAGTCAAATTTTCCTTGCAAATAGCCTTGATTAGTTTCTTAGAACGCTTTGTTAGGCGGCAATATCATATTTATAGCGATGAGATTGCTTGGAGAAGTTGGCTAAATACGAGAAAGCCAACAATTGCCAATGGAATTGATGAATAAAATCCTGCGCCTAATCTGCGTGGAGTTCTTTTTTCGCGAAGATATCCAATAGTGTGGATGACGGCTTGAAATACGCCAATGACTGCTGAAGTGAAAAGACCAAGGTAGTAACCAGCAGGAAAACCTGCAATTAACAAAGCAAGGGTTCCCAGGTTGATTGTTGAGATGGAGCTGGCCACTAGAAGATATTTATTTTTTGTCATTTTG
>Ga0307417_10000306_pt1 | contig 20479 bp, 20 predicted proteins | sample SalMarWE160210MG_2_FD_202514 | JGI IMG/M metagenome (GOLD analysis project Ga0307417, IMG submission 202514) | Salt marsh sediment microbial communities from the Plum Island Ecosystem LTER, Massachusetts, United States - WE1602-10 | ecosystem: Environmental > Aquatic > Marine > Intertidal zone... | reverse complement strand
GGCCAAATTCCCGGAAACCCTGGCCCAGGAGTTCATCGAATTCTTCACCAAGAGTGGGCAAACCGTGCTCGATCCAATGGCTGGCACGGGGTCCACGCTGGTGGCAGCACTCCGGGCCGGACGCAGCTCCTACGGCATCGAACTCAATCCCAAATATGCCGCCATCGCCGAGCAAATCGTGCAGGAAGAGCGCGCGACGCTGGGCGAAACGGTCCAAAATCTAATATCCAAGGTGATCACCGGCGACGCCAAGCAGGCTGCCAGGTACGGACTGCCGATCATCGATTATCTATTGACCAGCCCCCCCTACTGGGACATGCTGCACGCCCGCGGCGCTGGAACCCAAAAGAAGCGCCGCTCGTCCGCCGCCCTGGATGTCTTCTACTCGGACGACCCCAACGACGTGGGGAACCTGCATGACTACGAAGACTTTTTGTCCGCGCTGGTCGGCATCTACGCGGGACTCAAACCGCTGCTGCGCGACAAGGCTTACCTGACGGTCATCGTCAAGAACGTCAAGAAGGGCGGGAAAATTTACCCGCTGGCCTGGGACCTGGGGCGCGAGTTGGGCAAGACCTACACGCTCAAAGATGAAAAAATCTGGTGCCAGGACAACCAGCGCCTGGCACCCTACGGCATGAACAGCGCCTGGGTCAGCAATACCTTCCACCACTATTGCCTGCAGTTCAGGAAGGATGAGTAGGGAATTAGGTTTATAGCCTGCGGGGACTCGCTGGTGGCAAACAAGGAGGTTGCATTCTATTCGCAAATGAGCTATAGTTGTTTCGTAATACGTTCTGCTCATCGATAGGAGTTTCGTATGGAAACTGTGACTGTTTCCCCAAAATATCAGGTTGTCATCCCCAAAAATATCCGAAAAGCATTGGACATCCGCGTTGGTCAGAAAATACAGGTTGTAGCGTATCAGGGACGCATTGAGCTTGTTCCTGTAATGCCGGTCGAACAACTGCGTGGCTTCGCCAGGGGAATTGACACTTCCGTTCAGCGCGAGGCTGACCGCGTATGAACGTGGTCGATTCATCCGGCTGGCTGGAATATTTTGCTGATGACGTCAACGCAGATTTCTTCGCGCCTGCCATCGAAAAAACGGATGAATTGGTTGTGCCAACCATCATTGTTTTTGAAGTCTTCAAGCGTATGCGCCAGCAGAAAAGCGACGAGGCTGCGCTGCAAGCGGTTACAGCCATGATGCAAGGGCAGGTCATCGACCTTGACTCAACACTGGCACTCAACGCCGCTAAACTCTCTGGCGATTTACAAATCCCCATGGCAGACAGCATGATCCTTGCCACCGCACATGCCTTAGATGCTGAATTGTGGACACAGGATGCCGATTTAAAGGGCCTCGAAAAAGTCAGATATATCGAAAAGAAAAAATAATCCGCCTGCCGCTCACTACCTTACACATACAACCGCATGTGCTGCTCGCCTTTCGCCCGGCTGCGACGTATCGTGGGCGGATCTGCTTGATCTGGCCCCGGTGTGTGATCAGGTAGGATTTTAAGTCGCAGCGCTGACCGGATATCTGACTCGCGACGAATTTCGCCGCGGGGCGGAGGTCGTCCCAGCCGGTAGTCGCGTCTACCAATACAGCCGCACGCGCATCCGGCAATTGGCCGTGCCAATTGCCGATCTAAAGCCCCTGGAAGAATTGTTCGACCGGGTCCGGGAGTGGCAGGCCAGGAAAGACCAGACAGGCTGCCCATGTTTCGTGGGGAAAAATCGAATTTCCCGGAACCAGTACTTTTATCCCGGCGTCTATTCGACAGTCACAAGCGATTCTGATACACTTCTGCCCATGTCCAAAAAGAGACTTTTCCTGGTGCTGTTCGGCCTGCTGCTGGCAGCCGTCCTGCTTTACCAGCTTCCGCCCATCCAGCGCCGCCTGTCCTGGCGCATCGACATCGCCCGCACTTACCTGCGCGGCATTCTCCAGCCCGCCGGACCCGTCCCGACCGCCCGGTCCGCTACGCCGCTTGCCGAGGCCAGCACCGCCATCCCTTCTCCGCAGCCAACCCCGACCAGCAACCAGCCCACGCCAACCCCAACCGCCACCCCCGCCCCGCTGCCGCCCTCGGTCCAGTTACCAAAACCGAGTTACGAGGCCCAGGGCGCCAATAACTGCGGCCCGGCTACATTGGCCCTGGCTCTGCGCATGTTCGGCTGGAAAGGCAGCCAGTACGACATATCGGACATCATCAAACCCGTCGAGCAGGATCGCAACGTCAACCTCAGCGAGATGATCTACTACGTCCGCAACCACGCCGGCTGGCTGCGCGCTGAATACCGCGTCAACGGGAAGCTGTCCCTGCTCAAACGTTTGCTGGCAGCTGGTTTCCCCGTTATCATCGAGGAGACCTTCACCTTCCGCGGCCCCTACTGGCCCAATGACGACCTGTGGGCGGCGCATTACCTGCTGCTGACCGGTTACGATGACGCGACCCAGAGCTTTACAACCCAGGATTCCTACGAGGGACCCGACCAGCAAGTCGGTTATGAGCGGCTGATGCAGAATTGGGAATCCTTCAATTACGTTTACATGCTGGTCTACCCTCCAGAGCAGGAATCCCAACTACGGACCATCCTCGGTCCGGACTGGGACCCGGACGTCAACCGCCAGCGGGCCTTATCCGCTTCCCAAACCGCCACCACTAACCACCCGTCTGACCCCTTCGCCTGGTTCAATCTGGGCACTAATCTGGTTGCCTCCGAGCGCTATGCCGAGGCATCCCAGGCTTATGACCAGGCTCGTGACCTGGGCTTGCCGCAGCGCATGCTGCGCTACCAGTTCGGCCCATTCATCGCTTATTTCCAATCCAACCGCATCGATGACCTGCTGACCCTGACCAAATATGCCTTACAGCGCACGCCTAATTCTGAAGAAGCGCTGCTGTGGCACGGCTGGGCGCTCTACCGCCAGGGGGACAAAAATGGCGCCATGGCCGACTGGAACAAAGCCCTGCAGGCCCGCCCCGGATACGCCGACGCTCAGTACGCGCTCAACTATGCATCCCAAAATCCTTAAGCTTTATGCCTTACAAATGGGTGATAGAGGCTCTTGCTCTTGACCGATATACTAGGGTCGAATCCCGTACCCCAAAAGGAGGTAGCAAGATGAAAAAAGTCTACGTCGTGCTGGCCGTTTTGACGCTGATCGCGACAGCTTGTGGATCATCGTCTGGGCAGGCTAAGCCAACACCAATCAATTTGCCAACCGCCCTACCGACCCAGGAAGTTGCCACCAACCCTACCGCACGCCCGGATAACGCCAAGGCCGGGGACGAACGCAGCGCCAAAGCAGATGGAATGGCCCAAGTCTTCATCCCGGATGGCAGTTTCCAGATGGGTGGCGTTGACTCGGATGCCCAACCGGACGAAAAACCGCTGCACAAAGTCACCCTGACTGGTTTTTGGATGGATAAAGTTGAAGTCACCAATTACATGTACTCGCTGTGTGTCCAGGCCGGTGCCTGCGACCCGCCACACGAATTCAAATCTGCTACGCGTGACAACTACTTCACCAGCCCCGACTTCAAGGATTACCCGGTCATCTACGTTTCCTGGCAAGATGCCAATAACTATTGCACCTGGGCTGGACGTCGTCTGCCTACCGAGGCCGAATGGGAATATGCCGCCCGAGGCAGCGCCGACTACCGCCGCTTCCCCTGGGGCGAAGACAGCCCGACCAACTCACTGGCCAACTATGACTACCAGTTCGGCGACACCACCCGCGTGGGCAGCTTCCCAGGCGGAGCCAGCCCCTTCGGCGTGTTGGACCTGGCCGGCAACGTCTGGGAATGGGTAGCCGACTTCTACAGTCCCACTTATTACAGCGGCGCTCCCGAAGCCAACCCGACCGGCCCGGTGGCTGGTGCGAACGGTCCGCGTAAGGTCATCCGCGGCGGCTCTTGGGCTGACGGCTTCAAGGAACTGCGCGTCTCCAACCGCGGTTTTTCCCTGGCTCCCGACCTGACCGCCGACAGCAAATCCGAGGCCTACATGGGGCAGGCTAACGATCGTATCGGCTTCCGCTGCGCAGCCAATAAATAGAACCGATCAGTTTGACAAGAACAGGCCGCCAGAACATTCTGGCGGCCTGTGTGTTAGATTGACGCAACCAATCACCTGTGGTATTATCCCGCCAACAATTTCATAGCCCTAATCGGCACTCTTATCCAGAGAGGCGGAGGGACCGGCCCTGTGAAGCCTCGGCAACCCCTAACTGACGCAAGTCAGCGGACGGTGCCAATTCCGGCAGACGGATGTTCTGGAAGATGAGAGGGCAGCCGTGTTTTTGCGTATTGCCCTTTCACGATCACCGGAAAGGGCATTTTAATTTTAAGAAAGGTGAACAAAATGAGTAGTACATTTATGACTTCGCCCAAGCTGATGTTCACGTCCGAGTCGGTGACCGAAGGTCACCCCGACAAACTCTGTGACCAGATCAGCGATGCGGTGCTGGATGCATGCCTGGAGCAGGATCCGTATTCGCGTGTGGCTTGCGAGACAGCCACTAAAACCGGCTACGTGATGCTCCTGGGTGAGATCACCACCCGCGCCCAGATCAACTTCGACGATTTGGTCCGCAAAACCATCCTGGAGATTGGTTATGATAACAGCGATAAAGGCCTGGATGGCAACACCTGCGGCGTGCTAATTGCCATCGCCAAGCAGTCCGGCGACATCGCCATGGGCGTTGACAAAGCCCTGGAAGCCAAGATCGGCGAGATGTCCGAAGAAGAGATCGAATCGATCGGGGCCGGTGACCAGGGTATGATGTTTGGTTATGCCTGCAACGAGACTCCTGAACTGATGCCGATGCCAATTTATCTGGCGCACAAACTGACTCGCCGCCTGGCTGAATTACGCCGGAACGGCAGCCTGCCCTGGCTGCGCCCGGACGGTAAGAGCCAGGTAACCGTCGAATACTCACATGGCAAACCCAAGCGTATCGATACGGTTCTGGTTTCCACCCAGCACGCGCCCGATATGTCCCAGGCTGACATCCGCGAGCAGGTCATCGAACACATCATCCTGCCCAGCATGCCCGAAGGGATGGTTGACAAAGATATCAAGTTCTATGTCAACCCGACCGGGCGCTTCGTGATCGGCGGCCCGCAAGGTGACGCCGGTGTGACGGGCCGCAAGATCATCGTCGACACCTATGGTGGCATGGGCCGCCATGGCGGTGGCGCCTTCTCAGGTAAAGATCCGACGAAGGTTGATCGCTCGGCTGCTTATGCCGCACGCTGGGCTGCCAAGAACGTGGTTGCTGCCGGTCTGGCCGACCGCTGCGAGATCCAGGTAGCGTACGCCATCGGGGTGGCACGTCCGCTCTCGGTCAATGTCGAAACCTTTGGAACGGGAAAGATCGCCGATGAAAAAATCGCCGATCTGGTAAGCGAACACTTCGATCTGCGTCCAGGCGCGATCATCCGCGACCTGGGTTTGCGTAAACCCATCTACCGCAAGACGGCCGCCTATGGTCACTTTGGCCGCGACGATGTTGAATTCCCCTGGGAACGAACCGACAAAGCCGATGGCTTGAAAAAAGCTGCCGGGCTGTAGAGCGCACTAACCAAAAGTGCCCCTGAGATTTCAGGGGCACTTTTCATATCTACGTCGTTAATCGTTTTTATGGCTTTTCCAACCCATGCGCTTCCAACAACTCTTCATTATCCAATAATTCCATCGTCAGCCCGTCGGACACGATGCGGCCTTCATCCATGATCACCATGCGCGGAAAAAGTTCCTTGACCATCGCCAGGTCGTGAGTCGAGACCAGCATCGAAATCGGAAGATCGCGCAGCAGGTTAATCAGCGAGCGGCGCGCACGCGGATCGAGCCCAGCCGAAGGTTCATCGAGCACCAAAATCTGTGGACGCATGGATAGCACCGTCGCTATGGCAATACGTTTCTTCTCGCCCATGCTTAAATGGTGCGACAGGCGGTCACGAAAATTGCTCATGCGGACCTGATCCAGTGCTTCAGATACGCGCGCGCGCACTTCCACCTCGGGCAACCCCATGTGCAGCGGGCCAAAGGCCACATCCTCGAAGACGGTCGGGGAGAATAATTGATCGTCCGGGTTCTGGAAGACCAGTCCAACCATAGCCCTGATGATAGGCAGGTTTTCATGAGTCAGTTCCATGCCACCCACATTGACATGACCCTGGCCGCTTAAAATCCCATTCAGGTGCAGCATCAGCGTGGATTTCCCCGCGCCATTTGGGCCGACCAGAGCGACCTTGTCACCCTGGCACAAATTCAGCGAGACCCCGTACAAGGCTTGATGGCCGTCAGGATAAGAAAATTTCAATTCGCTGATCTGCAAAACGTCCCCGTCACATTCAGGTAGTGCAAAATCAAATTTAGACTTATGTGCTACAGGCATAGATCTATCCCAGGGGGAAATGTCCCACAACGTGTAAGCTTAAAATCAAAACAACCGCCACGAGGCCATACAGCCAGTCCGCTCGGTGCATAGTGTGTGCGTGGAGGGTACGGATCTGCCCCTGGTAGCCGCGCGCCAGCATGGCATTATAGATGCGGTCACTGCGCTCGAAGCTGCGCAGGAAAAGCTGCCCGGTCATATTTCCAACCACCCGCGCCCTCCAGAAAACGTTTCCACCGGACTTGTGTCCGGGGAGAGTGGCGCTGCGCGACTCGCGCGCCCGCATCAAGCGCATCACCTCGTCCGTCAGCACGAATAGGTAACGGTAAAGAAAGGCGACGATCGTGGTCAGGATCGCGGGAACGCGTAAGTGCTCGAAAGCGTGAATCAGGTCCGGGAAAGGAGTCACAGCAACCAATAAAATCGCCATCTGCACCGAAAGCCACGAGCGTACCAGGATACTCAGGAATCGCAAAACGCCAGTATCTGTGGCGGTCAACGTAAGCAAACCAATCTGCCAGTTCCACAGGGCATTCCCGGGGATTGAAAAGATGGCCGTCACTGCCGCAAGCGCAAAGGGAAGTGCCACAAACGAACGTTTGAAAGAGAACCAGATCCCCAACCCGGAAAGCATATTTGCGCCTAGCAAAAGCAGCCATGACAGCCCAAATGCCAACCAAGCTGCATCAGGCAGCAAGACATTCGAAATGATAAAAATGACCGTGACCACCACTTTGACGCGCGGATCCAGGCGATGCAGCAGACTCTCTCCACTATGGAACCGGTCAAAAACGTTATCATGCATTCAATATTTTCTTTCTAGGTACTTTCGGTCCGCTTGCGCAATAAACGGGCAGCCAGGAGCGCTACGCCAGCCACAACCAATACGCCCAACCCGCCAGCCAAAATCCTGGAAAGCGGCGTCTCCCCCAAAAATGGAATGGCATACCCGCCCAGGATATTGATGGGGGAAGCCGTTTCGGTCGCAAAGAAGCCCAGGTCTAGCGCCACGCGGTTCAACCCGTCCGGATCGACCGAAGCCAGAGGCGAAAGCAGTACAACCGCCAGCGTGATCAACGCCCCGGCCACCACCCAGCCGCGTCCGCCCTTGGCCGACACGCTTTGCTCGCCAAGCAGATCGGGGCGGGTACGGAAGATAAATGCCAGTGCCGCGACGGTCACCAATGCCTCGCCGATGCCAATCAAGGTGTGGACTCCCAGCATGGCCGGGACGACGATATTCAGTTTGGCGGTTCCGCTCAACCACAATTCCAGCGAGGTAGCCAGTGCACCGGTCATCACCGAGACCCAGGCTGCCAGACCAGCGACGATTAATTTCGTGCGATTGCTCCGGCCGATCACGGTACGATACAATCCGTAGCCGACCGCCGCTGTCAGCAAGCCCATATTGAAAATATTGGCACCCATCACCAACAGGCCACCATCCTGAAAGAGCAAACCCTGGACAGCGATCACAGCTGTCATGACCAGCATACCGGCCCAGGGTCCCAGGATGATTGCCGCCAGCGCCCCGCCAAGCAGGTGACCGGAGGTCCCGCCGGCGACCGGGAAGTTGATCATCTGGGCCGCGAAAATAAAGGCCGCCATGATTCCCATCAATGGGACCTGGCGCTCGCCCAGAGCCTTGTTCGTCTTGCGGATCGCAATCGTCAGGATTGCGACTGTCATCACCCAGCTAAAGATCGAGATTGCCAGGCTGAGGAATCCATCCGGGATGTGCATGGGAGCAGGTGCATACAACATGATTTATTCTCCTGTTTCACTCTGAATCTTTTTACACGCCGGGCATAGACCGAAGAAGGTCACGTGTCCGCCCGTTAGCTTGAAACCGCTGACCGCCTCCAACTGACGATATAGTTTTTCGAGCAGAGAGTGCTCAATCTCAAGATTGTCGCCACAATTACGGCAGACCAGGTGATGATGATCTTCCCTGGCGATCTCGTAAGCCAGATGACCGTTTGCCAGATATGCCTGATGGACCAGCCCATTTTCGGCCAGGAATTCAAGCGTACGGTAGACAGTGGTCTCGGTCATGCCGGGTAAATCGACCAACGCCTGCGCGTAAACTTCAGCAGGGGTTAGATGACCACCATGGTGGTGCAGGACATGCAAAATCGTCCTGCGCTGCGGCGTCATGCGATAGCCGCGCGCGCGAATTTTATCTGCATACAGGGAGGCGCAAGTCATAGGGTTCCTTATTGCAAGTTTTTACAATAAATAGTATATCATATTATCATTGTCCTAAATATAGAAAACAAACGGCGGGCAAATCTTACCCGCCGTTGCACTCAAAAAGCACCAAAGCCGGTTTTATGGTTCCAACTGGAAATTGGTCAAAGAAAAGAGATAGGGATTCCCATCCATATAATCCACACCCAGCAGCCAGGCTCGCCAATCCCGTTTGCCATCCTGCGACTCCGGCTTGTAGACCGTGTAAAAATTGATATTCTTGTATTCCGACCGCCAGGGTTGAAAAGCTGTACTGACCTTGCTGGCATCATTGCAGTACAACTCATAGTCTGCCCCGAAGACGTCCTTCAAACGCGGATAGATAGCATCCCGCAGAGAGCCGACCTCGCCTTTGACTCCTCCGGGCGGCGGCCCCCAATTCACCAGGTAATCACTGGAAAAGAGATAAGGCGCGTAGCGTAAATAGTTCAAGGCCAGTTGATCCCGCCACAGGCGCAGCGTCACACCGTGCATCGGACTGACCAACGAAGCGACCAACTGACCGTCTAAATCGTTTACCGCTTTGGCAAAATTCGTAATCAAAGCCTTGGGCCGATCATCCTGGCAGAATACAGCGGGGGCAACATACTCAGCCACATAAAACGAAGTGATCCAGCCGGTCCCACCCCCCGAACGCCTGAGTTCATACCAGACCTTGGGGGTTGTCCCTTTTATTCTCCCGGTCAACGGGAGATTGACCATGTTGGCTTCCACGCCGCCCACCCGGCGAAAATCCAATCCCGGTCCGGCTCGCATCGACAAAACGCTCTTGTCGGGCATGTTGATCAGGGCGAAGACCGGGGCAGTCGCGGGAGTAGAAGTCGCCTCAGGCGTTGCGCTAACAGTTGCTTCGGCAGCCGCATCAGAAACCAGGGCTCCACCCGCGACCTGGACGGCGCCTAAGGAAGCCACCAGCAGCCCTACCAGCGCCAATATCAGACCAACCGTAAGCGCAGTTTTCATTGTCTTTTCTCCTCAGATTTGCTACAAATATATTAGCACAGGACCAGGGCGATTCGGGCTCAGCCTCAGCTGGATGCATCAGCGCAAATAAATGAAGCTTGCCATATATCTGGCACCTGCGGTACTCCTTTTTACAAAAATAGGAATACACTTTATCCTTAACCAAGATATGGGATAATTTGTGAGCAGGATCACAGGATAAGGCTTAATTGCATGTCAAATGATCAAACTTCACAAGTAAATATCCCCCCGGATGTGATTGACCTGGGATTGGGCGACCCCCAATTTTCGCTCCTTCCGCTCGAGGTACTCCGCCGAGCTGCGGAAGAACGCATGGCTCAGAATGACCCGTCCTTCCTGCAATATGGTGCCGAGCAGGGGGACGGCAATTTCCGGCGGGCACTGGCGGATTTTCTAGGCCGGCGTTACGGCACTCCGGTGACTTCGGAAAGCTTGTTCATCACCAATGGCGCTTCGGGGGGGCTCGACCTGCTGTGTACGCTCTTGACCCACCCCGGTGACACGATCTTCGTCGAAGAGCCGTCTTATTTCCTGGCGCTGCGAATTTTCGAAGACCACGGGCTGCAGGTTGCGCCCATCCAGACCGACGAGCAGGGTCTGATGATCGAAGCGCTGCAGGAAAAACTGGTCGAGGTGCGCCCGAAATTCATTTATGTCATTCCCACCTTCCAGAACCCGAGTGGGCACACTATGCCCCGGGAACGCCGCGAGCAACTGGTCGCATTGAGCCAGGAATATGGATTTTTCATTCTGGCGGATGAGGTCTATCAATTTCTGAGCTATACACAGACTCCTCCCCAACCTTTCGCTGCCTACACCAATGTTGAAAACGTGGTTTCGCTCAACTCATTCTCGAAAATCCTGGCTCCCGGCCTGCGCCTGGGTTGGATCCAGGCGCACACAAAAATCATCCAAGTCCTGGTTGGGTGCGGTTTACTTGACAGCGGCGGTGGGATGAATCCGTTCACATCCGCCATTGTACGCCGCGTACTCGAGAATGACGAGGTCGAGCAAAACATCTCAAAGTTAATCGATGTTTACAGTGCGCGAGTTGCGGTGATGGACGCTGCCCTGAAAAACACTATCCCCCAAGCCCAATACACCTGCCCACACGGCGGATTCTTCTTCTGGATGCGCCTGCCCGGGATCGATACCCTGGATTTGCAGCACAGATCCGAGATGTTCAAAGTCAACTTCCGGCCAGGGGTACTCTTTTCCGGCCGGGGTGGGATGCGCGAATACCTGCGCCTGGGGATTTCGTTTTACGAGTCAGGTAAAATCGAACAGGGCGTGTGGCGTTTGAAACAATGCCTTGACGGCCAGTAAAATCAATTGGGGTAGGCCGAAAGCCTGCCCCATTATTTAAAAAACTATTTCATTCGATCAGCCACGATCTCAGCCACATCCCTGACCTGGACAGAGCTGTCGTCGGCTTTGGAGGCATCGGTCAGCATGACCATGCAGAACGGGCAGCCGACCGCCAGGGTATCTGCACCGGTAGCCTTGGCCTCACCAAAACGCGCCTTATTGACGTTGGTCGTGCCGTGCTCTTCTTCTTTCCACATCTGTGCGCCCCCCGCGCCGCAGCAGAAGGATTTATCGGCGTGGCGCGGCATTTCGACAACTTCCAGCCGGGCAGCCTTCAAGTCCTCACGGGGAGCCTCAAAGATCTTGTTTTGGCGGCCCAGGTAACACGGGTCGTGGAAGGTCACTTTCAGATTGTCGCCCTCCAAATCCATCTGAATCTTGCCCGCGCCGACCAGTTCGTTGATCAACTGCGTGTGATGGATGACTTCATAGTTCCCGCCAAAAGCCGGGTATTCGTTCTTGAGCGTATGCAGGCAGTGCGGACAAGTGGTCACGATGCGTTTGGGGGCCACCTCGTTCAGGATTTCAACGTTGGCATTGGCCAGCTCAAAAAACAGGTACTCATTCCCGGCACGACGGGCCGAGTCGCCCGAACACTGCTCGTTCTGGCCGAGCACCGCATAATTTACGCCAGCCGCGTTCAAGATCCTGGTAAAAGCCTGGGCGGTTTTTTGGGCGCGGGCGTCAGTGGCAGAGGCACAACCCACCCACCATAGAATTTCGGGTTCGGGGTTCTGCTCGATGGTCGGCACGTCCAGCCCCTCAGCCCATTTCATGCGTTCTGCCGGGGCGATATTCCACGGGTTGACATTGCGCTCCATACCGCGGAAAGCATTCTCCAATTGCTTGGGGAAGGAATTCTCCATCAGAACCAGCGAGCGGCGGATGCTGAGGATATCGCGCATCGGTTCGTTGCCAACGGGGCAGATGTCCACGCACGCACCGCAGGAAGTACAGGCCCAGACCGCTTCCTCGCTGATCGCAAATTCCAGCAATGGCTTGCTCGGCTCACCAGCCGCGAAGGCAGCACCTGCATGGCTCAGGTAATAACGCTTGTTGACCTCCAACGCCGATGGCGAGAGTACCTTGCCAGTTGTATAAGCCGGGCAGACTTCCTGGCAGCGGTTACACATGATGCAGGCATAGGCATCCATGATCTGCTCCCAGCCCAGGTGCTCCAGGTTGGTCGCGCCGAATTGCTCGAGGCTCTCATCGTCGAAGTCAATTTTGCTCAATTCACCAATCGACTTGCGTTCCGGCTTGAGCAGGTAATTAAACGGAGCGAAGAACAAATGGATGTGTTTGGAATAAGGGAAATAGGGAAGAAAGGCTACGATCGCACCCAGCGACAACCAGAAGGTCACATGCTGCCCAATCTCCAGGCCCAACGGATTCATCCCCGATAGCAGGCCGGCCAGCGCTGTGGCGACCGGCTGCCAGGCATCAGTGATTGTGTGCTGGGCCAAGTACATCGCTTCGCCCGTCAGGCGGGAAGCAACATGAACGAAGATGAAGACTGCCACGATGGCCGAGTCAAGGCGGATACCGGTCCGCGCCCGGGGATCGAGCTTCGTCGTCTCGCGGATGCTTAAAACTTCCGGCTTGAGGATGAAACGGCGAATTTCCATCGCCACGATCCCAATCACCACACCCGCCCCAAACAAATCTGCCAGCAGACGATAAATACCTCCGGCCAGGCCCGCATTCTCAAGGAAGCGGTAGCCGGGGATGTAAGCGTTCAACAAATCTGCAAAATTTACGAGAACAAAGTAAAGGAAACCCCATCCAATCATAACGTGGAAGATGCTCGGCACCAGACGGAAGCGCAACACCGGCTGGAAGGTGCCGACTTTGAGGACGACCTGGCCCAGTCGCTTCCAGGCCAGCGACCAGTCAGGTCTCCCTTGGCCGCGGCTTATCATCTTAATGATACGTTCCACACCGCGCCAGGTGAAATACAGTGATACCACTACAGCCAGCGCGAACAGGATTTTCTCAACAAGCGTGAGCATGAATATGTCCTCCGATGGTTAGATTGCTAACGGAACAGCCCTGCGACTGTCTCCGGGCGAACGGATTAGGTAATAGTTTAGCACAAGTTCAATTGGCTGGAAAAGCCTGGATAGAAGGATTGCAAACATCAAAATTGGACAGGTTGTATCTGTACACAAGCTCGAAACGAGGTTGGATCACACGTAAACGAAAAAGAGGTGGAGCAATTCCACTCTCTTTTTTTCTGTCTTATGATCACAAAATTATTTACTGATATCAGCCACGTACTCAACCGCACCCTGGCAGGCGGGGTCAAGTTGATGGGCCACATCCTCCCAGGTTAATTTTTGGCCCGAACGAAAAGCTGCCTGCACGGCTTCGGACAAACAGCCGGGGCCGGCATTGTAATTTGCTAATGTCATTTTCCACAAATCCTCATAGGAGGCTGCCTTCCCTGGTGTTGTCCGGGACACATTACGAACAATGCGACCGGTTTGCTCACAGCTTGCCAACAGGGTGCTCGCGAACACAGAAATGCTGAAATCAGCCCGGCTCAGATCGAGACCAGCCACGCAATTCGAGCACCTGGCGACGACACTGCTCACCAGTGCATTGCGCAGCAGTTCACGCTCTTTTTCTTTCAGATTTAGATATCCATCCTTACAGGTGTCCCAAGTTAACACCAGTGGGCAGTATTGTTCATAAAACGAAGGATTCCACAATAGCGTGGTGTCAGCGCCATCTTCAGTCAGCTGGCCGAACCCGGCTTCGCCTAGAGCCGTGTAAACACCTGGCCATAATTGACTTTCGCGTGCGAATAGGTTTTTCAATAATTGCGCCGGGACTTCACTATCCCGGGCTGCCTTTAAAATCAGGTCATCAAAACGGTTCTGCCACACATCAACTTCCAGGCGGGCTTTCTCCATTCCACACGCGTTGGCGCTGCCGTCCGGCATCAGGCCGCCATCGACACAATCGCCAGCATCCACCACGCCTTGCATGATCAGGTTACCAGCCAGATAGGAATATGGGATTGTCGAATTCAATTGTGAGCTTTCTTCGGGCGTTGTCAGCCAGGGCGGTGTGCCGCCTACCGGCGGGAAGGCTTCCCAGGTCTCAGCACAACTGGCGCGTGGCTGTCCCGCCCATTGGGAACTGAGCACATCAATGTAATAATTGCGGTCATCCAGGTTTTCCTCATCCACAGGCGTGACACGTACTTCCGCCGAAAATATTTGACTGCTATCCCCATAGCTTGAGTAGGCCCAAAACTCAACCACAATGCCTATCTCAGAAGTGGGGAATAATTCCAGCGGGCAGATCGCCTCGCAAGTAAATGGTTCACCATCCATCAGGCCTTCAATACGTTCGATATGTTCATTCGGCAGCGGCTCATCACCGCTCAAAATGAGATATGGTTCTCCGGAACACTTGAATGTGCCCATACTCGGGCTGCAATTTTCCAGGGAGACCCAGATAACCGGTGGCGGCAGGGCTACCGGAATCTCCTTCTGCGCCGGGAACGAGTCGACAAAATGCATGTAATAACCCTTACAACCAGAAGGGTCTTCAGCCAGGGTTAATTGCGGACAGGGCTCTTGTACAATCCAGTTGTCGTAAACATCCTGGTCGCAATCACGATAAACTTCCCCCAGGGAAGGCTGACCATCGTGGTCAACCGTAATCTCACACACAACCTTACTGTTCGACCAACGCGCCAGCCACCAGGTGTATTTGGTGTAATCCACGCGAATTGAAGTGTAGCGGTCCGGCCCAGGCGGATCATTGTTTGGAGCTGCAAGCGCAGGCGTAATCCCAGAATGAGCTGGCGACACAAACCAAGCTGTCAAAATCAATCCGATCACCAACAATCGAACCAGGCGCAAGTGCTTCATCATGTCCCCTTTTAAAAAATCAAAGGCTCGCTATTATTATAGCGGACCTTTGATCGATTTTAACCTTTTTTCGTTATTGTTTATTTTCTTCCATCTCTTCCAAGAGGGAGAGTTCCTGTTTTAAATTGCGCCAGCGCAAGAACAGGCTGACCAGATAAACGGCCATCACGACAGCGAAGATTGTGTATCCACCGATCATATAAGAACTGGTATCAGGAGGGGGGGCTTGAAAATACATCATGACTCCTTAGGACATGATCTTAAGTTTCAATTGTTCGACCTTCTGCGCCAGGTTACCCAGGCGAATGCGATTCCAAAACAGGTCGACAAAAATTACAGTAAAGGCAAATAGCGCAAAGAAGAAGGCAACCTTCATGCCACTATCCATATTAAAACCGCCCTGTGCTTGTGCGCTTTGCGATCCGATTACAACCGGATGAATGGTACGGAATAAACGGATTGCCATGAACGTAATCGGGACACTGACCGCGCCGACCAGGGTGTAGACAGCCCCGAAGCGGGCACGCCGATCCGGATCTTCGATACCCTGGCGCAGCATGAAGTAAGCCACATAAATCAGTTCGGTGATGGCAGCCGTGGTCAGGCGCGGATCCCAGGTCCACCAGGTATTCCAGACGGGTCTGGCCCAGATCGAGCCGAGGATAATCGCGATCAGGAAGAAAACCAGGCTGATCTCAACCGCCGCAATCCCGATGATATCCCACTTCAGGTCAGCCGTGCGCAAGAAGGCGATTCCGGCCACACCGGCGGCAATAAAGCCGAGCATACCAACCCAGGCAGTCGCAACGTGAAAGTAGAACACCCGCTGCACCTGCCCCATGACAGCTTCTTCCGGAGCATAGATCAACGCCAGGTAAGCTGACACCGCTAGCAGCAGAACAGAGGCAATGTCCAGGATTGTTAGAAAACGGGGCTTGGATTTCATAAGGCTCCTCGCAAAACAGATAAGTATTTATTCTTCGACGACGTAATCAAAGACCATAAAGGCAATGGCCGTAAAGATCACATCGTAAACGATCAATAGATTAAGCCAGGGCATGATCTCGCTCATCTCTGCCCCGCTCAGGTAACCGCCGCTGGCCTTGACAGCTGCGATCAGAATCGGCACAACGACCGGGAAGAGCAAGATCGGCAACAACACGTCCCGCGTGCGGCTTTGGACAGCCATGCTGGCCAGCAGTGTCCCGACCGCCACATAACCCAGTGATCCAAGCAGGATGACCAGCAACAGGCCGGGCTGAAACAGGTTGATATTGTACAGCAGGCTGTAGACCGGCAGAACGATGGCTTCGACGATCATCATAAATGCCAGGTTGCTGATGGCTTTACCGAAATAAATCGCCGAGCGATCGACCGGTGCCAGGAGCAAGCCGTCCAGGCAACCACGATCCTTTTCGACCGCCATCGAACGGTTTAGACCCAGCGTCCCGGCGAAAGCGAACGTCACCCACAGCACACCGGAAGTCACAGATCGGCGGGTCTGGAGGTCCAGTTCAAGCGCGAAGTTGAAGATCAGGATGACCAGCAGGGCAAAGACCAGCATGGCTGAGAGCAATTCGCGCGAACGCAATTCAGCCGACAGGTCTTTCCAGACCACCGCTCCGACGGCACGCAAAAAATTTGTCGCTCCCGCCTGACGTGTTTTGGTCGCATTAATTTCGTCGGTTGCCATCTCAGCCTGCCAGTGCATTTTTGTAGAATGTCAGCAAATTACCCGTTCCCAGATCGGCACGACTGGACGAGGCCGCAATCATGCCCCGAGACAGGATGTCGAAACGAGTCGCCAAGTCTTCAGCGCGCGCCAGATCGTGGGAGGTCATTACGACCGTTCGCCCTTTACCTGCGACCGAACGCAGGACATCGTCCAGCATGGACGAGGCATCCTGGTCCAGACCGGTATACGGCTCATCGAAGAGCATCACGTCCGGGTCATGCAGGACCGCGCGGCCGATCGCCAATCGCTGCTGCATGCCGCGCGAAAAGTTGCGCACCAAATCGCGGCGGCGAGGTTCCAATCCCACCAATTCCAACACTTCGCCAATGCGGGCATCCAGATTCTCCACGCTGTACATGCGACCATAAAACCGCAGGTTTTCCTCGGCAGTCAAATCGCCATAAAGCAGCGGCTGATGCGAAACCACCCCCAGCCGGTTGCGGACTGCAGCCGCCTGACTCGGCAGCTGAAAACCAGCGATGCGCACTTCCCCGATCGAGGGGCGTGAAAGTGAAGACAGGATGCGCAGGAAGGTGGTTTTGCCCGCCCCGTTGGGACCCAGCAAGGCTACAAACTCGCCGGGCTGGGCTTGAAAATCCAACCCGCGCAAGACAGTCTTCAGGCCAAAGCGTTTGACGAGTTTACGGACTTCGATCATGCTTAGAGCAGTTCTTTCAGGCGCGCCTTAAGTTCCGCACGGCGGGTCTCATAGGCTTCGTCGGCGATCTTCCCGGCACGGTGCAGATCATCCAGGGCAATGATGGCGTCCATAATGCTGTCAGCATCGTCGAGTTCGTCGATGCTTTCCACATCCAGTTCGTATTCATCATCCGACTTACTGCGACGGCGATCCCGCACGAACAGGAAGATGCCCCCCAGGACCAATACCAGGCCAAGGGCTCCCAGTCCAACCAGCAGATTTTGGCGCGAGTCAGTCGTGACGCCTGATGTGCCCGTCGATTTGGGCTTCCCGGAAAGACTCATCTCCAGGATTGCGCCGGCCGGCAGGGGTTGGCTGCCGTATACGTTGTACGTCACACCCTGGAAGTCGCTCGGTCCCTGGCTGGTCAGCAAGTCACTCTTGACCGTCAGCCCCTCGGGCACCAGGACAATGGCCGAATCGACCGGCAGGTCCAGCTGGCGTGAAAGATCGAGCTTGTTGTTATAAGCCATGTCGTAGGCAAAGACGACCTGATGCTGCCCGGAGCCGGGCAGGATCGGCGAAGTATCTCCGAAACCATTGTCGGCTTGAATGAAGCGGCCGGGGGTGGTGTCTTCGAATTGCAGGTTGGTCGCGCCTTGCGGGGTGGTGAAATTCAGGATCGGCTGTCCCTGTTTGGCGGGAATAATGGTCTTGTTGGTCGGGTTGGTCACCACCACCAACTCGACCACCTGGACAGTAGTGTCACTGCTAAAATCGAAGAATATGTGCCAGCGGTCGACCGACAAGGGTTGCGTGTCGGTGCTGGTTTCATAGAAAGTGATCGGCAGGTCGATCTGGCTTTGGCCGGCGGTCACAAAGACCGGCTCTGACGAATATTCGACATCCTCGTACATCAGTGTGGCAATGAAAGCGCGCTGGTCAGGCATTTCGACATTCTTGAAAGCGTAGCTGCCGTCGGGGGCCACTGCTGCGGAAAGTTGCACCGCGCGGCTAAAGTTGCCGCTGGCGTCCTGATCGAAAGCCTGCAGGTTCACCGTCAGCCCGCTGGGAATCGTATCGCCGGACCCATTACTCAGCTTGCCGGTCACCGTACCCACACCAGCCACTGGCGTAGTGCTCAGATCGCCAGGTGGCGATTCAGTGGAAGCAATTTCACCTGCGGGTGTACCCGTCGCAGCGATCTCACCAACCGGGGTCCCGGGAGCGGTTTCGGTTGTCGCAGCCGCCTGGGAGCGGGCAAAGGTAAAGGTCCGCACGTAGGCTGCCAAGGCAAAACTCTGATCCTCGCTCAATTTATCCCCCAGAGCAGGCATCGAGGGAGGCATACCTTGCGTTATTGCATAAAAGATATCCTGGGCCGAGAGTTTGGCCATGCTGGCCTGATCAGTGAAATCCGCTTTGGCGACGGTTTTCCCATTCTGGCCGTGACATTCGGCACAGTTGGCAGCGTACAATGATTTACCTTGAGCGATCTGGTCGTCAGTGGTGCTGAGGGACATGGCATACGCAACCACATCCCAACGTTGCTGCTCGGTCAGGCTGCCAGAAAAAGGCGGCATGAAATTTTGCATATTGCCCTGGGAGACGACTTCAAACCATTTCGCCGGAGAAACGGGACGGGCTACATCAGCTTCTGCCAGTGCAGCCGGCGGGTTAGACAATTGCGCGGCCTGCGGGCCGTCGCCCATGCCAGTCGCTCCGTGGCAGGGCTCGCATTTTTGGGCAAAGATCGCCGCACCGCTGACGAGATCGGGCGCCTGGGCCGGGAACAATGGCCCCAGGGTGGGCGGTGGGGTCGGCGACACATAATTTGGCGGCGGAGTAATATCCTCCGCCAGGCTGAAGTCGCAAGCCACCAGCAAGAGGGCAAGCGTGGCAAGCATAAATACCAGAAGGGCTTTCTTCATCAATCCTCTATCATGATTTCTGTGTAATTATCGAACGGGTTTGCCGCAATGCGGGCAAAAGCTATCGCTGCCCAGGACGGGTTTGCCGCAACTGGGACAAAAGCCAACCGACTTGGCCTTGCGCGACTTGCGCCGCGAAATGATCAGCGATTCGAGTTCGTCATCGGCGTCCAGCACCTGATCCTTGACCACGGCCGCATCAGCCCGTCGGGCTGCCACAGCAGCTTCCAACCGGCTTTCAGCATCGCTCGCAGCGGCTTCAGACTGGTGATCGTCCAATTGACGCAGAATCTCAGCACCCCGCTTCAGGAGCGCAGCACGCTGCTCAGGGTAATCTTCAGCCGGGATCTTGCCCAGGCTAAAATCGAAGTCGAGCTCCTGCAGTGAGTTGATCGCCCGGTCACGTTCAGCCATCAGGGCCGAGGTTTCCTGGTCCTCTTGGGAAACGCGACGCGCGCGCCGCACCGAAAATGGCGTAAAAATGAACAAACCCACCAGAATCAACAGGGCTAACAGCAGGAAAATTGCACCAAGATCCATGATTTGCCTCGCCTACTGTGCCAGCAATTTATCAACAATCGACTGGATTTGACCAATCGAAGCAAAAGGCCCCACCTGGATATACTGCAGTACGCCCTCCCGGTCGATGAAATACGTTTCAGGGACGCCCTTGATGCGGAACATCTGCGAGATGCGCGTGCCCATATCCGGACCGTTCGGGAAGGAAATATTGAACTTTTCCAGGTAAGCACGAGCTTCCGGTTCGGTGTCCACGTAGTCCGCCCCCAGGAAGACCACATCCCCGCTTGGCTGGTAATACTGCCAGGCTTGTTCAAGGTCGGCGGCTTCCTGCTCGCAGGGCTTGCACCAAGAAGCCCAGAAGTTGATCACCACGACATTGCCTCGCAGTTCCGAGAGCTTGACCTCAGACTTACCCTGGAAATTATAGCCATCAAACATCTTCAGGGAAAAATCCGGGATTATGTCCCCAGGTTGCACAGTGCCCTGTTGTGAGCGCCGCAGTCCGAGCGCCAGAATCACCAGCAGCGCCACCAGGGCCACCCAGATTGTAATCTGAGCCCAGAGCGGCACACCACGGCGGGTCGGCTGCTGGTCTGAATTCATATTTTCCGTCATTCCATTCTCCAGTTCAATAACCGACGATCAAAACGTCGGGGATATTCTGACTATTTATGTTTGCGAAGTTCTTCCTCGAAACGCGCAACATAATCATCTTCCGATTTCTTTGCCGGCGTCTCAGGCTCAGCC
>Ga0307417_10000305_pt1 | contig 20540 bp, 19 predicted proteins | sample SalMarWE160210MG_2_FD_202514 | JGI IMG/M metagenome (GOLD analysis project Ga0307417, IMG submission 202514) | Salt marsh sediment microbial communities from the Plum Island Ecosystem LTER, Massachusetts, United States - WE1602-10 | ecosystem: Environmental > Aquatic > Marine > Intertidal zone... | reverse complement strand
GGCACGCCGCGGACCGCGCCGCCTGCCATCAGGAAACCGAAGGCGTGGATCGGGTAGCTCGGGTTGGGCACCAGCACCACGTCGCCTGGCGCGGTGATCGCCTGCGCCACATTGGCAAAGCCCTCCTTCGAGCCTAGCGTGGTGACGACTTGCGTCTCCGGATTAAGCTTCACACCGAAGCGGCGCTCGTAATACTTCGCTTGCGCCAGACGCAATTTGGGAATGCCGCGCGAGGCCGAGTAACGGTCGGTGCGCGGTTTGCCCAAGGTCTCCTTGAGCTTGTCGATGACATGGGCGGGCGCCGGCAAATCCGGATTGCCCATGCCGAGGTCGATGATGTCCGCCCCCACATTGCGGGCGCGCGCCTTGGCCAGGTTCACCTCTTCGAACACATAAGGCGGCAAGCGGCGGATGCGATAAAAGTCTTCCATCGTCTCAAACCTTAACGGTCAGCCGCCACCCTCCGGCAGCACTATCCCGGCTGGCTTTTATCATGGGTTGGTCTTGGCGCCAGCGGTCTCGCCGTCCTGGCCGTCCGCCGGCTTCTTTTTCGCGGTCTTTTTCGCCGCCGGGAGGGCATTTTCGTCCTGCGGATTACGGCCCTCCTGCCGATTGCGCACTGCGGTAAGCTCCTTCTCCAGTCGCAATTGGTCTTCCGCGGACATCGGCGCGCTGGTCCGCGGCGGCGGCATGTCATGCACGGCCGGGTATTGGTAGGGCGTCGCCGGCCGCGCCGGGGCGTCGGCAGGCAGCCCTAAATTACCCGGCAAGTCGTCGATGACCTGCCCGGACGAACAGCCAGCCAGGGCGACGAAAGCGCCCAAGCTCAAGGCAGCCAAAAGTGATCGTCCGAGGGCGCGCATCCTGCTTCGCTAGACCTGTGGTCTGACCGGGAAATCGATGCAGACTCAATGAATTATAACATCGTCCCGCTAACCGGCTAATATGGCCGCAGCAAGTCGGCGGCCGCAAGGGTGCCGGGCAAGGCGAAACGGTCGTGCAACCATCGGACCAAAACCCGCCTTGCGGCCGGCCGAAGTTCGGGCCACTTGTGGGACGGGGACCGACCCATGCGCATGGAAAAGCCAAGCACCGAACCGGCCAAGATCGGCAGCGTCGATGTCGAGGTGTTCTCGCGCAATCTGGCACGCCTGATCGAGGAAGGCGGCCAAGCGCTCGCCGCCTATCTCAAGCCGCGCGAGGAAGGCAAGATCAAGGGCGACCTGACCGACGTGGTCAGCGAGGTGGTCAAGACCATCGGCCAAGTACTGGAATACTGGCTGTCCGACCCCCAGCGCGCGGCCGAATTGCAGGCGGGCCTCGGCCGCGTTTATCTCGATCTGTGGGCAGGAGCGGCCAAGCGCATGACCGGCGAGCCGGCCGAGTCGGTCGCCAAGCCCGACGCGAAGGACAAGCGCTTTTCCGATCCGGATTGGTCGCAGAACCAGTTTTTCGACTTCCTCAAGCAGGCTTATCTGCTCACCGCCCATTGGGCCGAGCATTTGGTCAAGGACGCCGAGGGCATCGACCCGCACACGCGCCGGAAAGCCGAGTTCTACGTCAAGCAGATCGCCAACGCGGTCTCGCCGTCTAATTTCGTGCTCACCAATCCGGAGCTGCTGCGCGAAACGCTATCCTCGAACGCCGAGAACCTGGTGCGCGGCATGCACATGCTCGGCGAGGACATCAAGGCCGGCCAAGGCAGCCTCCGCATCCGCCAGTCCGACCACTCGATGTTCGAGGTCGGCCGCAACCTCGCGCTCACGCCGGGCAAGGTGGTTTTCCAGAACGACTTGATGCAGCTCATCCAATACGAAGCGACGACGCCGGAGGTGCTCAAGGCCCCGCTGCTGATCGTGCCGCCCTGGATCAACAAGTTCTACATCCTCGATCTCGATCCCGAGAAATCTTTCATCAAATGGTGCGTCGACAACGGGCTGTCGGTATTTGTGATCTCCTGGGTCAATCCGGACGCCAGGCTCGCCGAAAAAAGCTTCGAGCAGTACATGCGCGAAGGCGTCATCGCCGCGCTCGACGCGGTCGAGGCGGCGACCGGCGAAAGCAAGATCAATATCATCGGCTATTGCGTCGGCGGCACGCTGCTCGCGATCACGCTCGCCTATCTGGCGGCAAAGAATCAGGACCGCGCGCTGTCGGCCACCTTTTTCACGGCGCAGGTCGATTTCACCTATGCCGGCGACCTGATGGTTTTCGTCGACGAGGAGCAGATCAAGCAGCTCGAAGCGCACATGAATGAGCAAGGCTATCTGGAAGCCTCGCGCATGGCCAACGCCTTCAATCTGCTGCGCTCCAACGACCTGATCTGGCCTTACGTCGTCAACAACTATCTGCGCGGCAAGAAGCCGTTTCCGTTCGATATCCTCTATTGGAATTCGGACTCCACCCGCATGCCGGCGGCCAACCACTCTTTCTATTTGCGCAATTGCTATCTCGACAATCGGCTTACCAAGGGCGAGATGGAAATTGCCGGCGTCACCCTCGACCTGCGCAAGGTTAAAATTCCGATCTACAACCTCGCCACCCGCGAGGACCATATCGCGCCGGCGAAATCGGCGTTGTTCGGCTCGCAGTATTTCGGCGGGCCGGTGAAATTCGTGCTGGCCGGATCGGGCCACATCGCCGGCGTGGTCAATCCGCCAGGCAAGCAGAAATATCAATATTGGACCGGTGAGGCACCCGTCGGCTTCGATCTCGACAAATGGCTGAGCAACGCCAAAGAATATCCCGGCTCCTGGTGGCCGGATTGGCTCGACTGGATTAGGGCGCAAGACGCAGCGACAGTCCCCGCCCGCACGATCGGCGGCGGCAAGCTTAGCGCCATCGAGGATGCGCCGGGGTCCTACGTCAAAGTAAGAAGCTGGGAATGAAACCGGCCGTCGGCCCGATAACGGGCTCGTGACCCCGGCAGGCCGCGACATTAGCCGGCGCATCCACTAAGCTCGTCGCCCGCCAGTGTTCAAAATTGGGGAAGGTGATGTCCAAGGAACTATTGTGGCTGACGTTCACGGTCATCCTGACCGGACTCATGTGGGTGCCCTATATTCTCGACCGCGTCATGGTGCGCGGGCTGATGGGCGCCATGGCCAACCCCTCGCGCAACGACAAGCCGCAATCGCCCTGGGCGCAGCGGCTTTATTTCGCCCACACCAATGCGATCGAGAACCTGGTGATTTTCGCCACCTTGGTGCTGATCCTGAACGCGATGCACCATTCGACGCAAAGCACGGTGATCGCCTGCGCGGTCTATTTCTGGGCGCGGCTCGCCCATGCGATCGTCTACATGATGGGCGTGCCCGTGCTGCGCACGCTCGCCTTCACGGCCGGCTTCCTGGCGCAGGTTGTGCTGGTGATTGCAATTTTCGGGAAGCTCTAATTTTCTTTCTGTCATTCCGGGGCGCGCGCAGCGAGCGAACCCGGAATCCAGAAACAAGCACGGAATATGCGTCTGGATTCCGGATCCAGCCCTTCGGGCCGTCCCGGAATGACAGGATTATTGCGGCCCCGCTCGCTCCACAATCGCGCGCAGGTCAAGACCACGTGGCAACAAGCCGAAAGCATTGCTCTCGCCATTGAGCCGTGACGCGCAGAAGGCGTCCGCCACGCTCGTCGGCGCGTGCTTGATGAGCAGCGTCGCCTGTAAGCCCAGCACCAAATCGCGGGTGAGCGCGCGCGCTTGGGCTTCGTCATTGCGCTCGGGCGCGCCGAGCCGCTCCGTGAGCCGGCGCACAAAATCCTTCAGCCGCGCGTCGCCGGAGCCGTCAAGCTCGGTGCGCAAAACGTCGGCCGCTTTCGCCGTGCGCGCAATCGCGCGCAGCACGTCGAGGCACATGACGTTGCCCGACCCTTCCCAGATCGAATTGACCGGCGCCTCGCGGTACAGCCGCGGCATGATGCTTTCCTCGATATAGCCGGAGCCGCCCAGCACCTCCATCGCCTCCTGCGTGGCAAACGGCGTGCGCTTGCAGATCCAGAACTTCGCCGCCGGCGTCACCACCCGGCGATAGATCAGCGCGGCCTCGTCGCTCTCGTCGTAGGCGCGCGCGAGCCGCATCGTCAGCACGGTCGCGGCTTCGGATTCGAGCGCGAGATCGGCGAGCACGTTCTCCATCAGCGGCTGGTCGATCAGCTTCTTCTGGAAGGCGGTGCGGTAGCGCGCATGGTGGATGGCCTGCGCCAGCGCCTGCCGCATCAAGCCGGAGGAGCCGATGGCGCAATCGAGCCGGGTGTAATTGCCCATCTCGATGATGATCGGGATGCCGCGGCCCTCCTCGCCGATCAGTTGGGCATAGGCGCCGTCAAACTCCACTTCACTGGAGGCATTGGACCGGTTGCCGAGCTTGTCCTTGAGGCGAAGGATGTGAATGGCGTTGCGCTTCGCCTCCGGCGTCCAGCGCGGCAGCAGGAAACAGCTCAGGCCTTTCGGAGCTTGCGCCAGCACCAGGAAGGCGTCGCACATGGGCGCCGACATAAACCATTTGTGGCCGGTGAGACGAAACGCGCCGTCGTCCGCGGGTTCCGCACGCGTCGTGTTGGTGCGCAGATCCGAGCCGCCCTGGTTCTCGGTCATGCCCATGCCGAGTAGCGCTGATTTTTTCTCGCGCGCCGGAATGAAGCGGCGGTCGTAATCGCGCGCGAAGATGCGCGGCAGCCATTCCTTCGCGATCGCCGGCGCCTGCCGCAAGGTCGGCACCGAGCCGTAGGTCATGGCGATCGGGCAATAGACCCCGCTTTCGGCCTGCGTGAGCATATAGGTGCCGGCGGCGCGCGCCACATGGGCGCCGGCTTTCGGCTCCGCCCACGGGCTCGCATGCAGCCCCGCGCGCAATGCGATGGCCATGAGCTCGTGCCAGGCCGGGTGGAACTCGACCTCGTCGAGGCGGTGGCCGTAGCGATCGAGCGTGTGCAGAACCGGCCGGTAATTGTTGGCGTCGAAGCCGAGCTTGACGATTTCCGGCTTGCCGAGCGTTGCGCCCAGGGTCGTCAGGCCATCCTCCGCCCAGCCTGCCTGCTCGCGCTTGACCGCGGCGCGCAAAGCTACGTCGCTTGTGAACAGATTATAAGGCTCGAGCGGCGGCGGTTGGTTCTCGACCTCGAACATGGGCGCAGTCTCCGGCAATGGCGCCGCCACTCTATCAGCCGAATCAGGGAAACAGCGCCACCTGCTCCAGGCCTAAAGTCTCCGGCCAGCCCATCACCAGGTTCATGTTCTGGATCGCTTGCCCGGAGGCGCCCTTGACCAGATTATCGAGCGCCGAGATCAGAATCGCGCGGCCGGGGATGCGGTCGTTCGCAACGCCGATAAAGGTCATGTTGGAGCCCCGCACGTGCCGCGTCTGCGGCGTCTCACCGAACGGCAGCACATGCACGAAGGGCTCCTTCATGTAGGACTTTAAAAGTATCGCATGAAGATCTTGCGGGCTGCGCCCGCGCCGGCCCCGCACATAGATGGTCGAAAGGATGCCCCGGTTCATCGGCACCAGGTGCGGCGTGAAGGTGACGACCACCTCCCGTCCGGCGGCAAGCGAGAACTCCTGATCAAGTTCGCTCATGTGCCGGTGATGCCCGACTCCATAAGCGTGGAAGCCTTCCGAGACTTCCGAAAACAGCATGGCTTCCTTGGCCGCTCTGCCCGCGCCGGTCATGCCGGACTTGGCGTCGACCACGATCTCGTCGAGGTCAATGGCCTTTTGCTTGATCAGCGGAATCAGCGGCAGCTGCGCGCAGGTGGTGTAGCAGCCGGGATTGGCGACCAGCCGCGCTTTTTTGATCTCGCGCCGGTGAATTTCGCTGAGGCCGTAGACGGCCTCCTTTTGCAGCTCGGGCGCGTGGTGCTCATGGCCGTACCATTTGGCGTAGGCCGCGATGTCCGCCAGCCTAAAGTCGGCTGACAGGTCGACAACCTTGGTGGCCGGCGCGGCGGTCAGTAATGCCTTGACCACCTTCTGCGTGGTGGCATGCGGCAGCGCGCAAAAGGCGACATCGAGCGCGAGCCCCGCCCAGTCAAGGCCCTCGATGGCGACCAGCGGCGGCAGATCGAACGGCGAGAATTGCGGGAAAACTGTCCGCATCTCCAGGCCGGCGCGCCGCTCAGCGGTGAGGAGCACGATGTCGGCGCGGGGATGGCGCAACAGCATCCGCACCAGCTCCGCACCGGTATAGCCGGAGGCGCCGAGGACGCCGATCTTCGCTTTGGTGGCCATGACTCAATCCTCATCCAGAGTCTTAAAGGACCACCGGAGCAAGGCCAACAGCGCGGATTTTATCGGGGAATAAAGTGCCGCGGGCCTGGTCCGGCGGCACGGGACGACGATGCTAGCCCCGTGCCTTGGCGGCACGGCGGCGGCGAAGCTTCGAAGCTGCAACAAGCGTCGTCATGGGCGCGCGATATAGGCCGCGCGTGCCGGGTGGTCAAGGCACCCGCAAACAAGAAGGCCGCCGAAAACCGGCGGCCCCCCCGACCTTCATTGCAAATCGCCTCAAATCGTCGGCATCCACATCGCCGGCACCCAGCGATAGCCGTTGCCGTCCTTCTCGACATAGCCCAGCCCCGGGAACGGATGATGGAAGGCCTGGATCGGTGTGCGCTCCGAACTTGCCATGTCGAAGAACTTGCGGCGAGTCTGTTCGGCCAGCGGCGCGTCGATGTCGAACAGGAAGTGCCAGTCCGGGTGACGCAGAAACAACGCCGACAGATTGGTCACGTCGGACTGGATTAGCAGCTTGCCCGAGCCCGACTGCAACGTAAACGAAGTGTGGCCGATGGTGTGGCCGGGCGTGCCCATCGCGGTGATGCCGGGCACGACTTCCTTGCCCCAGGCATAGCGCGTCGGATTCTTGATGACGCCGAAATTGTGGCGGGCGCGACTGAAAAGAGCACCAACGTCAACCTTGCGCGCTTTCGCCATGTTGGCGTCGTCCATCGCCCATTTCCATTCCACTTCCGGTACCATGACTTCCGCGTTGGCAAACACCGGCTTGTTCTCGAGGGTGAGCAGCCCATCGACATGGTCGAGATGGAAATGCGAGATGATGACGGTATCGACCTTGGCGGGATCGAAACCGGCTGCCTTGAAATTGGTGATGAACTGGCCGGTGGCGCCCTTAGTGGCCTTGGCGCCCAATTCGCCGTTGCCGGTATCGATCACGATCAGCTTCTTGCCGGTGTTCACCACGATCGGCGCATAGGTGATCGTCATCTGATCTTTCGGCAGGTGGGCCTCGTCGAGGGCGAGCGAGACTTGCTCTTTTTTCGCGTTGACGACCAGAGCGCCAGGCAGCGGGAAGCGGCGAACTCCTTCCATAACCGCGGTGATCTCGTAGTCGCCGACCTTGTAGCGGTAAAAGCCGGGAACCTGGGCGCCCGATTGCGGCATCGAAGCGCGCGCGGGCGCGAGCGGGGAAAGCGCGGTCGCTGCACCGGCCGCGGCAGCCGTTGCAAATAAACGGCGTCTTGTCAGTTCTGTCATGATGTTCCTCCCTAAGGTGCGTCGTTTTTATTGTCGAATGGCAACCTGCTTTGTCGCCGGTAGCAACCCCGCCATTACGAATTTATTCCAGCCGCCCCGGCCGCCTATAGGCGGCGGCGCGGCGGCTCTCTAAGATAGACGCGTCATCATCCTGCGCCAAATCGGCCAGAGCAAGCGCTAAAGCCGATACCGTAACGCTGGGAGGATTGATGCGCTGAAGTAGATTTCACTGTCGGAAACTGAATTCGCTGATTTGGCCGACGATATTTGGGCAAATCGGAGGAACATCGCGATGCGAAAAACTTCGATAGCCGTGACATTGGCGGTCAGTATTGCCGCTCCGCCAATGGTAAGTGCGTCCACGCTGTCGGCAAAAGAACTCAAAGTGATCTCGGAAAAGACCGTGACCGGCTTCGGTCACGTCGAATCCGTCGCCTACGATCCGAAAGGCAAGGTGTTCTACACCAGCGACTTCGGCCCCGAGCTCAAGCCCCCGTTAAAGGACGGCAAGGGCAAGATCACCAAGGTCTCGCTGGACGGAAAAATCCTCAAGGACGGATTCTTTCCCAGTAAGGGCCAGGTGCTTAACAAGCCGAAAGGCATTTGGATTAATGGTGACCGGTTGTGGGTGGCCGACATTGACGCGGTCTGGGTTTTCGATCTCAAGACCAAAGAAGGCAAGAAGCTAGACCTGCCCGGCATCGCCTTCGCCAATGACACGTTGGTGGTCAATGGAGTGCTCTACATCAGCGACAACCGCAACGACAAGCTGGCGAAAATCGAGCCCGCCGACTTCCTAAAGTCGAAGAAGCCAGCCAAGGTAACGATAATGTTTTCTGGCAAGGGGGTGAATCCTAATGGCATCGCGCTGGGCAAGGGCGGCGTACTGTTGATGGTCGGCTTCGCCGGCAAGGATAAGCCACGCGGCATCTATTCGATGAAACCCGGCAGTGCACCCAAGCTGATGTCCAAGCCGATTGGCTTGCTGGACGGCGCCTACCAGCTTAAGAACGGCGACCTTTTAGTCACCGACTGGGTTTCCGGCTCGCTGTTCCAGTGGAACAAGAAGATGGGCAAGCACGATCTGGTGACCGGCATCAAAGGCCCAGCGGATATCGCCGTCGTTCCTAACAAGAAGGGGTATCTGGTGGCGGTGCCCGATCTGGTGAAGGGCGAGATTCGCCTGATTCAGCTCGGCAAATAGCGCGCGCGTTAGCATTTCAAGGACTCCGCCGGGACCAAAATCCCGGCGGATTTTTCACGGCCACAGCCAGTTCACCGTGTACGAGATCACGTCGCCGATGGTGAGCAGCACTGCCGCCCATACGAAGGCCGAGGAGAAATTGGCGAACTGGAACCGCCAATACGGCATCTCGAAAATGCCGGCGACCAGCGGCACCGAGGCGCGCAACGGCCCGAAGAAGCGCCCAATGAAAATACCCGGGATGCCCCATTCCTTTACGAAGGCTTCCCCGCGCGGGATCAGGTCGGGATGGCGCGACAGCGGCCACATTTGGGCGACCGAATGCTCAAGCTTGAGCCCCACCCAATAGGACAGCCAGTCGCCGAGCGCAGCGCCGAGCGAACCCGCGATCCATATCGGCCAAAAATCAAGACCGCCTGATTTGATCATTGCGCCCATCGCGACCAGCGCGCCCCAGGCCGGCACCAGTAGCGAGATGAAGGCAAGCGATTCCGCGAACGCCAGCACAAACACGACCGGCGCCGCCCATGCCCCATGCTCGTGCACGAACGCGATGATGTCGTGGACGATGGCATGAAGAAAATGCATCGGACGCCCGGCGCGCGGATGCGCGGGTCCCGTATCTAGCCCGCCGACTGGCCCTGCGCCAGAGCCAGAGCGGCGCGAACGCCTCAAGGCCGCTCGGCCACGACCGGCAGGCGCCACGGTCACCATTCCGGCACGGTCGTGGCATAGTCGGTGGCAATCGATTCGCCGGGAACCTATCTATCGCCAATACCCCTGCCGCCAGCACCAATCTCAGCCCATGGCCAAGACCGCGACCAAGAAAAAGTCCCCGTTACAACGCGACTTGTTCGACCCGCCCAAGCGGGCGGCGAAATCCAGCGCGCGCAAGAAGGTCCGCAAGCCGGCGAAGGCAGCCGCGCGCGCCAAACCTGCGCGCGGAGGCAGCGCCGAAGCCGGCTACACCGCCGAGCATATCGAGGTGCTGGAGGGCTTAGAGCCCGTCCGCCGCCGCCCTGGCATGTATATCGGCGGCACCGACGAGAAGGCGCTGCATCACCTGTTCGCCGAGGTGATCGACAATTCCATGGACGAGGCGCTGGCCGGCCATGCCGACTGGATCGAAGTAGAGATGGAAGCCAACGGTTTCGTGTCCGTCACCGACAACGGCCGCGGCATCCCGGTCGACCCGCATCCCAAGTTCAAGAGCAAATCGGCGCTGGAAGTGATCATGTGCATGCTGCACGCCGGCGGCAAATTCGATTCCAAGGTCTACGAGACGAGCGGTGGCCTGCACGGTGTCGGCGTCTCGGTCGCCAATGCCTTGTCCGAGCGCATGGAGGTCGAGGTCGCACGCGAGCAGACGCTCTACCGCATGGCATTCGAGCGCGGCAAGCCGAAGGGCAAATTGGAAAAAGTCGGCCGCGCGCCCAACCGGCGCGGCACCAAGATCAGATTCCGGCCTGACCCGCAGATTTTCGGGCCCAAAGCTGCCTTCAAGCCCGAGCGCGTGTTCAAGATGACGCGCTCGAAGGCCTACCTGTTCGGCGGCGTCGAAATCCGCTGGCACTGCGACAAGGCGCTGCTCAAGGGCCTCGCCGACGTGCCGGAGAAAGCCACTTTCCATTTCGAGGAAGGCTTGAAGGACTATCTGTCCGAGACGCTCGCCGGCTCCACCCTGGTGCATCCGGAAGTCTTTTCCGGAACGCACGGCAAAGTTGGCGCGCACGGCGCAGTGCAATGGGCGGTGGCCTGGACCGCCGACACCGACGGCTTCCTTAATTCCTACTGCAACACCATCCCGACGCCCGACGGCGGCACCCATGAATCCGGTTTGCGCACCGCGCTGCTGCGCGGGCTGAAGGACCACGCCGCGCGCGTCAACCAGGAAAAGCGCGCCGCCCCCGTCACCAGCGACGATGTGATGACGGGCGCCGGCTGCATGCTGTCGGTGTTCGTGCGCGAACCGGAATTCCAGGGCCAGACCAAGGACCGCCTCGCCACCGCCGAAGCTCAGCGCATCGTCGAGCAGGCGATCCGCGACCCATTCGACCATTGGCTCGCGGCCAATCCGGCGCAGGCCAACAAGTTGCTCGACTTCGTCATCGAGCGCGCCGAAGAGCGGCTGCGCCGACGGCAGGAAAAAGATATCGCACGCAAGACCGCGGTGCGAAAGCTGCGGCTTCCCGGCAAGCTTGCCGACTGCACCAACTCGGCCTCGCAGGGCTCGGAGATTTTTATCGTTGAAGGCGATTCAGCCGGCGGCTCCGCCAAGCAGGCGCGCGACCGCCGCAGCCAGGCGATCCTGCCCTTGCGCGGCAAGATCCTCAACGTCGCCAGCGCCGGCAAGGACAAGCTTGCCCAGAATGCGCAGCTCGCCGATCTCATCCAGGCGCTCGGCTGCGGCACCGGCGTGCATTATCACGACAAGGACCTGCGCTACGAGAAGATCATCATCATGACCGACGCCGATGTCGACGGCGCGCATATTGCGTCACTACTCATCACCTTTTTCTATCGCCAGATGCCGAAGCTGATCGACGCCGGCCACCTCTATCTGGCGGTGCCGCCGCTCTATCGCCTGTCTCACGGCGGCAAGATCGTCTATGCGCGCAACGACAAGCACAAAGACCAGCTGCTGAAGAAAGAGTTCAACGCCAATGCCAAGGTGGAGGTCTCCCGCTTCAAGGGCCTGGGCGAGATGATGGCCGCGCAGCTGAAGGAAACCACCATGGACCCGGGCAAACGCACCCTGCTGCGCGTGGTGCTGGCGGAGAAGGAACGCAAACCGACCGCCAAGACCGTCGAGCAATTAATGGGCACAAGAGCGGAAACCCGCTTTGCCTTCATCCAGGAGCACGCCGAATTCGCCGGCGATGAATTACTGGACGTGTAACCGCCTCGCTATTCGCACTTGTGCAGCAGCGGCGTCTTGATGCCGCGCGCAAGCGCGATGCCGTCCTTGACGCGCACCGGCCCGCCTTCCACTTGCGTGAACACGGTACGCCGGGTGCCGTCGCGCATTACAATGATCAGCTTCTGGCGCTCTTCATCTTCGGTGCCGGGATGGAACAGCACTTCCACAGATAGGCGCGTATCCGAAAGCCGTTCGGCGGAGAGCACGCTGTAGCGATTGACCGCGTAATCGGCACCGAGATGATCCTCCTCCAGGATGAGGCCCGGGCTCGGCTGGCTGATCTTGACATGGGGATTGGCCGGCGAGGCCGACGCGCTGCAATCACTCGCCCATGTACCGAACAGACCGAACGCAAGGAACAGTTGCTCGGGCGATGGGTCCGCGGCGGCGGCTGGCAGGACGGTTGCGACCACAGCTAACAGAACCGCCACAATTCGCATGATCTTCACGTTCCGCCGCGCCGTATCCCCCGAGCCAGCATAGCAGCGCGCAGTACATCGGCAATGCGGCGAACGAATGACGTGCTATCGTCGCCGCGACATTTCTCTCGCGCGCCGGCCGAACATGGGAGCGCTTCTCCTATTACGGGATGCGCGCCCTGCTCGTGCTCTACATGGTGGAGTACCTGCTCAAGCCGGCGCAGGCGGGCCATGTGCTCGGTCTCGCCTCTTTTAAAAGCGCGCTTGAAACCGTATTCGGCCCGCTCGCCCCGCAGCCCTTCGCCTCACAGATCTACGGCTTCTACACCGGGCTCGTTTATCTCACCCCGATCTTCGGCGGCCTGCTCGCCGATCGCGTACTTGGCCAGCGCCGCACCGTCATCCTCGGCGCCGCGTTAATGGCGGTCGGCCATTTCATGATGGCCTTCGAGCACCTGTTCCTGTTCGCGCTTTGCTTCCTCATTCTCGGCAATGGCTGCTTCAAGCCGAACATCTCCACCCAAGTCGGTGCGCTCTATGCGCCCGGCGACCGCCGCCGCGACCGCGCCTTCTCGATCTTCTATGTCGGCATCAATCTCGGCGCCTTCCTGGCGCCGCTGGTGTGCGGCACGCTCGGCGAAGAGATCGGCTAGCACTACGGCTTTGCCGCCGCCGGCGTCGGCATGACCACCGGGCTCGTCATTTATCTGGTCGCCACGCCGACTTTGCCGAAGGACGCCTTCGCCCGACGCGAAACAGTGCAGGCGCCGCTCGCCCGCCGAGATTGGCAGGCGATCGGCGCCATTCTCGCGCTGATGCTGCCGGTGAGCCTGTTCTGGGCCACCTACGAGCAGCAAGGCAACACCATCGTGTTGTGGGCAAGTCAATACACCGACCGTCATGTGTTGACCGGTTTCGATATTCCGGTCACCTCGTTCCAGGCCTTCAACCCCTTCATGATCTTCGCCTTCACGCCATTCATCGTTTCACTGTGGCGCTTACAGGGGCAGCACGAACCGTCGACCGTCATGAAATTGTCGATCGGCTGTTTTCTCAATGCCGCGTCCTGGCTGATCATGCTGGCCGCCGCCCATACCGCGGGCAGCGCCCAGGCAAGCTGGCTCTGGCTGCTCGCCTTCTTCGTCGTCATCACCATCGGCGAGCTTTATCTGTCGCCCACCAGCCTGTCGCTGATCACCAAAGTGGCACCGCTTCGCTTGCTGTCGATGATGATGGGCGTGTGGCTGATGACCAACTTCTTCGGCAATTTTCTCGCCGGCTATCTCGGCACCCTCTGGTCGAGCATGGCGAAGGGCGATTTCTTCCTCATGCTGGCGGTCATTTCCGCCGCCGCCGGGCTCGCGATTGCGCTCATGCATCGGCCCTTGCGGGCTGTCCTGCAAGACTAGTCGATGGGAAGCCCGGCGTAATTCTCGGCCAGCGATACCGAGGCCGCGTGCGAAGATGTCACATAATCGAGCTCGGCCAGTTGCCGCTTCATATCGAATTCGGCGTACTCCCCGTCGCGCTGGCGATGCAGCATCTGCGTCATCCACCAGGAGAAGCGCTGGCCTTTCCAAACACGCCGCAGGCAGGTCGCCGAAAAGCTCTCGAGCCCATCGTTCTTTCTATTGCGGTAAAAGCGTTCGAGCGCGCGCGACAAATAGAAAACGTCGGCCATCGCCAGGTTCATGCCTTTGGCGCCGGTCGGCGGCACGATATGGGCGGCGTCGCCTGCCAGGAACAGGCGGCCGACCCGCATCGGCTCGGTGACATAGCTGCGCATCGGCGTCACGCCCTTTTGCACGATCTTGCCTTGCGGCAGGGGCCGCACGCCGCCCAGCCGCGTGGTCAGTTCCTCCCAGACGCGCGAATCCGGCCAGTTGACGACGTCCTCGTCGGGCGCGACTTGCAGATAGAGCCGCGACAGGTCCGGCCCGCGCATGGAGAACAACGCGAAGCCGCGTTCGTGATAGGAATAGATCAATTCCTTCTCCGGCGGCGGCGATTCCGACAGGATACCGAGCCAGCCGTACGGATAGACGCGGTCGTAGCCGGTCCATGACCCTTGCGGCAGGCTCGGCCGGCAGACGCCGTGAAAGCCGTCGCAGCCGGCGATGACGTCGCAGTCGATCTGCTGCGCCTTGCCGTCGTGTTTGAATCTGATCTTCGGGCGGTCGCCGGTGAAATCGTGCACGCTGGTGTCGTCTACCTCGAACAGGATCTGACCGCCCTGCGCAAGGCGATGCGCGATCAGGTCGGTCACCACTTCCTTCTGGTCGTAGATATAGACCTGCTTGCCGATCAGCTTGGTGAAATCGAGCTTGTGCGCCTCGCCGTTGAAGCCGAGAAAAATGCCGTCATGCACCATGGCTTCGCGCTGCAGCCGCGCGCCCACACCGGTGTCCACCAGCATCTTGGCGACCCAGTTCTCCATCAGGCCGGCGCGCACGCGGTTCTCGCAATAGTCGCGGCTCTTGTTTTCGACGACGATCGACTCGATGCCGGCAAGCTGCAGCAGATGCGACAGCATCAGCCCGGCCGGCCCCGCTCCGACGATCCCGACTTGTGTGCGCATGCGTGAAAACTCCGACCGCTGTGGCGGTGGCCTCTATATGTGTGTGCTGCGGTCCCGGCAAAGGGACGAAGCCCGGAAATTCTGGTCAATTGTCAGGTAGAGCCTGCCGGCGGCCAGCCGTAGCGCGGCACGCGCGCCTTATAGCCGCGATAGGCGTTGCCGAACTTCGCCTCGAGATAGCGCTCCTCGCACTTGACCACGCCGAAATGCAGCACCGGCGCGACGACGGCCGTCATCACCAGCGTCCAGTCGGACGCCAGCAGCACGGACAAGCCGGCGAGACCCACTATGAGGCCGACATACATCGGATTGCGCAGCCAAGCGAAAATGCCGTCGGTTACCACCGCGCTCGACGGCTTCCAGGGCTCGACATGGGTGCCGGCCGCGCGGAAGGCGAGAAGGGCGGGAATGGCAAGGCCGGCGCTGACGGCCAGCAGTATAGCGCCGATCACGATACGTTCGGGCAGCGACAGCAGCACGGTGAGCACATAGGCCGGCAGCAGCCGGTCGAGCAGCAGGCCGAGCATCAGCGCCGCCAGCGCAATCAGCGGCGGCGGGGCGATGACGCCGGCGGTATCGTGCACATCGTTCACTCAGGCCTCCAGCCATTCGGCGAGCGCGGCATTCACCGGTTCGGGTTTTTCCAGGGTGCACAGATGGCCGCAGTCGGGCACGATCACCAGGCGTGCGCCGGGTATGCCGGCGGCGATTTCCTTCGCCAACGCCGGCGGCAGTAGTTCGTCGCCATCGCCGACCAGCACCAGCGTCGGGCAGCGAATGGCCGCCAAGAGCGGCCGCGAATCCGGCCGCGACATGATCGCTCTAAGGTGGCGCACGAAGGTTTCCGTCCCGTTCTCGGCGGCCATGTCACGGATAATAGCCTTGAGCGTCTCGTCGCTATGCCGGTTGCGATGCAAGTAGCGCAGCGTGAGCACCGCGGCCACATCGGCGAACTGACCGGCTTCGCTCATGGATATGAATTTCTCGCGCTCGGCGGTCTGTTCCGGCATATCGGGGCGCGCCGAGGTGTCGAGCAGCGCCAGCTTGGCGATGCGTTGCGGCGCCTGCCGCATCATGGCGAAGGCGATGTAGCCGCCCATCGACAGCCCGGCGAGCGCAAAGCGCGGCGGCGCATTGGCCAGAATACGGGCGGCGATCGCGGCCATAGTGTCGTCGCGCCGGTGATCGGCGACCGTCACCGGGCCGAACGGCCACAGCGCCGCGATTTGTGGCGCGTATACTCTAGCGCTGCATAGCAGCCCGGGCACCAGAACCAGTGGTAAGGTTGACGCCATTCCCGTCTCCGACATGAGAAAAGTTTAATCATTTATATGACTTATTGCATTGTAGAAGCATTGACTTTGCGGCGTTCAAGCCTATCTTCCGGCATGCGGATCGAGCCAAGATTCGATCCGCCTCCCCGCGCAATGCAACCAGATTTCCAGTCCGGCGCGGGGCCGGACTTTGAGGTTATATGTCTTTTTCGCATCTCGGCCTGTCCGATAAAGTTCTCGGCGCCATTGAGGCGGCCGGCTACAAGACCCCCACTCCCATCCAAGAACAAGCTATCCAGCACGTGCTCGCCCGGCGCGACGTCCTCGGCATCGCGCAGACCGGCACCGGCAAGACCGCCGCCTTCGTGCTGCCGATGCTCACCATGCTGGAAAAGGGCCGCGCGCGGGCGCGCATGCCGCGCACGCTCATCCTTGAGCCGACGCGCGAGCTCGCAGCCCAGGTTGCCGACCACTTCGAGAAATACGGCAAAAACCACAAGCTCAACGTGGCGCTCATCATCGGCGGCGTATCGTTCGACAATCAAGACGCCAAGCTGATCCGCGGCGTCGACGTGCTGATCGCGACGCCGGGCCGGCTGCTCGACCATTCCGAGCGCGGCCGCCTGCTGTTGTCCGGCGTCGAACTGCTGGTCATCGACGAAGCCGACCGCATGCTCGACATGGGGTTCATCCCCGACATCGAGCGCATCGGCAAGCTGGTGCCGTTCACGCGGCAGACGCTGTTCTTCACCGCCACCATGCCGCCGGAAATTCAGCGCATCGCCGATACTTTTCTGCACAATCCGGTGCGCGTGGAAGTTTCCAAGCCGGCCACCGCCGCGGTCACCATCAATCAGATGCTGGTCGCAACCGGCCGCGATCCAGCTGAAAAGCGCGAGACCTTGCGCCGCCTGATCCGCTCCGCCGAAGGTTTCAAGAACGCCATAATCTTCTGCAATCGCAAGCGCGAGGTGGCGCAACTGCACCGCTCGCTATTGCGCCACAAATTCAATGCCGCGGCGCTGCATGGCGACATGGACCAGTCGGCGCGCACCGCCGCGCTCGATTCGTTCCGCAAGGGCGATGTCTCGTTGCTGGTCGCTTCCGACGTCGCCGCGCGCGGTCTCGATATTCCCGCAGTCAGTCACATCTTCAATTTCGACGTGCCGCATCACGCGGACGACTACGTCCACCGCATCGGCCGCACCGGCCGCGCCGGCTTAAGCGGCACCGCCATCACCATCGTGGCGCCGATCGACCAGAAAGCCGTCGGCGCGATCGAGCGCCTGATCGGCCAGACCATCCCCTGGATGGGCAATGAACCGGCGGCTGCCGAGACGCGCGAAAGCCGCGCCGGCGGAGGCGAACGTGGCTCCCGCTCCGGCCGCCATCGCGGCGGCCGCGGCCGCCGCCCGCAACGCCGGCAGGACAGCGAGCCGGTGCGCGCCGGCGACCAGCCGCAGCCGCGCATGCAAAACCCGCCTGTCGAAGAGGGCGAGGGCAGCCATCTGCCTGCTTTCCTGCTGCGGCCGGTCCCGGCCAAGGCCTGACAACAGCAGGGCTTTCGGGAAACCGGGCGTTGCCACAACAGGAGGTTGTGGCGCCCGGTTCCGAATTTACCGCCGATTCACTTCCCTCGAATATCGTTGCCATGGGACGCGCGGCCAGAACGACCGCGCAGGCAAGGATTCGCCATGACCGCGGACGAACACGAACGAACTTTGGCGTTCGCCGAAATCGCGTTTGGCCAGATCAAGGCGCTGCGCCAAGCAGCGACGCCGCGCAACTACGAAATCTGGTACGCCTACGCCACCGGCTATAAGCCCTCGCTCAATCAGAAGATCAACGAGACGCTCAAGCAAAGCGGCTCACTTTCCGAATCCGACCTCGAACAGCTCTACGAAACCCACCTGTCGCCGGTCCGCTTGTCCGACAAGATTGACAATGTCGGCAGCAAGGTGATGGGCGAGATCGAACAGGTAATGGCGATGATCGACGCCGCCGCCGGCTCCGCCACCAGCTACACCGAAAGCCTCGCCGACATGAGCGAGAAGCTCGGCCAGTCGAAGGACCGCGAGGCCGTACGCGCCATCGTCGAAAGCCTGGTGCATACCACAAAGGAAATGGAAATCTCCAACCAGCAGCTGGAAGAACGGCTCAACGCCTCCAAGCTCGAAATCAACGAGTTGCAGGAAAATCTCGAGACGGTTCGCACCGAAAGCCTGACCGATCCTCTGACCCAGCTCGCCAACCGAAAATTCTTCGACACGACGATCGAGAAGGCCATCGCCGAGGCGCGCGCCAAGAACGAGCCGTTGTCGCTGATGATGACCGACATCGACCATTTCAAGACTTTCAACGACAACTACGGCCACCTCACCGGTGATCACGTGCTGCGCCTGGTGGCGGCATCGGTGAAGAACAACGTCAAGGGCCAGGACACCGCGGCACGCTACGGCGGCGAGGAATTTGCGATCATCCTGCCGAACACGGTGCTGCGCTCGGCCATCACCGTCGCCGACCACATCCGCCGCGCGGTGATGACCAAAGAGCTGATGAAGCGCTCGACCGGCGAGCATCTCGGGCGGGTGACGATCTCGATCGGGGTCGCCACCCTGAGCAGGAGCGACGGTCCGCAGGCGCTGATCGAGCGCACTGACAGCTGCCTCTATGCCGCCAAGCGGCACGGCCGCAACCGCGTGATGTCGGAGACCGATCCGGAAGTCACCGCGGGCGGTGCCCAGCAGGTCGCCTGAACAAACTCTCGACGATGATGGGATGCGCCGCCGTTGCGGCGCCGCCGGGCCTTATTCGGCGGCGTCCTTCGCCGGCGTGAGCTGCACGGATTCCCCGCAGCCGCAGGCGCCGGTCTGGTTCGGATTGTTGAACACGAATTGCGCCGACAGCTTCTCGGTCTTGTAATCCATCTCGGTGCCGAGCAGGAACAGCACCGCTTTCGGATCGATCAAGAGCTTGACGCCCTTGTCCTCCACCACCTCGTCGGTGGGATTGGCGGCCTCGGCATATTCCATGGTGTATTCCATGCCGGCGCAGCCGCCGTTCTTGACGCCGACGCGCACGCCGGCCACGGGCTTTTCGGCCCGCGCCATCACGTCCTTGATGCGCGCGGCGGCGGCCTCGGTCAGCCGCATCACCTGGGGTCGGGGTCGTGCTGTGGCCATGGCAGTTCTCGTCGCCTCTTAATCTAATGTCTCACTTAAAGATTACCACATATTGAGCACGAGGCGCGCCTCGTCCGACATGCGGCTCGGATCCCACGGCGGATCCCACACTACCTCCACCTTGGCGTCCCTCACGCCCGCCACGCTGGCGACCGCGTTCTCCACCTGCACCGGCAAGTCCTGCGCCGCCGGGCAGTTCGGCGAGGTCAACGACATGTCGACCTTGACGCCGCGGTCATCGCCGATGTCGATCTTGTAGATCAGTCCGAGCTCGTAGATGTCGGCCGGGATTTCCGGGTCATACACGGTCTTGAGGGCGGCGACGATGTCGTCGGTGAGCTTGTTAAGCTCGTCGGCCGGCAACTCGGAAGAGCCGGTGACGGCGGCGTTCTCCGGCGGCTTTTCCACGACCGGAGTGTTGGCGGTGTCTTGCGTGTCGTCGGTCATGCGAACATATCCTGCGCCTTGGCGAGCGAGGCCGCGAGCGCGTCCACCTCGTCCTTGGTGTTATAGAGTGCGAATGATGCCCGACAAGTTGCGGTCAGGCCGTAGCGCGCCAGCAGCGGCATGACGCAATGGGTGCCGGCGCGCACCGCCACGCCCTGGCGGTCGATCACGGTCGCAACGTCATGCGGATGGGCGCCCTTCATTTCAAAGGAGACGAGCGGGCCCTTGCCCTTGGCGTTGCCGATGATGCGCAGCGAATTGATCGCGCCCAGCCGCTCATGGGCATATTTGACCAGCGCGTCTTCGTGCGCGCGGATGCGCGCCTTGCCGATCGAATTGACATAGTTGATGGCGGCACCAAGCCCGATTGCTTGCACGATCGCCGGCGTGCCGGCCTCGAACCGGTAGGGCGGCTCACCATAGGTAATGCGGTCCTCGAACACGTCCTGAATCATCTCGCCGCCGCCGTTGAACGGCGGCATCGACGCCAGATGATCGTATTTGCCGTAGAGCACGCCGACCCCGGTGGGCCCGTAGAGCTTGTGGCCGGTGAAAACGTAGAAGTCGCAGCCGATGTCGCGCACGTCCACATCAAGATGCACCGCCGCCTGCGCGCCATCGATCAAGACCGGTATGCCGCGCGCATGGGCGATTTTGGTCACTTCCTTGACCGGCACCACGGTGCCGAGCGCGTTCGACATGTGGGTGACAGCCACCATCTTGGTGCGGGGCCCGAGCAGCTTTTCGAACTCATCGACAAGGAAATTACCGTCGTCGTCGATCGGCGCCCATTTGATCACGGCACCCTGCCGCTCGCGCAGGAAATGCCAGGGCACGATGTTGGAATGGTGCTCCATGATCGAGAGCACGATCTCGTCGCCCTGCTTGATGCGCTCGCGCCCGAAGGTATAGGCGACCAGGTTGATCGCCTCGGTGGCGTTGCGCGTGAAGATGATTTCTTCGGCGCGGCCCGCGTTGAGGAAGCCGCGCACGCTCTCGCGCGCGCCCTCGTAGGCTTCCGTCGCTTCG
>Ga0307417_10000304_pt1 | contig 20585 bp, 23 predicted proteins | sample SalMarWE160210MG_2_FD_202514 | JGI IMG/M metagenome (GOLD analysis project Ga0307417, IMG submission 202514) | Salt marsh sediment microbial communities from the Plum Island Ecosystem LTER, Massachusetts, United States - WE1602-10 | ecosystem: Environmental > Aquatic > Marine > Intertidal zone... | reverse complement strand
TTCGCCGAACAGGATCAGGATATCGCCGCGCAGCGCCGGGGCGGCCTCGTAGGCCTCGTCCATCAGGTTGGCGAGGCCGTAGACCGCGTCGACCCGGGTCCATTTGATGACCTTCTTGTCGCGCCACAGCGCGCGCAGCATGTCCATGTTGTCGGACGGCACCTTGCCGAGGCCGCTCCCCGTGAACTGCATGGCGGGGATGCTGTGCGCGGCGATCTCGAGCGCCGTGCGCTGCCAGCCGGGCATGACGACGCGCGACCAGATGGCCGGCGCGACCAGGACGACCCGGTCGGCGGCGGGCGGGTCGGGCCGCGCCAGCGCGGCCATGACGACGGCGCCGCCCATGCTCTCGCCCAGCAGGATCAAGGGCAGGCCGGGATGGCGCGCGCGAACGAGCCGCGCCGCCGCCCGCAGGTCGGCGACCATGGCGTCGGTGCCGGGCCAGTAGCCGTGGTTCGGCGCGTCGCCGAAGCCGCGCTGGTCGTAGGCGTAGGTGAGTACCCCCCGCTCTGCGAGGAAGCGGGCCGGCTTGTCGAAGGCGTTGGAATAATCGTTGAAGCCGTGCAGCGCGAGGATGACCGCCTTCGGCTTCCCGGCCGGGGACCAGACGCGCATCGGCAGGATCGCGCCGTCCGCCATCACCAGATGGTCGCGCGTCAGGGTCGGCTGGCGGATCGTGGGACCGGCCTGTATTACCGTCGGTGCACAGGCGGCGACGGATGCGAGCAGCAGAAAGACGAGCGCGGCGCGGCGGCAGCTCCGGCGAAAAACCTCAGCCATTCTGGCGGTCCGTCATCGTCCGATACGCCGTCCTTATTCGGAATGTTGAACCTGGCCGCACTTTCGGTATCATCCGCCGACCGCGCCGGTCAATTACGTCCTTTGGGTGGGTCGGGCGGCGCGGGCAACGAGTGATGGAGGTCTAAGTGGCGATGGAACCCCCCGAGGTTCGCGAGGTCGAGACGACGGAGGTCGCCTGCGACGGCGGCGGCGGCGCGCTCGGCCACCCCAAGGTCTATCTCAACATGGGCGACAAGGGGCATGTCGACTGCCCCTATTGCGGCCGCCGCTTCACGCTGAAGGCGGGCGCGAAGGTCGCGGCCGGGCACTGATCGTTACGGGCTGCTGCCGGTCCGCGGCGGCGGCCTCAGGCGACCTGCATGAGCGGGCTGCCGATGGCGATCTCGTAGCCGTCCGGGTCGCGCAGCCGGAATTCCTCCATGCCGTAGGGCTCGACCACGACGTCGCCGGCCGCGACGCCCTGCGCCTTCAGCGCCGCGTGCCAGTCGCGCGCCGAATCGACAAAGAGATAGAGGACCGTCTCGCCATCGCTCGGGCGGCTGCGGCGGTGGGCGCTGCCGGGGGCGTCCGGCCGATGGACCATCAATTTAACGCTGCCCTGCTGCAGCATCGCCCAAATGGTGCGGCCCGCAGCCTGGAATTCCCGCACTACCTGGAACCGCAATGCCTTGGTGTAGAAGGCGATGCTGCGGTCCAGGTCCTCGACGTTGAGCAGCGGCACCAGTTCCCTGATTTCCATCCTTGCCTCTCCTTGTAGGCGGACCGGATTGCCTGTCCGCGATGCTTGCCGCTCCGCCGCCGATCCGGCATCCTGACGCGGCCTTTCTCTACATCCGGATTCCGCATCGCCGATGTCAACCGCGCCCAAGCATGTCTATCTGATCGACGGGTCGAGCTTCCTGTTCCGCGCCTTCCATGCGGTGCGCCCGCTGACGCGCCCCGACGGCACGCCGGTGAATGCCGTCTACGGCTTCACGCAGATGCTGATGAAGATCCTGGAGGACACGGACGCCGACTGCCTGGCGGTGATCTTCGACGCCGCGCGCATCACCTTCCGGAACGAGATCTATCCCGCCTACAAGGCGAACCGGCCCGACCCGCCGGAAGAGCTTATCCCGCAATTCGGCCTGGTGCGCGACGCGGTGCGCGCCTTCAACGTGCCGGCGATCGAGATGTCGGGCTTCGAGGCGGACGACATCATCGCCACCTACGCCAAGCTGGCGAAGGAGGCGGGCGCCGAAGTCACGATCGTGTCTTCGGACAAGGATCTGATGCAGCTCATCAACGACAAGGTGTCGATGTTCGACGCCATGAAGAACCAGATGATCGGCCACGACCAGGTGGTGGAGAAGTTCGGCCTTGGCCCCGAAAAGGTGGTTGAGGTGCAGGCGCTGGCGGGCGACTCGACGGACAACGTGCCGGGCGTGCCCGGCATCGGCGTCAAGACCGCGGCGCAGCTCCTCACCGAATACGGCGACCTGGAAACGCTGCTCAGCCGCGCCGCGGAGATCAAGCAGCCAAAGCGCCGGCAGGCGCTGATGGAGAATGCCGATCTCGCACGCATCTCGCTCGAGCTCGTGAAGCTGCGCGACGACGTGCCGGTCGAGCATCCGCTGGGAGACTTCATGCGGCGCGAGATCGACCCGGAGATGCTGTCCGCCTTCCTGAAGGAGCAGGATTTCAAGTCGATCCTGTCGCGCGTCGAGGCGAAGCACGGCGTCGGCGCCGAAGACCCCGCGACCGCGGTGCTGGACAAGCCGGAATACGAGCTGGTGCAGGATGCGAAAGCGCTTGCCGAATGGCTCGACGCGGCAGTGGCGGCAGGCTACGTCGCGGTCGACACGGAGACGACCTCGCTCGACGCGACGCGGGCCGAGCTGGTCGGCGTCTCGCTGTCGGTGCAGCCGGGGCGCGCCTGCTACATCCCGCTCGCGCATCGCAGCGGCAACGGGCAGGCGACGCTCGATCTTGGTGGTACCGGGGGCGGCTCGGGGGACGGCCCGGCGGGTGATTCAGGCGGCAACGGCGGGGACGCGCCGAAGCAGATCCGCATGAAGGAAGCGATCGACGCGCTGCGCCCGGTGCTCGAAGACCCGGCCGTGCTCAAGATCGGCCAGAACATCAAATACGATTCCATCGTGCTCGGCCGGCACGGGCTCGAAGTCGGGCCGGTCGACGACACGATGCTGATGTCCTTCGTGCTCGACGGCGGCGCGGGCAAGCACAACATGGACGACCTTGCGGACCGCCATCTCGGCGTCCAGACGATAAAATTCAAGGACGTGGCCGGCAGCGGCAAGGCGCAGGTGACCTTCGATTATGTGCCGCTCGAAAAGGCGCGCGACTACGCGGCCGAGGACGCCGACATCACCCTGCGCCTGCACCAGCTTCTGAAGCCGCGCCTGCTCGCCGAACACATGGTGACGGTGTACGAGACGATCGAGCGGCCGCTCATCCCGGTGCTGGCCGCGATCGAGCGTACGGGCGTGCTCGTCGACCCGGCGACGCTGCGCGGGCTCAGCCGCGACTTCGCGCAGCGCATGGGCGCGATGGAGGACGAGATCTACAAGCTTGCCGGCGAGGAATTCAACATCGGCTCGCCCAAGCAGCTCGGCGAGATCCTGTTCGACAAGCTCGGCATGCCCGGTGGCGGCAAGACCAAGACCGGCGCCTACAAGACGGATCAAGACGTACTCGAGGACCTGGCCGCGGCGGGGCACGACCTGCCGGCGCGCGTGCTCGACTGGCGCCAGCTCGCCAAGCTGAAAAGCACGTATACCGACGCGCTGATCGAGCAGATCAACCCGGAAACCGGGCGCATTCACACCTCCTACGCGATGGCGGGTGCGCAGACCGGGCGGCTGTCCTCGACCGACCCCAACCTGCAGAACATCCCCATCCGTACCGAGGAAGGGCGCAAGATCCGCCGCGCCTTCACGGCGCGCGACGGGTACAAGCTGGTGTCGCTCGACTACAGCCAGATCGAGCTTCGCATCGTTGCGCACATGGCGAATATCGACGCGCTGATCGAGGCTTTCCACCACGGCGCGGACATCCACGCGCTGACCGCGTCGCAGGTGTTCGGCATTCCGATGGAAGGCATGGACCCGATGGTCCGGCGCAAGGCCAAGGCGATCAACTTCGGCATCATTTACGGTATCAGCCCCTTCGGGCTCGCGCGCCAGCTCGGCATCGAGCAGCGTGAGGCGCGCGACTATATCGCCGCCTATTTCGAGAAATATCCCGGCATCAAGGACTACATGGAGAAGGCGCGCGCCGAATGCCGCCAGACCGGGCGGGTCGAGACGCTGTTCGGCCGGCGCATCCATCTGCCCGGCATCAACGAGAAGAACCCGATGCGCCGGAACTATGCCGAGCGCCAGGCGATCAACGCGCCGATCCAGGGCACGGCGGCGGACATCATCAAGCGCGCGATGATCCGCGTGCCGGAAGCGCTGGTGCAAAACAAGCTCGGCGCGGACATGCTGCTGCAGGTGCATGACGAGTTGCTGTTCGAAGTACCGGAAAAGGAAGTAGAGGACACCATCGCCGCCGTGCGCGGCGTCATGGAAGGCGCGGCCGGCCCGGCCGTGTCGCTCGCCGTACCGCTCGTCGTCGACGCGGGAATCGGCGACAACTGGGACCAGGCGCATTAACGTCGCCGGGGCGTCCCTAATTTGACGACAAGAAGAGTAAAAGAGACCTTGGGAGCGCCTTATAATGTTGATAAATCACAAAAATTTACATGCAATTGTGCATGCGATCTGCGCCGCGGCGGGCAGCGAGGGCGACGAGCCGGCGATGGTCGCCGACAACCTCGTCGACGCTAACCTGACCGGCCACGACAGCCACGGCGTCGGCATGCTGCCGCGTTATATTTCCTGCGTGCACAACGGCGAGCTGAAGCCGAACCAGCATGTATCGGTCCTGAAGGACGAGGGCACGATCCTCATGCTCGACGGTAATCACGGCTACGGCCAGGTGATCGGGCGTGAGGCGATGGCGCTCGGTATCGAGCGCGCGCGCCGGAACGGTGTCTGCGTGCTGACCGTCCGCGAGAGCTTCCACCTCTGCCGCATCGGCGCCTGGGCCGAGCAATGCGCCGCCGCCGGCATGGTGTCGATGCATTACGTTAACGTGCTGGGCACGCGGCCGCTGGTCGCGCCCTTCGGTGGCGGGGACGCGCGCTATGGCACGAACCCCTATACCTGCGTCATGCCGGCGACCAACGACAACCCGCCGGTCCTTGTCGACATGGCGACGAGCAAGGTTGCCGTAGGCAAGATCCGCGTCGCGAAGAACAAGGGCGAGCCGGCGATCGAGGGCGCGCTGATCGATTCCGGGGGCCGGCCGACCACCGACCCCAACGTCATGTACACGAAGCCCTACGGCGCGGTCCTGCCGTTCGGCGAGCACAAGGGCTACTGCATGGCGCTGATGTCCGAGATGCTGGCCGGCGTGCTGAGCGGTGGCGACACCATGCGCCGCGACACGGCGCGCGAGAAGGACACGGCGCTCAACAACATGCTGACGATCATCTTCGACCCGCAGCGCTTCGTCGACGGCGCGCGCTACAAGCGGGAGATGGATGCGACCATCGCCGACGTTCGCGCCTCGCCGGCGCAGAACCCGGCCAAGCCGGTGCTGATCCCGGGCGACCCCGAGCGGGCGACCCGCGTGGCGCGCGGCAGCGACGGCATCCCGATCGACGATGCGACCTGGGAGGAGCTGCTGGTCGCCGCGGAATCGGTCGGGCTGTCGCGGGCCGACGTGCAGGGGATGGCCGCGTGATCCGGCGCGCAGCGCTGTCATGCATGTCACGCAAAGGTGACATCGCCGGATAAAGACGATCGATGCTAATATCCGCACGGCGCCGCCGCCGGTGGCGGACCGGAGATCAGGGAGAGAGCCATGTTGAAGCTGCTGGGGCGCAAGACCTCGTCGAACGTAATGGAAGTGCTGTGGTGCTGCGGGGAAATCGGGCTTTCCTACGACCGCGAGGATGTCGGCGGCCCCTTCGGGAAGAACGACCAGCCGGAATACCTCGCCCTGAACCCGAACGGCCTCGTGCCGACCGTCATCGACGACGGCTTCGTCATGTGGGAATCGAACGCGGTCATTCGCTACCTCGCCGCCAAATACGCCAAGGGCTCGACGATCTGGCCGGACGACCTGCAGACGCGGGCCGAGGCGGACAAGTGGATGGACTGGCAGCTCAGCGTCGTCGGCTCGATGATCACGCCGATCTTCTGGGGTCTCGTCCGCACGCCGCCGGAAAAGCGCGACATGAAGGCGATCGAGGCTGCGATCCAGCGCGGCTACAAGGTCTGGGGCATCCTCGACAAGCATCTCGAAGGGCGCAAGTTCGTCGCTGGCGACAACCTGACACTCGGCGACATCCCGATCGGCGTGCACGCCTTCCGCTGGTTCAACCTGGTCAAGGAACGGCCTGCCATGCCGAACTTCGAGGCGTGGTACGCCCGACTCTGCGAGCGGCCGGCGTACAAGGAACACTGCATGAACCCGCTGACATAGGGAGCTTGTCCGGGCAGGGACCGCACCGCATACTGCGATGAGCACGAGGAGGCGATGATGAGCGGACCGAGACGGGTGCACGATATGGGCGGGCTGGACGCCGGTCCCGTTTGCCAGGATGGCCACGCGCAAGAGCCGTGGGAAAAGCGCATGGACGCGATCCGCATGTTGTGCGGCAAGCGCGGCCTTCTGCGGACCGACGAGATGCGCCGGAACATCGAGGATCTCGGCCCCGGCGTCTACGACAGACTGAGCTACTACGAGCGCTGGTGCGCGGCGGTGACCAACGTCCTGCTGCAGAAGAACGTCGTCACCGTCGACGAGCTGGGCCGCAAGATGACCGAGGTCGAGCAGCGATGGACGAAGGCGCGGAAGTCGTGAACGCACAGTTCGGGATTGGCGACACGGTGCGTGTCCGGCGGGCCTATCCGCCGGGGCATGTCCGGGCGCCCTATTTCACGCGCGGCAAGACCGGTGTCGTGGACGCCATCGCCGGCGCCTACCGCAACCCGGAAGAGCTCGCCTACGGCCGGTACGAGGGCAAGGCGCTGCCGCTTTACCGCGTTCTGTTTCGGCAGTCCGACCTGTGGCCCGACTATGACGGCCCCGACGGCGACACGACGATCGTCGACGTTTACGAAAACTGGCTCGAAGCGGCCGAAGGAGGACAGGGATGACCGGTCCCGATACGCATACGCACGACCACGGCCATGATCACGACCATGACCACGCGCGAACCTTCCAGCCGGATATCGAGGATTCGCCCTTCAGCTATTACCAGATCATGGCGCAGGCGCTCGGCGAGTTGCTGATCGACAAGGGCGTGTTCACCGCCGACGAGTTGCGCGCGCAGCTCGAATGGATCGACTCCCGCTCGCCGGAGGACGGCGCCAGGCTTATCGCGCGCGCCTGGACCGAGCCGGATTTCAAGAAGCGCCTGCTCGAAGACGTGAACGCGGCCGCGGAATCGATGGGCATGGACGCGGGCGACATCCCGATCCGCGCGATCGAGAATACGCCCGCCGTGCACAACGTCATCGTCTGCACGCTCTGCTCCTGTTACCCGCGCGGTCTGATCGGTCTGCCGCCGGACTGGTACAAGTCGCGGGAATACCGCAGCCGCACCGTGCGCGAGCCGCGCAAGGTGCTGGCCGAGTTCGGCACCGAAATTCCCGACGACGTGGAAGTGCGCGTGCATGACAGCACGGCCGACCTGCGCTATCTGGTTCTTCCGATGCGGCCCGAAGGGACGGACGGGATGGATGCCGACGCGCTCGTTGCGCTTGTCACGCGGGACTGCATGATCGGCGTCAGCCTGCCCCGCACCGCGGGCGAATAGGAACGAGGCACTGCCACAGCGTGACGGTGACACGACTTTTCCGGTTATTCCCGATTCTCGCGGCCGTGCTGTTGGTCGCGGGCTGCTACTTGCCGAACGACTTCACGGCGGACCTTCGTATCACGCCCAACGGTAATTACCGCTTCACCTATGACGGCAGGCTCACCTACCTGCCGCTGCTGGACAAGCTGAACAAGGGCGAGCTCTCGCAGCAGGAAAGCGCGGCGCAGGTGAAAGCGGTGCATGACGACCTTGCCCGCGACAGTGGGTTCGAGCAGATCACCTATGCCGGCCAGGCGACCTTCGCCGTCCGCTACAAGCGCGTCGGCAATATCCTGCGCGAGAAAAGCTTCAACTTCGTGCGCCTCAATTCCCGCCTCCTGACGCTGGAGCGCCGCCAGGACGGCAATATCGGCATCTTCGGCGATAAGCCGAACACCGAGGACGCGAAGCGTATCGCCGCGATCGGTATCGTCATGCGTGGCACGCTGCGCATCCAGACCGAGGCGGAGGTTAAGTTCCAGAACGCGACGGAGGTGGTCCAGGTCGCGCCGCCTGTCTACGTCTGGCGTATCGACGGCGTCGAGAAGGCGTCCCCCTCGATGACCCTGGCGGCGCGCCCGTAGAATGGACGACAGATGGCGCCATGGCTGAGGCGGGCCTTCTCGGCCTTTTCCTGAGCGCCTTCATTGCCGCGACCCTGGTGCCGATGTCGTCGGAGGCGGTGCTGGCTGCGCTCATCGCGGCCCATGGCTGGGATGTCGTGCTGCTGGTCCTCGTGGCGACGGCGGGCAACACGCTGGGCTCGGTCGTCAACTGGGCGCTCGGACATTTCTGCCTTCACTGGCGCCACAGCCGCTGGTTTCCCGTCAGCGAGGCGAAGCTCGAGCTGGGCTCGGACTGGTTCCGCCGGTTCGGTAGCTGGTCGCTGCTGTTCGCCTGGCTTCCGGTGATCGGCGATCCGCTGACCTTCGCCGCCGGGATCGCGCGCGTCCCCTTTCCGCTTTTCCTCCTGCTGGTGCTGATCGGCAAGGGTGCGCGATACGCCGTCATCGGCGCGATCTCGCAGAATTACTTCACGTGACGGGTGCCGCAACGGAAACGGCCGGTCCCGAAGGACCGGCCGCAGCCTGGCATCGTCGTCGTTGAGGAGCCGGTTCAGGCGGCAGCGTAGATGCCCGCCTGCTTGACCTCGTCGCCGACATATTCCTCGAACTGCTTGAAGTTCTTCTCGAAGCGGCCGCGCAGGTCGCGCGCGGTCGTGTCGTAGGCGGACTTGTCGCTCCAGGTCGTGCGCGGCTGCAGAACGTCCGCCGGGACGTCCGGGCAGGCCTGCGGGACGAGTACGCCGAAGTTCGGATCCGGTGTCACGCCGACCTCGGCCAGCCGCCCGTCGAGCGCGGCGCGGACCATGGCGCGGGTGTAGGCGATCTTCATGCGCTTGCCGGTACCGTAGGCGCCGCCCGACCAGCCGGTGTTGACCAGCCAGCACTTGGCGCCGGTCTTCTCGATCCGGTCGCCCAGCATCCTGGCGTAGACCGACGGATGGCGCGGCATGAACGGCGCGCCGAAGCAGGTCGAGAACGTCGCCTGCGGCTCGGTCACGCCCTTCTCGGTGCCCGCGACGCGCGCGGTGTAGCCCGACAGGAAGTGATACATCGCCTGGTCGGCCGTGAGCCGGCTGATCGGCGGCAGCACGCCGAAGGCGTCCGCGGTGAGCATGATGACGTTGGTCGGCTGACCGCCGCGGCCCGACGCGCAGATGTTCGGGATGAAGTCGATCGGGTAGGACGCGCGCGTGTTTTCGGTCAGCGAGCCGTCGTCGAGGTCGAGCAGGCGGGTGGCCGGGTCCATCACGACATTCTCGAGGATCGTGCCGAAACGGCGCGTGGTCGCGTAGATCTCGGGCTCCGCCTCCGGCGACAGGTTGATCACCTTGGCGTAGCAGCCGCCCTCGAAGTTGAAGATGCCGTTGTCCGACCAGCCGTGCTCGTCGTCGCCGATCAGCGCGCGCGTGCCATCGGCCGACAGCGTCGTCTTGCCGGTGCCGGACAGGCCGAAGAAGATGCTGACGTCGCCTGCGTTGCCGATGTTGGCCGAGCAGTGCATCGGCAGCACGCCGCGTTCCGGCAGGACGTAGTTGAGGTAGGAGAAGACCGACTTCTTGATTTCACCGGCGTAGATCGAGCCGGCGATCAGCACCAGCTTCTCGGCGAAATTCATCATGATCGCGGTTTCGGAATTCGTGCCGTCGCGTTCGGGAACGGCGTGGAAATACGGCGCGTTGAGGATCGTCAGCTCGGGAACGAAATCGCCGAGTTCCTTGTCCGTCGGCTGGATGAACATGTTGCGCGCGAACAGGCTGTGCCACGGGCTTTCGGAGATGATACGCACGGACAGGCGATAGTCCGGGTCGGCCCCGCAATACAGATCCTGCACATAGAGGTCGCGGCCCTGGTAGTAGGAGAGGATCTGCCGGTGCAGATTGTCGAACCGCTCGGCCGAGGTCGGCTTGTTCACCGGCCCCCACCAGATGTTGGATTTGCTCGACGGTTCCTCGACCAGGAACTTGTCGTTCGGCGAACGGCCGGTATGCTTGCCGGTCTCGACCACCAGCGCGCCGCCGACGGAGAGCTTGCCGAGTCCGCGGGACAGGGTGGCTTCGTAAAGCGGCGCGGCGTCCAAATTCCAGTGCTCGGCGCGGGCGTTGACGATACCGTGGTTCTTCAAACCGAAATTGCTCGTTCGGGTCACTTCGGGTGCTCCTCCGGGGCGGTTCTGTTACCGCCGTGGAATTCTGCGCCTTTTGGCGCTGTTGACGATGCTGTGGGGATTGTTATCTGGCCAGCGAAGGTGAATCAACTACTCCTTATTAGTAGAAGTTTTTGGCGAATTGGCCGGCTGGTCAACCCTTTCTTTTCAAGCCCTTGGTCGCGCGGATCGTCTTGACCAGGCGGACGAGCGCGGCCCGCGCTGAGTCGCCGTCGGTCATGCCGGAATCGAGGTCCAGCCGAAGGTGAACGCCCTCCCGCTGCAGATCGATTCCTTCGGGGTCGATACCCGTCATGCGCCAGCCCGGCGGCGCGTCCGCGAGCGCCGCCCCCGCATACAGGTCGATGGCGTCGGTATGGTCGGCGTTCATATGGGCGAGGATGTCGGCCTCCGCCTCGGCAAGGGCGCCGGTCCGCGCCGGATCGAGCAGGACGTCCGCCGCGGCGAGCCAGTGGATGCGTCCGAATCCGGCAACCAGGTGCAGCCGCTCCGTCAGGACGCGGTAGAAGTTGAAGTCGCCGAAGGCGGCGTAATCCGCCGCCGCCGGATGCCGCGCCAGGTAGCGCGCCCGCAGCCGGTCGTCCGCCTCGGACTTGCCCAGCCGCTGGATCCGGCCCTGCACGGTGACCCGGGCGCCGGTCAGCGGGTTTTCCAGCGCGTGCGCGTCGTCGAACAGCAGCGAGACGCGATCGTCCTCTGCGAAGTTCTTCGTGTGATCGGCGAGGTCGGACAGCAGCAGCAACGGCGCGCCGTCGTGCGCGACTGCGACTTGCGCGAGCGAGGCGTAGGGCCAGCCGCCCTGATCGCGCTCCGCCGTGGCGAGGGTCGCGAGCGTGCTGCGCCGCAACAGCTGCCGGCAGCGCGTGGCCGCGTCCGAGGGGGCATCGGGTCTGTCTGTCATGGCGACGATCTTTGGCGGCGTTGGCGCCGGCGTCAACCGGCGGCGGGCATGAAAAGCGCCCCGTGCTGAAGCCCGACCTTCGGCGATTCGGCCATGAAGCGCTCGATCGTCTCGGCGATCGCCTTCGGGTCCGTCTGGCCGCGGAACATCGTCAGGAAGGTGCCGTCCGGCCCCATCAGGTAGACGAAGCTGGTATGGTCCATCAGGTAGTCCTTGCCCGCCGACTTGCGCGACTTGGCGTAATAGACTTTGTAGGCTTTCGCGACCGCGGCGATCTGCGCGGGCGTGCCGGTGAGGCCGATGAGGCGCGGGTGAAAGCTCTGGACGTAGTCGGCCAGGAACTCCGCCGTGTCGCGCTCGGGGTCGACCGTGATGAACAGCGGCGTCACCTTCTCCGCCTTCGGGCCGAGGAGGTCCATCGAGCTGGCGATGTTCGCCAGCTCGGTCGGGCAAACGTCGGGACAGAAACCGTAGCCGAAATAGACAAGGAGATATTGCCCCCGGTAGGTCTTGTCCGTCACCGGGTTGCCGTGGTGGTCGGTCAGCTGGAACGGGCCGCCGATATCGGCTTCGGTCCGGAGCCCGGCGCCGGTGCTGCCGTGGTCGCCGTTGAGGATCCAGCTCCACGCCACCCAGGACGCGACCGCGATCACCGCGAGAGCGGCCAGCATGACTCCGATAACAGGTAGTGACGGTGTCGGCTTCATGTCTGGATCTTCTCCTTCCGGACAGCGCCGAGACGGATTTCGCGGGCACCTATGGACTTCAACTGGAGATTAACCATTTTGATATACTGGTGACAAAGTAGGTCGCGAGAGGACAAATCGACGCAGCGTCAACCCTTTGCAAGACGCGATACGGGCCGTCAGAAAGCCGTTAACATGCCCAAATGCTGCCATAAGGAAGATGGATTGTGCGCGTTAACGGGCAGCAACCATAATTGGGGCGGGAGATTGTCATGCAGCAAACCATAGCCCTTGTCGACGACGACAAGAATATCCTCACCTCCGTGTCGATGGCACTGGAGGCGGAAGGCTATCGCGTGCGGACCTACAACGACGGCGAGGAGGCCCTGCAGGGCCTTAACCATCAGCCGGTCGACCTTGCCATTCTGGATATCAAGATGCCCCGCATGGACGGCATGGAGCTGCTGACCAAGCTGAAAAGCGCCAGCAACCTGCCGGTCATCTTCCTCACGTCGAAGGACGACGAGGTGGACGAGGTGCTCGGTCTGCGCATGGGCGCCGACGACTACATCAAGAAGCCCTTCTCCCAGCGCCTGCTGATCGAGCGTATCCGCACCCTGCTGCGCCGTTCCGAGCTGGGCGAGGAAAAGACGGTCAAGAAGTCCGATACCGTGCTGGTGCGCGGCCCGCTGGTGATGGACACCGACCGGCATTCGTGCACCTGGAACGGCCAGGACGTGCAGCTCACCGTGACGGAGTTTCTGCTGCTCAAGGCGCTCGCCTCGCGGCCGGGCCACGTCAAGAGCCGCGACCAGCTCATGGACGCCGCCTACGGTGAAAGCATCTATGTCGACGACCGCACGATCGACAGCCACATCAAGCGCCTGCGCAAGAAGTTCCGCCAGGTGGATGGCAAGTTTTCGCAGATCGAAACGCTGTACGGCGTAGGGTATCGTTACAGCGAAACATGAGTACCCTTTCCGGGGATTCCGGACGTATGGAGCACGAGGCCGCGCTGAACGCGATCCGCAAGGGTCTGCACCGGTCGAGCATTGCCGCTCGGCTGGCTATGCGCGGCATTCGTATCCGCAATCGCGGCGAGAAGGCCGACGACGGAGCCGAGGACGTGAAGCCGGCCGAGCCGACCCGCCGCGTTGTCTCTCCGCTCACACGGCGCATCCTCGCCGTCAACGTCGTCGCCCTGCTGATCCCCATCGGCGGCCTGCTCTATGTCGGGCCGTATCGCGACAGCCTGATCGACGCCGACCTCGAATCGCTGCGCAGCCAGGGCGAGATGATCGCCGGCGCCATCGGCGAAAGCGCGATCGAGATCACGCCGACCGGCGGCCAGTTCATCGACCTCGAACCGGCGCGCCATATCGTCCGCCGCCTCAGCGCGGCGTCCCGCATCCGCTCCCGCCTGTTCCTGACCTCGGGCGAGATGGCGGCCGACAGCAGCCGTCTGCTCGGCGGGCGCTGGGTCGTGCAGGTGCAGGAGCTGCCGCCGCCCAGGGAATCGAACTGGCTGCTCGACTGGGTGATCGACGCCATCGACGTCGCCGTCGGCTGGCTGTCCTACGGCGAGAAGCTGGAGCCCTATACCGAACGCGGCGACCAGCGCGCGGGCGACTATCCGGAGGTGCAGCGCGCCTTCACGGGAGAGATCATCGGCGTCGTCCGCGCCGGCGGCACCAGCGGCTACGTGCTCACCGTCGCGATCCCGGTACAGCGCTACCGCCAGGTCATCGGCGTGTTGCTGCTGTCCAAGGACGGCATCGAGATCGAGGCGTCGGTGCGGGCGATCCGGCTGACCGTGCTTGCCGTTTTCGCGGGCGCCATGCTGGCGACTATCCTGCTGTCGCTCTACCTCGCGCGGACGATCGCCCAGCCGGTGCTCCGCCTGGCCGCCGCCGCCGAACGCATCCGCCGGTCGTCGCGCTCGCAGCAGCAGCAGATCCCGGACTTTACCGGCCGCGGCGACGAGATCGGCGATCTGTCGGGCGTGCTACGCGAGATGACGGACGCGCTGCATCAGCGCATGGACGCGATCGAGCGCTTCGCCGCCGACGTCAGCCACGAGATCAAGAACCCGCTGACCTCGCTCCGCAGCGCAGTCGAGACCGCGGCGCGCGTACGCGACCCGCAACAGCTTCAGCGTCTGATGGCGGTGATCGAGGAGGACGTGCAGCGCCTCGACCGGCTGATCACCGACATCTCCAATGCGTCGCGCCTGGACGCGGAGCTGAGCCGCGCCGAATCCGAGCCGGTCGACATCGGCAACATGCTGCATGCGCTTTCCGACATGTACGAGACGACGCGCTTGCCGAACGGGCCGATCCTCAAGGTGCAGGTCCAGAACGACGGCAAGCTTCGGGTGTCCGGCGTCGAGGACCGGCTGGTCCAGGTCATCCGCAACCTGATCGCCAATGCCCAGAGCTTCAGCCCGCCGAACGGGACCATCCTGCTCAAGGTGTCGCGCACCAACGGCTATGTCGAGGTGCAGGTGGAGGACGAGGGCCCCGGCATCCCGGAATCGAAGATGACGGCGATCTTCGACCGCTTCTATACCGAGCGCCCGAAGGGCGAGAAGTTCGGCACGCATTCCGGCCTTGGCCTGTCGATCTCGAAGCAGATCATCGAGGCGCATCGCGGTACCATCCGCGCGATGAACCGCTACGCCGAGGGCGACCCGAAAAAGGTGTTGGGCGCGCGCTTCACCATCCGCCTGCCGGTCCGGTAGAGCCGGCCATAACGGTTTCCCCCGTCAGGCCTAATTGACTTCGGCGGCCCCGGGTTCCAGCTTTCTCAGATGGAGACGATTCACGGAACGGCCGTGGGGATCGACGGCGCGGGCATTCTGCTGCGCGGGCCGTCCGGCGCCGGGAAGTCGGATCTCGCGCTTCGGCTGATCGACGCGGGCGCGGCGCTGGTCGCCGACGACCGGGTCGTCCTGGCCCGGGACGGGGACGCGGTCCTGGCGTCCGCGCCGGAAACCATCGCCGGCAGGCTGGAGGTCCGGGGCCTCGGCATCGTCCGGCTGCCCATGGCGGCCTCGGCGCCGCTGCGTCTCGTCGTCGATCTGGTGGCGCCCGGCGACGTCGAGCGGCTTCCCAAGGCCGGGGAAACGGTGTTATTGGGTGTGGCTCTACCGGTACTGAATCTGGCTCCGTTCGAGGCGTCCGCGCCGGCAAAGGTCAGGCTGGCGCTCCGTCTCGGCCCACAGGAGATCGAGCGGTGAGTATCGACAACGCGGCAACGAAGGCCGACACGACCGCAGGACCGCGCGATCCGGCGGCGCGGCGGGTCATTGTCGTGACCGGCATGTCCGGGGCGGGGCGGACGACGGCGCTGAAAAGCCTGGAAGATATCGGCTACGAAGCAGTCGACAACCTGCCGATCTCGCTGCTGGCGAGCATCGCCCGGTCGCCGCAGGGCGAGCCGACGCCGGGCGGGGGGCGCCCGCTGGCGATCGGGGTCGATATCCGGACGCGGGACTTCGGCGTCGATCCGGTGCTGGACGAGCTCGACCGGCTGGAGCGCGACGCGGGCTGCGACGTCCGCACGGTCTTCCTCGACTGCGACGACGAGGTTCTGCTGCGCCGCTATGCCGAGACGCGGCGCCGCCATCCGCTCGATTCCGAGAAGGCGGTCCCGGACATGATTCAGCTCGAACGCCGGCTGCTCGAGCGGCTGCGCGCGCGGGCCGACATCGTGATCGACACGACGAACAAGTCCCCCTGGGATCTGAAGGAGATCCTGGGCGAGTATTTCGCGCCGGAAGCGGGCCACGGGCTCAGCCTGTTCGTCACCTCCTTCGCCTTCCGGCAGGGGGTGCCGCGCGAGTCCGATCTGGTCTTCGACGTCCGCTTCCTCAAGAACCCGCATTACGACCCGGCGCTGCGGCCGCTCACGGGCGAGGACAAGTCGGTCCAGCAGGCGATCGCCAACGACCCGGATTTCAAAACCTTTTTTGACAGTCTGACAGGAATGCTGGAAATTCTGCTTCCACGCTACGAGCAGGAAGGCAAGAGCTACCTGACCATTGCCGTCGGCTGTACCGGCGGGCGGCACCGGTCTGTTTTCGTGGCCCGGCACCTGAGCGAATGGCTGCTCGCACGCGATTGGCGCGTCCGTCTGCATCACCGCGATATTCACGTGGGCGGCGGGCGCGACATGCTTTAAGAAAAGCCCTTCGATAGGAGCGGATTATGGCGAATCCGTCTGGTGGGAAGGAATGATCGGAATCGTTGTGGTGTGCCACGGCCGCCTGGCTGACGAATTCGTGGCCGCGCTGGAACATATCGTCGGGCCGCAACAGAACGTCGCGGCGGTCTGCATCGGCGCGGACGACGATATGGAGCTGCGGCGCCGGGATATTCTGGACAGCGTGGCCAAGGTGGACGACGGCGACGGCATCGCGGTGCTGACCGACATGTTCGGGGGCACGCCCTCGAATCTCGCGCTGTCCGTCATGGGGCAGGCGAATGTGGAGGTGGTGGCCGGCGTGAACCTGCCGATGCTGATCCGCCTGGCCTCGATCCGCGGCAATTGCCGCCTCACCGACGCGGTCACCAGCGCCCAGGAAGCGGGGCGCAAATACATCAGCGTGGCCTCGAACCTCCTGACCGAACGCAACGGCGGCGTGGCGGCGAAAGGCGGATGATCGAGCAGCCGCTCGAAATCGTGAACGAGCGAGGCCTGCACGCGCGCGCGGCCGCCAGGTTCGTCTCCCTCGTCGGCTCCTTCCAGTCGAAAGTGACGGTATCGAAAGACGGCATCGCCGTCCCCGGGGATTCGATCCTCGGCCTCATGACCCTGTCCGCGTCGCAGGGCACCGTCATCACCGTTCGTGTCGAGGGTCCGGACCAGGCGGCGGCGGCTGAGGCGATCGCCAGGCTCGTCGGCAGCGGGTTCAACGAAGCGTGACCCCCGCGCCGCTGGCGATTGGCGGACCGCGGACGATATAATTGCCTGGATTGATACTTGGCGACGCCATTCCCCCGGAATGGTGGCCCCGGCCGGAGGGAGGGAAAAGATGGCGCGCGCAATCTTCAACGGAACGGTCGTCGCCGAAAGCGACGTTTTCGAGCTGGTGGAAGGGAATGTCTATTTCCCGCCGGACTCGTTGACGCGGGACTGTTACAGGCCGACCGACCACACCACCATTTGCGGATGGAAAGGGACGGCGAACTACTATTCGGTGGAAGCGGGGGGCGAACTGGCGGAAAACGCCGCCTGGACCTACCATGATCCGAAGCCGGAAGCCGCGAATATCAAGGACCACGTGGCGTTTTACCCGATCGTAACCGTAGAGCGCTAGGAATCCCCGACCGGACGCCTGCAACTCAAGGTCCCGGGCACGTCTTGTCGATGCCGCCTGCCGCTGGTATATCCCGGCGGCGTCATGCGGCCGGCAGGGTTCGTCGATCGATATTCCGGCGCACCGCCGACAAATCATTGGAAGCGAGAAAATGACAGCCACACAGGACTACAAGGTAGCGAAGATTTCGCAGGCCGACTGGGGCCGCAAGGAAATCGCCATCGCCGAGACGGAAATGCCGGGCCTCATGGCGTTGCGCGAGGAGTATGGCGCGAAGAAGCCGCTTAAGGGCGCGCGCATCGCGGGCTGCCTGCACATGACGATCCAGACGGCCGTGCTGATCGAGACGCTGACCGCGCTGGGCGCGGAGGTGCGCTGGTCGTCCTGCAACATTTTCTCGACGCAGGATCACGCGGCCGCGGCCATCGCGGCGACCGGTGTGCCGGTCTTCGCCTGGAAAGGCATGTCCGAGGAGGAGTTCTGGTGGTGTATCGAGATGACCATCGAGGGACCGAATGGCTGGCATCCTAACCTGATCCTCGACGATGGCGGCGACCTGACGAAGCTCATGCACGACAAGTACCCGGCCCTGCTGAAGGACGTGAAGGGGCTGTCGGAGGAAACGACCACCGGTGTGCACCGCCTGTATGAGATGGCGAAGAAGGGCACGCTCGCGGTACCGGCGATCAACGTCAACGACTCGGTCACCAAGTCGAAGTTCGACAACCTCTACGGTTGCCGCGAAAGCCTGGTCGACGGCATCAAGCGGGCGACCGACGTCATGCTTGCCGGCAAGACGGCCGTGGTCTGCGGTTTCGGCGACGTCGGCAAGGGCTCGGCCGCGAGCCTGCGCAACCAGGGCGCCCGCGTGATGATTACGGAAATCGACCCGATCTGCGCATTGCAGGCGGCGATGGAAGGATATCAGGTCACGACGATGGAAGACGCGGCCCCGCTTGGCGATATCTTCGTCACCGCGACGGGCAACATCGACATCATCACGCTGGACCATATGCGCGAGATGAAGGACCGGGCGATCGTCTGCAACATCGGCCATTTCGACTCGGAAATTCAGATCGCGGCGCTGCGCAATTACCAGTGGCACAACGTCAAGGAACAGGTCGACGAGGTCGAGTTCCCGGACGGCAAGCGTCTCATCGTGCTGGCCGAAGGCCGGCTGGTGAATCTCGGCTGCGCGACCGGCCATCCGAGCTTCGTCATGTCGGCGTCCTTCACCAACCAGGTGCTGGCGCAGATCGAGCTCTGGAACAACGCGGGCAATTACGAAAACAAGGTCTATGTGCTGCCGAAGCATCTGGACGAGAAGGTGGCGGCGCTGCATCTCGCCAAGCTCGGCGTGAAGCTGACCACGCTTTCCGACGAGCAGGCGGCGTATCTCGGCATGCCGACGGCGGGGCCGTTCAAGCCCGACCACTACCGCTATTGAGGACGGCGCCAACGGCTGCTTCCGCTTGCCGGCGCCGCGATGCTAGACAGGGCGGATGCAGCGGCGGGATAACAGCGTGACTGTCGACGTCGTCGTCGAAGACGAAACCGGAACCGCGCGCGTCGCCGACATGGTGGCGCGCGCTGCCGTTCCGGGCGACGTGATCGCGCTGCACGGCGACCTCGGCAGCGGCAAGACGGCCTTCGCGCGCGCCTTCATCCGTGCGCTGACAGCCGCCGACGAGGAGGTGCCGAGCCCGACCTTCACGCTGGTGCAGACCTATCAGGCCGGTGCCGGGACGATCTATCACTTCGATTTCTACCGCATCGAGGACCCTGACGAGGCGTGGGAGATCGGCATCGAGGAAGCCTTCGCCGGCGGCATCGCGCTGATCGAGTGGCCGGAGCGGCTGGGGTCGCTGCTGCCGGCGGACCGGCTCGACGTGCGACTGGAAATCCCGCCGGAGGGCGATGACAATACGCGACGCGTCGCGCTCATCGCAGGCCCCGCATGGTCCGGCCGCATCGGGAAGCTGCGCGCCGATATCGCGAAGGAAATCAATGGCTGACCGTACCGCGACCCTCGACAGATTTCTCGCCGGCCACGGCTGGGGCGATGCGGCCCGCCACCCGCTCGCGGGCGATGCATCCTTCCGGCGCTATGTCCGGCTGCAACGCGGGGCGGAGCGCGCAATGCTGATGGACGCGCCGCCGCCGCAGGAGGATGTCCGGCCATTCGTTCGCATCGCGCGGCTGCTGGAACGTCTCGGGCTGAGCGCGCCGCGCGTGCTGGCGGCTGACGAGACGGCAGGGCTGCTGCTGCTCGAGGATCTCGGCGACGAAACCTATACCCGCGTCCTTGCGTCCGGCGGCGACGAAGGCGCGCTCTATACACTCGCCACCGACCTGCTGATCGATTTGCACCGCCGCGTCGACCTGTCCATGGCGGACGGCGTGCCGCCCTACGACGACAAGCGTCTGCTCGACGAGGCGGCGCTGCTGGTAGACTGGTACCTGCCCGCCATTCGCGGCGAGGAAACGAGCCCCGCATTGCGCGCCGAGTATCTCGACCGTTGGCAGGAAACCTTTGCCATCGCCCGGTCGGTCGCCGACACGCTGGTGCTGCGCGACTACCACGTGGACAACCTGATGCTGCTGGACGGCCGCGACGGGGTCGCCGCCTGCGGGCTGCTCGACTTCCAGGACGCGGTGATCGGGCCGGTCAGCTACGATCTCGTCTCGCTGCTGGAGGACGCGCGCCGCGACGTGCCGCAGGATCTCGCGGCGATGATGATCGCGCGCTACTGCGATGCCTTCCCCGCGCTCGACCGCGACGCCTTCCTCGCCTCCTACGCGGTGATGGGCGCGCAGCGTAGCGCGAAGATCGTCGGCATCTTCACCCGGCTCGACCGCCGTGACGGCAAGCCGATCTATCTCGAGCATATCCCGCGTGTCTGGCGCTGGCTCGAAAGCGATCTCGCGCATCCGGTGCTGTTCGATCTTCGCACCTGGTTCGACCGCGAGATTCCCGAGGCTTCGCGCGTAATGCTGGAAGCAACGGGGAAGACATGACGGCCGAAACAAAGATCGACATGGCGATGGTGCTGGCGGCCGGCCTCGGCGTGCGCATGCGGCCACTGACCGACGACCGGCCGAAACCGATGGTCGTGCTCGCCGGGCGCACGCTGCTCGACTGGGCGCTCGACCGGATATTCCGCACGGGTGTGCGGCGCGTCGTGGTGAATACGCATTACAGGGCGGAGGTTATCCACCGCCACCTCACCG
>Ga0307417_10000303_pt1 | contig 20723 bp, 20 predicted proteins | sample SalMarWE160210MG_2_FD_202514 | JGI IMG/M metagenome (GOLD analysis project Ga0307417, IMG submission 202514) | Salt marsh sediment microbial communities from the Plum Island Ecosystem LTER, Massachusetts, United States - WE1602-10 | ecosystem: Environmental > Aquatic > Marine > Intertidal zone... | reverse complement strand
GAAGTCCTGGGTGTCTCGCGCACTTGCACCGAGATCGAGCTCAAGGCCGCGTTCCGCAAGCTCGCCATGCAGCATCACCCCGACCGCAATCCCGGCGATGCCGACTGCGAGCACCGCTTCAAGGAACTCAACGAGGCCTATGACGTCCTGAAAGACGGCGACAAGCGCGCCGCCTATGACCGCTTCGGCCACGCCGCCTTCGAGCACGGCGGCATGGGCGGGGCTGCGCACGGCTTCAGCGCCGATTTCGGCTCGACCTTCGCCGACATCTTCGAAGGCATTTTCGGCATGGGCGGAGCGCGCGGCCGCTCGTCCGGCCGCGAGCGCGGATCCGACCTGCGCTACAATATGGAGATCAGCCTCGCCGAGGCGTTCGCCGGCAAGACCGCGCAAATCCGCATCCCGACCTCGGTGACCTGCGAGGTCTGCTCGGGCTCGGGCGCCAAGGCCGGCACCAAGCCGAAACAATGCGCGACCTGCGGCGGCGCCGGCAAGATCCGCCATGCGCAAGGGTTCTTCACGCTCGAGCGCACCTGTCCTGCTTGTCACGGCCGCGGCCAAGTGATCGACGATCCCTGTCCGACCTGCTCGGGCGCCGGCCGGGTGATGCGCGAGCGCACGCTGTCGGTGAACATCCCGGCCGGCGTCGAGGACGGCACCCGCATACGGCTGGCCGGCGAAGGCGAGGCAGGCCTGCGCGGCGGGCCGGCGGGCGATCTCTATATTTTTCTGTCGATCCAACCGCACGAATTCTTCCAGCGCGACGGCGCCGATCTGCATTGCCGCGTGCCGATCTCGTTGGTTGCCGCCGCTTTGGGTGAGGATTTCGAGGTGCCGGCGATCGACGGCAGCAAAGTGCGGGTGAAGGTACCGGGCGGGACGCAGACCGGCCGACGCTTCCGCCTGTCGGGCAAGGGCATGCCGGTGCTGCGGGCAAAACAAACCGGCGACATGTACGTTCAGGTAGCGGTGGAAACGCCGCAAAACCTGACCAAGCGCCAGCGCGAGCTGCTGGCCGAGTTCGAAAAGCTGTCGTCCGACAATACCCAGCCCGAGTCCGCCGGTTTCTTCAGCCGAGTCAAGGAGTTTCTCGACGGGCTGGGAAATCGTGGCAGCCATTCCGACTGACATCTTGACCCCCCGCCCGCCGCCCTATACCCGTGAACTTCAGTAAAGGGATGGTTAAGCCTGTTCCGGCCCGCACGCGTGACCTCGCAGCAATGCCTCCACATTCCCTCGTCCGCGTCGCCAAAAAGCCCCTGCGTCTTGATGACGAGGTGCAGTTCATCCGCTCATGGATCGAGAAGCCCTTGTCGACCGGCGCGGTAATGCCGTCGAGCAAGGCGCTGGCGCGCGCCATGGCGCGCTACGTCGATCCGGCCTCGGACGGCCCGGTGATCGAGCTCGGGCCGGGTACGGGACCGGTGACCGAGGCTTTAGTCGCGCATGGTATCGATCCGGCGCGGCTGATCCTGGTCGAATTCAATCCCGATTTCTGCCGCCTGCTGCGCACGCGCTATCCGCAGGCGACAGTGGTGCAGGGCGACGCCTACCGGCTGCGCCGCCTGTTGGAGAGCGCCGTGCGGGCGCCGGCCGCCGCGATCGTGTCGGGCCTGCCGCTGGTCACCAAGCCGGTGCGCGCGCGGCTGCGCCTGATCTCCGACGCCATGGCGCTGCTGGCGCCGGGCGCGCCGTTCGTGCAGTTCACTTACGCGATGGTGACGCCGATCCCGAAAGCGCTCGCCGGCATCAAGGCCGAGGCCTCCGAGCTGATCTGGATGAACGTGCCGCCGGCGCGGGTCTGGGTCTATCGCGGGCAAGAGTCGGCGACCGCCACCGCGAAAGCCGACGTCGCGGTCGCCTCCGTCTAGGCTGGTTTTCAAAATCAAGGCATGGGATTACTGGACACCCTGCTTTGGCAGGGCATGATCTGCGCGCAATTTTTTGAATGCCGATATCGGGTAAACCCGACATCGGCGCGGAGCCGCCGATGCCTATGCCCAAAATACTGGTCATTCCCGGCTCGACCCGCACCGGGTCGCACAACGTCAAGCTGGCGGCGCTGGCGGCGAAAGAACTCACGCTCATCGACGCCGAGGTCACGCGCATCTCGTTCGCGGACTATCCCCTGCCAATCTATGAAGCCGATCTCGATGCCCGCATGGGCCAGCCCGCCAATGCGCTCGCCCTCAAGCAGATGATCATGGCGCATCACGGCGTGTTCATCGCCAGTCCGGAATACTCAGCCTCGGTCACGCCGCTGCTCAAGAACGCCATCGATTGGGTCTCGCGCGTGCGCGAGCGCGGCGACCCGACCTATGCCGCCTTCAAGGGCCGGGTGTTCGCGATCGCCTCGGCTTCACCCGGCCGCGCCGGCGGGTTGCGCTCGCTGATGGCGCTGCGCCAGATTCTCGAGCTTGGCTGCGGCGCGTTTGTGATCCCCGAGCAGGTGGCGATCCCCAATGCCGACCAGGCCTTCGACGAGATGGACGATATTATCGACACCGGCACCGCGAACCTGTTCCGCGCCGAGCTGCAACGGCTGGTGGACATGACGCGGCTGATGATGTGAGGAGATTTGCGTTGGGCTTGGACGCGCGCGAAAGGCTGATCGTCGCCCTCGACCTGCCGTCGGTCGACGCCGCCGAAAAGATGGTGGCGCGTCTCGGCGAGTCGGTTCTGTTCTACAAGATCGGTTATCAGCTTGTCTTTGCTGGAGGACTGCCGTTCGCGGCCGGCCTGATCGCCGCCGGCAAGCAGGTGTTTCTCGATCTCAAGCTGCACGACATCGGCAACACGGTGGCGAAGGGCGTGGAGAGCGTGGCGCAGCTGGGCGCCACCTTCCTCACCGTGCACGCCTATCCGCAGACTATGAAGGCGGCGGTGGAGGGCAAGCGCGGCTCGACGCTGCGCATCCTGGCGGTGACCGTGCTCACCTCCTATGACGACGCCGATCTCGCCGCCGCCGGCTACGAGATGAGCGTGCCGGAGCTGGCCGCCGCGCGCGCGGCGCAGGCACGCGACACCGGCGTCGACGGGCTGGTGTGCTCGGCGGAAGAGGCAGCCAGCCTGCGCGGCATCGTGGGGCCCGGCATGGTGCTGGTGACACCCGGCATCCGCCCGGCGGGTAGCGCCGGCGGCGACCAGAAGCGCATCATGACGCCGGCACAGGCAATCGAAGCCGGCGCCGACTATCTGGTGGTCGGTCGCCCGGTGCTGGAGGCGCGCGATCCCAAAGCCGCCGCCGACGCGATCGTCGCCGAGATCGAACAAGCAATAGGAAAATAAGAGGGAGGACGGCAATGGCGAAAGGCTATTGGGTCGCCAACATCGATGTGCACGATCCGGACGGCTACAAGGCCTATGTCGCGGCCAACGCCGTGCCGTTCAAGCAATTCGGCGCGAAGTTTTTGACCCGCGGCGGCAAGAGCGAAGCGGTCGAGGGCAAGTTCCGCTCGCGCGTCGTGGTGATCGAATTTCCCAGTTATGAGGCGGCGTTGAATTGTTATCACTCGCCGGAATACCAGAAGGCCAAGGCCCTGCGCATCGGCAAGGGCGTCGGCGAGATTATCGTGATCGAAGGATACGACGGCCCGCAGCCGTAGGACTCCGGAATGTCCACGGGCGGCGAAATGGCTGAGGACCGCGCCTACGGGCGTTTTGGTAGGATCAGCGCCGCCTATGACGCGGCGCGCCGGAACTTCCCGAGCGAGACCGTCGCCTATGTCATCCGGCATTTGACCGGCAACAATCCGTTCGTGCTCGACCTCGCCTGCGGCACCGGCATTTCCACACGCCAGCTCGCCGCCGGCGGCATCGAGGTGGTCGGCTGCGACATCGATCCGGTCATGCTGCGCTACGCAACCGAGCGCGGCGACGCAGGTATCCGCTATGTGATCGGCAGGGCCGAAGCCATTCCGTTCAAAGACGCCAGCTTCGACGCGGTGACGAGCTTCTGCGGTTATCACTGGTTCGATCCCGCCCGCGCCGTGCCGGAGATCGCGCGCGTGCTGCGGCCCGGTGGCCGCATCGCCATCGCCAACATAAAAGGCGGCGATACGCTTTACGATGACTTCCGCAAGCTGGTGGCGCGGTTCGTCGGCGGCGAGCTGCCCGATCACCGCAAGGGCTACGACCCCAAGCGCGATTTTCGTGCGCACGGGCTGCGGATCGTGGACGAGCACAGCGAACGCGAGCAGCAGACCGCCACCGCGGCCGAGCTTTGCATGCAGCTGCAGTCGGTGAGCGTCTGGAACCTGATCCCGGAAGGCCGCCTGCCGGCCGCGCGTGACGCATTGGCCGAGTTCTGCGCGGCGCGGGCGAAGGACGGCATGGCCGCGCGCGTGGTCATTTTCGATACGATCATCGCTGCCCGATAGCGCCGCCGCCGAGGGCGCGGGCGAGCGGCTTCCTTTGCCGGCGCGGGCCGTCTATACCCGGCGCATCTTTTTGGAGACGTGAGCGATGGCTGACATGCGGATCATCGTGGCGGGGGCCGGCGGGCGCATGGGGCGCACGCTGGTCAAGGCGATCGCCGACTCCAAGGGTTTTATGCTCGCCGGCGCGCTGGAAGACGCGCGCTCGCCGCTGATCGGCCAGGACGCCGGTCTGCTCGCGGGCTTGGGCGACAACGGCGTCAAGCTCGCGGCCGATGCCGGCCCGCTGCTGGACAAGGCCGATGCCATCGTGGATTTCACCGTGCCGGCCGCGACGCTGGCCTTCGCCGCGCAGGCGGCCAAGGCCGGCAAGGTGCACATCATCGGCACCACCGGCCTTTCCGCCGCCGATGAAGCCAAGATCAAGGACGCCGCGAGCAAGGCGGTGATCGTGAAGTCGGGCAATATGAGCCTCGGCGTCAATCTGCTGGCGGCGCTGACCAAGCGCGTCGCCAAGACGCTCGATGCTTCCTTCGACATCGAAATCCTGGAAATGCATCACAACCAGAAAGTCGATGCGCCGTCCGGCACCGCGCTGTTGCTTGGGCGCGCGGCGGCGGAAGGCCGCGGCATCGATCTCGACAAGCACAAGATCGCGAGCCGCGACGGCCATACCGGCGCGCGCAAGGCGGGCGATATCGGCTTTGCGACCTTGCGCGGCGGCAGCGTGGTAGGCGAGCACAGCGTGATCTTCGCCGGCCCAGCCGAGCGGCTGGAACTGACCCACAAGGCCGAGGATCGCATGATCTTCGCGCGCGGCGCGCTGCACGCCGCAGCCTGGGCGCGCGGGCGGAAGCCGGGGCTTTATTCGATGATGGACGTGCTGGGGCTGAAGGATTTTTGACGGCCCGAGCGCCCGATCACGAAAGAGTCATCGATTCATAACGTGAAAATTTCACAACGGATTGGGCCTCGGCCGTGCCGAGACTCCCACATAATGTGGGCTGAAATTGCATCGATATTGCGCAGCAAGTAGCTGACTCTTTCTCGCCAAAATTCTAATTGCCGAATCACTTTCAAGTCGGCCTCCAAAAAACCGACGCTACTTTGGCCACAACAGGAGGCAACAGTGTCGGAAATTAAAATAGATGACTCTGCAGAACCGGTCGAAAAAATTGAAAACGTTGAACCCGAAAGCAAAAACCTCTTTCGAATGGGCGGACGGTTTGCTCTAGAGTTCTGGTATGAAGGGTCGCCCACCCAATCGATTGGCGATTGGCTTAAAAAAGCACTGGGTTCAGGATGAAAGACTTCTAATCTTGCCTCGGCAAATACTCGTCCGACCATTTCAGCACAACGTTGAAGCTGATGCTGATGCGCGGCATCTCGCTCAGGTTCGGGTGCACGAAATGGGTGAGGAAGGCCGGCCATAACAAGATCTGGCCGGGCTGCGGCATCACCGTGTATTCGGCCTCGATGTACGGATCGCCGCGGATGGCGCCCATGTTCACCGCCGGCCCGCGCGGGTCGTAGAAGGTGATGGCGCCGGGCCGCACGTCCTTGCGCGACTTGAGCGGCGCGCGGTCGGTCGGCACCTGCACGTAATAGGTGCCCGATAGATAGCAATGCGGGTGATTGTGCGGGTCGTGGTAATCGCCCAGCCGGTTGACATTGGCCCAGCCTTGCAGCGACCAGTCGATTTTGTAGCCCATGCCGAGCTGGCGGAAATAATCGGCGACGGTGCGGTTGATACAGTCGCGCAGCCAGGAAATGGCCGGGTGCTCGGCGGTGAGCAAATTGCGGCTGAGATAGTCGGTGGTGAGGTCGGCCTTGTTCTCGTCGAGTTCGAGGATGAAGGCGGCCAGCGCCTGGTTGGCGACGTCCGCCCCCGGCAGCGTGCGGCGCATGAAAACGGTCGGCCACAGCGCCTCGAAGCCCTCGCCCGCGGTTTCCTGCTCGGCCACGCCAGTCTCCTATGCCCGCAAGAGCGACTTCCCGGTCATTTCCGGCGGCTGCGGCAGACCCATCAAGGCCAGCAAGGTCGGCGCTATATCGGCCAATCGACCATCCACCAGCGTACCGTCGCCGCCGCCCATCACCACGACCGGCACCGGATTGGTGGTGTGCGCGGTCTGCGGCCCGCCGGTTTTCGGATCACGCATCATTTCGCAGTTGCCATGGTCGGCGGTGGCCACCAGTGCGCCGCCGGCTTTATCGATCGCATCTGCGATTTGACCCAAGCCTTTGTCCACCGTCTCCACCGCTTTGATGGCGGCCGGCAGGCTGCCGGTATGGCCGACCATATCGGGGTTGGCGTAGTTCAGCACAATCAAATCGTATTTTCCCGAGTTGATCGCTTCCACCGCCTTGGCGGTGAGCTCGGGTGCCGACATCTCGGGCTGCAGGTCGTAGGTCGCAACCTTCGGTGACGGGATCATGATGCGATCTTCACCCGGATATGGCTGTTCGCGTCCGCCGTTGAGGAAATAAGTGACGTGCGGATACTTCTCGGTCTCGGCCATGCGCAATTGTGTGCGGCCGGCCTTGGAGACGACTTCACCGAGAATGTTCGGGAAGGATTGCGGCGGGAAGATCGTCTGCATCAGTCTGTCGAGCTCTTCGCTATATTGCGCCATGCCGACGGCGGCCGAGAAGCGGACAATGCGCTTGCGCGCAATGTCTGAAAACGAGGGGTCAAGCATGGCGGCAAGAATTTCGCGCACGCGATCGGCGCGGAAATTAAAGCACAGCACGCCGTCGCCATCCTTGATGCCGCGATAGTCGCCGATCACCGCCGGGACGACAAACTCGTCATGGACCTTATTCGCATAAGCATCGGCAATTGCCGCCTGCGCGTCCGCAAAGCGCGGCCCCTCGGCTTCGACGATGGCGTGATAGGCTTTCGCCACGCGATCCCAGCGCTTGTCGCGATCCATGGCGTAATAGCGCCCATCGACGGTCGCGATCGCAACGGCAGGCGGCAGCGCGGCGGCGAAGCGTTTGAGGTCTTCGGCGGCGGATTGCGGCGGCGTATCGCGACCGTCGGTTATCGCATGCACGACCGCCGGGACACCCGCATCAGTTAGAATCTTCGCGAGTGCGATGCAGTGGTCCTCATGCGAGTGCACACCGCCAGGCGAAACGAGACCGATCAGGTGACAGACCCCGCCGCTTTGCTTCAGCGTCTTGATCAAGTCAACGAGCGCCGGCTTGCGTGCGATCTCGCCTGCCGCGATCGCGTCGTTGATGCGCGGCAAGTCCTGCATCACGACCCGCCCGGCGCCAATGTTGAGATGCCCAACTTCGGAATTGCCCATTTGCCCCGCCGGCAGGCCGACATCCTTGCCGGACGTGTGCAGGAAGGCGTGCGGACAATTGGCCCAGAGCCGGTCAAATGTGGGTGTCTTGGCCTGGCGGATGGCGTTGTCTGCGATCTCCTCGCGCCAGCCCCATCCGTCCAGCACCACCAACATCACAGGACGGCGCTTTTGCATTCAATGGTTCCCGACTTCCGGCCCAAGCCGCGATGGTTTTGAAGGATCGATCTGCCATCGTCAACTCGCCGCAAAGCTGGCGCGGCGCTGACGTGCGCAAGGGTTTCATAGGCGCACGCGCGGCATTATCGGAATAAATTGGTATCGTGTAGCGATTGCTATGCCGCCGCCATGCCGGCTTCCCAGCCGAGCATCGCGCGCTTGCGGGTGAGGCCCCAGTGATAGCCGGTGAGCTCGCCGCTCTTGCCGATGACGCGGTGGCACGGCACCACGAAGCAGATCGGGTTCTTGCCGACGGCGGCGCCGACCGCGCGCGCGGCCTTGGGTGCGCCGGCGCGGGCCGCGAGATTGGAATAGGTGGTGAGCTTGCCCATCGGCACCGAGAGCAACTTCTCCCACACCCGCACTTCGAAATCCGTTCCGATCAGCACCACCCGCAGCGGCTGATCCTCGCGCCAGAGCGCGGCATCGAAAATGCGGCGTGCGGTCGGCGCGGTCGCCGCAAAGTCTTCGACGTATTTTGCCTTCGGCCAGCGTGCGCGCATGTCGCGCAAAGCGGCGCGTTCCTTGCCGGCGTCGGCGAGCGCCAGGCCCGCCAAGCCGCGCGGCGTCGTCATCACCAGCGCCATGCCGAACGGGCAGGGATGGAAGCCATAGGTCATGGTGAGGCCTTCGCCGCCCGCCTTCCACTCGCCCGGCGACATGGCCTCGTGGGTGACGAATAGATCGTGCAGGCGGCCGGGGCCGGAGAGACCCACTTCGTAAGCGGTGTCGAGCACGCTGGCTGAGGCGCGCAGCAGGTCGCGCGCGTAGTTGAGCGTGAGCGCCTGCAGGAAGGCTTTCGGCGTCAGCCCACACCAGCGGCGGAACAGATGATGCAGGTCGGTGGCGTTGACGCCGGCGGCATGGGCGATGGTGTCGATCTCCGGCTGCGCCCGCCAATTGCCGCGGATGTGGGCGATGGCGCGGCGCACCACGTCATAATCGGCCGCCGCGGTGGAAAGCGGGGCGAGGGTGAAGCGGTCGGATAAGGCCGATTGTGCTTGGGTCATGGCTGTCTGGGTCATGGTCATGACCCGCTATCTAGAACGGGCCCGCAAGCCGGGCCACCCGATTTCTGGCTAGCTTAGCACCGTCCGCGTCGGCCCGCGCTTGGCCTCGCTCAGCGCGTTGCCCAGCGCCTTGGCGAAGCTCGCCTTCTCGTCCGGGCCGAGGAAGCTGGCGATCGCCAGCTGTTTGCCGCGCGACACCAGAAACAGCCGCTCGATGCCGAATTCCTCGTGCACCACCTTGTCGAGCTTGACCCAGAGCGGATTGAGCACCCATTCGCGTACCCGGCCGCGATGGCTGACCTTGCGCACCGTCAACGCCGCCGGCGTTACGGTGACTTCCTCGTAAGCGGCGGCGTGGCGGTAGTTGAGCCTGAACGCCCAGTACAGCAGCGCCACGTCGAGGCCGAAAAAGCCGAACACTGGCCAAGCACCGTCGATCAGGAACAGCATGCCGGTCACGAAGCTGACGCCGCCGAAAATTCCCATCAGCACCAGGAAGCCGACGCGGCCGAGCGAGCGGTGCGGCGTGATTACGGCGGAAAAGATCGTGGGCTCGAGCTGGTTGGCGTTGTCGGCGGTCATGCCGGTCAGTATACCCGAAATCATGGCGAAAAAATCGACCCGCAAAAAGAGCGAGCCGGCGACCAAGGCGCGGCCCAAGACGCGCAAGGGCAAATCCGCAAAGTCGAAGCCGCCGCGCAAGTCGGCCGCGGCTGACGTTAAGACCGGCCACGGCGCGTCGCGGCCATGGACCAACGCGCAGATCGAGGAGGCGTTCCGGCGCTTGCAGGCCGCCAACCCCGAGCCGCAGGGCGAGCTCCAGCACATCAACCCGTTCACGCTGCTGGTGGCGGTGGTGCTGTCGGCGCAGGCGACCGATGCCGGGGTCAACAAGGCGACGCCCGCATTGTTCGCCGCCGCCGATACGCCGGAGAAAATGGTGGCGCTGGGCGAAGAAAAAGTGCGCGAGCTGATCAAGACCATCGGTCTTTTTCGCACCAAAGCCAAGAACGTCGTTGAGCTGTCGCGCAGGCTCGTCGCCGAGCACGGCGGGCAGGTGCCGCGCGCGCGCGAGGCGCTGGAGGCACTGCCCGGCGTCGGGCGCAAGACCGCCAATGTGGTTTTGAACATAGCCTTCGGTGAGCCGACCATCGCGGTCGACACCCACATTTTCCGCGTCGGCAACCGCACCGGGCTGGCCACCGGCAAGAATCCGCTCGAAGTTGAGATGAAGCTGGAGCAGGTGGTTCCGACGCAATACAAACGCCACGCCCACCACTGGCTGATCCTGCACGGGCGCTATACCTGCGTCGCGCGCAAGCCGCGATGCGACGTCTGCATCATCGCGGACTTGTGCCAATGGCCGGGGAAGACGGTGGCGGCTTAACGCGGCGGCTCGATCAGTTCCGCGCGCTTGGTCGTCATGTGCTTGTGCACGTGCACCATGAAGGCCATGGCGAACACCGGCGTCGCCAGATTGACCACCGGGATCGACACAAACACCGCAATCACCATGCCCGCAAGAAAAACATATGCGCCGTTAGCCTTGCGCATGGCTTTGGCCTCGAAGGGCGGGCGGAAACGCATGGCGGCGAGCTCAAAATATTCGCGGCCGAGCAGGTACGAATTGGCCAGGAACAAAATGATCACGCCGAGGCCGGCGAAAAATATGAACGGCAGCGCGCAGAAATAGACGATGAGTGACAGCGCGGCGATCTTCAGACCTTCGATCAGCGCGCGGAAAAACGGCAGCGCGCGGCCGACCGGATCGGCCGGGTAATACTCGCGCTCGACCGCTTCCGCGGTCTCGTCGACGAAGAAGCTGCCGACGAAGGCGGCAATGGTCGGCATCAGGAACAGCGCGCCGGTGATGATGCCGAGGCCGGCCATGATCGAGAGCACCCAGGCAAGCGCGCTCCAGGCCGCGTGCGGGGCGACGCCGGAAGCCTGCTCGGCCCAGGTGGCGCCGTGCTCAGCCAGCGCCGAGAGCAGGCGTTGCAACACGATGCCGACGATGACGATCAGGATCAGTGCCAGTCCGACGGCCTTCATGAGCACGCGACGCAAGGCGGGCGTGAACATCTGCGCGAGCGCTTTGACGGCGGCGTCGATCATGCGGAGGAGAGGTAAGGGCAGGGGAGGACTAGGGCAAGAGACCCTCCTCTGTCGTCCCGGGCGAGCGAAGCGAGACCCGGGACCCATAACCCCTGTGATCCCGATACTGAAAGACAGGGGTTATGGGTCCCCGCCTTCGCGGGGACGACAGTCGAGAGGCGATTGGAATCAACGCGCCGGCGACAGCGTTTCGGGCTCCAGCGCGTCGTCGTCCGCCGGCACCAGCGACACCATGAGATCGGCATCGGCGGCGGGCGTGTCGGCCCAGGCCATGACCTTGTAGTCGAAGCCGTTGACCAAGGTCGGCTTGACCACTTCGAAATAGGGCGAGATGTCGAAGTCACGTGGCGCGTAGAGCGAAGAATGGCGGATCTCCAGGATCTCCTCACGCGCCGCTTCGCTTTCAAAGCGCGTCACCTTGGGCAGAATCGGATAGCGCACGGTCTCGAACGCTTGCGCGATCAGCGCCGAGCAGATGATGCGCGTCGGGTGGCCGGAGCCGAGCGCGATCATGCGCCGGCGCCAGCGCTGCGGCACCGGCAGCGGAAACAGATAGCGCATCAGGTCGATGATGTTCTTCAGATCGTAATCGAAGCCGATGCGCTCGGCTGCATAGGCGCAGACGCGTGCGCGGTCGTCATCAGTCAAGCCGGTCGGCCGGCAGATGCGGGTATGGTAGCGGGCGTATTTCGACAGCGGCGCCGCCACCACGCCCTGGCCGATATTGGCCTCCACCAGCACCAGCGGCTCGCCCTCGGGTGTGACGCGGTCGCCGATTGCGCCCACATAGAGCGCGGCATGCGACCAGGTGGACTGCGTGAGATATTTGATGACGCCGGAAATATTGTTGCTGCCTTCGACCAGCAGCACGTCGCCGGGTTTGAGTGTCGCGCGCAACGCTTCCGGGTCGCTCGGCGTGAACGGCTCGTAGCCCGGCGCCGGCTTTTCCAGATAATTGGCGAGAACCCGCCCAACCCCGTCGACTATCCAGCCCATTACGTCCGGTTCCTTGTCGCCAGTTCTTGACGCCCAAGCCTCGCGGCTAAATCTAATGGCCACTCATTGCAATTTGGTTCATTGGCCGCGCGCCTGCGTTACCGTTCGTTAGCCATGAAATTTGCGGCGCCGCGCGGGTTCGGGCAATCTGGCGGCGCCCACGTCAATTATTCGGATACCATGTCGAGGCTTAGCCGCCGTTCGTTTCTCGCCGGTACATCCGCCCTGTTGGCGGCGCCCGCGCTGCGCGCCGGCAAGGCGGCATCCGACGTGGACGTGGTGATCGTCGGCGCCGGCGCCGCCGGCATCGCCGCTGCTCGCCGCATGATTGCCGGCAAGGCGCGCGTCGCCCTATTCGAGGCGAGCGGCCGGATCGGCGGCCGCTGCGTCACCGACACCGCGCTGTTCGGCGTGCCCTTCGATTTCGGCGCCCATTGGATGCGCAGTCCCGGCAGTAATCCGGTTGCCGCGCTGGCGCCGACGACCGGGCTCGAAGTCTATCCGGCCCCGCGCGGGCAGACGGCGCGCATCGGCCCCCGCAACGCCCGCGACGCCGAGTTGGAGAATTTTCTCAGCAATCTGGTGCGCGCACGTCGCGCCATCGACGAGGCCGGCCATGGCAAGACCGATATGGCCGCGGCGCGCGCGCTGCCAGCCGACCTCGGCAACTGGCAGGCAACGATCGAATTCGCGCTCGGGCCCTATCTGTGCGGCAAGCAGCTCGACCAGGTCTCCGCCGCGGACCTTGCGCATGCCGGGGCGCGTGGCATTGCCGCGTTCTGCCGGCAGGGCTACGGCACGCTGCTCGCGCAGCTCGCCGCCGGGTTGCCGGCGCGGCTATCCAACCCGGTGACCAAGCTCGATTGGGACCGGCGCGGCATCGACGTCTACACAAGCAAGGGCCGGTTGCGCGCGCGCACCGCCATCGTGACGATGTCGACCAATGCGCTGGCCGCGGGCAAGCTCGAATTCAAGCCGGAGCTGTCCAAACGCCATCTCGAGGCCGCGGGCAATCTTGCGCTCGGCAGCTTTGACCATATCGGGTTGCTGATGCCGGGCAATCCACTCGGCCTGCAACCTGACGACCTGATGTTCGAACAAGCCAACGGCCCGCACACGGCCGCGCTGCTCGCCAACGTATCCGGCACCGATCTGCACCTCGTCGAGGTTGCCGGCGATTTCGGCCGCGAGCTGTCCGCGCAAGGCGCGCCCGCGATGCTCGATTTCGCGCGCGAGTGGCTGGCCTCGCTGTTCGGCCCCGGCGTCAAAAGCGCGATCACGCGCGGCCATGCCACGCGCTGGAACAAAGAGCCGTGGGTGCTCGGCGCCATGTCGGCGGCAACGCCGGGCAACGCCGACGCGCGCCGGCTGCTGCGCGAACCGATCGGCGGGCGCATCTGGTTTGCCGGCGAGGCCGTGCACGAGACAAAATGGGGCACGGTCGCCGGCGCCTGGGAAGCGGGCGAGCGCGCGGCGCTTGCCGCGCTCGACCAGATGGGCATGCTGGAAAAGCCGAAGCGTAAGCGCCGCGAGCGCGCACCGCGCCGCCGCCGCCGCTAGAGGAGATGAACGATGGCCACGCCTCCCATGGCTCTGATCGCCTGGTCGAGCGGCAAGGACAGCGCTTGGGCGCTGCACGAGGCGCGCCGCAGCGGCGACTACGACGTCGTCGGTGGCTTGACCACGGTGACCGACACGTTCGCGCGCGTCAGCATGCATGGCGTGCGCGAGGCGCTGTTGCTGTCGCAGCTCGACGCGGCCGGCTTGGAGCCGATCATCGTGCGCATTCCCTATCCGTGCCCGAACGAGACCTACGAGCGCGAAATGGCGGCGGCGATCGAGGCAGCCAAGGCGCGCGGGGTCACGCACATGATCTTCGGCGATCTGTTCCTGGAGGACGTGCGCGCCTATCGGGAGTGCCAGCTTGCCGGAACCGGCATTACGCCGGTGTTTCCGTTGTGGCAGCGGCCGACCGCGCCGCTCGCGCGCGAGATCATCGCGGCGGGGGTGGAGGCGCATCTTGCTGTTGTCGACCTGAAGAAATTGCCAGCGGGTTTTGCAGGTCGACGATATGATACTGATTTACTTGATGAATTTCCAGCCGATGCCGACCCTTGCGGCGAGAACGGCGAATTCCATTCTTTCGTCTCGGCCGGGCCGATGCTCAAGGACAGGATCGCGGTCAGCGTCGGCGAGACGGTGGAGCGCGGCGGGTTTGCGTTCGCGGATTTGCTGCCGGGGTAATCTTTTTCCGTTCGTCCCCGCGAAAGCGGGGACCCAGGCTGGATTCCCGCTTGCGCGGGAATGAATGGTTTGGAGCGTTAGCTGCTTAACCCCGCAGCACCCCGCCCGTCCGCTTGCTGACCTCAGCCACGATTCTTGCCGCCAGCGCGTCGATCTCCTCGTCGGTCATGGTCTTGTCGCGCGGCTGCATGGTGACCGCGATGGCGATCGATTTCTTGTTGGGCTCGATGCCCTTGCCTTCGTAGACATCGAACACGGTCACGTTCGTGATCAGCTTCCTGTCGACATTCTGCGCCGCGCGCACAATGTCGGCGGCCTTCACGCTGTTTTCCACCACGAAGGCGAAATCGCGCTCCACCGGCTGGAACGGCGACAATTCGAGCAAGGGCTTCACGCGCGTCGGCTTGGCCTTGGGCTCGGGGATTTTCTCCAGCACCACCTCGAAGCCGACCAGTGGTCCGTCGGCGTCGAGCGCGGCAAGACTGCGCGGATGCAATTCGCCGAAAGCCCCAAGCACGTTCTGCGGGCCGATCTGGATGGTACCGCTGCGGCCGGGATGGAACCAGGCCGGGCCGCCCGGCACGACCTGCAGCGCCTGTATCGGCGCGCCGGCGGCGGCCAGCACGGCGAAGGCGTCGGCCTTAGCGTCGAAGGCGTCGACCGGCTTGTTGGCACTTGCCCAGTGGCGGCCAAGCCCATCGGGTTTGGCCAGCGCGCGGCGCAGGCCGGTGGCCGCGGTCAATTGATCCTGCGGCCGGTCGCCCTTGAAGATCTGGCCGACCTCGAACAGCGCCACGTCTGCAAGCCCACGGTCGGCATTCTTCTGCGCCGCCATGATCAAACCCGGAAGCAGGCTCGGCCGCATGTCCGAGAGCTCGGCCGCGATCGGATTGGCGAGCGCCAACTCAGCGTTGCCTCCGCCGAACAATTCGGCTTCGCGCTTGGAGACGAACGACCAGGTCACGGCTTCGGTGAGGCCGCGGGCGGCGAGCGCGCGCCTAGCTTTACGGGTGCGATTCTGAATGAGCGTGAGCACCGGCTTGCGCGCGGCCTCCCCGCGCGGAAACGGCGTTGAAGGCACGCGCTCGACGCCGACGATGCGCACCAGTTCCTCGACGATGTCGGCGCGGCCGTGCACGTCCGGCCGCCATGACGGCACCGCCACCTTGACGCGCTTGGGCTGGCCGGCGGCGAAGAAGCCGAGCTTCTCCAGCACGTGGCGCACCTCAGTGATGGGAAGCTTGAGCCCGGCGAGCCGCGGCAACTCACTCAAGGGAAAATCGATCACGGTTTCCTTTGGGCTCGGATCGCCGGCCACCACGATCTCGCTAGGCTCGCCGCCGGCGAGGTCGAGCACCATCTGCGTCGCCAGCTCCAGGCCGGGGATCATGAAGGCGGGATCAACGCCACGCTCGAAGCGGTAGCGCGCGTCGGAATTGATGCCGAGCTTGCGCCCGGTCTGCGCAACATTGGGCGGGTCCCACAGCGCCGACTCGATCAGCACGTCGGTGGTCGTTTCCGAGCAGCCGGTGGCCTCGCCGCCCATGATGCCGGAGAGCGACTCCACTGCCTGCTCGTCGGCGATCACGCACATTCCGGCATCGAGCGTGTAGGTCTTGCCATCGAGCGCGAGAAGCGTCTCGCCGTTTCTGGCGCGCCGCACGGTCAGATTGCCATGCACCTTGGCGGCATCGAACACGTGCAGCGGGCGGCCGCGGTCGAAGGTGATGAAATTGGTGATGTCGACCAACGCGTTGATGGGGCGCAGGCCGATGGCCGTGAGCCGCTTTTGCAGCCAGTCGGGCGAGGGCCCGTTCTTGACGCCCTTGACCAGCCGCAGGCCGAACGCGGGACACAATGACGGCGTCTGACCGAAATCGAGCGTGACCTTGACCGGGCAAGGGAAGCTGCCTTTCACCGGCTTGGGTGCGTTGTCCTTGTAGGCGCCGATGGAGGCGGCGGCGAGATCGCGCGCGATGCCGGCGACGCCAGTGCAGTCCGGCCGGTTGGGCGTGAGATTGATCTCGATCACCGGCTCGGCGGCGCCCGCCCATTCGACGTAAGATTTTCCGACCGGCGCGTCGGCGGGCAAATCGATGATGCCGTCATGGTCGTCGGAGATCATGAGCTCGGCTTCGGAGAGCAGCATGCCGCGGCTTTCCACATCGCGAATCTTGCCGACCGACAGCGTCATGTTCTTGCCGGGGATGAAGGCGCCGGGCGCCGCGAACACGCCCTTCATGCCGGCGCGCGCGTTGGGCGCGCCACAGACGACTTGAATGGGTTTGCCGTCGCCCAAGGGTCCTATGTCGACCATGCATACGCGCAGCCGGTCGGCGTTGGGGTGCTTCTCGGCGGAGATGACGGAAGCGATGACGAAGGGCTTGAGCAGGCTCGCTCGGTCCTCGACGTTCTCGACTTCGAGCCCGATCATGGTGAGCTTGTCGACGATCTCGCTGAGCGAGGCGTCGGTGTCGAGATGCTCTTTCAGCCAGGCAAGGGTGAATTTCATTGGCGGCTACCAGAAATACATCGCCGGCAGCGAGACGAGGAGACAAATGGTGATGAAGGTCGCTGCGCGAATGCAAAGAATGTAAAGCTCACGCCGCAATAGTATCTCGTGATGCAATTCGGCGATCAAATTAGGCCTTTTTCCGGGCGACCGATGAATATTGAACAAGTTGAGGCAGCGCAAGCAGCCCACCGCGAGCAGGAGATAAATTGCGATCTCGAAGACGATAATGCCTTCTTTGAGATGGCTATTCGCTACCACGGGTGCGACGAGGCCAAGCGCGGCAATCATCATGGAAACGTGTGTGAGCAGGGCAGTGACTTTGCCGTCAATGTTCTGCATCGACGTCATGATGGATTCCGGGATTCTTTCCTGTTCACTGCGAATGTGTTCGAAGTATTCGTTTATCGCCGAATCGGTCCAACGGAAGGTCAGCGCTTTGTGCAAAGGACGATCGAACCACCAACCCATGGCGTTGCTCCCCGTAAGAGTCACGGGCTCAATCCCCCGGCCAGCGTCGGGAAGTCGAGCGGGCGGAAGCCGTAGTGCGACAGCCAGCGCACGTCGGCCTCGAAAAAGGCGCGCAGATCGTGCATGCCGTATTTCAGCATGGCGATGCGGTCGATGCCCACGCCCCAGGCGAAACCCTGATACTCATCCGGGTTGAGCCCGCAATTCTTCAGCACGTTCGGATGCACCATGCCGCAGCCAAGAATCTCCATCCAATCTTCGCCCTCGCCGAATCTGATCTCGCCCTTGTCGCGTTTGCACTGGATGTCGACTTCCAGCGACGGCTCGGTGAAGGGGAAGAACGAGGGGCGGAAGCGCATCTTCACGTGATCGACCTCGAAGAAGGCTTTGCAGAATTCCTCCAGGATCCATTTCAGGTGGCCGAAATGCGAGCCCTTGTCGATCACCAGGCCCTCGACCTGGTGGAACATGGGCGTGTGGGTCTGGTCGCTATCGCTGCGATAGGTGCGGCCAGGACAGATGACGCGGATCGGCGGTTTCTGCGCCAGCATGGTGCGCACCTGCACCGGTGAGGTGTGGGTGCGCAGCAACAGCCGCGAGCCGTCGGCCTTGGGCGGGAAATAGAAAGTATCGTGCATATCCCGCGCCGGATGGCCTTCCGGGAAGTTCAGCTTGGTGAAGTTGTAGTCGTCGGTCTCGATATCGGGACCTTCCGCCACCGCAAAGCCCATGTCGGCGAAGATGGCGGTGAGCTCGTCGGTGACCTGGCTGATCGGATGCACGCGGCCGGTCTCGGCCGGCGGCTCGCGCACCGGCAGCGTGACATCGACGGTTTCGGTGTTGAGCCGGGCATCGAGCGCGGCGGCGGTAAGCTCGTCTTTACGCGCGGCAATCGCCGCTGTGACGCGGTCTTTCAGTCCGTTGATGGCGGGGCCTTGCACCTTGCGCTCGTCGGGCGTCATGGCGCCGAGTGTCTTCAGCAGGCCTGAGACCGAGCCGCTCTTGCCCAGCGCGGAAACGCGCAACACTTCGAGCGCCGCCTCGTCCTTGGCGGAGGCGACGGCCTCGGTGATCTCGGCTTCCAGGGTGGCAATGTCGGTCATTTACGTCCTCGAAAATCGCGGCTGGTTTTGGCCGTCCCGCCTCGATCAGGTCAAGCCCCGCCGGCGCGCATGCCTAAGCCGATCCGCCGGTGGCAGGGCGCCTGTTTGATTGCATAGTTTGGGGCTTTTAGGCCATCCTTTCGACGGCGGCGCCGGTCGGGCCTGCCATGACTTTTGTCGGCAGGGTCCATCCAGGCGCCGCTTAGATGAACCGAGATCGCATTTCCGGACTCCAGGGACCGTCAAGCGCGGCGTGGTTCTGGATCGGCTGCCTGGCCATCGTCTTGGTCGCGGCCGCCATGCGGTTCACCGGCCTGTCCCTCAACATGCCGTTCATCTATCACCCGGACGAGCCCAACAATCTCGCCGTCGTGCAGCAGATGGTGCGCAGTGGCACGGCCGATCCTGCGACATTTTTGTACCCGTCGCTATTTTATTACTTGCACGTGCCTGGCCAGCTTGCCGTCCAAGCGATCAGTGGCCAGCTGTCGACCTTCGCCATGCAGTCGATGGGCAATGGCTTCACGCCGCAGCCCGCCGCCTTCCTCGCCGGCCGCGTGACCACAGCCTGCCTCGGCACTGCCCTCGTCGTCTGCACCATGCTGCTGACGCGGGAAATAACCCGCAGCTGCTGGGCGACCCTGCTGACCGGTGCGCTGGCGGCGTTCAACCCGCTGCTGGTCGCGCAAGCGCGCATGATGACTCCCAACACCCCGGTGGCACTGGCCGTGACTTTGGCGCTCATCGCCGCCGTCCGCGTCGCAAACGGCGCGGCGCTGCCGGGCTACGTCCTCGGCGGCGTCATGACGGGAGTTGCCGCCTCGTTGAAGTACAATGGTGGATTGGTCGGTGTCGCCATCGCCGCCGGCCATTTTGTCAATCGCGGGCTGAGCGCTTCCCACCTCGGCCGCCTGGTGTTGGCCGGCCTTGCCAGCATCGCGGCATTTCTTCTGACCTCGCCCTTCCTGGTGTTGGATTTCCCGGGCTCCACCGCCGGCGTCCTCACGCAAATGCACATTTACCGAACCGGACATCCGGGCTTTGAAGGCCACGCCCTCACGGTCAATCTCGCCTGGCTCTGGGCCATATTTGGCGCGCCCGTGCTGCTGATCGCTGCGTCGGTCTTTTATCCGGCAAGGCTGAGGCTGATTCCGATCGCTGTCTTCGCCGCGGCGTATTTTGCGCTGCTTTCGATACAGGTCGTCAGATTTGAACGAAACCTGATGCCGCTTGTGCCGGCGCTGATCGTACTGATTGGAATGGGTTTCGAATCCATCCGCATGCTGCTGTTCCGACGGAAGCCGCAATCGCTATTGCGGGATGCGCTGCTGGTCGCCCTGGTAGCTGCGGTTGTTGCGCCGGGCTTGGCCCGAACCACCACCGAAATGATAGTGAGCCATGCCGTCGATCCGAGGCGGGATGCGAGGGCCTGGGTCAGCCGACACGTCGCTCCGGGCGCGTCGATCATGGAAGATTCATATACGATCTTCGCCGATCCGAAGATCTACCGCGTCTCTGGCGTCTCATTCGTTCTAAAAGAGAAAATCCCGGCGATTGCGGCACATGACGTCGTCGTCGTTTCGCGGCGCGGCTCCGGACGCTTCCTGCGCGGCGCCCCTTCCGATGAGAGCGCGAAGTTTCGCCGCATTGGCCAGCTTGCCTGCGAGCGCAAGCCGTTCAACGATGCGGCCGGCATTGCCGCGATTTGGGTGTTCCGATTGCGTTGTTGAGCGGGCGCCGCCGGCAACCTGCCGGCGCGCGCCGCCATGCAACCGAGCCGGGCTCAAGACGTCGCCGGCAGCGCGGCCTTGGCTTTTTCCACGATCGCTTGGAACGCCGCCGGCTCGCTGATGGCGAGGTCGGAAAGCACCTTGCGGTCGACCATGATGCCGGCCTTGGAGAGCCCGGCGATGAAGCGGCTGTAATTGAGGCCGAAGGGCCGCACCGCGGCGTTCAGGCGCTGGATCCAGAGCGCGCGGAAGCTGCGCTTGCGCCGTTTGCGGTCGCGGAAGGCGTACTGGTTGGCCTTCTCGACCGCCTGCTTGGCGACGCGGATGGTGTTCTTGCGGCGGCCGTAATAGCCCTTGGCGGCTTTCAGGACCTTCTTGTGCTTGGCGTGCGCGGTGACGCCACGCTTGACGCGGGCCATGACAAATCTCCTTGCAGGTCTGGCAAACGATTAAGCGGGGACAACCGCCCTTTTGGGACGGCGCGAAACCTGGTCAGCCGTTCGGCATCCAGTATTTCTTGATGGTGTCGCCGTCGGTCTTGAACAGCACGGCGGTGCCGCGATGCTCGCGGATGGTCTTGGTGGTCCGCTTGATCATGCCGTGGCGCTTGCCGGACTGCTGGTATTTCAC
>Ga0307417_10000301_pt1 | contig 20778 bp, 10 predicted proteins | sample SalMarWE160210MG_2_FD_202514 | JGI IMG/M metagenome (GOLD analysis project Ga0307417, IMG submission 202514) | Salt marsh sediment microbial communities from the Plum Island Ecosystem LTER, Massachusetts, United States - WE1602-10 | ecosystem: Environmental > Aquatic > Marine > Intertidal zone... | reverse complement strand
ATTGCTGCTCCGAAGGGTCAAAATTAATTCCCTGAAAATTGATTTCTTGTAAATAAGTGTGCGTTATAGTACTTAATATAAGGTTTAATAATTTTTAATAAAAGAAAGTGTAAATAATGCAAAACGATTCCTTTTTCTCACTTATAATATAGCGTAATCATAAATGAAGTTAACCTGAAGGTTTTAAAATAGCTTGAAATGCTTTATATTAGTTTGATTCAAAAGTATGGTGTTAAATGAGATTAAATGAAAAATATTCCGGGCTTTTTACAGATCACTATGAATTGACAATGGCTCAGGGGTACTTCCTTGACGGCAGACAGAATTTAAGTGCTTGCTTCGATTATTTTTTTAGGAAAAATCCTTTTGGTTCAGGTTACACAATTTTTGCCGGGCTGCAGAATCTGCTGGAAATAATTTCCGATTTCAAATTTGAAGCAGAGGCAATTGACCATCTCAACAAGATCGGATTTAAAAGTGACTTCCTTGAATACTTGAAAGATTTCAGTTTCAAAGGAGATATATTTGCCCCGAATGAGGGAGAGGTGGTGTTTTCCGGTGAACCTATTGTAAGATTCGAAGGAAATATTATTGAAACCCAGCTGATAGAAAGTGTTTCATTAAACGTGCTGAATTTCCAGTCATTAATTGCGACAAAAGCAACAAGACTAAGGCATTCGGCAGGGGATAGAATGGTTATAGATTTTGGAATGAGACGTGCGCAAGGAATGGCAGCAATTCACGGGAGTCGCGCTGCAGTAATAGGCGGCGTCAATAGTACTTCGAATGTTTATAGTGCATATTCATATGGAATGACCTCTACGGGTACCATGGCACACTCATGGATTCAGAGTTATGATGATGAAATAGATGCATTCCGAAAGTTTGCACATGCTTTTCCACAAAATTGTGTTCTCCTGGTAGATACGTTTGATACTTTGAGAAGTGGTGTTCCTAATGCTATTACAGTTGCAAAGGAAATGGAAGCGAAAGGACAAAAGCTTTTCGCAGTAAGACTCGACAGCGGTGACCTTGCATACCTTAGTAAGAAAGCTAGAGTGATGTTGAATGACGCAGGACTGAAATATGTAAAGATAGTTGCCTCAAATCAGCTTGATGAATATTTAATAAAAAGTTTGATTGAACAAGGAGCGCCTATTGATGGTTTTGGAGTGGGCACAAGTCTAATTACAGGGCAAAAAGATGCAGCGCTTGATGGCGTTTACAAACTAAGTATGGCTGACGAAAGGCCAAATCTTAAGCTCTCGGAGGATTTTGAGAAAATAACACTTCCGGGTGTAAAAAAAATTCATAGGTATTTTAATGGCAATGGAAATTTCTATGCGGACGGGATTTTGTTGAATGATGAAAAAGATCCTGAAAGGATTTTTCATCCCTTGCAGCCTCTAAAAAGCAGCGAAGTGAAAAATATGAAGAAGGAAATTTTGCAATCAAAGGTTTACGCGAATGGAGCGATTCTACTCGAAGAAAAATCAGTCCACGAAATTTCCGAATATGTAAAAGAGAGGTTGAACAGATTACCCGAAGAACACAAGAGATTTGAAAATCCTCATATTTATAAAATAGGCGTTAGTTCTAAGCTGATGAATTTAAGGAATGAAATAGTTTCAGAAATTACCGAAAAGCATAAGAAAGGAACGGATAAATGAGAGCACTATTAATAATAGATGTGCAAAATGATTTTTGTCCCGGAGGCGCTTTACCAGCCCCCAGGGGAAATGAAGTTGTGCCTGTAATAAATAAACTGCTTGATAAATTTGATTTAGTGGTTGCATCAAAAGACTGGCATCCGGGCGAGACTGTTCATTTTAACAAATGGCCGAAACATTGTGTACAAGGAACGACAGGTGCTGAGTTTTATCCTGATTTGCACAGTCAAAAATTTGATAAATTGTTTCTTAAAGGTACTGGAAATGTTGATGGCGGCTATTCGGCGTTTGAAGCGACAAATGAAAATCTGGCTGAGTTTCTTAAAAAAAATGGCGTAGATGAAGTTTATGTTTCCGGCTTAGCCATTGAATACTGTGTAAAATCAACAGTACTTGATGCTTTAAAAAATCATTTTAAGGTTTTTGTTATTAAGGACGCAGTGGAAGGTATTTATCAGCACGAAGGTGATGTAGAAAATGCTTTTGACGATATGCAAAAAGCCGGGGCAATATTAGTAACTTCTTCAAATGTTTAACATATAATAAAATTTAAAAGCGGGCTTTTAATCCCGCTTTTCATATTTATCAAATAATATTATTTATCTTTCATCAATTCAATATAATCTTTTTCTCCACGAATATTTTCCAAGTCAGGATCTCTTCTTATCCAGTCATAATGTTCAAAGCCAGATGCTATAATATTTCTTATAGTATCAATAGCTAATTCTTTTTCATTCATCCTCGAATAAATACAGGCTGCGTTATACAACATAACATTATCATTTGGACTTAATTCAAGTGCCATCTTGGTTTCTCTTTTCGCATCTTCCGTTTTGCCTACAAGATTAAGAAGTTGTGCGTAAAATATTCTAGCACGTCCATCATCCGGGTGTTGTTCTAAATAGCGCTCATAAAATTCGGTGGTTGTTTTAACAAAGGAATCGTGTTTATTTTTGTCACCCAACTTTTCGTAAACCATTCGTAGATCCATATAGGCTGTATAAAAATCCGGATTAATTTCCGTAACTTTTTTCAATGGTTCTATCGCTTCAGAATCCTTATCAGTTGTGAAATAAATTCTGCCTAATATCCAGTATGCGAAAAAATTATTCCCATCAAGTGACAATGCTTTCTGAACTGCAGTCTGGGCTTCTTCGAATGTACCTTTATAGTAGTAGGCCAGGCCCAAAGCAGAATAGGCTTCAGCAAGAGTTGAGTCATACATTATTGCTTTCAGACTTAATTCAAGCGCTTTATCCAACCAAACATCTTTTCTTTCAAAGTAGGCATATCTTACCGCATAAGCCTCAGCAAGCCCCGCATAAGCTTCTGCATACCTGGAATCCAGTGCAATTGCTTTGTCAAAAAATTGGATAGCAAATTGGATATTATTTTTTGATTGTCGATACAAATAATTCCTTGCGCGAAGATTATAATCAAAAGCTTCAGCATTTAAAGTTGGTCGTTTTGTTAATTCCACTTTTTCGGTTGGAGTTAATTTTACTAATAATGCATCCACGATTTGCTTGGATACTTTTTCCTGGATATCAAATACATCAGCTAGTTTGCCTTTATAAGTCTCAGCCCAGAGTTGAGTATCACTGCTAACATCTATTAATTGTGCTGTGATACGAAGATCTTCTCCAAATTTTCTTACGTTTCCTTCAATAATATATCTTGCATCAAGTTCACGCCCAATTGTTTTAATATCTTTCTGTGTGCCTTTATATTGCATCGTAGTCGTTCTTGAGACAACTTTCATGTCTTTTAATCTGGAAAGATTGGCAATCAATTCGCCCGTTAATCCCTCACCGAAATAATCGTTTTCTTTGTCAGGGCTGATGTTATCAAAAGGTAAAACGGCAATAGTTTTTAATTTGGTTTCTGTGCTACTTTTATTCACTGCGTCCTTTGTCTCGATCAATGTCTTAATAACTTCATCCATATCCTGAAATCTTTTGTCAGGTTGTTTTGTGAGCATTCTTTTTACGATCATATCCACCTGATGCGGAATTTTCATATCCATTGTGCTGGGGAGAGGTGGTTCCTCATTTACGATCAGGTAAAGTAATGCTGCTTCGTGTTCAGCTTTAAATAATGGCTCACCGGTTAACATTTCATAAAAGACAACTCCCAAAGACCATATATCTGACCTTTGATCGGCACTTAATCCCTGGGCTTGTTCCGGAGCCATATAAGCCAGAGTACCTAAAGAAGTCCCTGTCTTGGTCATGCCAGAACTCCCTTTCAATTTGGCAAGTCCGAAATCCATTATTTTAAGTTGTTCACCCGGGGAGAGCATAATATTTTCGCTTTTTATGTCACGATGTATAATATTATTATCATGGGCAACTTTAAGTCCTTTCGCAATGGTTATCAACCAGTCCATTGCTTTTAAATAAGGGATACCGGAACCAGTCTTCAAATTTGCGATATAAGATTTTAGAGTTTCACCCTCAACAAACTCCATAACCATAAATACGGAACTTTCATGTTCACCAATTTCATAAATGCTCATTATGTTAGGATGATTAAGAGAAGCTGCGGCTTTTGCCTCGAGCAAAAATCTTTTTTTATTTTCTTCTGATGATGCAAGATGAGCAGGCAAAAATTTCACTGCTACGGTTCTTTCAAGATTTAAATCTTTAGCTTTGTAAACAACTCCCATCCCGCCCTGACCAATCTGGTCGATTATTTGATAATGAGAGATTGTTTTACCTTTAAACTCGTTCATTTTTCTCCTCTTTCATTTCGGAATTAATTTTTATTTAAGTTCTTCTTATTAAGTCTTAAAACTAATTCTATAAATTTTGAATCATTGCGAATTGGATCTAGGTCAGTATCTTTCTCAAGCCATTCATAATTTGCATAACCCACGCTGATAGCTCTTTCTAAACTGTTTAATGCAGGCTCTTTTTCCCCTAACTGAGTATAGAAACAAGTTGCATTATAGAGCATCAAAGGATCATCCGGATTCAATTCCAGAGCTCTTTTAGCTTCTTTGAGAGCATTATCCTTGTCACCAATTTGAGCCAGATCAGTTGCAAGGTACATATGGCATCTTGCATCATCCTGGTGATCTCTTAAGTATCTCTGATATGCTTCAATTCCGGTTTTCACCATTGCATCATATTTTTCTTTTTCTCCAAGCCTTCCGTATATAATTTCCAAATCACCGTAAACGGAATAAAAGTCAGGATTGAGTTCAATTACTTTTAGGCAGAGTTCTTCAGCTTCTCTCTCTTTGTTAGTTGCAATATAAATTCTTGCAAGTATCCAGTACGCAATGAAATTATTTCTATCAAGTTCAATTGCTTTTTTACTTGCGGTTACAGCCTCTTCAAATGATCTTTTATTATAATATGCAAGTCCTAATGCTGCATAGGCTTCAGAAAGTCCTGAATCATACATTAGAGCTTTGAGCCCGTTCTCTATTGCCTTATCAAGCCAAATTTCGTTTCTTTGCGAGTCCAGGTATAAAGCTGAATAGGATTCACCTATTCCTGCATATGCATCTGCATATCTTGGGTCCAGCTCGATAGCTTTTTCAAATAATTGGATAGCTTGAAGCATGCTTTTTGTTGTTCTTCTATAAAGAGAATCCCTCGCACGTAAATAAAGATCAAATGCTTCCGGATTAATTGTGGATCTTTTGGTAAGCACAATTTTTTCAGATGGCGTCAGTTTCACCATCAGCATGTCTACTATTTGCTTTGATACCTGTTCCTGTATATCAAATACATCGGCTAATTTACCTTTGTAGGTATCAGCCCAAAGTTGAGCATCATTTTCAACATCTATAAGTTCTACTGTTATTCTCAGATTTTCCTGGAATTTTCTGACACTTCCCGCGAGGATGTATCTGGTCCCTAATTCTCTGCCAATTGTTTTAATATCTTTAGTGGTCCCTTTGTAGCGCATCGAAGTAGTCCTTGGAACCAACCTTATATCTTTTAACCTTGATAGATTTGCGATTAGCTCTTCAGTCAAACCGTCAGCAAAGTAATCGCTGTCTGTATCCGGGCTAATATTGTCGAAAGGAAGCACAACAATTGCTTTTGTTTTCGGAACATTAGCTGCATTTTTAATATCTTCTTTTACGGACTTCAAACTGATTAAGAAATCATTCACACTTTGGAATCTTTTATCCCGATCCTTCTCCAGCATTTTATTAATCAGAGAATCAAGCTGATGCGGAATTTTTTTGTTTAAAAGGTTAGGGGAGGGGGGCTGCTCGCTTGATATTAAATATAACAGCGCAGCTTCGTGTTCAGATTTAAACGGCAATTCTCCTGTAAGAATTTCGTAAAAGACTACACCTAAAGACCATATATCACTTCTGTGGTCAGCAGGGATTGCATGTGTTTGTTCCGGAGACATATAAGAGAGAGTTCCGAGTGATGATCTGGTTTTGGTTACACCTTCACTACTTTTTATTTTAGCCAGGCCAAAATCCATTATTTTTAACCTGTCGTCTTTATTTATCATCACATTTTCGGTTTTAATATCGCGGTGAACAATATTCATATCGTGGGCAGATTTCAATCCTTGAGCTATTTGTTCAATCCAGTCAATTGCCTGATCGACAGGGACTCCGGTTCCTGTTGTTATTTTTGAAATGTGTGATTTTAAGGTTTTACCATCAACAAATTCCATTGCTATAAATAATAATCCATCAGCTTCATCGATTTCATAAATGCCTAATATATTTGGATGACTTAGTGCGGCGGCGGATTTGGCTTCTCTTATGAATCTTATTTTATTTTCCTCTGATGACGCCATTTGCGGAGGAAGGAATTTAATCGCCACAATCCTATCGAGTTTCAAGTCTTTGGCTTTGTAGACTATCCCCATTCCACCCCGGCCAATCTCTTCAGTTATTTCATAATGTGAAATCTTCTTTCCCAGCATTTCTTCCATTCAATTTCCTTCAATAATGTAAATAAATTATTTCCCTTTCAATAACTCAATAAAAGCAGGTTCATTCCTAATGTTGTCCAGATCAGGATCCCTTTTGAGCCAATCATAATTAACATATCCATTATCGAATGCTTTTGATAGATATTCAATGCTTTTCTGTTTTTCACCAAGCCGGGAATGTAAACAGGCTACATTATAAAGCATCAAAGTATCGTTGGGGCTTAATTCAAGAGCCCGTGCCCCTTCAACTTTTGCCTCTGCTGCCTTTCCTGACTCAGCCAACTTAGTGGCATAAAAAATATGTGCTCGAGAATCGTCTGGATGTTTGGATATATACCTCGGAAATACTTCCATAAGGGTTTCAGTTGTATTTTCCAGTTCTTTAGTTTTTCCAAGCCTTGAATAACAAGTTGATAGATCAGCATAAACTGTATAAAAATCCGGGTTTAAAGAACTAACTTTTTTGAATAATTCAACCGCCTCTGAATCGCGATCAGTACTGTGATAAATTCTTCCGAGTATCCAGTAAGCGATATAATTATTAGGGTCAAGTTCAATAGCTTTCTGGCCGGAAGTGGACGCATCATCGTAAAGTTTTTTATTATAATAAGCGAGTGAAAGGGCAGCATAGGCTTCCGAAAGGGAAGGGTCATACATCAAAGCCTTCATACCTGCTTCTATTGCTTTGTCCAGATATTCATCCTTTCTCACGAATACATTGTACATATGAGCATATGCTTCACTTAGCCCTGCATAAGCCGAAGCATATCTTGTATCAGCAGCAATTGCCTTTTGAAAAAACTGAATTGCAATTTCAATGTTGTTCTTGGTATAACGATATAAAAATTCGCGTGCGCGTAAATTATTATCAAATGCTTCTGCGTTAACGGTAGCACGCTTTGTCAGACCGACTTTTTCTGATAATGATAAATTTACTCTTAAGGCTGCAGTCACTTCATTAGACACTTTTTCCTGAATATCAAAAACGTCTTCAAGTTTACCTTTGAAATTTTCGCCCCACAACTGGCTTTCCTGTGAAACATCCATTAATTGTACCGATACGCGCAGATCATCTTTGAACTTTCTTACGCTGCCCTGCATAATGTATCTCGCTCCCAATTCACGTCCCAATGTTGTAATATCTTTGTCTGTTCCTTTGTATCTCATCGTATTGGTTCGGGCAATAAGTTTAATCTCTTTAATTTTGGAAAGGTTAGTTATCAGTTCTTCTGCCAGTCCATCCGCGAAATAATCGGCTTCTTTGTCAGGGCTAATATTTTCAAACGGCAAAACCGCAATTGTTTTTTTCTCTTCACTTTTTTCAACAGATGTGCCTTGAGTCTTGAGCTGGTTAATATCTTTTATTAGCTCATTGGTATCCTGGTATCGGCGCTCTTTATTTTTCGTGAGCATCTTCATAATTATTTTTTCTACTTTTATAGGAATTTCTTTATTCACAGTTAAAGGAGATTTGGGCTCTTCATTTAAGATTGAATAAATTATCGCCTGCTCGAATTCACCTTCATAAGGTGGTTTGCCCGTTAATAATTCAAATGAGATTACGCCCAGAGACCAGATATCAGTCCGCTGATCAACGTGTTCACCCCTGGCTTGTTCTGGAGACATATAAGCGGTTGTACCGAGTGTAGTGCCGAATTTCGTGATCTGTGATACACCTCTCACCTTGGCCAGTCCGAAGTCCATTATTTTAATTTGTCCCGACGGGGTAATCATTATATTGCTGCTTTTAATATCTCTATGTGTAATTCCTTTCTGGTGAGCGGCTCCCAAACCATTTGCTATCTGTTCTATGATACCTATAGATTCATCTACAGCCGGTTTTGATTCACTGATTTTGTCTTTCAGTTCAATACCATTTATATATTCCATCGCAATAAAAACTTCATCATCAGAATTCTCGATGGCATAAATTGTCGCAATATTTGGGTGATTCAGCGCAGCGGCGGCCTGTGCTTCAATTTCAAACCTCTGTCGTTCTTCTTTATTGGCAGAAATTTGATGCGGCAGAAATTTAATTGCAACATCGCGTTTAAGCTTAGTGTCTTCAGCTTTGTAAACGACGCCCATTCCGCCTTCGCCTAATTTTTCCACAATTTTGTAATGCAAGACTTTGTGACCAACTAAATTGTTCATTACAATCCTCTTGAGTTATCAGTTAGACCGGATTTTGTATATATTTTCAGGGATCCGGCAATTTTAATTTTTTGGCTAACTAATTTAGTTTTCCTTAAAAAATTTAAATGTATCTCTTATTTTCCTTCCATTAATTCTATATAGCCTGGTTCGTTTCGAATATTATCAAAATCAGAGTCGCGTTTTATCCATTCGTAATTCTGATAACCTGATTCTAAAGCCTTTTTGAAATAATCTACTGCTGTTTCTCGTTCTTCCAGCCGCGAAAACAGACAGGCAAGATTATATAACATTACTGTATCATTAGGGGTAAGTTCGTATGCTCTTTTACCAATCTCTTTTGCTTTATCTACTTGCTTGACTTTTGCCAGGGTTTGCGCGTAAAAAATATAGGCCCTTGCGTCATCAGGGTGTTGCGATAAATACTTTGGAAACATTTCCAATGATCTTTGAATTGCATCATTGTATTTTTCAGTATTTCCAACCCGTTCATAGCAAATGGTTAAATCAGTGTATGCGGAATAGAAATCAGGGTTCAGTTCAATCACTTTTTCATGTAGTTCGATAGCTTTATCATCCTGGTCCATGCTATGATAAATTCTCGCAAGCACCCAGTAAGCAGTTGCATTACCAGAATCCAATTCCAAAGCTTTTTGACCTGCGTCCAAAGCGTCATCATATAGTTTCTTGTTGTAATAAGCCATAGCAAGTGCAACGTATGCTTCAGCTAATGAAGGATCATACATTAAAGCTTTTAAACCGGATTCAATAGCTTTTTCAAGAAAATCTTCATCTCTTTCAAATGAAAAATATAAGTGTGCGTATGCTTCACTCAGTCCGGCATAAGCTGCTGCATATCTTTTGTCTATTTCTATAGCTTTAGTAAAAAGTTGAATTGCAAACTGGATATTATTTTTCGTCATTTTGTATAGAAAGTCCCTTGCACGCAGATACAAGTCAAACGCTTCAGTATTTTCTGTTGCTCGTTTTGTAAGATTTACTTTTTCGATAGGTGAGAGTCTCACCATCAGCATTTCCGCAATTTGCTTTGAAACCTGTTCCTGTATATCGAACACGTCAGCTATTTTGCCTTTGTAAGTTTCACCCCAAAGCTGTTTTTCTAATTGCGCATCCATGAGCTGAACAGAAATTCTTAAGTCTTCATTAAATTTTCTTACGCTGCCCTGCATAATATATCTGGCACCTAATTCTCTTCCTAAAGTTTTTATGTCCTTATCGGTGCCTTTGTATTTCATAGTATTTGTTCTGGCTGTAAGTTTTATTTCTTTTATCCTGGATAAATTTGTTATAAGTTCTTCGGCTAAGCCATCAGCAAAATAATCGGCTTCTTTATCAGGACTAATATTTTCAAAAGGCAGTACAGCGATAGTCTTTTCCGTTTCATTAGGCTTTTCCGGTATTACACTATGGTAATCTTTTAAGTCTGATAAAAATGAATTTACATCCTGGTAGCGATTATCCTTGTCTTTAGAGAGCATCTTTTTAGTAATCTGTTCAAGCTTTGCAGGAATGCCGGGTTTTATTGTGGTAATAAGGTCCGGTTCAACATTTAAAATTGAGTAAATAATTGCCTGCTCAAATTCACCTTTGAACGGCTGTTGGCCTGTAAGCATTTCGTAAAATATTACTCCCATTGCCCAGATGTCGGCGCGGTGATCAGCTTTTTCTCCCTGAGCCTGTTCAGGTGACATATAAGCTGCAGTTCCGATAGTTGTGCCTATCTTTGTTATTTGCGAAGTACCCCTGACTTTTGCAAGTCCAAAGTCCATTATTTTTACCTGTCCGGATTTAGTAAGCATAATGTTGCTGCTTTTAATATCCCTGTGAACAATACCTTTCTGATGTGCTGCATTCAATCCGTTTGCAATTTGTTCGATTATGTTCAATGATGATTCAAGCGTTTGCTTTCCTTCTTCAATTTTTTCCTTTAGTTCGGGACCATTTATATATTCCATTACGATGAATATCTGGTTATCGGCTTCTTCAATTGCGTGAATGGTTGCAATGTTAGGGTGATTTAGTGAAGCCGCTGCCTGTGCCTCATTTTCAAACCTTGTTCGATCTTCTTTACTTTTTGATATAAAATTTGGAAGGAATTTTATTGCAACGTCACGTTTAAGTTTTGTGTCCTCAGCTTTATAGACGACGCCCATACCGCCTTCGCCGAGTTTCTCAACAATCTTGTAGTGTAGAACTTTTGAACCGATCATAATTTTAAGCCTTATTTAAAGTTTTTTATGCTGTCATTTCGCATACTGTTTTGTAATGATTCTTTTTACCCTTAAAAGATTCTCACGTCGTTCCGATTCTATGGCTACTCCTCAGAATGACAATCATCTCTTTCTTATTTATCCTTCATCAATTCTAAAAATTCAGGTTCGTTCTGAATATTATTAAGATCAGGATCGCGCTTGAGCCATTCAAAATTGGTGTATCCCTGCTTGATTGATTTTTGTAAATATTCTATACCCTGTTTTTTCTCACCCAGTCTCGAATATAAGCAGGCAACATTGTAGGACATTAAAGAATCATCCGGGCTTAATTCAATTGCTCTTTTGCATTCATCTTTGGCTTCGTCAATTTTTCCAACTTTCACAAGTTCAATTGCATAAACAATGTGTGCCCGAGCATCGTCAGGATGATCAGAAAGATAACGCGGAAAAACATCCATAAGCAGTTCAAGAGCATGCTTCTGGCCATTTTCATCACCCAGTTTTTCATAGCTTACACCAAGGTCGGAATAAGCTGCATAAAAATCAGGATTTATTTCAATCACTTTTTTGTATAATTCAATGGCGTCCTTATCACGGTCGGTACTGTGATAAATTCTTCCAAGAACCCAATATGCATAATAATTATTTGGATCCAGTTCAATGGCTTTCTGACCGGCTGTAAAGGCTTCCGTACGAGATTTCTTATTGTAGTATGCAAGAGCAAGCGCCGCATAGGCTTCAGAAAGAGTAGGATCATACATCAGAGCCCTGAGACCGGAGTCGATAGCATTATCCAGTAATTGGTCACTCTTTTCAAAGAAGTAATATTGTGTGGCATACGCTTCACTTAAACCGGCATATCCTGCTGCAAATCGCTCATCAATTTTTATGGCTTTCTTAAATAATTGAATCGCAAATATTATGTTGTTTTTAGAAACTTTGTATAAGAAATTTCTTCCTCTCAGGTAAAGGTCGTACGCTTCGGTGTTTGATGTTGCACGTTTTTCAAGAACAATTTTTTCGGAAGGGGAGAGTTTCAATCTTAAGGCATCTACAATCTCTTTTGAAACTTTTTCCTGGATATCAAAAACGTCAGCAATTTTCCCTTTGTAAGTTTCGCCCCAGAGCTGCAATCCCCCGGAAACATCTATCAACTGAATTGAAATTCTCAGGTCGTCTCTGAATTTTCTGACGCTTCCTTCCATTATATATCTTGCGCCAAGTTCTCTGCCAATAGTTCTTATATCTTTTTCAGAACCTTTGTACCTCATTGAGTTTGTTCGGGAAACCGTTCTTACTTCTTTTAATTTTGAAAGATTAATGATTAACTCTTCAGCAAGTCCTTCGGCAAAATAATCTGTCTCCTGGTCAGAACCGATATTGTCGAAAGGAAGAACAGCTATTGTTTTTACTATATCGGTACCATCAGTTTTTTGCGTACCAGTTTCTTTCAGATCTTTTAATAATTCATCCGTATTTTGGTAGCGGTTGTTCAAATCCTTGTTCAGCATTTTGCCGAGTATGTTATCTAATCTGGCAGGCAGGTTTTTATCTAATGCAGCAATTGCTTCAGGTTCTTCGTTAAGAATTGAATAAATTATTGCCTGTTCAAATTCACCCCTGAAAGGAAATTTGCCAGTTAACAGTTCATAAAAGATTACTCCCAATGACCAGATATCTGTCCGTTGATCAACGTGTTCGCCCCGTGCTTGTTCCGGTGACATATAAGCGGTCGTCCCGAGCGTAGTTCCAAACTTAGTGATGTTTGATACGCCTCTTACTTTTGCCAGACCGAAGTCCATTATTTTAACCTGACCTGTCGGAGTTATCATTATGTTACTGTTTTTAATATCACGGTGTGTTATCCCTTTCTGATGAGCTGCTCCCAGGCCATTGGCAACCTGTTGAATAATAGTAATCGATTCTTCTATCGTCGGTTTTGCTTTACTGATCTTATCTTTCAGTTCAACACCGTTAATATATTCCATAGCGATAAAAACTTCATCGCCCGATTCTTCAATTGCATATATTGTAGCAATGTTGGGATGATTTAATGCTGCCGCAGCCTGTGCTTCAATTTCAAATCTCTGCTTCTCTTCTTTATTTGCAGAGATGTGGTGGGGCAGAAATTTTATTGCGACTTCTCGTTTAAGCTTGGTGTCTTCAGCTTTATAGACGACACCCATTCCACCTTCACCAAGTTTTTCCAATATTTTATAGTGTAAAACTGTTTTGTTGACCATAGTAAGTTCCTCTATTTTCCTTTCAATAATTCGGTATAACCGGTTTCATTATGGATATTATTTAGATCTGGGTCACGTTTTATCCATTCATAATTTGCATATCCCAGTTTTATAGCCTGTTCAAGATATTTAATGCCTGAATCCTTATTGCCAAGTCTGGAATGGAAACAAGCAACATTATATGACATCAGAGCATCATTCGGACTTAGATCTATTGCTTTCTCTGCTTCCTGCTCTGCGTCTTTTGTTTTTCCTATCCGAAGAAGTGCGTGTGCATAAAAGATATGTCCGCGTGCGTCATCCGGATTTTGAGATAAATACTTTGGGTAAAGTTTGATTACTTTTTGTAGTATACTGTTGTACTCTTCAGTTTTTCCCAGTTTGTCATAACAGTTCGAAAGGTCGTTGTAGGCTGAATAGAATTCAGGGTTTATTAAAACAACTTTTTTAAATAGTTCAATCGCTTCTTCGCTTCTATCTGTGCTGTAATAAATTCTTCCCAATATCCAGTGAGCGATATAATTATTTGTATCAAGCTCAATAGCTTTTCGACCCGCAGTTAGTGCTTCGTCAAGTAATTTCTTTTCAAAGTAGGCAAGCGCAAGGGCAGCATATGCTTCAGAAACAGTTGGGTCGTACATTAACGCTCTTAATCCCGAATCAATCGCTTTATCTAATAATGCGCTATTCTTTTCAGCATATCGATATTGGGATGCATATGCCTCACTCAATCCTGCATAGCCAGACGCATAACGCGGATCTATTTCAATAGCTTTTTGAAACAGCTGAATTGCAAATTGAATATTATTTTTTGAAAGCTTATTCAAAAAATTTCTTCCTTTCAGACATAGATCAAATGCTTCGTGGTTTAATGTTGCACGTTTTTCAAGGACCATTTTCTCTTTAGGGGACAGGCTGATTCTCAATGCCTCTGCGATTTCTTTTGCGACTTTTTCCTGTATATCAAACACATCCTCCATTTTTCCTTTATAGGTTTCACCCCATAACTGAAATTCTTTAGACACATCAGTTAATTGAACGGAAATCCGCAAATCATCCTTAAATTTTCTAACGGTTCCCTGCATTATGTACCGAGTGCTTAATTCTCTTCCAATAGTTTTTATATCCTTTTCAGAATTTTTATACTTCATAGAATTAGATCTTGCAATGAGATTTATTTCTTTTATCTTAGCTAAGTTCGTGATAAGTTCTTCAGAAAGTCCTTCTGCAAAATAATCCGCTTCTTTGTCGGGGCTAATATTTGCAAAAGGCAAAACTGCAATAGTTTTTTTCTCATCACTCTTATCTACGCTTGAATCACTTTTCTTTAAATCATTAAGATCGTTCAAAATTTCAGTGGTATCCTGATATCGCTGCTCTTTATTCTTGGCTAACATCTTCATAACTATACGTTCCAGCTTTAAGGGGGCATCCTTTCTTAAAGAGATTAATGACTTCGGTTCTTCATTCAGTATAGAATAGATTATTGCCTGCTCAAATTCACCCTCATACGGCGTCTTGCCTGTCAATAATTCAAATGTAATAATTCCCAGCGACCAGATATCTGTTCTCTGATCAACGTGCTCGCCCCGGGCTTGTTCCGGTGACATATAGGCTGTTGTTCCGAGCGTTGTTCCAAACTTTGTAATTTGTGATATACCTCTTACCTTAGCCAGTCCAAAGTCCATTATTTTTATTTGTCCGGAGTCTGTCATCATTATGTTGCTGCTTTTTATATCGCGGTGTGTTATTCCTTTCAGGTGTGCAGCCTTTAATCCTTGTGATATTTGTTCGATAATATTAATCGATTCTTCAACAGGGGGCAGGACATTGCTTATTTTATCTTTCAGTTCAATTCCCTTAATATATTCCATAGCGATAAAGACTTCGTTATCCGATTCTTCTATGGCGTAAATGGTTGCAATATTGGGATGATTCAGGGCAGCAGCAGCCTGTGCTTCAATTTCAAACCTCTGTTTTTCTTCCTTGTTTGCAGAGATTTGATGTGGAAGGAATTTGATAGCAACTTCACGCTTTAACTTTGTGTCTTCAGCTTTATAGACGACACCCATTCCGCCTTCACCTAGTTTTTCTAATATATTGTAGTGAAGTATTGTTTGGCCAATCATAAAAAGTTCCTCTATTTTCCTTTCATTAGTTCGATATATTCAGGCTCATTGCGAATATTATCAAGATCAACATCACGCTCCATCCAGTCATATGCTTTATATCCGGCAGTAATGGCTTTCTTAAGAGTTTCAATTGCCATTTGCTTTTCATCCATTACAGAATAAAAACACGCGACATTGTAAAGCATCAGGATATCAGTAGGATTTAATTCAATGGCTTTAGCGGTTTCACTTTTAGCTTTATCAAATTGTTTTGCTGTTGCTAAATCCATCGCATAAAATACATGAGCCCGCGCATCATCCGGGTGCCGCGTAAGATATTCTGGGTAAAACTTTAAGCTTTTTTGAACGGTTTCGTTAAGTTTAATTTTGTCTCCCAATCTATCATAACACATCCTTATGTCGCTATAGGCTGTATAAAATTCAGGATTCAATTTTGTTACCTTATCAAATAGTTCAATAGCTTCGACATCTTTTTTGTTACTATAATATATTCTTCCAAGAATCCAAAAGCCGATAAAGTTATTCGGATCGAGTTCAATTGCCTTCTTGCCAGCCTCTAATGCTTTTTCCATGGAATCCTTATGTAAGTATGCCTGCGCTAATGAAGCAAATGCCTCGGATAATGATGAATCCATTGAAATAGCTTTCAGGCTTGTCTCAATTGCCAAATCAAGTATCTTGGGATTCCCCCGTTCATAGCTGTGAAACAAATGTGAATATGCTTCACCCATTCCGGCATAGGCACTTGCATAATCAGGATCTATTTCAATTGCCTTTTGGAAAAGTTCAATAGCGATATTAACATCATTCTTTGTCATTCTATACATGAAACCTTTTGCGCGTAGACAAAGATCAAAAGCTTCAGCGTTTATAGTTGCCTTTTTTTCCAGAACTCTCTTTTGCGCAGGGGTTAATTCAATCTTTAATGCATCAACAATTTGTTTTGAAACATTCTCCTGTATGTCAAAAACGTCCGCAAGTTTTCCTTTATAAGTTTCAGCCCATAGCTGGGTATTGTTGAATGCATCAATCAACTGGACAGAAATCCTTAAATTATCCTGGAATTTTCTAACACTACCGGTCATGACATAACCAGCCTCAACTTCTTTCCCAATGACTTTTACTTCTTTTGTTGTATTCTTGTATTTGATAGCTGTTGTCCGGGGAACTACGCGAATTTCTTTCAACCTTGTCAGATTAACAATTAATTCTTCTGCTAATCCTTCTCCGAAATAATCTGCATCCTGATCCGGGCTAATATTTTCAAATGGCAAAACTATAATTGATTTTAATTCATTACGCTTTTCCGGTTGTTCATCGTTCTTTAAAACATCATTAAAATCTTTTATTACATCATTCATATTCTGGTATCGGTTCGCTTTATCCTTTTCAAGCAACTTTTTCACTATTTTTTCAAGCCTGTCGGGTATATCTTTTTTAACTGAAAAAACCGACTCCGGTTCTTCATTTAAGATTGAATATACTATCGCCTGATCATAGTCTCCCCTAAAAGGTAATCTGTTAATAAGCATTTCGTACAATACTACCCCGAATGACCAAATGTCTGATTGTTGATCAAGTTCTTCGCCTCTTGCCTGTTCCGGTGACATATAAGCAATCGTTCCTACGGTTGATCCTACTTTGGTAAGTTCTGTACCGCCTCTGATTTTGGCCAATCCAAAATCCATTATTTTTGCTTTTGCTTCCTTGGTTATCATTATGTTGGAAGATTTTATATCTCTGTGAATTATTCCTTTCTTGTGAGCCGATGCCATTCCTTCCGCAATCTGCGTAGCGATCTTAATTACTTCATCCGTGTCAATATCACCTGATTTAATTTTTTCTTTGAGTTCAACCCCATCAATATATTCCATAACAATGAACAATTGATTTTCAAAATCTTCAATGGCATGAATTGTTGCTATATTCGGATGGTTCAAAGAGGCTGCTGCTTTTGCCTCTATCTTAAATCTCTCTCTTTCTTCGGAATTGGCAGAAATTTGTTGCGGGAGAAATTTTATTGCAACTTTTCTTTCTAAATTCTCGTCTTCAGCAAGGTAAACGACTCCCATTCCACCTTGGCCCAGTTTCTCAAGAATCTTATAATGCAGTATCTTTTTGCCGATCATAACAAGTTCCATTATTTCCCTTTCATTAGTTCTATATATTCAGGTTCATTCCTTATGCTGTCTAGGTCAGAATCTCTCTTAATCCATTCAAAATCTTCCTGGCCGGCAGCTATTGCATTTTTTAAAGTCTCTATGGACAGATGATTATCTCCCAACCTCGCATAAAGGCAGGCTGCATTATACATCATCAAAGAATCGCCGGGATTTAATTCCAAAGCTTTCTTTCCTTCGGCTATTGCTTCCTCGTTTTTGTTCACCGCAGCAAGATGAATAGCATGATACATATGTGCTCTGGCATCATCCGGATTTTTTGCCAGATATACATGAATTTTTTCAAGCGCTTCATCTAAAGCACGTTTCGCATTTTCCATATCATTAATCCTTTCATATGCCATAATGATATCGTTAAATGCATTATAGAAATCAGGGTTTAGTGCAATAGTCTTTTTAAATTGCTGAATTGCTTCGTCAGTTCTGTCGGTTGTATGATAAATCCTTCCTAGAATCCAGTATGCCACGTAATTTTCTGAGTCGAGTTCAATTGCTTTTAGAGTTGACGTTATTGCTTCTTCTAATAATTTCTTGTCAAAGTATGCCAGTCCCAGCGCAGTGTATGCTTCGCTCAACGTTGGATCATACATTAATGCTTTTAAACTTGATTCGATTGCTTTGTCAAGGTAGGAATCATTTGTCTCAAAGTACTGGTAAAGTGTTGCATATGCCTCACCCAAACCGGCATGAGCAGCTGCATACCTTGGGTCAAGTTCTATTGCTTTATTAAAAAGCTGAATTGCAAGGTGTACATTATTTTTTGTGAGCCTGTAAAGAAAATTTCTTGCACGCAAATAATTATCAAATGCTTCAGCGTTTAAAGTTGATCGTTTTGACAGGACCACTTTTTCTGTTAATGATAAATTAACTCTCAACGCATCGACAATTTCCTTCGACACTTTCTCCTGGATATCGAATACATCCTCTAGTTTTCCTTTGTAGGTCTCTCCCCATAACTGGCTCTCCTGCGCAACATCCATTAATTTAACTGAAATTCGTAAATCGTCTTTAAATTTTCTAACGCTTCCCTGCATTATATATCCTGCAGCAAGCTCTCTGCCTAAAGTTTTTATATCTTTATCTGTGCCTTTGTATTTCATTGTATTGGCAGGCGCAACCAGCTTAATTTCTTTTATTTTTGCCAAACTGGTAATAAGTTCTTCCGCCAATCCCTCGGCAAAATAATCAGCATCCTTATCCGGGCTGATATTTTCAAAAGGTAAAACTGCAATTGTCTTTTTTTCTTTTTCGACAGGAGCTTGTTTACTCTTTAATTTTAATTCCTTCAAATCAAGTAATATCTCTGATACGTTCTGGTATCGATGCTCTTTATTTTTACTTAACATTTTCATAACTAACTGGTCAAGCTTTAACGGCACATCTTTTCTAACTGAAAGAACTGATTTAGGCTCTTCATTCAGAATAGAGTAAATGATTGCCTGTTCGAATTCTCCTTCATAAGGTGTCTTACCGGTTAATAATTCAAAAGCAATAACCCCAAGAGACCAGATGTCAGTTCTATGGTCAACTTGTTCACCACGGGCCTGTTCCGGTGACATATAAGCCGTGGTACCGAGCGTGGTTCCAAATCTTGTTATGTGCGAGACTCCCTTCATTTTTGCCAGTCCGAAATCCATAATTTTTATCTGTCCGGATTCAGTTATCATAACATTGCTGCTCTTTATATCCCTGTGTGTAATTCCCTTGTCGTGCGCAGCCTTTAAGCCTTGTGATGTCTGTTCAATAATATTAAGCGATTCCTCAATAGAAGGAAGGGCTTTGCTTATTTTTTGCTTAAGCTCGATTCCGTTTATAAATTCCATTACAATAAAAACTTCTTTTTCAGATTCTTCGATAGCATGTATAGTTGCGATATTTGGATGGTTCAGAGCAGCCGCAGCCTGTGCTTCTATTTCAAATCTCTGTCTCTCCTCTTTATTATCTGAGATTTGATGAGGTAGAAACTTAATTGCAACATCGCGTTTAAGCTTGGTGTCTTCGGCTTTATAGACTACACCCATTCCACCTTCGCCAAGTTTTTCAACTATTATATAATGGAAAATATTTTGCCCAATTGTCATGAAGCCCTCAATTACGGATTTTAGATTACTGTTTATTTATCTTTTAATAATTCTATAAATTCCGGTTCTTGCCGGATGTTGTCCAGGTCACTGTCTCTTTTTGTCCATTCAAAATCTGCATAACCTGCTTTGAATGCATTCTTAATTGCTTCTACCGCAGTTTTCTTATCATTCAATAAAGAATAGAAACAAGCAACGTTATACTGCATTAACGGGTCACTTGGATTTAATTCAACAGCTTTGGCCGCTTCTTTCTTAGCTTCATCCTCTTTACCAACCCGTATTAATGTATTTGCATAATATAGATGAGCTCTTGCATCATCAGGGTGCTGCATAAAGTATCTTGGAAATACACCTAATGATTCATTAAGAATTTTTTTACTATTTTCTTTTTCGTCAAGCCTGTCATATGCAATTTGAAGATCCATATAGGCTGAAAAGAAATCGGGACTCAATTCCACAACTTTCTTGAAAAGAGGAATTGCTTCTTTATCTCTGTCTGTGCTGTGATAAATTCTTCCAAGTATCCAGTAACCGTTAAAATTATGCGGATCAAGTTCAATTGCCTTTTGACCAGCTGTAAATGCTTCTTCGTTTGACTTTTTATAAAAATAGGCAAGCGCAAGCGCTGAATAGGCATCGGATAGGGAAGTATCGTAAGTTATAGCTTTCAAGCTGGATTCAATTGCTTTGTCCAGCCATTGTACTTTACTTTCAAAATATTGATATAGTGTAGCATAAGCTTCTCCTAATCCTGCATAAGCGCCTGCATATCTGGTATCAAGTTCGATTGCTTTTTCAAATAACTGTATCGCAATATTAACAGTGTTTCTTGTTCGCCTGTTCAGAAAATCTCTTGCTCTTAAATTGCAATCAAAAGCTTCAGGATTTACTGTGGCTCTTTTCTCAAGAACAATTTTTTCAAGAGGAGTTAGCTTCATCATCAAAGCATCAACTATCTGTTTTGATACTTTTTCCTGTATATCAAAAACATCTGCAAGCTTACCTTTAAATGTTTCTGCCCAAAGCTGCTCATCACTATCCACATCTATCAACTGCGCGGTAATTCTTAAATCATCCTGGAATTTTCTCACGCTTCCTTCCATTATGTATCTTGCCCCGAGTTCTCTACCGATTATTTTTATATCCTTCTTTGTTCCTTTG
>Ga0307417_10000300_pt1 | contig 20785 bp, 18 predicted proteins | sample SalMarWE160210MG_2_FD_202514 | JGI IMG/M metagenome (GOLD analysis project Ga0307417, IMG submission 202514) | Salt marsh sediment microbial communities from the Plum Island Ecosystem LTER, Massachusetts, United States - WE1602-10 | ecosystem: Environmental > Aquatic > Marine > Intertidal zone... | reverse complement strand
CGGGCCGCAGTGGTTCGCCGGTTCGGCGGATGCCATCTACCAGAACCTCAACCTGATCGATGACGAACGACCCGATCACGTCCTGGTGTTCGGAGCCGACCACATCTACCGGATGGATCCTCGGCAGATGCTCGAGCAACATATCGAGACGGGGGCAGGGGTGACGGTTGCGGGCATTCCGGTACCGATCAAGGAAGCGAGTGCTTTTGGGATCATCGACGCAGGTGCGGACATGCGGATCCGCCAATTCCACGAGAAGCCCGAGGTGCCGCCGGCAATGCCCGATGACCCTACGAGGGCGTTCGCTTCGATGGGGAACTACATCTTCGACACGAGCGTGCTCGTAGACATCGTGAGGGGTGACTCAGAGGATGACGGGTCCCGTCATGACATCGGTGGCAACGTCATCCCGCGCCTCACAGAACTCGGCACGGCGTACGTGTACGACTTCGCGAAGAACGAGGTGCCGGGCCAGACACAGCGGGAGCGTAGCTACTGGCGGGATGTGGGGACCCTCGACTCCTACTACGACGCAAGCATGGATTTGGTCGCTATCGACCCTGTGTTCGACCTGTACAACGAGGAGTGGCCGATCTTCACATGGGACTTCCCGCTGGCGCCGGCCAAGTTCGTGCATGACGTGCACGATCGGCGAGGATTTGCCGCCAACTCGCTGGTCGCGAACGGCACGATCATCTCTGGTGCCGCCGTCCGACAGTCGGTTGTTTCTCCGCGGGTACGCATCCACTCATACGCGTCGGTCGAATCGTCGGTCCTCTTCGAAGGCGTCAATGTGGGTCGGGGAGCGATCATCCGGAAGGCGATCATCGACAAGAACGTCCAGATCCCGGAGGGGTTCCAGATAGGCGTCGACAGGGAGGCGGACGCCGCCCGGTTCACCATATCGACGAATGGTGTGGTCGTGATCGGCAAGGGGGACAAGCTCTAGGCGAGCTGCGCTCGCGCCGTTGTCGGTTGTGAGTTCTCGGCAGGAACCCGACCGGAGACGACGCGGGACCTCAGGGTGAGACTCTCACCGACAACCGAGAACCGAAGACTCAGAACCGAAGACGCTGCGGAGCCACCTCACAGCGTCTTTCTGTACACCCGGTGGTTCTTGTGGGGGATGCCGCCGAAGCCGATCAGTTCACTGCGCATCTTCACGGCCGTCTCAGCGATCTGGATGAGTTCGTACCGATCGAAGCCTGCTCGCCGGAACACCTCGGCGAGTTCCCGGTACAGGAGGGCGTTCCCTCCGCGCCGCTGATACTCGGGGAGGATGCCGATGCCGTTCCCGACGACCCACGGGCTGTTGTGAAGCTCCCGGAGCAATCCGAGCGTTCCCCAAGAGAGCAGATGTCCGCCCATACGCTGGAGCGACCCGGAGACATCGGGAAACGTGAGGACGAACCCGACGGGCTCGTCCTCCTCCGTGACGATCAGCTTCAGAAGGTCCGGCCTTGCGACCGGGAGAATCTGCTTGACGACGAACTTGACCTCTGCGTCGGTGAGGGGTACATACTCCCAGTTGTCGACAAAAGAGTTGTTGTAGGTGTGGGCAATCCTCTCGGCCCATCGGTAGATGCCCCATCGGGAGTTGAACTGGTGGACTCGGAGGCCCGATCTGGTCGCTGAGCGTTCGGCGATTCTGAGGATTCGTGGATCGAGAGCGAACGTCGACGAGTCGATGACGTGGGAGATGAAATCCACTTCCTTGGTGAATCCGCTCTCTTCGGCGAGACGGTTGTAGTAGGGGAAGTTGTAGGCGAGCATCGTCATCGTCTGGCGGTGCTCGAAACCGCGTTGGAGGAATCCATACGGATCGAAGGGGCTCAGCCCCTTGGGTCCGATGACTGCGTTCAGCCCACGTCCGGATGCCCATGCGAAAGTCGCGTCGAACAGGGCGGCTGCCGCTTCCGAGTCATCTTCAACGTCGAAGAAGTAGAACTCAGCTTCCTTTGTGTCGTGCGCGTCGTTGAAACGTGTGTTCTCGAGAGCGCCGATACGACCGACGTCGCGTCCGTCACGTACAGCGATGTAGAACTCGGCGAACGAGTGCTCATAGAAAGGATGCTTCTTCGGGTTGAGCATCGTCGCGATGTCCATCTTCAGCGGAGGCACCCACTGCTGATTGTTCTCGTACAAGCGGTAGGGGATATCGATGAATCTCTTGACCTGGGCTTTGTTAGCGACGTCCACCTTCTCGATCGCGAGCATGATCAGTCGCCTCCTCTTTCTTCGGCCGCGAGGCCACGCGCTTCTCTGATCACCGACACCAAGAAGACGGTGATCAAGGCGGCGGCGAGTGCCCCAATGGCCACGTCGTACACGAGGACGGTACCAACCGGCGTCGAGATCGAGCGGATTCCGGCGAAGAACAACACTGTGTTGAACAGGATGATGACGACTCGCACCTCGGTGGGGCCGATCCGACCGTAGGACAGTTGGAAGACTCCCCGCACGTAGGTGGTCAGATAGACGTAGACGGACATGAGGAGGTAGCCGACGAGGGCGACGGCCGCCACACTGAATGAGACGAAGGGGGAGAGGCCGAGGCCGAGCGCGACGAGCGTTTCGCTGATCCCGTCGACTGCGTGATCGACGAAGTACCCATAGCGAGGGCGTTCGACGTGCCGGTATCTCGCGATCGTTCCGTCGAGGGAATCACCGAACCAGTTGGCTACCAGCCCGAAACTCGCGAGCCACAGGAACCACGGCGACAGATTGCTCGCCCAGTAGCCGGCGAAGGTCATGACGGACCCCGTGATACCGATGAACGTGAGCGTGTCGGGGGTCATGCGACTGGGAAGACGCCTGGCGAACCACTGGAGCGCCGGCCGTTCGAACCGGCCGAGGAGAATGTTGTTGAGTCGTTCGTGGGGTTCTGTCATTGGATGGTCTCCGGCCATACGGGGAAGAACATGAGCCACTGCTCCGGATGTGCCCGGATGATGGTTTCCACTTCGTCGAGTGTTGCCCGCCAGAGGGCGGCTGCGGGATCGTTGCCGTCGAGCTCCTTGGGATCTAGCTGTCGTACGACATGGAGACGGTACCGGCCGGAGGTGGTCTGTTCCACCCAGATGATCAACAGGAGGGCATCGTTGGCGGTGGCGAGGCGCGCGAACCCATTCCACAGGCGGGCCGGCTTGCCGAAGAAGTCGGTGGTTTGTGCCCGTTTGCCGCGTGGCGGGGGACGGTCGAGGGACGTGAAGACGATTCCGCCGTTGTGGAGCCGCTCGGCGGCTTGGCGCATGGCGTCACCGGACGACGGGGTGAGGATGAGGCCCTCTGTCGAGCGCAGGTCGTTGACCAGCTGGTAGCCGGATGGAGGCAGCGCGTAGGAGAGGACCTGCACTTCGTGCGAGTCGGCGTGGTGCGACGCGGCGAACCCGATGCCGCCCATGTCCAGGACGCCGACGTGTGGGCCTACGACCAGCAGTCCTCTTCCGGGCCTGGACGCCGGGTCGAGTGCGTCCCAGATCGCCTGGGGCATGTCGACGAGGCTGCTGTTCCGTTCTGGGCTGCTGCCGAGGGCATGGAAGAAATCGTAGGTTCCGGAAGCCGAACAGAACAGCACCTCGTGGATGAGCCGGTCGATGGTTGGATCCTCGGGTGTGGTGTCGAGGACGACGCTCATGTTGGATTGGATTGCCCGAGTCAGTGGGGTGTCACGTCGCGCGACGAACAACGTGATGATGCGGAGCAGACGGTGAGCGATGGGGCGTGGAATGAGCCGGCTGAGTCGGATGGCGAGCCGGGTGCCCGTCTCGGTGATGAGGAAGCGTTGGAGGTTCAAATCGGACGCAGGGTAGTGCCGGTGTTCAGAAGGAGGCCACACCAACGCCCATCAGTCTGCCTGGGAGGACGCAGGGCGAGGACCGGGGACCGGGGTCGAGCCCATCTGTTCCCCCAGCGAAGCGACGTTGGGGGGTGCAGGGCGTCTTCCCGGGGACCGTCTGGTGGGAATCGCGACCCTCCGGCGTCGCGAAGGGAGGAGAACCGCGACCACTACCCTGATCGAGCACATGGACGACCCTGCCACGCACCTCGCAATCGATCACCACCTGTGTGGCACGCCGACGCTCATCGAGCCTGGCACCGCGGAGGTTCACCTCACCACGACTCCCGACATGGCGGTGGATGATCGTGGCCTGGTACACGGAGGTTTCGTGTTCGGGCTGGCCGACTACGCTGCGATGCTCGCCGTGAACGACCCGAACGTAGTGCTAGGCGCCTCCGAGGTTCGCTTCACCGCACCGGTCGAGGTGGGCGACGAACTCACCGCGATGGCCACGGTGACGGCCAGCGACGGCCGTCGCCAGAACGTCGCCGTGACGGTGGCTCGCGACGGCACTGATATCGCACACGGCGCCTTCTCATGTTTCATACTCGACCATCACGTACTGGAGCGATGATGCACGGCGGCGATCGCATTGTTGAAGTGCTGATCAGGCGGGGTGTGGAAACCATCTTCACACTGACCGGCGGCCACATTGCACCGATCCTGAGCGGCGCTGCTGTACGTGGCCTGTCGGTGATCGACGTACGAGACGAAGCCAACGCAGTGTTTGCGGCAGACGCGACGTCGAGACTCACCGGCATTCCGGGAGTCGCGGTCGTGACGGCCGGCCCGGGTGTCACCAACACGTTGACCGCCTTGCAGAACGCGCTCCTTGCCCAGTCGCCGCTGGTGTTGATCGGCGGTGCCGCAGCCACAGCGCTCCAGGGGCGCGGGGCCTTGCAGGACATCGACCAAGCCGCCGCGGTTCGGCCGCACGTCAAGGCGGTGTTCCGTGCCAGGCGAGTTCGCGATCTAGAGATCATGGTCGACGAGGCGTTTCGCACCTCCCTCTCTGGTGTTCCCGGTCCGGTGTTCGTTGAGGCGCCCGTCGACCTGCTGTACCAGGAGGAGGTCGTGCGTGACATGTACCTGTCAGGCGGCACGCCGAAGAGCCTCGCGGGCAGGGCGACCCGTGCCTATCTCCGCTGGCACGTGGGACGGCTGTTCGCCGGCGTCGATGAGCAAGCTCCGTCCGCACCGCCGCCAGAGGTGCCCGAACCGCACCGTGTGGCTCTTGGCCGTGTCGCGAAACTGGTCCGGGAAGCGAAGCGGCCTGCACTGGTCGTCGGGAGTGGCGCGATGTCGATTCCCGGAGAAGCCGGGGACATTGCCGCAGCGCTGAACCAACTGGGCATGCCGACCTGGCTGGCGGGCATGGCCCGCGGTCTTCTGGGACCGAAACACCCGCTGCATTTTCGACATCGCCGCCGCGAAGCGTTGAAGCAGGCAGACCTCGTGATCTTGGCCGGCATGCCGATCGACTTTCGTCTCGACTACGGCCGGGTGATCGGCGGGGGAGCGAAACTCGTGACGGCGGGCAGAGACGACAAGGCTCTGTCGAAGAATTGCCGGCCGGACCTCGCCGCTTCCGGCGATGCGGGCCGATTCCTACAACGGCTTGCAGAGGCGTGCGAAGCCGGCCGCTGGGACGAGTGGCTGGACACGCTGCGCACGAGGGACGCCGAACGTGACGAACAGATCCAACAGCAGGCCGACGTACCGGCCGCTCCGATCAACCCGTTGCGGCTGCTGGAGAGGATCGACGCGGCGATGGCCGACGACAGTGTGATCGTTGCCGACGGGGGCGACTTCGTGGCGTCTGCCTCGTACGTCCTGCACCCGAGGGGACCGCTACGGTGGCTCGACCCAGGTGTGTTCGGCACGCTGGGTGTGGGTGCCGGGTTCGCGATGGCCGCCGCACAAGCTTCCCCAGGCACCGAGGTGTGGCTGCTGTACGGGGACGGTGCGGCCGGTTTCAGTCTCGTCGAGTTCGACACATTCGCCCGTCACGGCATTCCGGTGATAGCCGTCGTCGGGAACGATGCCGGCTGGACACAGATCGCCCGCGACCAGGTGACGATCCTCGGTGATGATGTCGGCACCGTGCTGGCAGCCACCGACTACCACCGTGTTGCGGAAGGGTTCGGCGGCGTGGGACTCCTGCTGGACGACCCGGACAGGATCGATGACACGCTCGCCGAGGCGAAACGGGTCGCCGCAGAGGGGCGGCCGGTGCTGGTCAACGCGCGCATTGGTAGAACGGAGTTTCGCAAGGGTTCCATGTCCATGTAGAGGAGTTACGTGCCGGTCCTTGGTTGGCACTCGGCGCGACGGCGAGGGAGAGCAAGACCGTCGGTCCGACATCGAGAACCGCCAGAAGAGCGACCCTGTGGGCGGACCTGGCTACGGCACCGTGATCGTTAGGGATCCGTCCCAGGTTCCCGCCGTCGAGTCCTTGGTGTAGGTGACGTGGAGGGGGATCGTGTAGGTACCGGGCGCAGCGGCCGTAGCATCGATGAAGAATGCTGCGTAGTCGGACTCTCCATCCTCGAGCCGGGCGTCATGAGCAAGGCTGGTGGTGGAACCGTCGCCCGGATAGGTGACAGTGAGTCCGGCAGGGGGACTCGCGGCCATCTGAAAGCCGTCCAGACGCGGTGCGTTGCCCGTGAACGCCACCTCGACCCAGCCAGACCCATCGATGGCGACATCGCCACCTCCGGCAGTCAGGTCGTCACCCGAGTAGGCGGCAACCGGAACTTTGACGGAGTAGCTCTGTGTATGGGACTTCCCCCCGGTCGAGTAGGAAGCCTCGAGGTGCAGATTGAGGCTCTTCGCTTGGTAGGGAACGGTCACATGCAGCGCAGTGAAGTCGATCTCGCCATCAGAGAGGGTCGAGTCCGCCCACGTCGAGGCGAACGACCCGGTGCTGCTCGGGTACCGCACTTCCCAACCCGGATCCGGGTTCTTGACCGTGACCTGAAAGTCCTCGGCATCGCCGCCGGATGACTCCCACACGATTTCGATCCACGCCGAGTCCCCTGCGAGAACGGTTCCAGTTTGGACCGTGAGCGATTTCACGTTCGCCGGGCCACCCTGCGCAAGCGCAGGTTGCGCGCCCATCGTAAGGAGGAGCGTGAGGACTACGGACGTGGTGAGCACTCTCATGGAGGATTCATCGGCCGAAGTGGGACAAAAGTTGAGTTCAGGTGCCGCACTGCTGGATGTATGCAGCCTTCACCTCATCCCGGAGATGCTGCTGTTTCGTGAGGTCGTCCTTGAAGGCCCGGTACTGCTCAGCGCTCACACCGTTGCCGGAGAGGCGACCATCCAGCTCGGCCTGGATATCCTGCTGTGTCTCGAAGGTGTATCGCTGTACGTCGCACATCCAGCGCCCCTCGATCGACGAGAGTAGCGCAGCGTTGTACCGGGGCGCGCACGCTGTCAAGAACAGCGCTGCAATGAGGATGAACCACAGCTTTCGCATGTCAGGAGTATCGGCCGGAGAGCAATGTTCTGAAGAACTCCAATCAGGTGCTCTTTGCCTCAGAACCTCGCCAGAGCCGCGTCGAGTTCCGGCCAACCGACCTTCAGCTCGGTTTTGCCTTCCCGCAATACGGTGAGTGCCGCCTCACGAAGCATCCCCGACAGGTCGGCGAACGACAGCCCGTCCGTGCGTCGGGCCAGTTCGTCGAGGTCGACATCCTCGGCGAACGGAACGTCCGACAACCCGAGCAAGGCACGTCGCGCCTCGACGCCCGGCAATTTCAGCTCCAGGTGCACCTCGAACCGTCCGGAGCGAAGCAAAGCGGGATCGATCAAATCCACCCGGTTCGTCGCTCCGATCACCGACACGTCGCCACGTGACATCACTCCGTCCATCTCGGTCAGCAACGCCGCCACGACCGAGTCGGTCACCGATGTCGTCGATCTCCCCCGAACCGGGGCCAGGGCATCGAGTTCGTCGAAGAACAGGATCGACGGTGCCGCCGATCGAGCCCTCGAGAACACCTCCCGGACGCCCCGTTCCGATTCACCCACGAACTTGTCGAGCAGTTCGGCGCCTTTGACCGGAAAGAACGCGGCTCCCGACTCGTGCGCGAGGGCACGCACCACGAACGTCTTGCCGGTTCCCGGTGGCCCGTACAGCAGCACGCCTTGCGGGGGATCGATGCCCAGGCTCGCGAAACGCTCGGGCTCGGTGATCGGCCAGATCACCGCTTCCGTGAGACGCTGTTTCACGTCTGCCAGGTTCGCTACCTTCTCGAAACCGTACGACGGTACTTCCCCAAGTGGCGCCGATCCGAGTGAGGGAACCGTCGACTCCACGGCGTTGAGGAGCAGGTCGGTCGTCAGTTTCCCCCCTCGGCGCATCGAAAGGGCGGAGGCGTGTACCACTGCGGCGGTGATGTCCGCGCCGGAGAAGCCCGCCGTTCTGCTAGCGAGGAGTTCGAAGTCGATATCGTCGGAGGGCACGCGTGCCGTCGCAGCCTCGAACAGCATCCGGCGCCGCGTCAGATCGGGTGGGGGAATGGTCAAGGTGCGGGGGAGGAGGCCGGAGTCGATGACTGGCTTGTCCAACGTGGCCGCCGATGCCACGCCGAGGACACAGGCGACGTTGGGGCGTCCGGCTACGGCGTCCAGGAACCATCTGAGAATCGCCGCGACCTGGGTTCGGTACGGAGCCAGGCCCTCGTCACCGGCGACTGCTTCGATCCTGTCTACATACAGAACCGAAGGGCCGTTCGCTTGCTTCACCGCTCTCTCGAGCGCGTCGAGGAGACTCTCCGGTTTGAACACGAGGTTGAGGTTGACAGTTGTGACCGTCGCCCCGGCGCCGTCGGCCGCGGCCGCCACGAGTTCAGACTTGCCGCAGCCCGTTGGACCTTCGAGGACCACACCAGCGACACTCGGCAGACCCCATACCGAAGGGAGATCCTCAGGCGATGTGAGCAGCGTCAGCCAGCTCGTGAGGGTTTCGAGTTCCAGCTCGAGACCGGTGAGGACTGATGCCGGCACTGCCACGGGCTGTTCGGAAACCGCCGGTGTCTCAAGCGGCTGCGGGGATTGCGTCCCCTCGGCGACGAAGCGAGTCGCGGCCGTCACCATGCCCGCCGGGCTGGGGGTAACCGCCACAACCTTCACACGAACCGGCGTTGGGTCTCCGTCGGCGTAGGTAGCGTCGAAGGTCATCGCGTCGCCTGAGGTGACGGGTCGACCCTGCAGGGCATGAACCATCGATCGAGGGTCGAGGTCGAGGTGCTCTCCGGCGAAGGTCACGATCTCTGCGGTGGAGAGCATGACCCGCTTTGTATCGACTGCCTGACCGGCATGGACCCCCGCGTTGGACATCGTCTCTGGTCCGACAAGAAGTGCCACTGTCTCCGAGACCGCTACCGGCCGGGCGATGGCGTGTGTCGATCCCAGCGAGATGACACCTCCTCCCGGCAGGCCCATCGCAGACAGAAGCGTCGCGTCGGCTGCGAGGAAGGGATCGGTTCCAGGTCGAACGGTGAAACGCATGAGGGCAATCGTAGGTCCCGCCGGCTGCCGTTGGAAAGGTCGGCCCTTGAAGGCGAGACTTCCAGCCCGTTGGTCCGATACGGAGCCGGCGGAACCTCCAGGTACTCTACGTGGCCTCTGCGGGGGTGAAAATAGGCCGTCGGTCCCCATTGGTGAGCGACGGCTCCAAGACGGGGACTCGTGGCAGCATCAGGGGGCCCGTCGTGTCAATGAGTCGGGTTGCGTTTCCGGTGAGCCACTGCCACACCAGGTGAGCTTCCTCCGCGACCTCGACGGAGGGTGGTGTCTGGGGCCAGCGGCTCAGAGTGTCATCGGCCGCTGGAGTGAGCATGGGTCCTCGACGACCGTTCCATGAGAGCGACAAGTGTCCGTGATCGATGACCGCGCCCTCGCCATCGGCGGACTCGGCCCACACCAGCCCCGCGCGGTTCATTGCCTGCCACTCTCGCCGGCGGGTGAGGACCCTGGCGAGGGCTCGATACCGATCCCTTGTCCATGCCGCCTCCTCGTACCGCTCGAGCGCCGCGAGCTCTGACATCTTGTCCATGAGGGGTCCGAGGAGAAATGATGGGTCTTCGTCGATGCCTTGTCGAACCCTCTCAACGATCGGCGCGTAGTGCTCCTTCGGTAGTGAACCATCGCAAGGGCACATCGCAACCCCGAGCTGTGCAGGAGCACACTGTGCCTCCCTGCTTCCCGGTTTCGAGGAACATCGTCGGATGGGGACGGCGTCCCAGATGGCGGTCATCACCAGCTCTGCGCTCCGGCGGCTTCTGAAAGGACCCAAGTACGTGCCTCCATCATCTCTCTGCGAACGGACGAGCGAGAGACGGGGGTACGACTCGTGCGTGAGCTTGACCCAATGCGATGACTTTGGTGGTTTGGACCGACGGTTGTGACGGGGACGGTGCGAGTGGATCAGTCTGAGTTCGGTCACTTCTGCCTCGAGTTCGGTGGCGCACTCGCGATACTCGATGCGGTCGAGTTCCTGCAGCATCGTTGCGACGCTGCGCCGACCGTCGCCATAGAAGTAACTACGCACGCGAGTTCGAAGGTTCTTGGCCTTCCCGACGTAGAAGACGCCATCGTTGCGGTCATGGAACAAGTAGACGCCGGGGCGGCGGGGGAGACCGTCGGTGAGGTGGATCTTCTGGTAGTGCCTCGAACCCCTGGCAGTCGGCAGCTGCAGCAGATCCTCGAGGGCGGTGACGCCGATCGTTCCTGCCCGCTCCAGGAGTCGGTGGAGGACCCACGCGGTTGCCTGCGCATCGTCAAGAGCCCTGTGCGTGGGTTTGTGAGGTGAACGGAGGTGCGCTGCGAGCGTATCGAGCTTGAGGTTGCGCACCTCTCCACGAAGGAGCCGCCTGGCGAGCCCCAACGTGTCAACCCACCGGTTGGCAAGGCGGCCGTACCCGAGGTGCATCGCCGCAGCGTTGAGAAACGACAGATCGAATCGGACGTTGTGACCAACGATGACAGCGTCGCCCATGAACTCCAGAAACGTTGGGAGTGCTTCGTCGATCTTCGGCGCGCCGACCACCATCGAGTGGGTGATACCCGTGAGCACAGTGATGAACGGAGGGATCTCCCGGCCGGGATTGACGAGCGTCTGGAACGTTCCAAGCTCCTCGCCTCCCTGGTAGAGGACGGCGCCGATCTCGGTGATGCCGTTGGCATCCGGAGCCGTTCCGGTTGTTTCGAGATCGAGGATGCAGAACGGGACTTCATAGAGGGGTGCCCCCATCTCCTCGAACGTTCTCTGCATCACGAGCGTCACAAGCGCCATCCTCCGAACATGTGTTCGATACTAGAGCAAGGGCGGGACACATTGGAGTCTCCAGACCCCAATGTGGAGCCGTTCGCTGTCAGCTTTCAGCTGTTCGCCGTCTGAGAGCTTCGTAGAGGACGATGCCGGCCGCCATCGCTGCGTTGAGGCTGTCCGCCTGGCCCCGCATCGGGATTCGCACCCGTTCGTGTGACGCGTCGAGGAGCGCATCGGAGAGGCCGTACTGCTCAGAGCCGATAGCGATAGCGCACGCGCCGGAGTAGTCCGCTTCCCAGTGGGTGCCGTTGGCGAAGGGGGTGGTGGCGATGAGACGTACGTTGTGGCCGCGGAGCCACTCGATCGCTTCGGTACTGGAGGTGACAACGAGTGGCACGGTGAAGAGACAGCCAATCGACGCGCGCACCACATTCGGGTTGAACGGGTCGGTTGTTGGATCCGAGACGACGACGGCATCGACACCCGCAGCGTCCGCCGTTCGGAGCATCGTGCCGAGATTGCCCGGTTTTTCGATCGACTCGACCAAGAGGATCAGTGGCTCGTCAGGGAGCGAGAGGTCTTCGGGTCCGGTGGGGAACTGCCGGGCGAGAGCTGCGAGTCCTTCAGGCCGGTCTCTGTAGCTGATCTTGCGAAAGGGCGCTTCGCCGTACTGGACGAGCGTTGCGCCTGCCATCTCTGCCGCGGCGAGCAGTGCAGGCTCATTGGATCCGAGGAAGAGTTCGGGGCAGTAGCCGACCTCTTCGATGTCGACGCCGGCTGTGACGGCTCGCGACAGCTCGCGATAGCCTTCGATCAGGAACCGCCCCTCAGCGTCTCTCGTCCGGCGGTTCCTGAGTCGAACCAGGCGCTTCACCCTCGGGTTGCTGATCGAGGTGATGACGTCCACCGCTCTCCAATCGTTCGTAGGCAGCTTCGAGGCGCCTGCGTGCCCTGTGGCATGCGACACGTACCGTACCCACGGCCGCCCCCAGCCTGCTTCCTATCTCCTCGTAGCTGAGTTCCTCGACCTCGCGCAGCCAGAGAAGCTCGCGGTCCCTGGTCGACAGGGTCTTCAGCGCTTCGATGACCGTCGAGTGCTCCTCGCCGATCTCGACCAACTCGTCCGGGTGACTGACCTCAGGAGTGATCGGAGGATCAGGCCGCGGGCGTCGTCGTTTCCGGATCCACGTCCGGAGGCGGGCTCTGGCGATCGTCCAGAACCAGGCCTCGAACGCGATAGGGGCACGCAACTTCGGAAGGTTCTTGACCATGGCTTCCACGGTCTCCGTTGCGAGATCCTCCGCGTCAGGACCGGGCACGCCGGCCACTCTGAAGAAACCGATCAGGCGCGGATAGCCGGCCGAGAACAACCCCGATATCGCGTCTGCATCATGTTGCCTGGCCCTCTCAACGGTCTCGAGAGCTGGAGGCCAGATTGGATGCCCGCCGTCATGCACGTCCTCTTGTTACCAGAGGATCTAGGGGTTCTGGCTATTTCCGGGCGTTTGACCGTCCCGACCGGGAGCCTCGTCGCTCTTGCCCGCTGTCCCGTCCTGGCCGGGAGGGGTTCGTCCAGACTGCCCCGGCGGTTCGTTCCTTTCGAGACCCGGTGGGAGAGCCTGGCCTCGGTCCTGCATGGCGCTCCGGATTGCAGCCAGCACTTCTTCGGAACGATTCTCGAAGTCCGTCAGCTCGCTGGTGGCAGCTTCCGAGACCGCTTCGCCGATACCGAACAGCTCCCTGGCTTGATCGTTCAGCCGGTCCTGGACATCCGCGGGGAGAACCTCGGACGCCTTCATGCCCTCGGCTACCTGGGCGAGCACGTCCAGTGCATGGCTCCCCGGGCCGAGTTGCCGCATCGCCTCGGATGCCGTCTCGAATGCCAGGGTCGTTTCACCGCGTTGTGTGAGGGCAGCGGCCTCTCTGAACCGCTCCGCCACGAGGTTCGGATGAAGGCCAATGGCGGCTTCGATCTTCTCGTATGCGCGATCGATCCCGTAGAGCGGGTCGCCCGGTACCGACGCATTGGCGGCGAGGGCCAATCCGACGTTGGCTCCGACGAAGATCCCGGCAGATCCCAGCACCACGGCGACTCGACGGGCCCATCCAGTCCGCGGCAATGGCTGCGCAGCGGCGCGCCTGGCGATATATCCACCTTTGCTCGGGTCGGTGGACGCAACGAGGTGCTCTGCGTAGGCGCGAAGATCGCGGGTTGACTTCATCTCACAGTGCAAGTCTCGCAGCGATTTGCCGTGTTACAGGCAACGATCGAGGCGCCCTTCACAGTCGATCCACGTACAGGCTTTGCAGTGCCCGGCCAAGCGATCCCGTTTCGTCGAACAGCTCCGACTGCGCGGTGCCCACGCCGAGTGGTTGGAGGACGGTCGCCGAGCGCATGAAGATCCACGTCCCCACCGGCTCCCGGTGGAGGTGCACGGTCAGGTCGGGGTTGATGAACAGGAGCTCATGCCAGTCGGCCAGCGACGACATCCCGTTTCCGCAGTCCGCGGCTGCCAGCACGCGCTGGAGTGGTGTCGGAGGTTCATCGTCGACGACGTCGACGGCGAGGCGAATCCAGGCGGTGGCGGGACCCGGCTCGGTCATGGAGCCTTCCACGAACCGAACATCGAGCGCATCGGTGACGAAGCTCGTGTATCCAAGAGACAATCCGGGGCCGCGCCGCTCGGGGATTGGTGGGACTGTCACCGTGGGCGTCTCCGGTACATCCAGCCCGGCGTGGCGACGAATGCGAAGAGCCCGTGCCGCGGCGACCGGTGTCCCTTCCATGGTGAGCGACGCCGAGATGATCTCCACCCGCTTGCCGGTTCGAACGACTTCGGCGGTCGCCTCGAGACGGGCGATCGGAACAGGGCGGAGAAACTCCGCTGTGAATCTGGCGGTGAACATCGCCGGGGTGCCGACCTGTTGCATGACGCCGGCCATGAGTGCAGCCGGTGCGCCGCCATGCTGTGCATCGGGGCTCCATGGTCCCGTGGTGAGCTCGGTCGCGCGAAAGAGCGTCGCGCCGAGCCGTTCATAGAGAGCCGTCACCACCGCTCCCGATGGATGACGTCCTGGAGAGGACGCCGACCTCGTCGGAGCGAAGCCGACCGGCGATCCGGGGCCGCATGACCGAGGGTGATGACACCGATCGGCGCGACCGTCTGTGGGATGCCAAGGAGGACGCGCAGCCCCGGGATCGAGTGGACGCCGAGGAACCCGGCAGCGAGGCCCTCGTCCACGGCAGCGAGGAGTATCAGCATCAGGGATGCGCCGGCATCGACCCACCAGTAGGGGACTGGCCACTCGATCTCCTGTCCCTGGTGGTCCGTCTTGTCCGGTTCCTGATAGCGTCTGTGATACGCCGTCTCCGAAACACACACGACCACGTGGACGGGCGCCTTGCTGATCCAAGGGTCGAACCCTTGCTGAACGTAGCTCTCCTCACCCGCCAGGCCGGCAATCGCACGTCGTGTGACTGCGTCGGTGACGATGACGAACGACTGTCCCTGCGTGAACCCGGCGCTCGGGGCTCTCAACCCATACGCGACGATCCGGTCGACCGTTGCCGGGTCGACCGGATCGCCCGTGTAGTTGCGCACCATGCGGCGGTGCCGCACGACGTCGCTGAACTCCAAGGTGCTACAGCTCCTTCATCGAGTTCACGATGTCGCTGATGCCTCGCTTCGCATCGGCGAAGAACATCAGAGTGTTGTCCATGTAGAAGAGGGGGTTGTCGATGCCCGCGAAGCCCGGGGACAGGCTGCGCTTGATCACGATCGCGTGCTTCGCGAGGTCGACGTTCATGATGGGCATCCCGTAGATGGCGCTGGACGGATCTTCGCGGGCGGACGGATTCACGACGTCGTTGGCGCCGACGACGAGCGCGACGTCCGTGTGCGGGAAGTCGTCTTCGATCTCGTCGAGTGCAAAGAGCTTGTCGTATGGCACGTCGGCCTCCGCGAGCAGCACGTTCATGTGACCGGGCATGCGTCCTGCCACCGGATGGATCCCATAGCGGACCTCAACACCTCGCTCCTCGAGCATGTCGGCGAGTTCCTTCAGGTTGTGCTGTGCCTGGGCGACCGCCAGACCGTAGCCGGGCACGATGATCACAGAGTCTGCATAACCGAGCGCGATTGCGACATCTTCCGAATTCGCACTCCGGACCGGCTTGGCCTCGCCGCCCACGGGGCCCCCGCCGCCGTCGCCGCCGAACGCCGCGAACAGGACGTGGCCGAGGGTCCGGTTCATCGCCTTCACCATGATGTTGGTGAGGATCAACCCTGAGGCACCAACGAGCGCGCCGGAGATGATGAGCGCGTTCTCTTGGATGACGAAGCCGGCCAGGGCGGCCGCGACACCGGAGAATGCATTCAACAACGAGATCACAACCGGCATGTCGGCGCCGCCGATCTGGATGACCCTGACGATGCCGAGGAAGAGCGAGAGTGCCAGCAGCACCCACATGACGAGGACGTTCGGGCTGATGACCAGCCACACGATCAGGGCGACGATCAGCAGTGCGAGCACCGAGTCGCCGACCTTCTGACCGGGGTAGCCGAACGGACGACCAGGAATGAGACCCTGGAGCTTGGCATAGGCGACGAAGCTCCCCGACAGGGTGACCGCGCCGACGAGCACGGTCAGTGCAACCGTGATCCCCGCACGGAGATCGAGGTTGCCTTGGTTCTCGATCAGCTCGGCAGCGGCGACCAGCGCCGAGGCACCGCCGCCGAAACCGTTGAACGCAGCGACGAGCTGCGGCATGGCGGTCATCTCTACGGTTCTGGCCAGCCATAGGCCCACCCCGCCTCCGACCACGACGCCGGCGACGATGACCCACGGGTTGAGGATCTCGTACCGGATGAGTGTCACGACGATCGCCAGCAGCATGCCGGCACCACCGATTTGGTTGCCGCGCCGTGCCGTTGCGGGGCTCTGAAGACGCTTCAAGCCGACGATGAACAGCACCGCCGCGAGGAGATAGAGATATCCGGCGAGGATCGGATCGATGAGTGCGCCCCCGTTCATGGCCGGTCCTCTCGCTTGAACATCTGGAGCATTCTGTCCGTGACCCAGAACCCGCCGACCACATTGATCATGGCGAATGACACGGCGAGGAAACCGAGTACGACACCGGCGACCCCTGCGTACCTACCTGCGACCACGAGCGCGCCGATGATCGTGATACCGGAAATCGCATTGGACCCGGACATCAACGGTGTGTGCAGCGTCGGCGGCACTTTCGTGATCACTTCGAACCCCACGTAGGCCGCGAGGACGAACACGGTGATGGAGATCAGCAGATCCATCAGCTCACCTCTCCTTCCAGCAAGGACCGCACACGGTCGTTCACGACCTTCCCATCGTGGGTGATGCATGCCCCCGCGGTGATCTCGTCGTCGAGATCGATTCTCAATCCTTCCTCATGCACCAGGTACGAGAGGAGGTTCAGTGCGTTGCGTGCGAACATCTGGCTGGTGTGTGTTGCCACGCCGCTGACGAGATCGGTTGGAGCGAGGATCTTCACGCCGCTGTGAACGACGACCTCGTCGGCGACTGACAGCTCACAGTTGCCACCCGTGCCGACCGCCAGGTCGACGATCACGGAACCCGGATGCATCTTCTCGACCATCTCCCTCGTAACCAGGAGCGGTGCTCGCTTGCCGGGGATCGCCGCGGTCGATATCACCACGTCGTGCCTGGCAACGTGCTCACCAAGCTGCATCAGAAGACGCCGCTGGGCGTCCTCCTCGAGTTCCCTGGCGTAGCCTCCCGGGCCTTCGTCCTGTTTCTCGACCTCGAGGCTCACGAACCGGGCGCCGAGGCTCTCGACCTGTTCCGCAACCGCCGCCCGAACGTCGTATGCAGACACCATCGCGCCGAGACGCTTTGCCGTTGCGATAGCTTGAAGTCCCGCGACTCCGGCGCCGAGCACGAGCACTTTCGCCGGGGCGATCGTCCCTGCCGCCGTCATCAGCATCGGGAAGAACTTCGTGATGGCAGTTGCTGCTTCCAACACTGCTTGATAGCCGGCGGCAGTCGCCTGGGACGACAACACGTCCATGGACTGGGCCTTTGTTGTGCGAGGCACCATTTCGAACGCCAAAGTCGTCACCCCGGCCGCTGCGAGCGTCGCGGAGACATCCGGTCTATCGAGTGGCTGCACGAGCCCGATCAGAACGGCACCACGTTTCATGAGCGCGATGTGTTCCTTCTCGGGTGGTTCTACCGAGACCACCACGTCGCAGCCCCACGCAGAAGACGCTTCCGAAACGATGGAAGCGCCTGCGTCTGCATATTCCGCATCGAGGAAACCGGATGCTGTACCGGCTCCCTCTTGAACCACCACCTCAAACGACTGTTTCACGAGCCGGTCTGCGACGTCAGGGGTGATGGCGACTCGCCGCTCACGCGGAGCGGTCTGATTGGGTACGCCTAGCTTCATCTACCGTCCACCTTGCTTTGTGCCTGCAATCTACGGGAACGGAACCCGATTCCCAAGTCGGGCTCGGATTGTGTGGTGGACCGAAATACACCGGCAAACACGGCCTTCCGGGCTACCGTCATCTGGTGGACGCCCAGTACTACAGGGATCTCGTTCGACCGCTGATCGAAGGACGAAAGTTCATTCTCGGCGGCTCCGTTCTGGCGGGGTTTCCCACGGGCGTCGCGCAGCTCAGATCGCTCGGCGCCGACCGACCGTTCATCATCGCTTCAGGGCTGGGCACCGGGCCAACGCCAGACCCCAAGGACGCGGAGTGGGTCGTCGTGGATGTTTCGGCGAGCGACATCATCGAGGAGATCAGAAGGGCGAGCGCCGCGCTCGCCGATCCACCCCCGGCCGTTCTCGAAGCGATCGACCGCTGGGACCCGAAGCACGAAGCCGTGATGCTGGGGCATGCATTCTTCATGGGAACGAGCGTCGCCGACCGTCCGGTATGGGGAGGCCGCCGGCCCGAGTGGGAGGCTCTCGAAGACAAGGTCCGGGCCGATACCGTGTGGGATGCCGCAGGCATCGTGCGCATCGACTCGACCGTCGTTCCCGCGTCACTGGAGGAGATCCTTCTCGCGCACTATCAGTTCGATCGAGGATCGGGCACGGTTGTCGCCGGTGACGCTCGAGAAGGTTTCAACGGAGGAGCTGTGTACCTCCGCTGGGTGAGATCGAACACGGATGTCGAGGAGGCCAGCGAGTTCTTTGCTGCTCACTGCGACTCCGTGCGTGTCATGCCGTTCTTGGAAGGTATCCCATGTTCGATCCAAGGGATGGTGTTTCCGGACGAGGTGATCGCGTTCCGGCCGTGCGAGATGCTCGTGTTCAGGCCGGACTCCGGTATCGAGTTCCGCTACGGAGGGACCGCGACGTTCTGGGACCCGCCGACGGAGGATCGTGAGGAGATGAGAGCCTGCGCGCGAGCCGTAGGTGCATTTCTCCACGAGGCGGTCGGCTACCTGGGTGCGTTCACCGTCGACGGGATCCTGACTGTCGACGGGTTCCGTCCGACCGAGTTGAATACCAGGGCCGGTGCCTCCATCGGGCTTCTCCTCGCCGGATTGCGGGAGCTGCCCCTCGGCATGATTCAGCGAGCCGTGACCGAGGGAGTTGATCTCGATTTCCGCCCGCGTGAGCTCGAGGCGCTCGTGGTGGCATCTGCGGACGACCATCGGGGAGGGGCAGCTATGGCTCCGGTTGCTCGTGTTCGGTCGACCACCGAGACGCGGTATCTCGCTGTCGACGGGGACAGCTATCGAGTGGTGGGCGATGGCGACGCGTACGATGCCACGCTCGAGTTTGGCCCGGGAGCGATGGGTGGATTCGTGCGCTTCAGGCCCGATCCCGAGAAGACACCGGTGGGCCCCTCGCTCGCACCGAGAGCTGTCGAAGCATTGGCAGTCGCCGACCAGCTCTGGAACCTGGGGCTCGGCCGCATGACTGCGGCGAGCTCCGTCCGCTGAGCTTCACGTTGCCGGCGATCATCTGGCAGAGTAGAGAGGAACACGAGGTGGGAATGCTGGAACTCTCGAACCTGCAGAAGCGGTACGGCAACGTTGTTGCTCTCGATGGCGTGAGCTTCGAGGTGAGGCCAGGCCGTGTCGTCGGATTTCTCGGTCCGAACGGGGCAGGAAAGACCACGGCGATGCGCTGTATCTTCGGGCTTGTGCGCCCCGACGCGGGTGAGGTGCGATGGAACGGGTCGCCGGTCGGGCCTCAGGATCACCTTCGGTTCGGGTACATGCCGGAAGAGCGGGGGCTCTACCCGAAGATGAAGATCAGAGAGCAACTGGTGTATTTCGGGCGGCTCTCGGGAATGGACCCGTCAGCGGCTTCGTCCGCCGCGGACCGGTGGCTCAGCCGGCTGGGCCTGTCGGACAGGGCACTCTCGAAGCTCGAGGATCTCTCGCACGGCAACCAGCAGCGTGTCCAGCTTGCCGTGTCGCTCGTCCACGGACCTGAACTCGCGGTGCTCGACGAACCGTTCGCCGGACTCGACCCGATCGGCGTCGAGGACATGGCCGCGACCTTGCGGGAACTGGCCGACACCGGTGCAGGGATCGTGTTCTCGAGCCATCAACTCGATCTCGTCCAGGACGTCTGTCAGGACGTCGTCATCATCGATCACGGACGAGTTGTACTCGCCGGACCTCTCGCCGAGCTGCGCGACCGATCCGACTATCGACACCTCGAGATCACCGTTGACGGAGAGCCCTGGACGCCGGACCTTCCAGGTGTTGAAACGATTGGGGACGGCGGTCAGCGGTATTTGATCCGGATGGGGGTAGATGCCGAGGCGGTTCTTCATCGGGCGAAGCAGGATGGAGCCGTGACCAGCTTCAGCTTCGAACCTCCGAGCCTCTCGGACTTGTTCAGGCGGGCGGTGCGAAGATGAGCCCTCTTCGACAGGTGTTCCTGATCGCCCAGCGTGACTTCCTCCAACGCATACGGAGCAGGGCGTTTCTGATCTCCATGCTGATCGTCGTGGGCGTTGTGGCCATCGGGGGACCGCTCCTCGCGGCTCAAAGCACCGTTTCGAAGCCGTACGAGATCGGGGTCACCGGTACGGTTCCCGACGGTTTCCAGCAGACAGTCGAGGCGTCGGCCCAGGTGTTCGATCGCGCGGTCAAGGTGACCAGCTACGCGTCGACTGCCGAAGGGGAGGCGGCGCTCGAGAATGGCGATGCGAACGTCCTCCTGGTCGACGGCAGCCAACTCGTGTGGAACGAGAGCCCCTCCTACCAGTTGTCTGCGATCGTGACGTCTGCGGTGCAGAGTCTCGAGCGATCCAAGACCATCGCGACGCTCGGTCTCAGCGAGCAGGAGGCCGCACAGCTCCTCAGCCCCGAGCCGCTGGCAAGTCGCTCACTGACGGCGCCCGATCCTTCACAGGCACCGAAACAGGTAGCCAGCTACGTGGGCTCGATCCTGCTGTACATCTCGATTCTCATGTTCGGACAGTTTGTGATGATGGGAGTGATGGAGGAGAAACAGTCGAGGGTGGTCGAAGTGGTCCTGTCCCGGACGCGACCCCGCCGGCTCCTCGCCGGCAAGGTGCTGGGAATAGGGCTCCTCGGTGTCATCCAACTCGTGGTCATCGGTGGGGCGGCGCTGTTCACCTTGAGCAGGGCGAACGTGGTGAACGTCGATCTGGCCGGCATCG
>Ga0307417_10000299_pt1 | contig 20840 bp, 20 predicted proteins | sample SalMarWE160210MG_2_FD_202514 | JGI IMG/M metagenome (GOLD analysis project Ga0307417, IMG submission 202514) | Salt marsh sediment microbial communities from the Plum Island Ecosystem LTER, Massachusetts, United States - WE1602-10 | ecosystem: Environmental > Aquatic > Marine > Intertidal zone... | reverse complement strand
ACAGGGCAGAGATCCTGCTGCCGCCACGCGCCGGACTTCCCGACCTCGCCGAGGTCGTCATCGGAGATGATCTGGCGGCAGGGGTCGCCAGCGGGTTGGCGTTTCCGTCGGCTGCCCTCTCTGACCGCGATCCGGGGCCTGGTCCGCTCCGCGTCGTCGGGAGTGACGGTCGGCTGATTGCGGTCTATCGCGTGGAGGAAGGCAAAGCCATGCCCGAGGTGGTTCTGGGATGAAGGTGCTGTCGGGCGACTACCGGGCGTGGCAGCCGCGCACCGAACCGGCGGCGGTGACGATTGGCGTTTACGACGGCGTCCATCTCGGGCACCAACGCGTGCTCGAGACGTTGCGGGATACCGGGCTGCCGGTGGTCGTTGTGACATTCCGCGACCACCCGATTCGCGTCATCGCACCGTCGTCTGCCCCGCCGTTGCTGACCACGACCGAGCAGCGTCTCGAGCTGTTCGAGAGCTGTGGGGTGGACACTGTCGCCCTTCTCGAGTTCGACGACGAGCTCCGGCGGCTTTCTGCCGAGGACTTTGTCGAGAAGATCGTGGTCGCGATACTCCGGGCGCGCCGTGTGGCGATTGGTCGCGGTTTCCACTTCGGCTACGACCAGCTCGGCGATGTGGCCCTACTGCGCCGGATGGGTGACCGCTTCGGATTCAGCGTCGATGACATAGAGATCCTGGAAGCGGGGGTGCCGGTGCGGTCGACGGTGATCAGGGCCCTGCTCGAAGCGGGGGACGTGGCTGCTGCCGACCGTATGCTTGGGAGGCCGTTCCGGCTGGAAGGCGAAGTCGTCCCGGGGGATCGGCGGGGCAGGACGATCGGTTTTCCCACAGCGAACCTGGCACCGGATCCAGAGGTGATCGTCCCCGGCTCGGGTGTATACGCTGTTCACACCCGCTTCGACGGCGTCGAGCACGACGGCGTCGTGAATGTGGGTAAGCGGCCGACATTCGGTGGGACCGCATCCGTCGTCGAGGCCCACGTGCTCGACTTCTCAGGGGACCTGTACGAGAAGGTGATCGCGGTCGACTTCATCGAACGGCTGCGAGCCGAGCGCAAGTTCGACGGCGTAGACGATCTCGTTGTGGCCATCCGCGCCGACATCGTCCGCGCCCGAGAGATCCTGGAGGGGACATGACGGAGTTGCGAGTCGAGTCGGGTTCGCCATACGAGGAGCGATACGGATTCGTTCGTGGTCTCCGCCAAGGCTCGCGTGTGGAGATTGCGGGCACCGCTCCGATACCCGAGCCCGGCCGGGCAGTCGCCGATACCGCTTTTGCTCAGATGCTCAGATGCGGTGAGATCGTGGCCGGAGCTCTCGAGCAACTCGGTAGCTCCTGCGACGATGTGGTGCGGACGCGAATGTACATAACCGACGCCGCCGACGCCGACGAAGTGGGCAGGGCCCACGGCGAACTGTTTGGAGCCGCTCGACCGGTGGCAACCATGGTGGTCGTCGCCGCCCTCCTCGACCCGGCCTGGAAGGTGGAGCTCGAGGTCGAGGCGATCGCAACGAGCCCTTGATCGCCCGGCGGCGGGTGCTTTTGTGGAGCAATGGCTAAGTTTGTCTGGAAACAACGCTCGACGAGAGGGGAACCATGAAGCCGCTCGAGACCTACTCCGTCGTTCCCAAGCTGCCGCAGACGCTGGAGCCCCTTCGCCGGGTGGTCTATGACCTGCATTGGTCGTGGAATCATGCCGCCATCGGCTTGCTCCGGAGGCTCGACCCCGACCTCTGGGAATCTACCGGCCACAACCCGGTGCTCATGCTCGGAACGATCAGCCAGGAGAAGCTGGACGCGGCGGAGGTCGACCCGGCGTTTCTGTCTCATCTGGACAGCGTTGTCTCGGAGTTCGACGACTACGCGGCGGCGAAGTCGACCTGGTACGCACGTGTCCACGGTCCCAAGCGACAGCTGGAGGTGGCGTATTTCTCTCTCGAGTTCGGGATCACCGAGTGTCTCTCGATCTTCGCCGGCGGTCTTGGCATCCTGGCGGGCGACCACCTGAAATCCGCCAGCGACCTCGGGATACCGTTGACCGGCATCGGCCTCCTGTACCAGGAAGGGTATTTCCGCCAACAGCTCAACGAGGCAGGATGGCAGCAGGAACGCTACGAGCCCAACGACTTTCACAACCTCCCTATCTCGAGAGTCCGCGACGACGGGGGCAAGCCGCTGGCCGTTGTAGTCCCGTTTCCCGATCGCGACGTGGTGGCTCTGGTGTGGAAGGCTCAGGTCGGTCGGGTGGCTCTGTACCTGCTCGACACGAACCACGATGCCAATTCCGCCGAGGATCGTCGCATAACCGATCAGCTGTACGGCGGCTCACGTGAGACAAGGATGAAGCAGGAGCTCATGCTCGGGGTGGGTGGTTTCCGGGTTCTCGAGAAGCTCGGTATCCAGCCCACCGTGTACCACATGAACGAGGGGCACTCCGCCTTTCTCGTACTCGAGTGGATCAGCCGGAACATGACGAAGCTCGACCTCAGCTTTGCCGAGGCAAAGGAAGCCGCCGCCGGGCTCGTGTTCACAACCCATACTCCGGTGCCCGCCGGGCACGACTACTTCTCTCCGGACCTGGCTGCGCGATATCTTGGTCACTATGCCGCGGAGTTCGGGATTTCCCTGGATGACTTCCTCGCCCTGGGCCGTCGCAACCCGGAGGATCGCTTCGAGGAGTTCTGCAACACCATCCTGGCGCTGGACACGGCGGCGTACGCGAACGGGGTGAGCAAGCTGCACGGCGCCGTCAGCCGGGAGATGTGGACTGAGTTGTGGCCCGATCATCCCGTCGACGAGATCCCGATCACGTCGATAACCAACGGCGTGCACGCCAAGACGTGGGTGTCGCAGGACATGCGCGATCTCTACGATCGATATCTAGGCCCGCAGTGGCGCGAGGAACCTGGCGACGTCGAGCTGTGGAAACGGGTGCGTGACATTCCACCCGCCGAGCTGTGGCGGACGCGGGAGCGGAGAAGAGAGCGGCTCGTCGCCTTTGCACGCCGTCGTCTCCGCCGTTCCCTGGCGTCGCGGGGAGCGCCGCAATCCGAGATCGATATGGCAGAGGTCGTGCTCAATCCCACCGTCCTCACGATTGGCTTTGGGCGTAGGTTCGCCACCTACAAGCGTGCCGACCTGATACTCCGCGACATGGACCGGCTCATCGAGCTGATGCAGAACCCCGAAAGACCGGTGCAGCTCATCTTCGCCGGCAAAGCTCACCCGGCAGACGACGGCGGCAAGGAGCTGATCCGGCGCGTCATCGACCTCACCCGGAACCCGGAGGTTCGCCGTCACCTGGTCTTCATCGCCGATTACGACATGTCGGTCGCCAGAGCGCTGGTGCAGGGTGCCGATGTATGGCTGAACACACCCGTCCGGCCTCTTGAAGCGAGCGGAACCAGCGGCATGAAGGCGGCCGTCAACGGTGTACTCAACCTGAGCACTCTCGACGGGTGGTGGGACGAAGCCTATGAGACCAGCGTTGGTTGGGCGATCGGAAGGCGTGAGCCCCACCCCGACCCGGAAGAGCGTGATCGCTTCGAGTCGCATGCGCTCTACGAGCTGATCGAGCGTGACGTGGCCCCACTGTTCTATGACCGCGGTGTCGATGGGCTTCCCAGGGGCTGGCTCACCAAGATGCAGAACGCGATGTCCACACTGAACAGCCAGTACAACACGCATCGCATGGTCCGCCAGTACACCGAGCGCTACTACCTGCCGGCCGGTGACCGGCAGAGGTTGCTCGGCGGAGGCGACGGGTCCCGGCCACGCGAGCTGGCGGCATGGAAGACCCGGGTGCGCAGAGCGTGGCCCCGGGTTCGGGTCGTGTCGATATCGAGCACCCGGGCGGGCGAGGTCGCGGTGGGGGACGAGATGACCGTCACCGCCGAGGTCAACCTGGCGGGGATGACTCCCGATCAAGTGACGGTGGAGCTGTATCAGGGACCGGTCAACCCGTCGGGCGACATCGTCGGTGGTGTGACGACGGTCATGGAGCCGAACGGGGAGTCCGGTGACGTCCATACTTTCCAGGCTGCGGTGGTCTCGTTTCTCACCAGCGGCAAGCATGGCTACACGGTGCGGGTGTCGCCGTACCACCCCGACCTGGCGAATCCCCATCAGATGGGATTGATGCGATGGGGCTAGGACCGATCATGACGACGCTCCGGGTTGGCACGGCACTGCAGCGTGTTACAATCAGCCGTGGACGTTCGTCCGCGCTTTCTCTCCTCAGAAGGAAATCTCTGCGTGAAAGACACGAAGACGACAATTGAAGAACACGGGCTGCACGACTCTGACACGGGTTCGCCCGAGGTCCAGGTCGCGCTGCTCACCGAGCGCATCAGCCATCTCACCGAGCATCTGAAGGTCAACAAAAAAGACCACCACAGCCGTCGGGGTTTGCTGATGATGGTCGGTAAGCGCAGACGGCTTCTCAAGTACCTCAGGAACCAGGATGTCGAGAGGTATCGCAACCTGATCGCCAGTCTGGGACTGAGGCGATAAGAGACCTGCGAAGGTGGCGAGTATGCCGCCTTCTCCTGGTCTCACCGGAACGCAAGTTCTAACGGGAACCGACGGTTCCCGCGACAACAGGAGGGGTAAGCCCTCAGTTGCCAGTGGTCGGGTTTCAACCCGCCCGAAGCTCGACCACTGTCAATTGTGCGCTCTCCCCCCGAACTAAGGAGACGCGCGTGGCAGAGACCACAGTACGCGGTCGCATAGGCGACAAAGAGCTCGTTCTCACAACGGGCAAACTGGCTCTCCTCGCAGACGGCGCCGTAGTTGCCAGCATTGGCGAGACGGACGTTCTTGTTACGGCCACAGCAAGCCGTACTCTGCGCGAGGGAGCGGATTTCTTCCCACTTACCGTGGATGTCGAGGAGAGGATGTACGCCGTCGGGCGGATCCCCGGTTCCTTCTTCCGCCGTGAGGGGCGGGCAACGGAGAGAGCGACGTTGACGGCACGACTCATCGACCGTCCGCTGCGGCCGTCGTTTCCGGACGGCTTTCTCTACGAGACCCACGTCGTGGCGACGATCCTGTCGGCAGATCTCATCAACGACTATGACGTGGCGGCGCTCAACGCCGCATCGGCCGCACTGACGGCCAGCCCGATCCCATTCCTGGGGCCGATCGGCGCCGTGAAGCTCGCTTTGAGCAACGGCGAATGGATCGCGTTCCCGACCTTTGCGGAACTCGAGGAATCGGTGTTCGAGATCGTCGTCGCCGGCAAGCGCAATGCCGCCGGAGACGTCGACATAGCCATGGTCGAGGCCGGAGCAACCGAGAACGGGCACCGTATGGTCGACGGCGGCCAGGCCCCCAGCGACGAGGAGAGCATCACGCGCGGTCTCGCGGAGGCCAAGCAATACATCGGCCAGATCATCGACCTCCAGCTCGAGTTGAAGGCCAAGGCCGGTGAGATCAAGGCGGTCGACTTTCCCCTGGCCGAGTCGTACAGCGAGGAGCTCTACGACCGCGTGGCGGCGATCGCCAAGCCGAAGTTCGGTTCCCTCGGCACCATCGTCGACAAGACCGAGCGGCAGGAAGCCGAGCGCCGGGTTGCTGACGAGACACTCGCAGGCCTCGCCATCCCCGAGGATGACGCCGCCACGCTCGCTGCTGCCGGGAAGGCGATCAAGGCAGTGCACAAGAAGGTCATGCGTGAGCGCGTCGTCGCCGAAGGGATCCGCATGGACGGGCGTGGTCTCACCGACATCCGACCTCTCGATATCGAGGTCGGGCTGCTCGGCCAGGCGCACGGGTCGGCCATCTTCAAGCGCGGTGAGACCCAGGTGCTCAACACGACGACTCTCGGCATGCTGCGTATGGAGCAGATGCTCGACACGATCAGCCTGGAAGAGTCGAAGCGCTACATGCACCACTACAACTTCCCGCCGTTCGCCACCGGCGAGACCGGGTTCATGCGCGGCCCGAAGCGTCGCGAGATCGGGCACGGCGCGCTCGCCGAGAAGGCCTTGCTACCGGTGATTCCGCCGGTTGACGACTTCCCGTACGCATACCGGCTGGTGTCCGAGGTGCTGATGTCCAACGGGTCGAGCTCGATGGCGTCTGTATGCGGCTCTTCGCTGTCGCTGATGGACGCCGGGGTACCGATCGAGGCCCCGGTGGCCGGAATCGCTATGGGCCTGATCGAGCAGGACGGCAAGTACGTCACCCTGACCGACATTCTGGGCGCCGAGGATCATCTCGGCGACATGGACTTCAAGGTTGCCGGCACCCGGGACATGATCACGGCGCTCCAGCTCGACACCAAGATCGAGAGCCTCCCCGCCGAGGTGCTGGTACAAGCAATGGGCCAGGCACGCGAAGCCCGTCTGTTCATCCTGGACAAGATGGCTGAGGTCATTGCCGGGCCGCGCGACGAGCTCGCCGCCAACGCACCGAAGATCGAAGCGATCGAGATCCCCAAGGACAAGATCGGCGAGGTCATCGGACCCAAGGGCAAGACCATCCGGGAGCTCGAAGAGGAGACCGGAGCAACCATCGAGATCGACGACGAGGGCATTGTCCGGGTCGGCGCCGCCGACACCGCCTCCATGAAGCTGGCGAAGGAGAGAATCCTTGCGATCGGTTTCCCGCCGGAGGCGAATGTCGGCGAAACGTACGACGGCGAGGTGGTCAACATCACCAAGTTCGGCGCCTTCGTGAATATCCTGCCCGGTCGGGATGGTCTGCTCCATATCTCGAAGATGGGTGGTGGCAGGCGTATCGACAAGGTCGAGGATGTGCTTGCGCTGGGTGACAGGGTCAGCGTTGTTGTTCGCGAGATCGATGACCGCGGTAAGGTCAGCCTTGACCTCGCCGATGGTGTGCAACTCGTTGACGAGAACACGCCCGCCGCCGAGGGTGGCGACCGGGCCGAGCATTCCGAGCGGCGCGACGGTGGTCGTGATCGCGGTGGTAGAGATCGTGATCGGGACCGGGGTCGCGGGCGCGACAGGGATCGCGGTCGGGACCGGAGCAGTCGTGACCGCGGTGACAGCCACAAGGAAGCCAGCCCGAATCGGACCGTCGTGTCCTTCGAGGACGATTTCGAGAAGGGTCTGTAGTACTCACCCTCAATTCACTGAGGCCCCCGTTTTTCGGGGGCCTCAGTCGCGTCCGGGTATGCCCCGGCGGCGCTAGTCCTCGAGGATGAAGGTGAGCTTCATGTCTACCCGGAAGTGCTTGATAGTTCCGTCCTCTGCAAGGACGACCTTTTGCTCCGAAATCCAGGCCCCTCGAATACCATCGATCGTGCGCTGCGCTTTGGAGATGCCCTTGCGTATGGCGTCTTCAAAGGACCCGGGTGAGGTAGACGTGATTTCGATCACCTTCGCAACAGACACTAGAGGCTCCTCTCATCGGGAGTGTCGTCGGCCTAGAGGGTACCGCGTCCCCGGTTCGCCAACTAGTTGGGGTCAGTTACCAGCGGTCGGCGAGCCTGGCACCGAGAAAACCGGCACCGGCAGCGCCGAGGACGCCATCAGCAGGGGATTTACCCCGATCAACCAACCGATGAGCATGCCAACGATGCCACCGGCGAGAATGCCGACGCGCATTCCGTTCACCCAGTCGTAGTTGGTTCGGCCCTGCTTCTCTTTTGATTCCATCCCCGCCAGCGTAACCCGGGCGAGCACCGCTGACTCGATCGGGCGGGAACCATTGTCGCTCGGGGTTACGTCCAATGGCTGCGACGACAGGGAGCCGGGTCAATGGCCGCACGAAACACAAAAGCAGCGTTGGTACTTCTCAGCTCGATGGTGTTGTTGCTAGCCGCCTGTGGCGGGAGTGACGAGGCCGACAGCGGGACCGCACTCAATTACACAGCCGCAGCGGCCAGCGGGCAGGTCGAGTCGCCCGAATACGACGCCGGACAAGACATCGGCTCGATTTCCGAGCAAGCGGGTTCTGACACGCTTGGCAGTGGGGGAGTTGACGGCACAGTCCTCGAGACCAGCACGCTGGGCAGGGAGATCATCTATACCGCCGACATGACCGTTGCAGTCGCCGATGTGGCAGCGGCAAGCGCCGAGGCAACCCGAATAATCGAGGAAATGGGCGGATACCTCTTCGGTCAGGAGAGCACGGGTGCCCCCGAGCCGCATAGCGTGCTCACGTTCAGGGTGCTGCCCGGTGACTTCCAGCAGGCGCTGGCAAGCCTCGGCTCCGTTGGGGAGATCCGCACTCAGAACATATCCACCGACGACGTGACCGAGCGGGTAGTCGATCTGGAATCGCGAATCTCCACAGCCGAGACGAGCGTGGCGCGGTTGAAGGGCTTCCTCGAAAAGGCTGAGGACATAGAGGCTATCGCCGCGCTCGAGAGCCAACTCCTCGAGCGCGAGACCGATCTCGAGACAATGCGGGGGCAGCTTCGCACGCTCCAGGACCGGATCGACCTTGCGACGATATCGCTGACTCTCACCGAGGCGCTCAGCAAGCCGGGTCTCTCCCTGGAAGTGACCGGTTCCCCCGGTCATGATGACGGCATCTCCTGCCCTGCGAGCGGGGCGATCTCGGTGGAGGAGGGGGAGCCGGCGACAGTTTGTTTCGAGATCGTCAACTCCGGGGACACCCCGCTTGCTGGTTTCGAGCTGAAGGACACGGTGCTCGAGGTCGAACTCGGCGATCTGATCGTGGTGTGGGGTGATCCCAATGGTGTCCTGGAGCCAGGGCAGTCGATGGTGCTCGCCTATGAGACCACGGTCGAGCGCAGCCTCCGCACCCAGGCAAGGGTGAGCGCCGTGCCGGTGGATCAGGACGGCAACCGGGTCGAGGGTCGCGAGGTGGCCAGCACGTCGGTGATGAGCATCACTGCCGAGGATCCCGGTGGTTTGCCCGGATTCCGGGATGGTCTCGATGCCAGCTGGAACGCCCTGCAATGGATCGGCGGGGTGGTCGTCCTACTCGCAGGCGCCGTTCTGCCGTTTGTGATCCCGCTGGTCCTGTTGGCGGCGCTGGTGCTCTGGATCGTCGGAAGGCGTCCGGAGAAGGCATCGGCTGAGGCGCCAACACCTCCCCGGGACGGGGAACGGGACGGTGCAGAACCCCAGGAATCCGAAGCTGCAGAGGATGCTGAGGCCTAGAAGGTACCCCTTGCCTATCGAACATATGTTCGATAGGCTGTGAGCCCCAACGAGGCGGAGAGGGTGGCGGCAGAGACGGTACGTCTAGAGCATTTCAAAGGGAACGCCGCCGCGTTTTCTCGAGATTTGCTGGCATTGCAACCGGGGCGGGTGACCGGGCTCATCGGGCATCCCGGATTCGGGTTGACCAGGCTTGGGCTCACCATGCTGGCATCCCGGGAACAACTAGGCACGGTTGCCTATCTGGATGTGAGAGGCTGGCTCAGCCCACCGGCTGCCTGGGAAGCCGGTGTCTCCCCGGAGCGGTTGGTGGTGGTGCGGTGTGACGATCCGGTACGTTGGGCCCGGGTCGCCTCCCACCTGCTCGAAGGAGTCGGGGCCCTATACGCCGAGGTCCCGTCCCGTACAAAATCCGCCCATCTCCACAAACTGGTGGCGCTGGCCCGCAACCGGAGGACCCCACTGGTGCTGCGCCCGCTCCAGGGTGATCTTCCCGACGGTATGGCCCATCTCCGTCTCGAGGCACGCCGGGTGATCTGGGAAGGGCCAGAGCGTGGCCACGGCAGGCTCACCCACCGCCGGCTCGTCTTCGAGGCGTCGGGTAAAGCAATGAGGGGTATGACGAGGCTCATAGAGGTGGAGGACGATGGAACGAACGCTATGCGTTTGGTTTCCGGATTGGCCGTTGCGCCGTCCGGACGTGCCACCGGCTGAGCCTTGCCAGGCGGTCGATGGCAACAACCTCGTCGTGGCCGTCAACCGGTTGGCGACCGAGGCGGGCATCCGGGTGGGGATGCGACGTCGTGAGGCCGAAGCCGTGTGCCCGACCGTGGTGACCATCGAGCATGATCCCGGTGCCGAGATGGCTCGCTTCGAGCGTGTTGCCGTCGCCGTCGAGACTCTGATTCCCCGCATCGAGGTGATTGCTCCCGGTCTGATCCTGGCTCCGGTCACCGGTGCCGTTCGCTACTTCGGGGGAGAGGTGCCGCTTGTCGACCGGGTCGACAAGGAGATCGGCGCCGTCTCCGGGTCGGGTTATCGCCTCGGGCTCGCCGCCGGTCCCTTTGCCGCCCGCCGCGCCGCCGAGATGGCCACCGATGGCGATCCGATCTACATCGTCACCGACGACGACGAGTTCCGCAGTGCGCTCGACGTGGCCGCCCTAGGTAGTGAGGACATGGCTGCGGTGTTCCGTTGGCTCGGGATAAGCACGCTGGGGGAGTTAGCGGCATTGCCGCGGGAAGCGGTTGTATCTCGTTTTGGTGTCGACGGGCTACGGGCGCACCAGTTGGCTTGTGGGGAGGATCGGGAGACCCGTGATCGGGTCATCGCCGATGATCTGGGCGTCGAGGAGAGGTTCGATCCACCGCTCGAGAACCTGGAGCAGGTGGCCTTCGTGGCCAGAGCCATCGCCCACCAGTTGCTCACCGCACCGGCGTTGAGTGGTGCCACCCCGCATCGTGTCGAGGTGGAGGCGGAAGCGGCAGACGGGGCGATTCGCACCAGAACCTGGCGTAGCGCCGATCCCTTTGACGAGCGCATGCTGGCGGAGCGAGTGCGATGGCAGCTCCAGGCATGGCTGGATACCGCCCGGATGCGAAGCGGTCCCGGGATCCGGGGCGGATTGGTCCGGCTCAGGGTCATGCCGGCCGATCTGTCCGACCGTGGTCGGCAACTCGCTCTCGATGAGGACGCCCTGCCGGCGGCGGAGGCACAGCGCGCTTTTGCCCAGACCCAGGCGCTGGTTGGCAACGATGGCGTGCTCCGGGCGATCCCTCAGGGTGGGCGCGATCCGGGAGAGAGGGTGCTCTGGTACCGGTGGGGGGAGAGCCCACCAGCTCCGGAGCGTGATCCCGCTTCTCCATGGCCGGGACAGATCCCGGCTCCGCTGCCTTCGCTTGTGCCGCCCGACCCATACCCGCTGGAAGTCGAATGGGACGGCGGGATCCCCACCCGGGTACGGTTGGGTAGTCGCTGGGTGGAGGTTCTGTCGTGGGCAGGCCCCTGGCGCAAGGTGGGGCGTTGGTGGGACGGGGAGCGGCCGGCGGATCGATACCAGCTGGTCACCTCGGCCGGGGCGTTCCTATGTGCCGTCATCGAGGGCAAGACCTACATGACAGGGGTCTACGACTGATGAAGCTCGTGAAACTGGGCGTCGATGGTCTCATAGACACGGCTTCGCAGCATATCGATGTCCCTGACAGTCAGGTCGGCGGTGGGGATGGGCTCGTTGATGATCACGTTGGCGCGGCCCTTGTAGAACAGCTTGGAACCGGGCGGCCATACCTCCCAGGTGCCGTTGATCGTGACCGGCACCACAGGCAAGCCCGTAGCGATGGCCATCCGGAAGGCCCCTTTCTTGAACGGGTGCAACTCACCGTCGCGGCTACGGGTGCCCTCGGCGAATACGATCAGCGAATAGCCGCTGGCCTTGGCCCGGGCCACCCCCTCGTTGATGGCGGCATAGGACGAAACGCCTGCGCCACGGTCGATCTTGACGATACCGGCGACGTGGAGAGCCTGGGCGAACACCGGTATCTTGTAGACCTCCTTCTTGGCGAGATACCTGATCGGAGTCGGGATCGCCCGGAACAACAGGGGGACGTCGAAGTTGGAGAGATGGTTGGAGAGGAAGAAGTACTGAGTACCCGGTTTGACGTGCTCGGACCCTGTGACTGTGTAGGCGACCGGCGGAACCAGCAGGAACAACCTGCTCCAAACCTGCACGAACAACTCGCCCACGCGTCGCAGCCGCAGCGTCATCACGAGGATGAACAACGCCGAGATGATGATCGTGAAGAGCAGGAACAGCGGCACCGCGATGGCGGACTTGATACTCAACAGGATCTTTCGCAGCATTGGGGTAGCGTAGTTCCCCGGAACGGGAGGACGGAGGGCGAGTGCGACAGCTGAGCGTTGGCCAGGCGCGCCGTGTTGCCCTTGGTGCCCAGGGCTTTGCCGAGCCCCGTCCGCAGGGTCGCGTCGACCGCAGGCACTTCCGTAAGGTCATCGACCGGATCGGGCTACTGCAACTCGACTCGGTGAACGTGCTCCAGCGGTCTCACTATCTCCCGGTGTGGTCCCGACTTGGCCGGTACTCCATCGAGGCACTCGACGAGTACACGGCGCACAGCGGAGAGATGTTCGAATACTGGGGTCATGTGGCATCGCTGCTGCCGGTGGAGCTGCACCGCCTCCTGCGGTGGCGCATGCACGAGGCGCGCCCGGGCCCGCGGACCAAGGCGATGATCGAGAACCACCCGGACTACCTGGCGTCGGTGCTCGAGGAGATAACGGCGCATGGTCCGCTCGCCGTCTCCGATCTGTCGGATCCAGGGACACGAACGGGCCCCTGGTGGGGTCATGGCAAGGGGAAGGTCGCTCTCGATTGGTTGTTCGCCACCGGTGCCATCACCGCATATCGCAACGGCAATTTCGGCCGGATCTACGACTTGCCGGAGCGGATAATCGCTGCGGAGCACCTCGCCGGGCCGGCGCCGTCGCGAGAAGAGGCCTATCGGGAGCTGTTGCGGCTGAGCGCCAAGCATCACGGAGTCGGCACCGCCGCAGATCTCGGTGACTACTACCGGCTCCACATGCCGACGGTGCGCCCGCTACTGAGGGCCATGGTCGCCGATGGCGACCTCGAGGAGGTGCGGGTCGAGGGGTGGAAGCAGCCCGCCTTCGTCCATCCGGGTGCGAAGCTGCCCCGGCGGATCTCGAGCGCGGCGCTGCTGAGCCCGTTCGACCCTGTTGTCTGGGAGCGCGATCGAACCGAGCGGCTATTCGGCTTCTTTTACCGTATCGAGATCTACGTGCCTGAACCGCAACGGGTCCACGGCTACTACGTGTTGCCGTTTCTCCTCGACGACCGGCTCGTGGCGCGTGTCGATCTCAAATCGGATCGCAAGAACGGCGTGCTCCTCGTGAAGGGCTCGTATCACGAGGAATCGGCTGACCCTGAAGAGGTGGCCGGGCGGCTGGATCCGGAGCTCAGGGCATTGAGCGAATGGCTCGGGCTCAGCGAAGTTGTCGTTCACGCCAATGGGAATCTGGCGTCGTTTCTCGGCGGGACGAGCTAGATCCCACCGTCCTCGACGTATATGGCCGCAACCCGGAAATGAGTGGAGAGCTCGTATTCCGCTCCCGTCTTCCACTCCTTGAAGAAGAGATCGTTGGTTTCTCCCGATTGCAGTATGAGAACCTGGCCGGTTGGAGACACTCCAACGACACGCGCAGCTTGATCGACTGATGTGATGCGTGTGGATCGAGAATTCACGGCCCGAGCAAGGATTGACGTGTGCCCGTCCTCCTGCGGTGTGACCGCAATCGCCCAATCGCCGGCCGGAGTGATTATGTAGTCGGAAGCGCCCACATCGAGGCTCGGCAGCGCGGTCGTCGACCCGTCGGCATTCAGCACGGACGGGGCGCCGTTCCCATCGGTAACGAGCAGCGTTCCGTCGTTTGCAGCGTCCAGTACTTCTCCTTCAGCGGTACGCACCGGGACGCCATTCGGGTCGAAGATGTGGATGGTTTCGGACAACACGACTGCAAAACCCCAATCGCCCCACGCGGCCAGGGAGGCGTCGGAGAACGGAACGGAGAATTCCACCAGCGGCACGATCTCATGTGACGTCTCCGCAGCGGATATGTCGACGGTCCTGATCACGGTCTCGTCAGAGCCCTGGTCCGATTCGACCCAGGCGAACAAGTCGGGATCGCTCGGATGCCAGAGACCGCCGCCGCCGAGATATTGAGGATTGCCACCAAGGGCGATGTCGACAATGGTCCCGCCGGTTCCCTCGACCGAGATTCTCGTCCCGTCCGAATTCACCGCGGCCGCCGCCGCTGCGGAGAACTCTGCATTGAACGAAGGCGTCGCCAGGTTGGGATGCCAGACGCCGGCTCTTGCGCCGGTGTCGGAGAGGATGACGAGAGTGAGCCCCCGGGCGGCGAAGGGAACAGCGTCCTCGAGCGCGGGTGGCCGCGGGAGAGAGGTGGTCGTAGCTGGTTGCGCCTCCTGGGAGAGGGGAGGCCTTGTTGTTCCCGCTGCGGCGTGGTCTGGTGCGCGCTGACCGAGACCGACCGCGACCACTGCAAACGCGACAGCTCCCAGCGCGATGACGAACAGTGGTGCAATCCGTCGTCGCCGTTGCGGCGGCTCCGGCTGCGGCGCGTCTGTGTCGAGATCATCGACGGGGAGAGGTCGAATCTTCGACCCAGAATCCCTTGCCTCCATTGGCAACCAAGCGTAACCGCTGTGAGCATCGGCGTCTACGGCCCGGCTATCGTTCGCGGAAGTTGTCAGACCAGAGATGAGGTAGCGCGATGGTGAGCTTCGAGGGTCGGGTGGCGGTGGTCACCGGTGCCGGCGGGGGTTTGGGAAGGGAGCACGCGCTGCTGCTGGCCGGGCGCGGAGCAGCTGTTGTCGTCAACGATCTCGGCGGGTCTGTGTCGGGGGAGGGGTCCGACTCGTCCGCTGCCGATCGCGTGGTCTCCGAGATCACAGAGTCGGGCGGGTCTGCTGTTGCCGAGCATTCTTCGGTGGCCGATCCGGCCGGCGGCGAGGCGATCGTGGCACGGGCTCTCGAGACCTTTGGCCGTCTCGACATCGTCATCAACAACGCCGGCATCCTTCGGGACAAGAGCTTTGCGAACCTCACTCCGGATCTAGTGAATCCGGTGCTCGACGTGCATCTCGGAGGAGCCTTCAACGTGACCCGGCCCGCCTTTGCTCATATGAAGGAGCAAGGTTACGGACGCATTCTGTTCACAACCAGCGGCTCGGGGCTGATGGGCAACTTTGGCCAGGCCAATTACGGAGCGGCCAAGATGGGTCTAATCGGTCTCATGAATGTGCTCAAGATCGAGGGGGCCCGCTACAACATAAAGGTCAACGCCGTTGCCCCTATCGCCCTCACCCGCATGACCGAAGGTCTGTTCGGCGGAGTTGTCGACCTGTTCGCGCCCGTGCAGGTGTCGCCGGCGGTGGCCTACCTGGTGTCGGAGGAGTGTGACCTGACAGGGGAGATCTGGTCGGTGGGTGGCGGATCCGTGAGCAGGTTCTTCATCGGCCTCACCGACGGCTATGTCAAACCCGACCGGGAACGTGTGCTGACGATCGAAGACGTGGAAGCGCACGTCGAGGAGATCCGCGACGAATCCGCCTACCTCGTGCCGTTCTCCTCGCAGGACGAGTTCGGCAAGCTCGGTCCGAGGCTGGGCTAGTGCTGGTGGCTCCCGAATCCGATGCCACGAAGGACGAGTGGCGCGAGTGGGCCCGTTCGGAGCGAGCCGGCATGGACTGGAACGACATCTCGCGGCGTGTCGTCGACGAGTTGCAGGGCTGGCTCGAGCCCAATAGCTACCAGACTGTCCTCATCTACCTGCCTCTGATCGACGAGATCGATCTGCGCCGTTTGCTCGACGAGGATCGGGAGACGAGGTTCGTAGCCACGAGGACCCCCGAACGTGGTGGCGATCTCAGCGTCCACGAGTTGGGTGGCCCGCTCGAGGTCCACCGGTTCGGTTTTCTGCAGCCCCACGCAACCGCACCGCGGGTCGGTCCCGACGCCATCGATGTCCTGCTGCTCCCGGGGCTTGTCTTCGATCTCTACGGGAACCGTCTGGGGCACGGAGCGGGCTATTTCGACCGGCTGCTGGCGACGACCCATGCCGAAGCGAAGTTGGTCGGGGTCGTGCCCGCCGCCCTGGTCGTCGACCGGTTGCCGGTCGAGCCGCATGACATCCCGGTAGGGTTTCTTGCCACTGAGGAAGGCGTCATCGAGACCGCGTAACGCCGGCGTGAGGTTGGCCCGAACCCGTCCTAGGACTCGACCGATAGTACCGAATCGGGATTGATGTGGAACGAGATGTCGTCGCCGATCTCGAAACGGCGCCGGCTGGTCCCGGTGAGTTCGACGTCGTCGACCCTGAACCGGACGGTGTATTCGCCGCTGCGGAATGTGGCTCCGCTCACCGTCCCGGTGTTGGGACCGTCGGAGGCGACGGTGACGGCGTGGGGCGGGATCACCAGACGATGCTCGCCGGGGGGCAGTGCCGACTCGAACCGGGTCCATCCGAGATCGGCGGCACCCTCTAGGACCTTGGCGTCGACGATCGCGGTGAAGCCGAGCATGCGAGCCACGAACTCATTGCGAGGGTCGGCCCATAGGTCCTGCGGGGTCCCCTTGCGGATGAGCCTGCCACTATCCATGACGGCCACGGTGTCGGCGATGGCAAAGGCTTCATCTCGATCATGGGTCACATATATGGCCGTAACCGAGAGCTCGGAGAAGATTGCCTTCATCTCCGCGGTGAGGTGCTCGCGTAGCGAGCGATCGAGAGCCCCGATCGGCTCGTCGAGGAGGATCAGCCGTGGCGATGGTGCCAGGGTCCTGGCGAGGGCGACCCGTTGCTGTTCACCGCCCGAGAGTTCGTGGACGAGCCGCTTCTGATAGCCGGCGAGGCCGACGATGTCGAGCACGTGGGCGACGCGCTCTTCCCGGCGAACCCAGTCCACGTCCTGCATGCGCAGCCCGAACTGGACGTTCCCGGCGACAGACAGGTGCGGAAAGAGCGCATAGTCCTGGAACATGAAGCCGAAGCCTCGTTCGTGGGGTGGCACGTTGCGCAGGTTGCGGCCGTTCCACGTGACCGTTCCGATGTCGAGATTCTGGAGACCGGCGAGCGAGCGGAGCAGTGTCGTCTTGCCGCACCCCGACGGTCCCATCACGGCGACTATCTCGGAGTCGTGCACGGTGAGGTTCACCGCGTCGAGAGCATATGTGTCACCGAAGGTGACGGTGAGCCGGAGGCCTTGCAGCATCAGAAATCACCGAGGCCTTCGGTGCGCGACCGCTCGATGGCGAAGATGGTGACGGTCGTGGCGACCATCAGGATGGTGCTGAGTGCCATGGCGCTGCTGAAGCTCTCCGTTCCGGGTCTGCCCAGAAGCCGGAAGATAGCGGTTGGCAAGGTCGGGTTGCTCGGCAGCGCCAGGAATGATGTTGCGCCGAACTCCCCGAGAGACACTGCAAAAGCGAATCCGGCGCCGATCAGCGCTGCCCTGGTGACGAGGGGCAGATCGATTTCTCGCCATACCCGATTTGGAGGCGCCCCCAGCATGGCAGCGGCTTCCCGCAGGCGGTGACGCACCGATCGCATCACGGGCACCGCGGTGCGCACCACGAACGGTATGGCCACCATCGAGTGGGCAATCGGGATGATCCAGATGGAGGTACGGAGATCGATCGGTGCGTCGAAAGCCAGGAGGAAGCCAAAGCCAAGGGTCACCGCCGACGTACCGAGAGGCAGCATCAGCAGCGCATCGAAAGAGCGGGACAGCCAGCCTCTGCGGTAGGCGATGACTGTAGCGGCGGCCAATCCGATGGCGACGGCGAGCAGCGTGGCCACAACGGCGAACCGGGCTGAGTTCCAGATGGCGGTGGTAGCCGGAGCCGCCATCCCGGCGACGCGCTCATTCAGGTTCCGGTAGGCGGCCAGGGTGTAGCCATTTGCGGAGCGGAACGACCGGTCGATGAGAACAAACAGGGGCGTTCCCAACAGCAGCAGCATGAACAGCAGGTTGGCCAGAACGGTGAGACGTTCCCGCCTGCTCTGCATTGGCTTCGCTGCGGCCGCGACGCTGTGTTCGAACTCGACGGAACGTCGTTCCTGGTAGCGGGAGTAGAGAAACAGAATCAGTGTGATCCCGATGATCTGGAGCAAAGCGAGTGCCGCGGCGACGTTGAAATCGAGTAGACCGGTCGCCTGGCGCCAAATCTCGACATCGAGCGTGGAGTACTGGAGGCCACCGAGGATGAGGATGATCCCAAACGACGTGAAGGTGAATAGGAACACCAGGGAGGCGGCGGAGGCGAGTGCAGGTCGCAGCAGGGGAAGAGTGACCCGCCAGAAGACACGGAACCGGGTCGCCCCGAGCATGGCTCCTGCCTCCTCGAGTGCCGGATCGAGTCTCTCCCAGTACGTCGAGACGGTCCGTACCACGATCGAGTAGTTGAAGAAAACGTGGGCGAGCAGGATGGCCCAGATCGTATGGCGAAGGTCGATGCCGACGGGTCCGCTCGGTCCGAGCAACGCGAGGAAAGCGCTGCCCACTACCACCGTGGGGAGGACAAAGGGCACGACTATCGCCGCTCGCACGAAACGTTTCCCGCGGAACTCGTAGCGCGCCAGCACGTGTGCAGCGGGCAGTGCTGCCACCACGGTCAGGATTGTGGATGCGGTGGCTTGCCACAGCGTGAACCAGGCGACATCGAGCAAGGCGGGCCGCCGGAACACCGAATCGATCGGGCCGAAGTCGAGACGGCCGTCTGCAGTGAACCCGGTGGCGAGAACCGAGAGTAGGGGGTAGACGAAGAAGTACGCGAGAAAGGCGACGGGGATCGCGACCAACGCGATCTTCCCAACTCTCCTCAACGCAGGGTGTCCGTCCACTCGTTGATCCATCTCTCCCTATTCTGTTCGATAGTCTCCACGGCAACTGTCACCGGGGCAACCGGCACTGGCGAGAAATCGGTGAACACCTGGGGTACTTTCGCCTCAGAGTTGGCTGGAAACACGAACATGTTGAGCGGAATGTCCTCCTGGACCGGCACCGACAGCAAGAAGTCGACCAGCTTGGCAGCAGCGTCTTGATGGGCCGTGCCGGCGAGAATCCCTGCATATTCGACCTGTCGGAAGCATCCATTGAGCAGCGATCCGGTTGGTGCGTCGGCGGGTGGTGGATCGGTGAAGTAGACCCCGACCGCCGGGGACGACGCGTATGAGACGACCAGAGGGCGTTCCCCACCCTCGCCGCCGCCCGAGAAGTCGCTGTAATAGGCCTCTTCCCAACCCGACGCGACCGCGACTCCGTTGTTCTTCAGATCGCTCCAGTAGTCCAGCCACGTGTAGTCGCCATCCTCGCCAAACGTGGCAATGGTGGCGAGCAGGAACGCCATTCCGGGCGATGAGCTTGCCGGGTCCTCCACTGCCAGCATGTCGCGGTAGCCGGGGTCCGTGAGATCAGCCAATGTCTCAGGTGGGGGAGTCGCCGTGAATGCCGCCTTGTCGTAGTTGACGCAGACGTCGCCGAAGTCGATGGGAGTGACGTGAGGATCGGTCATCAGGCTGTCCGGCACCGAGCTGAGCAGGGGCGACTGGTATTCGAGGAAGATGCCTTCGCTGAGGGCGCGGGAAAGGAACGTGTTGTCCACCCCGTAAAGGACGTCGGCGATGGGGTTGTCCTTGGTCAGGATGGCCTGGCTGAGCATCGTGCCGGCGTCACCGGACTCGAGCACGGTGACTGTGATACCCGTCTGCTCCGTAAAGGTGTCAAGCATGCCGTCGGACAGCGCAAATGAGTCGTGGGTCATCAGGGTCAGGTGGTCGCCGGGCGTCTCCTCGGTGCTGGTGCTTGTCTGGTCTGTGCCGGGGACGGCTCGCTCTCCTGTATTCCCGCACGCGGCAGCGAGCAAGGTCAGCGGCAGGAGCATGATGAGATAGCGGCGCACGTCAATTCCTTTCCTGGATTGTCAGAACGTGCCCACCCGCAACGGCAACCTGTGCTTCCTCGGCGACGATCTCGTTGCTGACGCCTCGTGTCGAGCCCGCCCGGAGTGCGATGCCGTCGAGCGGCCAGCGGAGACCGGTAGCCGTGCAGAATGCGGTTCCGCCGACCGCGATCACAGACAGCACCGCACCGTCGCTCTTTTGGAAGACCCTGTGGTCACCGGCGCGGAGCGGGACGATTACGGCTTGCCCGGTCAGCCACTCGAGGGCGACGGGGTGATCGCCGAGCAAGATCATGGCGTTGGCCAGCGTGTGCGCCATCCTGCCGCCCGTGCCACCGATGATGGTGGCCCTGGAGAAGCCGGCCCGTGCCGCGGCCGCGATGGCGAGCTCCAGATCGGTAGCGTCTTTGTCGATCGGATGGCGCTCGATGACGACGCCGGCAGCGGATGCTCGCTCCAGCGCCGCGGCGGTGACCGAGTCCATGTCGCCGACGACGAGGTCTGGCGCGATGCCGAGTTCGTACGCCTGGTCGAGACCGGAATCCGCTGCAACTACCCAGACGGGCACGTCGAGCCGTGTGAGCAACCCGGAGCCGACCGGCTCGCCGCCCGCAATTATCAATGCCGATTCTGGCTTTGCGTCTTCCACACGCTTCCTCCGCTGGCATGACCCAGATCAGGTTCCACGGGTCGGTGGCGTTCCGAGCGCTGGCTCGACCGGCCACCCTCTCAGTCCGGCGTTCCCGAACTCCCCGGGGTGGGGATGAAATCACCCTAACACTTCGGGTTGGTGCCGACGGTCGCCGCGACCTGCCGCGACCCTGTCAAGACCCTGCCGCGACTCTATTGACAACGCGACTGCACTGTGACATCATAGTGCTGTCAAGATAGTGTCATCCGGGAAAACCGGTGAGACAGAGGAGGGCAAGATGATGTGGGCAAACAACCCCGAGATCCTGAGGGAGCTTCACCAGGAGCGGGTTCGTCAGATGCGGCGGACTATGCGGCGGCCACGTTTGAAGCTGATTGCGATGGAGCGAGAAGCCGACGCCACCGGTGACAATTGAAGTACTGTCATCCGACGGAGGAAGAATGAACACAGAAGCGATAGCAGCCAAGCTGGAGGACCAGCTGGTGGCCGCGGGCCGGATAGCCGGAGGCGATCCTGCTGCGGAGTTGATTGTCGATGCGCTGGTCAGGTCATTGGGGCC
>Ga0307417_10000298_pt1 | contig 20878 bp, 19 predicted proteins | sample SalMarWE160210MG_2_FD_202514 | JGI IMG/M metagenome (GOLD analysis project Ga0307417, IMG submission 202514) | Salt marsh sediment microbial communities from the Plum Island Ecosystem LTER, Massachusetts, United States - WE1602-10 | ecosystem: Environmental > Aquatic > Marine > Intertidal zone... | reverse complement strand
CACTCCAACCTTCATCAGCCATGCGGAAATGACAGAGCTGATGGCAGCCACCCGGCGACACTTCCGACTGCTCGACGATGATCGGGGCGAGTATTCCATTGAGGTAGACCCCAGGGAGACCGACGATGGCACTATCTCGTTGCTGCGGGGGCTCGGATTCAACCGCATGAGTCTGGGGGTGCAGGACTTCGAGCCCGAGGTGCAGCAGGCGGTCAATCGCATCCAGCCCGAGGAGCAGACCTTCCGGGTGCTGGAGGAGGCCCGCCGGGTGGGCTTCAGGTCCCTCGGCATCGACTTGATCTATGGCCTGCCTCGGCAGAGCGTGGTGAGCTTCGGGCGCACGCTGGACAAGATCATCGCGGCCCAGCCGGACCGGCTGGCGGTGTTCAACTACGCTCATCTGCCGGATCTGTTCAAGCCCCAGCGGCGCATCAACGCTGAGGAGCTGCCGCCTCCGGCGGAGAAGCTGGCAATCCTGCAGCACACCATCGAGCGGCTGACCGCGGCCGGCTATGTCTACATCGGCATGGATCATTTCGCCAAGCCCGAGGACGAGCTTGCCAGCGCCCAGCGCGAGGGCACCTTGTACCGCAACTTCCAGGGGTACTCCACCCGCGCCTATTGTGACCTGGTGGGGCTGGGGATCACCTCCATCGGCAAGGTTGCAGACACCTACAGCCAGAACGTCAAGGGCCTGGACGAGTACTACGCGCGCATCGACGCCGGCCACCTGCCGGTATTCCGAGGCGTGCAGCTCTGCGCCGACGACGTGCTCAGGCGCGAGGTCATCCTGCAGCTCATCTGCCATTTCACCCTGCAGTTCTCCGCGGTGGAGGCCAAGCACGACATCGACTTCCACGGCTACTTCCGCCCCGAGCTGGAAGCTCTGGAGCCCATGCACGCGGACCGGCTGCTGCGTCTGGACGACGCGGGTATTCAGGTGTTGCCGGCGGGCAAGCTGCTGATCCGAAACATCTGTATGATATTCGACCGCTACCTGCGCGAGCAGGCTGAGCGGCGCTACTCCAAAGTCATCTGACGGCGGCACGCCGTCACCGTCCGCCTAGCCACTGGACCGGTGCTCATGTCTGGAAACACCTTCGGCAAACTGTTTGCGGTCACCAGCTTCGGCGAGAGCCATGGTCCTGCCATCGGCTGCATCGTGGACGGATGCCCGCCGGGTCTGGCGCTGGAGCGGGCCGACCTGCAGCACGACTTGGATCGCCGCCGTCCGGGCACCTCGCGCCACACGACCCAGCGCCGGGAGCTCGACCAGGTGCACATCCTCTCCGGCGTGTTCGAAGGCCGCACCACCGGCACGCCCATCGCCCTGCTCATCGAGAACATCGACCAGCGCTCCAAAGACTACTCCCAGATCCTGGACCGATTTCGTCCCGGCCATGCGGACTACACTTACCAGCAGAAATACGGGAGGCGGGACTACCGCGGGGGAGGTAGGTCCTCAGCCCGGGAGACGGCCATGCGGGTGGCCGCCGGCGCCATCGCGAAGAAATATCTGCAGGAGCGCCACGGGGTGCTCATACGCGGCTACCTGGCGCAGCTGGGTCCCATACGTTTGGAGCACCGGGACTGGGAAGCGGTGAGCGAAAATCCGTTCTTCTGTCCCGACCCGGCGCGGGTGGCCGAGCTGGAGAGCTACATGGATGCCCTGCGCAAGGAGGGGAACTCCGTGGGCGCCCGGGTCAACGTAGTGGCGAGCGGCGTGCCGGTGGGTCTGGGCGAGCCCATCTTCGACCGTCTGGACGCCGACATCGCCCACGCGCTGATGAGCATCAACGCCGTCAAAGCCGTAGAGATCGGGGCCGGCTTCGCCAGCGTGGCGCAGAAAGGCACCGAGCATCGGGACGAGCTGACCCCCGAGGGCTTTCTCGGCAACAATGCCGGCGGCATTCTGGGGGGCATCTCCACCGGCCAGGACATACTCGCCAGCATCGCACTCAAGCCCACCTCCAGCCTCCGCCTGCCGGGGCGCACCGTGGACCTTGGCGGGGCGGCCGTGGATGTCGTCACCACGGGACGCCACGACCCCTGTGTTGGAGTCCGCGCCACACCCATCGCCGAGGCCATGCTGGCCATCGTGCTGATGGACCATCTCCTGCGGCACCGCGCCCAGAATGCCGATGTGCGCTCCACCACGCCACTGATTCCGGCGTCGCCTAAGCCTTGAGCGGCGGGCCAACCCGCGCCCCTCTCGGTGCCCCGATGAGCGTTGCTGGGCGTTCCGAGCCGCTGTACTGGCGCCTGTCGGGATTCTATCTCTGTTATTTCGCCAGCCTGGGTGTGCTGGTGCCCTACTGGGGTATCTACCTGAAGTCCCTGGGCTTCTCGGCGGTGGACATCGGCGAGCTGCTCGCCATCGTCATGGCGACCAAGATCGTGTCGCCCAACCTCTGGGGCTGGATGGCCGACCACCTCGGCCATCGTATGCCCATCGTGCAGCTGGGCTCCCTGCTCTCGGCCCTGTGCTTCGCCGGGGTGCTGCTGCACAGCGGCTACTGGTGGATGGCCGCGGTGATGACCGGTTTCAGCTTCTTCTGGAACGCGACCCTGCCCCAATTCGAAGCGGTCACCATGAGCCACCTAGGCCGGGCGACCCACCGCTACAGCATGGTGCGGCTATGGGGCTCGGTGGGGTTCATTTTTGCCGTGGCGGGGCTCGGGCAGCTGCTCGACTACAGCGGTCCGCGGGTGATTCCCTGGACCCTGTTGACTGCCATGATTGGCATTTGGGCCGCCGGGCTGTGGGTGCCCGAAGCGCGCCCGGAGCCCCGAAGCGAGGACCCGACACGATTTCTGGCCACCCTGCGCCGTCCCGGCGTGCTGGCGCTGCTGGGCGTATGCTTCCTCACCCAGGCCGGGCACGGGCCCTACTACGCGTTCTATACTATCTACCTCGAAGCCCACGGCTATGCCGCGGGCCTGGTCGGTGCCCTTTGGTCCCTGGGTGTGCTGGCCGAGATCGGCGTGTTTCTACGCATGCATCACCTGCTGCCACGCTTTGGATCGCGGCGCCTGCTGCTGGCGAGTCTAGGCCTGGCAGGGCTGCGCTGGGTGCTGATCGGCTGGGGGGTGGACCACCTGGAGATCCTCGTGGTGGCCCAGCTGCTTCACGCCGCGACCTTCGGCATTTACCACGCCGTCTCCATTCACCTGATCAACGCCTATTTTTGCGGCTCGCACCAGGGGCGGGGGCAGGCGCTCTACAGCAGCATCAGCTTCGGGGCCGGGGGCGCCGTAGGCAGTCTGTACGGCGGCTATCTGTGGGACAGCGCGGGACCGCCGGCGGCCTTCGGCCTCGCCGCCGTGGCCAGCCTGATGGCGTTGTACGTGGGCTGGCGCCACGTGGAGAGACCAGGGACCGGCGATTCCGCAGACGGGGGCGACAGGCCGTCGCTATAATATCTGCGGCAATGTCATTACGGAATCCCGGGCCTCTGGATGGAAGCCGTACGGACGCGTCGGCGACGAGACCTCAGCATGCTCGATGCCATTGAATCCCTGCTCCAAGAGAGGATTGGCCTACATCCACTGTCGGTCGGGTCCGCCGCCATCGAGCGGGCGGTGCGAGTGCGCATGCAGCACCTCGCCGTCCGGGAAGAGGCCGCATACGTGGCACTGCTGCAGCGCTCGGAGCAGGAGCTGCGGGCCCTCATTGAGGAAGTGGTGGTGCCCGAGACTTGGTTCTTCCGCAACCATGTTCCCTTCGAGGCCCTCGCGGAGTATGCGACCAAGTATTGGTATCCCCGCCACCCGGGCGGGGTCATGCGCATACTCAGCCTGCCGTGCTCCACGGGGGAGGAGCCGTATTCGATCACCATCACACTCTTGGACACCGGCATCGAGCCCCGGCGATTCAGCATACAGGCGCTGGACATCAACGGCCGCGCACTGGATATCGCCCGGCGTGCCACGTACCGGGCCAGCTCTTTTCGCGGCACGACGCTGGAGTGGTACGGCGAGTATTTCGTCAGGGCGGACGGAGGATTCCGGGTGGTGGACCTCGCCCGCGCCGGCGTGAGCTTCGCCAAGACCAATCTGCTGGATGAGGACTTCACCCTGGGACACCAGCCTTACGACGTGATCTTCTGTCGCAACCTGCTGATCTATTTCCATCGCTCGGCCCAGGAGCGCGCCGTGCGCGCACTGCACTCCCTGCTGATGGATCACGGCATCCTGTTTCTGGGCCACGCGGAGATGAGCCCGCCCATCAACGAGCGATTCGTGCGGGTGGGCTGCTCCAAGGCCTTCGCCTCGCGTAAGCGCGAGGTGCGCGACCATCCGGTGGCGGATACGGCGGTGCTCGAGCACGCCCGCTCCCGCCATCGAGGCAGCCCATCGCGCGTGGCGACGCGCCGTGCCGCAGAGCGGGCGACGGCGGCGGAGCAGCGACGCGGGTTAATCGCGGCCCAGGGCCGAGCGAAGGGACTTCAGCCTATCCATCGGCTGCGGTTGGCGGAGCAGAGGCTGGCGGAGGGAGAGCTGGAGCAGGCGGCTCAGCTCTGTGAGGCGTACCTGCGCGACGATGCGGCCTGTGCCCAGGCCTGGTATCTGCTTGGCACGGTGCGCGAGGGCCAACTTGACTACGCCGCCGCCAGACAGCTGTATCACCGTGCCCTGCAGCTGGAGCCCAATCACTACGATGCGCTGCTAAAACTCTCGGCGGAGGCCGAGCGGCGTGGCGATAACGTGTCAGCAGCCTTGTACATGCGTAGAGCACAACGTGCCGCGGCCCGGCGAGCTCCTTGAGCCGGACCGCGGGGTGTTGCGGGCACGACGCGCCCTAGGCCGTGTAGCCGAGCCGTGGCGCCTCTGGCCCGTACCGGACCGCAGCGGCCACTGCCTGGTCAGGGGCCGCAGGCTCCAGCCGGCGCATCAGCTGCTCGTAGGCGCGGGTCTCAGTGTTGATGAACATGAGCCCAGCACCGTGGTCCTGAGTATGCAGGACCAGGCACTGTGCCCGCTGCGGCTCACTGCGCAGGCTTCTGCGTGCATCGGTGTCGACCGGTGCGACTGCCACCTCCACCAAGGCATTGCGCGGCAGTCGCAGCGCTCCGGTGTCGATGAACAGGCCACCTTCGCTCCAGTTCAGTATGCGTCCCCGTACCAGCCCCAGCGGCCGGTAGTGAAGCATGACAACCAGGCACACTGACCGGCGCTCGGCCAAGCGATGCTCCATCTCCATCCTCCTGTAACCGTGTGATTATTGGCTTGCGCGCCCGTTCCCAGTGGGTAGGACCGGACACTACAACTTCGAGCCACAAAACTTACCAGGCATCAAGAAAGCTGTATATTCGGATTGCCATGTAGGCGCCCTAGGGTTAACCCTAAGGTGGTCACCTGCCGCGCGGCGGCTCCCCGCCGTCGCTGGGTCCGTCCGCCAGCAGGGCATTGCGCACCAGCTCCGGGAGGGAGGTGGCCTGCATCTTTTCCATCATCCGCGCCCGATGCGCCTCCACCGTCTTCTTGCTGACGCCGAGCTCGTTGGCGATGTGCTTGTTAGATCTGCCCGCCACGACCAGACGCATGACCTCCCGCTCGCGCGGCGTCAATGCAGCGATGCGCTCCCGCACGCCGGCACGCCGACCCACCTCGTCGCGGCGGCGGGCGTCGTCCTCCATCGCCTGTTGAATGCGGTCCAGCAAGGCCTGGTCGTTGAACGGCTTCTCAAAGAAGTCCACCGCACCGGCCTTCATGGCGCGCACTGCCATGGGCACGTCACCGTGACCGGTGATGATGATCACCGGAAGCCAGATTCCGGCGGCCGTCAGCCGCTCCTGGAGATCCAGGCCGCTTATGCCAGGCATGCGCACGTCCAGCACCAGGCAGCCAGTCACTTCAGGATCATAGGCGTCCAGGAAGGCCTGGGCGGAATCGAAGCAGGCGACCTTGAGGCCCACGGATTCCATCAGCCAGCGCAGGGACTGACGGGCCGCTTCGTCATCGTCGATCACGAAGACTCTGGCCTTGGGCGTCACGGCTCGGCGCGCTCGTGGTAGAGAGGCAGGGTGAAATGCACCGTGGTACCGTCTCCCGGCGGGGACAGTGCCCATAGGCGTCCGTCATGGGCGCTCAAGATGGAGCGGCTGATGGACAGTCCCATGCCGAGCCCATCCTTCTTGGTGGTGACAAATGGATGGAATAGCTCGTCACGGGTGTCCAGCGGCAGACCCGGTCCGTTGTCGCGCACGCTTACTCGGACTGCGTTCTCATGCACCACGGCGGTGGTAATGAGTATGAGCGGCCGCGGCCGCTGCACCGTGGCGATTGCCTCGATGCCGTTGCGCACCAAGTTGACCAATACCTGCTCCATCTGAATCTCGTCCGCATACACCTGAGGGTCGGTGTCGGCGAGGTGCAGCTGAATTTGCACTCCCGTGCGCTGGGCGTCGTGGGCGAGCAGGGTGTGAACCTCTCGCACCAGATGGTTGATGCGCAAAGGCACTCGGTGCACCTCGCCCTTGCGCACGAAATTGCGCAGCCGGCGTATGATCTCTGCCGCCCGCTGCGCCTGTGTCGCAATCTGCTCGATGGCATCCAGCACCTCTGCCTTGTCGTAGCGGTGGGCCCGCAGGCGGCGGCTGCAGCCCCGAGCATAGTTGACCACGGCCGACAGCGGCTGATTGATCTCATGGGCGATGCCGGAGGCCATCTCCCCCATGGTGCTGAGCCGGGATACGTGAGCGAGCGCGTTTTGGTGCTGGCGCGCCCGCTGCTCTGCGGCACTGCGGCGACGCTCTTCTCGCCGGATGAACAGCAGCATGGAGGCGCTGACCGCGAGGAACAGCACCATGACCACCGCATTCTGCGCCCACGCCCGTCGCAGCTCCGCTCGATAGAGCTTCGAGCTGGGCAGGTCTATGAGATTCCATCGAGTGCCTGGCACCGGCACCGAGTAGCCGACGCCCCGGAGCTCGTCGGGACTGAGCTCCGCGGCCCGGGTGAGGCGATCGCGGGAGCCGTCCGCGCTGACCTCCACCAAGCCGGGCCGGTCCCGGCGCACCAGCATCAGATCGTGGCCGTGCATCTGCGCGTTTCGCAGCACGCGGGCGACCACTTCCGGCCCGAAGCTGACGAAGAACACCGCCTCGGGATGCCGCGAGCCGTGCATGTGGGCCATCACGTCGAAATGATAGGCGTCGGGCCTGGGGTGGATGAGGATCTCCTCGGCGCGCCCGGTGCGGGAGAAGTGCTGGATCTCCTTCCGGCACAGATCTCCCAGCAGGGTGTCGAATATGTGGATGATGGGGGTGCCGTCGGCCGTGGTGAGCGTATAGGCGTGGTGGCGCGGGAAATAGCGGTTGATCTGCACCTTGAGCGTCGAATCCCGACTCTCATCGAAGGGATCGTCCGCCAGCGCATCCAACAGCATGTGCTGAGAGTCTGCGAACAGCTGTACGGAGCGCTCCAGCTCCTCGACCAGCAGCGCAATCTCGTCGGCCGCTCCGACCACCGAATGCTGCATCATCTCCTGCTGATGCTCGCGGAAGTCCTGGTAGCTGCGGGTGGCGTTGCGGGCCAATACTATGCCTACCATCAACATTGTGAGGAGCACGAATGCCAGCGAATAGTTACGGTAGGGCCGATCCTTCATGGGCTGTCATCGTGAGACAGAAGCTGCAGCCTACCATAGCGCACTGGCTCCGGTTCGCACCACGGTGGCGCGCGGGGCTCCAGGAGCCGTGATGGTGGATCCACGACGGCCGCATTACCCGTGCCTGGATGCCCTGGGTAGCGGCCAGGCACGGGTCGTGTTCGACGGGTCGCTGGACGGCGTGCCTCAACGCTGGGTGGCCCGCCTGCGCACCCTGCAGCACTGCTACCAGGAGCTTCGGCAGGACGTGCCTTGCGGCTTTGCGCCGGTAGCTCTGAGGCAGTATCTTGAGGTGGGCGAGCCGGAGGAGGCAGGACGCCGGCTGGAGGTGGGCCTCATGGTGCCGGCCATTGATGGGCCGACCATCGCCAAGACCATCATCATGGTTCGCCAGTACCGCCGGCTGCGGCCCGGCCGGCACGAGTTCGGGCCGGCCTACGTGTTTCCCCAAGGAGAAGAATCCGGGTCGTGAGCTATTCCCCAGGGAACTTTGGGCCAGTGTGGCAGCGAGGCGGGTCCGTGTAGAATGGGGCGCACTCATCCCCGATACCGGAGCCCCCCCAATGCCCGAGCAAGAGTTGTCCAAAGAAGAGCTCATTCTGCGCGCCGTGAAGATGGTGCTCACCGGCGTCGTCAGAGACACGGCCACGCCACCGGGGATGAAGCATCCGCTGTCGGATCAGACCATCGCCGACATGCGCCAGTGCCTGCTGCTCATCAGCGAGCGGGAGCGGGAGCTGGCGGAGGCGGCCGGCAGGCCGATGAGCCGGCGCCCGCGCTACGTGGACGAGCCCAAGCCGGCCGGCGATGTAGTTATTCCCCTCGGTGCCATACGGCGGGGCGGTGGCAACGGCGAGAGCTAGCGGGCTAGCCCCGCTGCTCCAGGCTGTCAAGGTAGCGCTCGGCGTCCAGGGCGGCCATGCAGCCGGCGCCCGCTGAGGTGACGGCCTGTCGGTAGATGTGGTCCATGACGTCCCCGGCGGCGAACACGCCGGGGACGCTGGTGGCGGTGGCGTCGCCATCGTTGCCGCTTCGCACGTCGATGTATCCTCCGCTCATCTCCAGCTGGCCCTCGAAGATGCCGGTATTCGGCGTATGGCCGATGGCGATGAACACGCCCATCAGCTCGATGTCCTTGGTAGTGCCGCTGCGCACGTCCTTGATGCGGATGCCGGTGACTCCGCTGCTGTCGCCCAGCACCTCATCCAGCACGTGAAACCACTCGATGGTCACATTGCCGCTGCGACTCTTCTCGATGAGCTGATTGGCGAGTATCTTCTCCGCGCGCAGCTTGTCCCGCCGGTGCACCAGCGTCACGTGAGACGCAATGTTGGAGAGGTACAATGCCTCCTCGGCCGCCGTGTTGCCGCCGCCGATGACCGCCACCTCCTGCTGCTTGTAGAAGAACCCGTCACAGGTGGCGCAGCCGGAGACCCCACGGCCCTTGAATTCCTCCTCGGAGGGCAGCCCCAGGTACTTGGCGGAGGCACCGGTGGCGATGATGAGCGCATCGCAGGTGTAGGTGGCCGAATCTCCCGTGAGGCGGAATGGGCGCTGGTCGAGCTCGGCGGTGTGGATGTGGTCGAAGATGACCTCGGTGCCGAAGCGCTCGGCGTGGCGGCGCATGCGCTCCATGAGCGCGGGACCCTGCAACCCTTCTACGTCACCAGGCCAGTTGTCCACGTCGGTGGTCGTCATGAGCTGTCCACCTTGCTCCAGCCCGGTGACCAGCACCGGCTGCAGGTTCGCCCGGGCACCGTACACGGCCGCCGTGTAGCCGGCGGGACCGGATCCCAGAATGAGGAGACGGCAGTGATTGGTTGCGCTCATATGCTAGACTCCGAGGCTTGTCACTGGCGCCACGCGGGGCGGCGGCACGCGCTAGGCCGGGGCGACGCAAACGTTGCATTATACGTACTGCACGCAGCACCGTAAAGGAGAGGCCATGCGCGTGGGTGTGCCCAAGGAGATCAAGCCGCTGGAAGGTCGGGTCGGGCTGGTGCCGGAGGCCGCCCGGGAGCTAGTGCGCGCCGGTCACGAGGTGTGGCTGGAGACGGCGGCCGGGGTGGCAAGCGGATTTGCCGACGAGGACTACCGCGCCCGGGGCGTGGGCATCGTTGCGGATGCGGCGGACCTGTACCGGCGCGCCGAGCTGGTGGTGAAGGTGAAGGAGCCGGTGGACGGCGAGCTCGAGTTGCTGCGCTCCGATCATCTGCTGTTCTGCTTTCTGCACCTTGCGGCAATTCCGCAGCTGGCCACCCGCCTGGCGGCCATCGGTCTGACAGCCATCGGCTTCGAGACCGTCGTGGAAGCAGGCGAGCTGCCCATACTCGCGCCCATGAGCGACATCGCGGGACGGATTGCGGTCCAGGTGGGCACCACTCTGCTGCATCGGCCGCAAGGCGGCAAGGGCTTGCTCCTGGGGGGACTGCCAGCGGCGGAGCGGGGCAGCGTCGTGGTACTGGGGGCGGGGCATGCCGGCGGCAACGCCGCGGCGCTGGCTGCCGGCCTGGGCACCAACGTCACGGTGTTCGACCACCGCCGCGACCGCCTGGCGCAGATGCGCGCGCTGGGCAACAACGTCACGGCGTTGTACCCTTACGCCGATACCATGCATGAGGCGGTGGTGCGGGCGGATCTGCTGGTGGGGGCGGTGCTCCTGCCAGGAGCGCGCACCCCGCATCTGGTCGCCGCGGAGACCGTGCGGCAGATGACTGCGGGCAGTGTCATCGTGGACGTCTCGGTGGACCAAGGAGGCTGTGTCGAGACCATCCGGCCTACCACTTACACCCAGCCGAGCTACGCCTGGGAGGGAGTGGTTCATTTTGGCGTCACCAATATGCCAGGCGCCGTGCCCAAGTCGGCGTCCCGAGCCCTGTCGGCAGCCCTGATTCCGTACGTGCTCAAGCTGGCAGGCGGCCGCTGGCGGGATGACACCGCTCTGCGTGGCGGCATAAACGTCAGTGCCGGCGAGGTCGTCCACCCGGCCCTGCGCTAAGCCCTGCTGCGGCTGCCGATCCGATTTCAAGGTCCTCTTGCACGGGAAATTCCGCCCCGTTTTACGTAAACTTCTTCCAATTCTTAGGGTCCAAACTTCAAGCTCAGGGTGACGTTTTTGGCGCAGGCGACACGCAGCAAGAGACCAAGCGGCGAGGCTCCAGCGCTGGCGCGGCATGTGGTCCGGGGGCTGCGCGAGGGGGCGCTGCTGGTCGCCCTTGCCTTGTCCGTATATCTGGTGGCCTCACTGGCGACCTACCGCAGCTCCGACCCGGGGTGGTCGCACAGCGCCACGGCGACGGCCGTGGCCAACGCTGGCGGAGTGGCCGGAGCCTGGCTCGCCGATGTGGTCCTGTTCCTGGTGGGCTACATGGGGTATCTGCTGCCGCTGCTGGCCGCCTACGCCGGCTGGCGAGTCTATCGGGGCGGCAGCGAGCGCTTTCCCTTCGACCCCTTGCAGTGGGTCGTCCGCGTGATTGGCTTTTTGCTCACGCTGGGCGCAGGCTCGGCGTTGGCGGCGCTGCACGCCCGGAGCGGCATACAGGTCATGCCCGAGGGCTCGGGCGGGATCCTGGGGGCCAGTCTGGGCGCCGCCCTGGTGGCCGAGGTGAGCTTCCTGGGGGCCACTCTATTCCTTCTGGCCTTGTTTCTGACCGGTGTGACCTTCCTTACCGGTCTGTCCTGGCTCGGGCTCATGGATGTGACGGGCCGCCTGACCCTGCAATTGCTCGCGCATGCGCCGGTGCTTTGGCGGCATGGTTTGGCAGAGCTGATGGACTGGCGTGCCAGGCGTGCCGCGCTCGCAGTGCATCCGCGCGACGAAGGGTCCGGGGAGGGGGCGCTCGCCTCGGTGCCGAGGCCAACCCGGCAGCGGGAGAAGGGCGTGCCCGTGGTGCAGCGCGTGGAGCCGGTAATCCGCGAGCTGCCGCCGCTGGAGGAGGTCTCGGGTGCCGTGGTGAGCCGGCCCGCGCCGGTGGGCAAGACCCATCCGGCGCCCCAGTTTCGGTCCAAGGCCGAGGGCTTCCGGCCCTCGCTGGCGCTGCTGGACCCCTCGGAGCCCAGGGGACGCGGCTACAGTGATAACACCCTTACCGAGATGTCGCGGCTGTTGGAGCTTCGGCTACGGGATTTCGGTGTGGACGTCCAGGTCGTGGAGGTGCAGCCGGGTCCGGTCATCACGCGATTCGAGCTGCAGCCGGCTCCGGGAGTCAAGGTCAGCCAGATCTCCAATCTGGCGAAGGACCTGGCGCGCTCGCTCTCGGCTCTGAGCGTGCGCGTGGTGGAGGTCATCCCGGGCAAGTCCGTGGTGGGGCTCGAAGTGCCCAATGCGCACCGCGAGATGGTGCGCCTCAGCGAGGTGCTGAGCGACAAGGTCTATGGCGCACAGTCTTCGGCGCTAACCCTTGCCCTGGGCAAGGACATTGCCGGCATTCCCGTGGCCGTGGACCTCGCCCGCATGCCGCATCTCCTGGTGGCGGGCACCACCGGCTCCGGCAAGTCCGTGGCCATCAACGCCATGGTCCTCAGTCTGCTGTACAAGGCGAGTCCGTCCGAGGTGCGCCTGATAATGATTGACCCCAAGATGCTGGAGCTCTCCGTCTACGAGGGCATTCCCCATCTCCTGGCGCCCGTGGTCACGGACATGAAGGAGGCCGCCAATGCCCTGCGCTGGTGCGTGGCCGAGATGGACCGCCGATATCGGCTGATGGCGACTTTGGGAGTGCGCAACATAGCGGGGTACAACAAGAAGATCCACACGGCGGCGGAGCTGGGGGAGCCGCATCTGGACATGTTCAGCAGCGTCGAGACCGGTGCGGCGCCGGTGGAGCTGCAGCCTCTGCCATATATCGTGGTCATCGTCGATGAGCTGGCGGACATGATGATGGTGGTCGGCAAGAAGGTGGAGGAGCTGATCGCCCGCTTGGCCCAGAAGGCCCGCGCCTCGGGCATTCACTTGATCCTCGCGACCCAACGGCCGTCGGTGGACGTAATCACGGGACTCATCAAGTCGAACATCCCGACCCGAATCTCGTTTCAGGTCTCGTCCAAGATCGATTCCCGCACCATCCTGGACCAGATGGGGGCCGAGACCCTGCTGGGACAGGGTGACATGCTGTATTTGGCCCCCGGGACCGGAGTGCCTACCCGCGTGCACGGGGCCTTCGTCTCGGACAACGAGGTGCACCGCGTCGTCGAGGAGCTCAAGGGTCACGGGGAGCCGGACTACATCGACGACGTGCTCGCGGGTGCCGGCGAGGGCGCGGAAGAGGCCGCTGGTCCCGGCGTCGATGCGGACGGAGAGAAGGATCCGCTGTTCGATCAGGCTGTGGTTGTGGTCACTGAGAGCCGCCGAGCCTCAGTGTCCTGGGTGCAGCGGCGGCTCAAGATTGGGTACAACCGTGCCGCGCGCATGGTCGAGGACATGGAGATCGCCGGGATCGTCGGGCCAACCCAGTCAAACGGCACCCGCGAGGTGCTGGCCCCCCCACCGAAGGAGTTGAGCTGATGAAGTCCGCCCGCTTGGTGTGGCGCCTTGGGGTCCTTGGGGTCGTCTGGCTGCTGCTCGGCTGGCCGCTGGGGACCGTCGCGGCCGAACAGGGGGCGGTGGCGGACCTGAATGCCTTTTTCGACGGTTTACACAGCCTGAGCGCCGATTTCCGCCAGGTGGTTCTGGATGCGGACGGCAAGATGATCGAGCAGTCCGCTGGCACCATGGTGCTGGCTCGGCCAGGACAGTTCCGCTGGGTCTATGAGAGGCCCTATGCGCAGACCCTGGTGGGAAACAGCCGCCGTGTCTGGGTCTACGACCCGGACCTGGAGCAGGTGACCGTGCGGCCGTTCCGGACTGCATTCGGGGACACGCCTGCCGCGGCGCTGACCTCGGATCGTCCGCTGAAGGAGGACTTCAACCTGCGAGACATGGGCGAGCACGACGGCCTGAGCTGGGTGGAGCTGACACCCCACAAGTCGAGCACCAGCTTCGCCCACATCCGCATCGGTCTGGACAAGCACGAGCTTGCGGCCATGGAGCTGGTGGATAATCTCCAGCAGATCACCCGTCTGAAGTTCTTCAACGTCAAGCGCAACCCCGCCATTGCCCGAGATGCCTTCGATTTCGAGCCGCCTCCCGGTGTGGACGTCATCGGCGATGAGGAGGACTCCGGAGAGCCCATCAAGCCGGCAGGCGGTAAGGCGCCTGGCACCGCTCAATGAGCGAGATCGCGCTCCCTCGCTGGACATCCTCGCCGACGCCAGAATCCTGGTGCCGGCCCGGATGTCCGCCGTAGCCGAATGCCCATCCCCGGCCCCTTCGAGCCCCTGGCGGCGCGCATGCGGCCGCGGCGGGTAGAGGAATTCTGCGGGCAGTCCCATCTACTGGCGCCGGGCAAGCCCTTGTGGCGGGCCATTACCTCCAACGCGCTGCACTCCATGGTGCTTTGGGGACCGCCCGGCACGGGCAAGACGACTCTGGCCATGCTCATTGCCCGCCACGCCGAGGCGCGCTTTCTCAGCCTCTCGGCGGTGCTCGCCGGGGTCAAGGACATTCGGGCGGCCGTGGAGGAGGCGCGCAGCACTGCCCGGCTGGAGCAGCGTCGCACGGTGTTGTTCGTCGACGAGGTGCACCGCTTCAACAAGGCCCAGCAGGATGCGTTCCTGCCGCACATCGAGAGCGGCACCCTCATTTTTATCGGTGCCACCACCGAGAATCCCGCCTTCGAGCTCAACAACGCCCTGTTGTCCCGTGCCCGGGTCTATGTGCTCAAGCCTCTGGAAGGCGGCGAGGTGCGGCAGGTGGTGGATGCCGCCCTTGCGGACCCGGAGCGCGGGCTGGGCGAACGACCCATCGTCTTCCCGGAGCCGCTGCGCGACCAGCTCGCCGCACTCGCCGACGGGGACGCACGCCGGGCTCTCAATCTGCTGGAGATTATGGCCGATCTGGCGGAGACCCGGGACGGTGCCGAGCATATCGGTCCCGCTCAGCTGGAGGAGGTGCTGGGTGGTGCCCTGCGCCGCTTCGACAAGGGCGGGGAAGTTCACTACGACCAGATCTCGGCCTTGCACAAGGCCGTGCGCGGGTCCGCTCCGGATGCCGCCCTGTACTGGCTGAGTCGGATGCTTGACGGCGGCTGCGACCCCCTGTACATCGCCCGCCGGGCGGTGCGCATGGCCAGCGAGGACGTCGGCAATGCAGACCCGAGGGGTCTCGCGCTGGCCCTAGACGCCTGGGATGCGCTGGAGCGTCTGGGCAGCCCCGAGGGGGAGCTGGCACTCGCTCAGGCGGTGACCTATCTGGCCTGCGCGCCCAAGAGCAACGCCGTGTACGTCGCCTTCCAAGCCGCCATGAAGGACGCCCGCGGCGCTGGCTCAATGCCGGTGCCGGCGCATCTGCGCAACGCACCCACAGGGCTCGCCCGCGCCCTGGGTCATGGCCGTGGCTATCGCTACGCCCATGACGAGCCGGAGGGCTATGCCGCCGGCCAGAGCTATTTCCCCCGCGAGCTCGGCGGGCGTCAGTATTATGCGCCCGTGGATAGGGGCCTGGAGCAGAAGATTCGAGACAAGCTTGCGCGACTGCGCGAGCTCGATGCGACGGCAGCGGGGAGTCCGGCGCAGGACGGCCGACGAGTCGGGGGAGACGAGTGATGCGGGCGGTCCTGCTGATTGCGGTGGGTGGCGCCGCGGGCGCGGTGCTGCGCTACTGGGTATCCACCGGAGTCTATGTGGCCCTAGGTCGGAGCTTTCCCTACGGCACCCTGGCAGTCAATGTGCTGGGCTCCGGGATAATGGGCTTTCTCTACGTGTTGCTGCTGGAGCGAATTACGGTGGCAGCGGAGTGGCGCGCGGTGCTGCTGGTGGGGCTCCTGGGGGCCTTTACTACTTTCTCTACGTTCTCCATCGAGACTTTGGGCCTGGTGGAGGAGGGCGAGCCGCTGCGCGCGTTGGTCAACATTGGCGCCAATGTGGTCATGTGCCTGTTCGCGGTGTGGATGGGCGTGGTCCTTGGGAGGCAGCTATGAGCACGACGGAAGTCACGGTGGTGCGGGTGTACCTCACGGAGGCACAGGCGCACCTGGAGCATCTGCTCAAGTTTCTACATGACGAGAGCAAGGTCTGTGGTGTGACGGTGTTTCGGGGCATCACCGGGTTCGGCAAGTCCGGCCGGGTGCACTCTTCCTTTCTGCTGGATGTCTCCCTGGACCTGCCGGTGGTGGTGGAGTTCTTTGACCGCCCCGCCAAGGTGCAGGAGATCTTGCGCCGCGTCGACACCATGATCGAGCCCGGCCATGTGCTCAGCTGGCCGGCCTGGGTGAACGCGCATGACGAGCAAGCGGGCCAGGTGTGATGTTGGATCCCAAGCTGATTCGTAGCGGCCTGACACAGACGGCCAGCCGCTTGGCGAGCCGGGGTTTTGTCCTCGACGTGGCGCGCATTTCCGTTCTCGAGAGCGAGCGCAAGCGCATTCAGGTGAAGACCCAGGAGATGCAGCAGGAGCGCAATATGCGCTCCAAATCCATCGGCAAAGCCAAGGCGGTGGGGGAGGACGTGGCTCCCATGCTCGCCGCAGTGGCGGATCTGGGGGATCGGCTGACGGCGGCGGAGGCGCGTCTGACCGAGATTCGGCAGGCCCTGGACGAGCTCGTGATGGGGGTGCCGAACCTGCCCCACGTGAGCGTCCCCGTGGGTCGCAGCGAAAAGGATAACCTCGAGGTGCGGCGCTGGGGCGAGCCGCCCGTCTTTGATTTCGCCGTGAGGGACCACGTGGACCTCGGCGCGGCGAGCGGGCTGCTGGACTTCGAGGCCGCCGCCAAGTTGACAGGCTCGCGCTTCGTGGTGATCACCGGTTCCTTGGCGCGTCTGCACCGGGCACTGATCCAATTCATGCTGGACCTGCACACCGGGCAGCACGGATACGTGGAGACCTATGTGCCTTACATGGTCAACGCGGACAGCCTGCGAGGAACCGGACAATTGCCCAAGTTCGAGGCCGACCTGTTTGCCCTGCGCGGAGAGCAGGAGTACTTCCTGATTCCCACCGCGGAGGTGCCGGTGACCAACCTGGTGCGGGGCGACATTCTGCCTGCCGAGAGCCTGCCGCGCAAGCACGCGTGCCACACGCCCTGTTTTCGCAGCGAAGCGGGCTCCTACGGCAAGGACACCCGCGGCATGATACGCCAGCATCAGTTCGAGAAGGTCGAGCTGGTGCAGATGGTGCGGCCCGAGGAGTCCTACACGGCCCTGGAGACCCTGACCGGACACGCCGAAGCGGTGCTGCAGGCCCTGGGGCTGGCCTACCGAGTGGTAAGCCTGTGCACCGGCGATCTGGGTTTCTCCGCCGCCAAGACCTACGACCTGGAGGTGTGGCTGCCGGGCCAGCAGCGCTACCGGGAGATCTCCTCCTGCAGCAACTTCGAGGACTTTCAGGCGCGTCGGATGGGCGCGCGCTGGCGCAATCCAGAGACCGGCAAGCCGGAGCTGCTGCACACGCTCAATGGCTCCGGCCTGGCCGTGGGCCGCACTCTGGTGGCCATCATGGAGAACTACCAGGACCGAGAAGGCAGGGTGCGGGTGCCGGGGGTGCTGCGACCCTACATGGGGGGCACCAGTGTCATCTGAGGGCGGGGCGGGCGCCGGCCGCAGGGCGCAGTACACCTATGCAAGCGATCGAAATTCATGTTGCCATCGAAAATTGTTAATATGGGCCGATAAATTGACCTAATCGGCGAGTCGACTCCGGAGGCTGTATGGCCGACCGCAGGCTCCAAGTGTTCCATACCGTGGCCCGGCTGCTCAGCTTCACCAAGGCGGCAGAAGCGCTGCACATGACCCAGCCGGCGGTGACCTTCCAGGTCCGTCAGCTCGAAGAATACTTCAACACCCGACTTTTCGATCGGACCCACAACCGCATCGCCCTCACCGAGGCCGGCAAGCGCGCCTTCGAATACGCGGATCGCATCTTCGCCCTGTACGGGGAGATGGAGAATGCCGTGCGCGAGCTCACCGGCGAGATAGCCGGCGTGCTGACTATCGGCGCCAGCACCACCATCGCCGAGTACATGCTGCCGGCCCTGCTGGGAGACTTCAAGAACCAGCATCCCGACGTGAGCATACGTCTGAAGGTGTCCAACACCGAAGGCATCGTGTCCATGGTCGAGAGCAACAGCATCGACCTGGGTGTGGTGGAGGCGCCCGTGAGCAACCGCAATTTGGTCGTGGAGCTTTGCCGCATGGACGAGCTGGTCGTCGTCATGCCACCGAGACACGACCTGGCAGGCGCCAGCGTCGTTCCCGTGGCCGCGGTGACCCAATTCCCGTTCATCTGCCGGGAAGAAGGCTCCGGCACCCGGGACGTTATCCTCGACTACCTGGTGGAGAACGGCATCAATGGCGGCGACCTTGACACCATTCTGGAGGTCGGCAGTCCCGAGGCCATCAAGGGCGCAATTGAGGCCGGCATGGGCATTTCCATCCTGCCCAGCCTGACGGTGGCCAAGGAGCTTGTCCTTGGGACTCTGGCCGCCGTGCCGCTGGATCCGCCCATTCGGCGGCCTTTCTCCTTCGTGCACCAGAAGCAGAAGTTCCGCATGCGCGCGATGGAAGAGCTATTGAGCTTCGCACGTCAGTATTGCCGCGCCCATCAGGAGGATGCCGTGGCCTCGGCGGGGTGAGACCGGCGCTTCGGCGCCCGTCCGGACGGGGCCAAAGCGGCTGCGTCGTGCTCCGGGTCGGGGTATGATCGCGCTTCCCGGCTCCCGCCGCCCATGGGATCTCTCCTGCCGTGCTGCCTCCGCTTCCCCAGCGTCCGAAGGCTGAAGAGCGCCGCCTGCTACGGCTCTATTCGAGCCTGGAGGAGGGCGACCGCACCACGCTGCTGGCCTTCGCCGAGTTTCTTGCCGCCCGCGCGACGCCGGCACAGCAGGCGCCACTCCCGGAGCCGACGCTGCTGCCCCGCCCGGAAAGGGAGTCGGTGATCGGTGCCATCAAGCGCCTCTCGGCCGGCTATCCCATGCTGGACCGCGCCCAAATGCTCAACGAGACTTCCAGCCTCATGGCGCAGCACGTGATCCAGGGCCGGCCGGCACGCGAGGTGATCGATGAGCTGGAGCAGGTGTTTCGCCGGCACTACGAGGCAACGCTGCAGGCGCAGGGGTCTGAGACGAGCTCATGAGGGCGCTGTTCCGGGCCTGGCTCCACAGGTACTTCTCCGATCCCCAGGCCGTGATTCTCGCCCTGCTGCTGGTGGGCGGATTCACCGTGGTCATCGTCATGGGCGAGATGCTGGCGCCGGCCCTGGCGAGCGTGGTGATCGCCTACCTGCTGGAGGGCATGGTGAGGCAGCTGGAGCGGCGGCGATTCCCACGCCCGCTGGCGGTCTTCGTGGTGTTCGTGCTGTTCCTGGCCTTCCTGCTTTTTCTTCTGCTTGGCCTGCTACCGCTGCTCTCCCAGCAGGTGACCCAGCTCATTCAGGAGTTGCCGAACATGGTCAGCCAGGGGCAGAAGGCGCTCATGCGCCTGCCCGAGCTGCATCCGGAGTTCATCTCGGAGACGCAGGTGCTTGAGCTGATGGCGGGGCTGCGCTCGGAGTTGGCCTCCTTCGGCCAGAGCGTGCTATCGATGTCCCTGGCGTCCATCGCCGGGGTCATCACCCTGGCCGTCTATCTGATCCTAATGCCTATCCTTGTGTTCTTCTTCTTGAAGGACAAAAACCTCATCGTCGGCTGGGTCAGCAGCTTTCTGCCCAGGCAGCGCCGGCTGGCCGTGCGGGTGTGGGCGGAGATGGACCAACAGATCGGTAACTACGTGCGCGGCAAGGTCGTTGAGATATTGATCGTCGGAGCCGCTGCCTACGTCACTTTTGCGGTCATGGGACTGAACTTCGGCATGCTGCTCGGCGCACTGGTGGGTCTGTCCGTAATCATCCCCTACATCGGCGCCGTGGTGGTCACCTTTCCGGTAGTGATCATCGCCTATTTCCAGTGGGGCCCGTCCCCGGATTTCGGTTGGCTGGTATTCGCCTACCTGGCCATCCAGGCCCTGGACGGCAACCTGCTGGTTCCCTTGCTCTTCTCCGAGGTGGTCAACCTGCATCCCGTGGCCATCATCCTGGCGGTCCTGGTCTTCGGCGGGCTTTGGGGATTCTGGGGCGTATTCTTCGCCATTCCCCTAGCGACCCTGGTCAAGGCGGTCATGAGCGCCTGGCCGCGGGTGCCGGCAGAGGCACTGAACGCCCCACCGCCCCTCTCGGAGTAGCGGCGGCTCACAGCGACTCTGCGGCGAAGTCGGCCAGGCGCGAGCGCTCGCCGCGCACCAGGATGACGTGTCCGCCATGCTCCCAGTCCTTGAACCGATCCACCACATAGGTCAGTCCCGAAGTGGTCTCGGTCAGGTAGGGCGTATCGATCTGGCCGACGTTGCCCAGGCAGATGACCTTGGTGCCAGGGCCGGCTCGGGTGACGAGCGTCTTCATCTGCTTGGAGGTCAGGTTCTGGGCCTCATCGATGATGATGTACTTGTTGAGGAAGGTGCGACCGCGCATGAAGTTGAGCGAGCGCAGCTTGATGCGGCTGCGCACCAGGTCGTTGGTGGCCGCCCGCTCCCAGTCGCCGCTCATGTTGGCGTTGGTCAGTACCTCTAGATTGTCCATCAGTGCCCCCATCCAGGGGGTCATCTTCTCCTCCTCGGTCCCGGGCAGGAAGCCGATGTCCTCACCGACCGGAACGGTGACGCGGGTGACGATGATCTCCCGGTAGCGCTGCTCTTCGAGGGTCTGCACCAAGCCGGCCGCCAGGGCCAGCAGGGTCTTGCCCGTGCCGGCGGTGCCCAGCAGGGTCACGAAGTCGACCTCGGGGTCCATCAGCAGGTTGAGCGCGAAGTTCTGCTCACGATTGCGGGCGTTGATGTTCCAAACGGAGTGGCGGGGACTCTGAAAATCTCGAGCATACTCAATGATTGCCGTGTCCCCGCTGCGCCGCCGGACGATCGCCTCGAAGGGCTGCGCGAGGCCGTAGATGCAGTGGTTGGGATGCCAGTGCTGAACCTCGGGGCCGCGCACCTCGTAGAAGGTGCGACCTTCCTCCTGCCAGGACTTCATGTCCTTACTGTGAGTGCTCCAGAAATCTTCCGACAGGGCATAGGTGCCGCTGTAGAGCAGGGTGACGTCGTCGAGCACCTGATCGTTGTAGTAGTCCTCGGCGTGGATCCCCAATACTGCTGCCTTGATGCGCAGGTTTATGTCCTTGGACACCAGGGTGACTGTCGTCTCGGGGTGCG
>Ga0307417_10000297_pt1 | contig 20897 bp, 16 predicted proteins | sample SalMarWE160210MG_2_FD_202514 | JGI IMG/M metagenome (GOLD analysis project Ga0307417, IMG submission 202514) | Salt marsh sediment microbial communities from the Plum Island Ecosystem LTER, Massachusetts, United States - WE1602-10 | ecosystem: Environmental > Aquatic > Marine > Intertidal zone... | reverse complement strand
TTTCGTAGCGCACCCCGTTTTTATTTGCTAATTATCCAGTCGGGCGTTCCCCGAGAACAACCTTGACTTGCTTTGGTTGACCATTGCGCAGGATCTGCAGTGTAACCTGGTCTCCAGGATTGTACTGGCTTAAAATGCTTCCGATGTCGGCAATAGTAGCGACAGGTTGTCCATCGATCGCCTCTATGATGTCACCACCGAGTGAGAGCACTTGTCCGTTGACCAGGGCGGGTTTGAAGCTGCCCTGCAAGCCGGATTTTTGTGCCGGACTTCCGGATTGGATGTTTTCGATCAGCACACCCTGCGTGTTCTGCGGCAACCCGAGTGCCTGATTTAAGGACGGGTCCAGGGTAGTTCCGGAAAGACCCAGGTAAGCTTGTCCGCTGCTGGCCGTTTGGGTTTGTGGTTGTTGCTGCGAGTTCGGGCGTGCTTCCAGCGTCACATCTATGCTTTGTTCTTTGCCGCTGCGTAAAACTGTCAATGTGACCTTCTGACCGACCGTAACGTGGTCGAACAGATAGGCAATCAGTTCATCCATCGTGTGGATGGAATTGCCATCCACGGCGGTGATCACATCTCCGCCTACGCGGGTGTCTTGCCCGAAGATGGTGGCTTTGAGACTGCTGCCTTGCAGGCCAGCTTTGTCCGCCGGGCTGTTGGGAGTTACATCAATCACCAGTGCACCGCGTTGATTTTCAGGCAGGTTCATGGCCTTGTTCAAATCCGGATTGAGTGTGGTCCCGCTGATCCCCAGGTAAGGATGTTCGTAGTGACCATTTTTTATCAAAGCGGGCACAACCATCTGGACAATGTTGGACGGGATTGCAAAACCAATCCCGGCATTGGCGCGCACTGGCGATTGGATCGCTGAGGTGACGCCGATTACCTGACCCTGGTCATTGAGCAGTACCCCACCGGAATTGCCGGGGTTAATCGCGGCGTCAGTTTGGATCACGTCCGGGATGGAGTAAGTTGCACCATTTTGTGTCTGCTGATCAGCTGAGATCATGCGGCCCATTGCGCTGACGATGCCCGTGGTCATTGTGCCTTGCAGGCCAAACGGGTTACCAATCGCGATCACCATTTCGCCAACCTTGATCTGATCTGAATTGGCAATTGTCACCGGGTGCAGGCTGCTGCCCGGCACGTCCACTTTAATGACAGCCAGGTCTGCTGCCGCATCCTGCCCAACCAGCTTGGCCGGGACGGTGGTGCCATCCGCGAACGTCACCTCGATTGAGTCAGCCCCGTCCACCACGTGGTTATTCGTGACAATGTAGCCGTCCGTGCTCCAGACAAAGCCCGAACCTAATGCAGCGCTAAATTGTGGGGTCTGGTTGGGGGTATTGGGGCTTTGTGGTGCCCCAGGCAGGTTGAAGAAAGGCAGGGATGGGACACTGTTGGATTGCGTGGCTGCCTGTTTCTGGACTACCTGAATATTCACTACTTCAGGGTTGATGCTCGCGTATATATTTTCGAGCGTGCCATTATACGCAGCCAGGGAACCAGCCCCGGAAGAGGCTGAACCCTGGGTCTGGACAACCGGGGCTGCCGGGGCGGGTGTATTGACCGCCGGAGCCGGTGTAATCTGCGGAGAGGCTTGCGCGGCCGCAGGGATTGAGGTGAGCCCACTACAAGCTGAAAGAGTCAGCATGGCCACAATCGCTAGCGTGGTGAGTGAGAGAAATCGGTTTTTCATGAGAATACTCCTATATGTTGTTTACTTGTAAGGCGATTGATCAGGTGGTCTGAGGCTGTACCACAGGTACCGCCTCGAGTTTGCGTTCGCCAAGGATCTTGATCAGATCTTCCTGGCCGATGGTTTCGTCGCGTAACAAAGCCTGCGCCAATTTGTCCAGTTGGCCGCGGTTTCGGGTGAGCAAATCTTTAACTCCCTCGTAGCGGTCTTCCAGGATGTGCTGGACGTCCTGGTCGATTTGAGCAGCTGTTTGCTCGCTATAGTCACGTCCCTGGGACAGTTCATACCCAAGGAATGGTTGTGAATCGTCAGCACTGAGGGCGACGGGTCCCAGGCTCCCCATCCCCCAGCGCGTGATCATGCGGCGCGTCAGGCGGGTGGCCTCGACCAGATCGTTTTCCGCTCCCGTGGTGATATCGCCAATCGCCGTCTCCTCGGCCGCTCGCCCACCCAGCATGACGGACAGGCGTGCCAGCAGGTACTCACGACTGTAGTTATAGCGATCTTCTCCGGGGACTTGTTCGGTGACACCCAGCGCCTGTCCGCGCGGCATGATGGTAATCTTGTGGACCGGATCAGCAGCCGGGTTCAGCCAGGCGACCAGTGCGTGACCGGCCTCGTGATAGGCTACCACTTTCCGGTCATGATCGTTGAGCAATACCGTGCGAGCTGCACCCAGCAGAATGCGATCGAGCGCTTCTTCAAAATCGGTCATTTCTACGCTTTGGTGGTTATTGCGCGCGGCAATCAGTGCTGCTTCGTTGCACAGGTTGGCCAGGTCTGCACCGCTAAAACCGGTCGTGGAAGCTGCCAGAAGGGACAGGTTGACAGTCTCTTCGAGCTGTAGATTCCGGGTGTGGATCCGCAAAACTCCTTCGCGGCCACGCCGGTCAGGCAAGCCAACCGTGATTTGCCGGTCGAAACGGCCGGGCCGCAGAAGCGCCGGGTCAAGCACATCCGGTCGATTGGTGGCAGCCACCAGGATTACTTCGTGACGGTCGTCGAATCCGTCCAGTTCGACCAATAACTGATTTAATGTCTGTTCACGCTCGTCGTTGACTGCGCCCAGGCCGGCTCCACGGCGCCGACCAACGGCATCCAACTCATCGATGAATACGATCGCAGGAGCTGAGGCTTTGGCTTTTTCGAATAAATCTCGTACGCGGCTGGCACCAACCCCGACGAACATTTCTACGAATTCGGAGGCACTGATATGGTAGAAAGGAACGCCGGCCTCACCGGCTACTGCGCGGGCCAGTAAGGTCTTGCCGGTACCCGGAGGCCCGACCAGCAGAACACCTCGTGGCACGCGTGCGCCAATCGAGTGGTATTTTTCGGGATGACTTAAAAAATCCACGACCTCCTCTAATTCCTGTTTGGCCTCGTCCTCTCCGGCCACATCCTTGAAAGTCACCGAGGGGGTCAGGGCATCGTACTGGCGCGCCTTGCTGCGAGAAAAATTGAATACGCCAGCCTGGTTTTTAGCAGCACCTCGTCCCATCCAGATCATCACACCGACGAGCAGCAGCAATGGGAGCCCGTTTGTGAGCAGGATGGCGAACCACGGGCTGGGAGGCGGCGTGACATTGATTTCCACGTTATGGCTATCCAACAGCGGCAACAGGGTCGTGTCACCAACTGTTTCGGGATAGGTGGTATGAAAGTCCGCGTATTTGGTATTGGGATTTGGTGTTGGTTGGGGGACGATTCCACTTGCCGGGGTAGCTGTGGTCCAGGTGATCGGTTTGATAAATACACCGGTAATATCACCACCCTGGATTTTTACACTTTTTACATTGTCCTTTGTGATCTGTTCGATGAAGGCACTGTAAGGCAGGTCAACCTGGGGTTGGCTTTTAGGCCACAATGACCAGAAATTCCAGATGAGCAACCCGATCAGGACGATCCACCAAAATAACGAGATGTGAGGTGCTTCTGGTGTTTTGGGCGGTTTGGATTCATTCATGATTTCATTCTCTTTTGACTTGGTCTGATTAGTATCAATAGCTTATCATTTTGATTAATGGTTGTCTTTACGAAAACATAACCTCAACCCTAAGGCATCCTTAAGGAATGACTTAGATGTTTGGTCAGCAAACCAGGACTTTGCCGGTCGAAAATCTGGTAGGCAGCGCGTTTGATGAAGTCATTAATCACAAACCAGGTTAGTGCATATCCCCAGACCAGCAATGCCCATCCCCAGCCGATTGGGGTCATAAACAAACCGTAGACAGCGATCAAGGTGGCGACAGTCTGTGTCCCGAAGACAGCCCCGAGTAAAAGCCAGGCAGGGCGCGATGACCAGAACGATTTACGCGTGCGCGTGATAAAGATCGTCAGGTGCCCAGCCACCGACAGCTTTAAATACATTAGAGATTGGATCACGGCCTGGTTTAAATTGAATACCCGCTCTGCCATGTAAAACAAGCCAAAGGAGGCAACCACGCCTGCGATTCCCAGGACAGTCGAGATTCCAAGGACCAATGGCATCTCCCAGGTTTCGGGTTGGTCTGAAATTCTCACCCGATCGTAAGCGATAGAGAGGATCGCGCCGTCGTTAAGCAGGGCCAATAAAACGATCATGATCGCTGTCACCGGGTAAAAATTGAAAACCAGGATCGAGAGAGTCATGAACAGCAGGACCCGGATGGTTTCGGTGATGCGGTAGATGGCGTAGCTGTTCATCCGCTGAAATATCTTGCGGCTCTCTTTGATTGCATCGATAATGACCGATAATCCGGGCATCAACAGAACAATATCGGCTGCTGCACGCGCAGCGTCGGTGGCTCCTGAAACCGCAATACCAACATCCGCTTTCTTTAGAGCGGGTGAATCATTGACGCCATCTCCGGTCATGGCCACAATATGATCGTGTTTCTGCAGACTCTCCACGATGTGATATTTATGTTCGGGAAAAACCTGAGCAAAACCGTCGGCCTGCTCGATGGTCTCGGCCAGCAAGCCGGCCTGGTGCGCTTTTGTCGTCTCGAGGACTGAGGCATCGATGATGTTCTTTCCCAAACCAAGTTGCCCGGATATTTCCTTTGCGATGGCAAGCTGGTCCCCTGTGACCATTTTGACTGCGATGCCCATCTTCTCAGCTTGCTGGATGGTTGCTTGTGAATCTTCTCGAGGCGGATCGTAAAGCGGCAAAATGCCCAGAAGCCGCATCCCCGCTTCCGGACCTTCATCGCTACGAGCTACACCCAATGCGCGGTAGCCCTTTGCGGCGAACGATTCGATTGCCGCCTCAGCCTGCCGGCGGATCTCTTCGGGTGGCTGACACATTTCCAGGATCACCTGCGGCGCACCTTTGGCAAATCGCAATAATTTCCCCTCGGGGCTTTTAACTGTCGCTTCCGAGTGTTTTCGGACCGGGTCAAAGGGATCGAACCGAACCGGGCTGTATTGCTTGAGCGCCTGTTCATCTTCTAGGTTATTAAAGATAGCCAGGTCTATCGGATCTTGATCTTCCAGACGTGATGCCAGCGCCGCAGATCGAATCACTTGCTGGGGACTTTCTCCGGATGTGACCCACGGATCACCAAGGGTCAGGGTATTCTGAGTTAAGGTACCGGTCTTGTCTGAGCAGAGCACATCCGTCCCTGCCAATTCCTCGATCGATGCCAGGCGACTAACGATGGCTTGCTTCCTGGAAAGCAGGCGTGCACCGACCGCCATGGTAACGGACAGGACGGTTGGCATTGCAACCGGGATGGCGGCCACCGTCAGAACCAGGGCAAATTGCACTGTGTCCAAGACCGGATCTCCGCGAAAGAGGGCCACACCCAGAATCAGGACGACCAGGACCAAGGCGAGTACGATCAAGTAGTCACCGATTTTTAGGACAGCGCGTTGGAAGTGACTGGTGGTGTGCGCTTCTTCTACGAGCTCGGCAGTTTTGCCAAAGAAAGTTTTGGCACCGGTGGCAAAAACCAGCGCATTTGCCTCGCCCTGTTTGATAATCGCACCTGAGTAGAGCGTTTCTTCGCGATTGCGTGTGACGGGCAGCGATTCCCCCGTCAAAGCGGACTGATCCACCTCGACTGGGCCACCCTCGAGCAAGCGTGAATCGGCAGGGACGATATCTCCCAGGCGCAGACGGATCAGGTCCCCCGGTACCAATTCGCGGGTTGGAAGCGTCTTCCATTCCCCGTCTCGTTTAACTCTGGCTTGTAGAGCAAGTTTGGATTTAAGCGCTGCGATAGCGTTCCCGGCTTGGAATTCTTCCCAGAACCCGACCGCGGCATTAAAGAACAGCAACGCCAGGATGATGCCAAAATCCTCCCAATGGTGGACCGTCAAAGAAAGGATGGCGGCAACTTCAATCATCCATGGAATGGGTCCCCAAAAGTATGATAGAAATTTTAGCAGTGGATTGGTTTGCTCTTCGTTGATTTGGTTATCCCCGAACTCTTCCAGGCGTTCTTGGGCCTCGGTGGAATTCAAACCATCAGGCGATGACCCCAATTGTTGCATCAGATCAGTCACCGAAACTGCAGACTGATTCGGGCTGTCGATTTTTTTTATATCACAGTTTGACATGCCGTCCCTCCCAGGAATAGCTTTGATTGTTTAGGGTTTGATTTGCTTTCCTGACAGATGCCTGCGGTCGATTTTTATCTCGGGCAGGTCTTCCACACCCTGTTTATCTAATTTAAGATGGATGGCCTCTTCTGCCAGATGATCGATTTGGCTGACGGGGATCGCCACATCCCGGTGTCCGAAGAGATGACCCTCGCGCAGGACGAGATGCGTGATCTTGCCGTCTTGTGAATCGACCATAATTTCATCCACTCGCCCCACGTCGCCATCTGTGGCGTGAACGCGTGTCCCACGACGAACAGCCAATTCGCCCGGCGGCATTTTTTCTTTTTGCATGGTCACAAAGGCCGCCTCAGGTACCACAAAGGGCCACATCATCACTGCACCTGCTTCATAACCGGTTGGGATGAACTCATTTTCGATGAAGTTATCCATTTGCGAAAGTTCTTGGTTTGTACAGCGCAAGTTAATCTGTTGTGCTGTAGTGGTTTGAACCAAATGAACCGGTACAAGGCGTTGGGTTCCCGGATATTCTGCCTCCTTAACGGCCAGATGCGTAACCTTGTTTTTTAACGGGTCCAGGATGATGAAAGTCGAGTGTCCGTAAAAACCTTCAACGGAATGTACCTCTGCTCCAATCGGGATTTCCATCTCGTTCATTTTGTTCCTCCTTTGTGACTGGTATTATTTGCCCCGGGGAAGAGCATCGCCTCTAAGGCGACTTCCGCGGCCCAGGGTACCTTGACTTCCGGTACGATACTTTCCAACGCATCGAAGACTTTTTTCTCATCTTCGTTCAGCTGTCTGCGCTGATTTAAGACGTGAAAGACGTGATGCGCGCCATTGCGTAACCAGACCGAATCAAACTTTTTTGTCAATGCCTCCAGTAGTGGGCGAATCGAGGCGCGCCCAAGCTGGACCAGGCTTTCGGAGGCTGCCCAGCGTACCCCCAGGCTTTCGTCTTCCAACAAGCCGACCAGTGCATTGGCCCCGGTCGGATCGCCAATTTCACCGAAAGCGCGCGCAACTTCCCAGCGCGTGTATTCCGAAGCGTTTTGTAAGGCCCCGATTAAGTCCGGAACAGCGTTTTCTCCTTGGCTGACGATTGCCTCATAAGCCCTTTTGCGAATGACGGTGTTTCGATGGCCCAGGTCGTTGATCAGGTTCTTGGTTTTTTCTTCAGTTTGGTGGTGTTTTGTGACAACCATAAAATGCTCCTTAGCAACAAATTCATCAAGAGCTTACTACCGCAGCCCTTGTTTTGTCTTTATAATGACTTAGAGTTCAATATAAGAGAACCTTAAGGTTAAAATTAAAATGCTGCGGACGGCAGTCAGCCCCAACTGCCGTCCGCAGTCGACTCGTTTCCGAGTCCGTTTCACCATCGCCAACTCAAGGAGGAGAATGGAACCATTAGATGGCGTGACATTACTATACCCCTCTTGCCATTTGTAGTCTTTATAAAAATATCAAGCCGGTGTTAAGCGGACCTTAAGCGGAGAAACTCAGCGCTGAGGATAAGATGTGGAAAGTGGAAGCCAGATCGTGAATTGGCTCCCTTCCCCCGGTTCGGACTTGACTTCCAACCTGCCTCGGTGCGCGTGGATTAATTCCCGGGCAATGCCGAGCCCCAACCCCATGCCCTGAGGGATGCGCCCCCCATGTTTACCGCGGTAAAAAGGAACGAATATCTTATCAATTTCATCCTGGGAAATGCCTGGTCCGTCATCGCTGACGCGGAGCCATACTTCGCCGCCGAACATACCTGCTGAGACTGTTACTTTTCTGCCAGGCGGAGTGAATTTGATCGCATTACTGGTCAGGTTGCCGATAGCCTGTGCCAACCGATCAGGGTCGGCGATTAAAGCGGGTAAGTCAGCAGGCAGGAAGACATCCCAGTAAATATTCTTTTCTTCAGCTGCAGCTTGCCAGGGACTTAAGACTGTTGGCAGCCATTTGTGAAGATTGATCGGTTGCCGGTTCAGTTCGAGGGTGCCCAATATCTGTCCCTGTACATGGGCCAGATCGTTCAGCAAGTGTTGCAGGCGGGCTGCTTCCCCATCCATGCCGAGTAGATACTCTTCCATGGTCGATTTGTCTTTTGCAGCACCTTTTTGGAGCGCACTGATTGCAGCTCGTAAAGCCCCCAGTGGGCGTCCAAGTTCGTGTACCAGATTGGAGAGCAGTTGTTTGCGTGAGTTTTCCAATTCATGCAATCGGGTTGCCAAATAATTGACTGCCTGCAGGAGCATGCGAACTTCCTCCGGCCCTTTTTCATTGATCTGCAGGCTGATATCACCGTGAGCCAGGTCAAAGACAGCCTGGGTGGCGGTCTTGATCGGGCGATTGATGGTCAGTGCCAAAATTGAACCGAGCAGGATGCCGGCCAGGAGGCTGATCCCCAAGACCCAGCTCATGAAAGATCGCAGCTGAGCAAATTCCTGGTACACATTTTCGCGCAGGTAGGTCATGCGCACAATACCGACCAGGTTTGAGTTGACGTCGGTGACAGGGAAATAGACGTCGATGACTTCAAGCCCCAGTCTTGGACTGTAGTTGGCAATTGAAACCGAATCGCCGCTTTGCAGGTCATTTTGATTGGGTAAATTGTAGAGTTTGCCAACGAAAGGTAAATCGGAAGGTTGAGTCGAAGCCAGCAGCGTCCCGTCTGGGGTGAGCAGCATGGCCCGCGCCAGGGAATTTGGATTTACCTGTGTGACAAAAAGTTCCGCATCAGCTGGATTGACCCAAATTTGGGGTTCGTCGCGCGCTACGGTTGAGACAAAGCGAGCATCACTGACCAGTTGTTTGGTTAATTCCGGCAACAGAAATCGGGTTTCCCCAAAATAGACGATTGCAATCCCCATCAGGGATATGATGATTAAAAACGGTAAGGTGTGGCTTAATATCAGCCGGTTACGAAGTGATTTGAACATCACTCGTCATGTGATTCGAGTTTATAGCCTACGCCGCGCACCGTGACAATCCGCTCAGGATGATTGGGATCTGCTTCGATCTTCTCCCGCAGCCAACGAATATGAACATAGACGACTTGTGGCTGCCCGACGAATTCTGCCCCCCAGATTCTGGCCAGCAAGTCATCTACAGACAAAACCTGTCCGGCGTTGAGTGCCAGGGCGTAAAGCAGATCAAATTCGCGTGGAGTGAGCTCGACGCTTTTTTCGCCAATCACAACGGTATGCGCAGCCGGGTCTATCTCAATGTCCCCGACATTAAGCGAGATCGGTTTCGAAGGGGCTGATTGCGGTGTGGTGGTGCGGCGTAGTACCGCCTTTACATGCGCCAGCAAAACATCCGGATCGAAGGGTTTGGTGATATAGTCGTCCGCGCCCATTTCCATTCCGACAACTTCATCCAGTTCCCGGCGGCGTGCGGTCAGGAAAATAACCGGCACGCTGAACTGGGCATGGAACTGGCGCAGGGCGTCAAGACCATCCATGCCGGGTAATCCGATATCCAGAAGAACCAGGTCTACCGGATTTTGCCTGGCAAACTCGAGCGCATCCTCAGCATTTGCAGCGGTACTGGCGTGATAATCCGCCTGTTCCAAGTGAAAGGCAAGGCTGCGGCGTAAAAGAGCATCATCATCAACGATCAGTATGTTTTTTGACATATTTCTGCCTGTCAGGTTTTGTGTCTAAAATTACACTATTGAAATTATACTTCATTCGGATTCATCAACAACCGAACATTCCGACTTTGCGCTGGAGTGTTTGGTGGTTTTACTCTATTGGCGAACGGTTGAATTTAAAAGGGAATTTTAAAATAAAAAAACCGACCCAAAGACTGGGTCGGCTTTTGAGCGACATTTAGATCTCCCGAATATCCCAGATTTCCTTGGCGATATTATAGATCGAATCCTTGATTACATCTGCCTTAACGTTCCCAACTTTAAAGGTCAGAAGCTTGGTGGATGGATCCTCACCGCTGAATTGACCAAAGGCAATGAAATTTCCTCCGACCTTGGTAATGGCTTCGGTTATTTTTGCCAGTGTTCCGGGTTCATCTTCTATCAGAGCCGTCACGCGTACCCCCATTTCGCGTGCGCCCATGAATTCCAGGAATATTTTGAACAAATCGGTTTCGGTGATAATACCGACGACGTGACTGTCACGCATGACAGGCAAGCCTCCGATTTTGTTGTCCGCCATGATTCGGGCAGCTTCTTCAATGGGAGTATCTTCTGTAACGGTCATAACTTTTTTCGTCATTACATCTGACACTGAGATTTTGCTTAGCAGGTAATTCATCTCCCAGACGCTCAGACTTGACACCGGGGAAGGGGATGCGTTGAGCAAATCGGTTTCTGAGACAATCCCAATTAATTTCCCGTTTTTGACAATAGGAGCTCGGCGAATGTGTTCGCGTTTAAATAAATTTACAGCGTCATGAACGGGCATATCCGCTGAAATCGAGATTACCGGGTGTGACATTCGTTCACCAACAAGCATGTTGACCTCCTTGGAAGTGTAACCTGCGACAAATTACGCCGCTTGTGATTATTTGGACAATTTAATTATAAGCCTAAATAAGCAGAGCGGACGTGTTCGTTGTGAATCAACTCACGTGCCGGCCCTTCCATTTCTGTGCGACCTTGGGAGAGTACATAGCCATAGTCGCTGACAGCTAAGGCCATTTGCACATTCTGCTCGACCAGTAAAATGGTGATGCCCAATTCGCGCAATTGTTTCAGACTTCCAAAAAGTTGCAAAACCAACACCGGCGCCAGGCCTAAGGATAACTCGTCGATCATCAACACGATTGGATCGGCCATGATACCGCGCGCTACCGCCAGCATCTGCTGTTCGCCACCGCTCAGTGTACCCGATTTTTGATTGGTGCGTTCCTTTAAGCGCGGGAACATTTCGAAAACGCGTTCGAGATTCGCTTTGACTTTGTTCCGCGCCCGGCGGTTGGAGGCGCCCATTTCCAGATTTTCGTAAACAGTCATATCCGTAAAAAGCTGGCGCCCTTCTGGAACGAGTACCAGGCCCCTGTCGGCTTTTGCATGAGCCGAAACGTTGCTGACATCTTTTCCCTGAAAGAGAATCGAGCCTGCCCAGGGGTGGTTGAGCCCCATCACTGTCCGCAGTAGCGTAGTTTTGCCGACCCCATTCCCCCCGACCAGGCTGGTTAATTTATTTTCTTGTAGTGCCAGGGAAGCACCCCAAAGGATTTGCACTTCACCATATCCGGAGGCAACATCGCGAACTTCAAGCACTGCCATCTTAATCCTCCTTCATCAATCTCTCAGCAAGTTTTGGGTCGCCAAGGTAAGCTTCGATCACGCGCTCGTCGTTCGCAATCTCCTGTGGGGTACCTTCGGCAATTTGCTGCCCGTAATCCAGCACAATAATCCGATCCGAAACACCCATGACTGCTTTCATAACGTGCTCGATCATAACGATCGTTATCCCCTGGTCTCGGATCTTGAGTACGGTTTGCACCATACCGTCAATTTCAGATGGATTGAGGCCAGCCAGTACTTCATCCAGTAAGAGTAAATACGGGCGGGACGCCAGCGCCCGCGCCATTTCGAGACGCTTCTTTTGCGCGACATTCAGGCTGGAAGCCAGCTGATCGGTATGCGCGCTCAGCCCGACGAATTCCAGCACCTCACCTGCGATTTTGGCAGCTTTTCCCAATCCCTGATTTTCGCGCCCAAAGCACGCTCCAACCATCACATTCTCGAGCACGGTTAATTCGTTGAGCGGGCGTACGATTTGGTGCGTACGGGCCAGGCCCAATTTTGCGAGTGTGTAGGGCTTTTTACCGGTCACATCCTTGCCATAAAGGCGGATGCGTCCTTCATCAGGAGCATAGACACCGTTAATGATATTAAATAGGGTCGTTTTTCCAGCACCATTCGGACCGATCAGCCCCAGGATTTGACCCTCGGGGAGATCAAATGTGACCTTTGTCAAGGCCTGCAGGCCACCAAAACTTTTAGTGATTCCCTCAACTTGCAGGATCGTTGTCATGGCAGGAACCTCCTCAGGCGCGGGAAGCGACGTCGGAGCCAGCCAACAGCCCCGGCTGGGATGAAGAGTACGATCAACAGCAGTAGAATACCAGCCACGGAGAGTTGGATATTCTTAAAAATGGGGCTGGTCAACAGGGTGCCGCGCAAACCTTGATAGCCGGCTGCACCCAACACCGGGCCAAGCACACTTCCCTGCCCACCCAGCATGACCATCACTAGCATCTCGATTGAGTAGTTCAGGCGAAACGCATCACCCGGTTCGATATTTCCATTTTTAAAGAAGAACAATGCGCCGACAATGCCGGGCAGGATCGCTGAGAGAACATAAGCCCAGGTTTTTGCATTTGGTGTGGCTACACCCATGACCTCGGCTGCGTCCTCGTCTTCCCGGATGGCCATAAGCCCCAGGCCGAATTTGCTGTTCTTGACGAAGAAATTGAGCAGGATTGCCAAAATTGCCAGGGTGAATACTCCGTAATATGCAATCCAAAGCGCCTGATTGGCGCCCCCATAGTTGTTATAAATTTTAAATTTTAGGGTCATCCCAATTGGACCGCCGAATGGTCCAAAGTTATTGACGAAGGCTCGCATGGCCTCATTGATGCCAATGGTTGCCAGGGCGAAATAAGCCCCACGTAGTCGCAGGATTGCCTTGCCGAGCAAGAAGGCCAGTATCCCGGAAGCCAGGCCACCGGCTGGAGCAGCGATCCAGAGTGGCCAGCCCTGCGCGCTCAGGAGATAAGTTCCAACGTAGCCGCCAAGGCCAAAGAAAACCACGTGTCCGAAGCTTACGTAACCGGTAAACCCAAGCAGGACGTTTAAACTGGCGGCCAGGACGATTGATTGCAGGATCACAGAGGTCGATTCGCGCGATGAAGGGTTCCGACTCATAATTGGCCAAATCCCTATCAGGATAACCGCTAGAATACCGACCCACAGCCCGATATTTTTGAAGTTTTTCATTTCTTCGCTCCGAACAAACCATAAGGACGGACGAGCAAAATGACGACAAATAGCAGAAATTCCAATACCGGGACCCAGGTGTTGGGTAAGACGAGTGGAATCAATCCCTCCATCACGCCCAGGATCAAGCCGCCCAGAAGCGCTCCAATGGGATTTCCCAAACCACCCATCACGACGATGACGAAACTCTTAAGTTCGTAGGCACCACCAGCCAGGATTGTGAAGGGGAAAAAAGTTGAAATCAATCCTCCAGCTACGGCTGCGAGCAAAGTCCCGAGTCCAAAGCTGAGCGCTAATACTCGATCAGAAGGGATGCCCATCAGTTCAGCCGCTGCCCGGTTATTTGCTACAGCCCGTATATTTTTGCCTGGGCGGGTGCGATATAGAAAAAAGTATAGCCCACCGGTAATAATCGTTGAGAGCGCGGCTGCTACCAGGCGTGTTCCCTGGACGGTAATCATTCCGCTGCCAAGGCTACCAAGAGAGAAGTTGACATTGCGTGGAGTGGTGCTGAAGGCGGCTGTTCCCAGACCGATGATAATCATATTGACAGCATAGGTAGCCAAAAGAGTAGAAAGTGGTGGGGCAGTCAGCACGCGATGAATGGCGATGTAATAGATTAGCATTCCGCCGAGCAGTCCGACCAGAGCGATGATGATTAGAGATATGTATGGGTTAAGGCCGATGGAATTGAATAATAAAAAGACACCAAACATACCCAGTGCAATGATTGGTCCGTGCGCCAGGTTGATGACGTCCATGACACCCCAAATCAGGCTCAGACCCATGGCAGCGATGCCATATACAAAACCGATTAGCAGGCCGTCAATCAGGGATGCAAGAAATATGTTCCCCATGCGGTTTCTCCTCTATGTGAAAACCAGGAATTGTAGACAAGTCCCTGCGGGGCAGTAAGCGCCCGCAGGGACTTGTGATGGGTAGAAATTACCGGATTGGGTAGAGGACAGGCGCAGTTGCTCCCGATTCTGGCCATACAATCTGTTTCACCAGGTTGCCGTTAGCATCTTTTTGCCACTGGACGTAGACCATATCATGGCCGATTTGCAGGCCGTGATTATCAGCGCTGGTGTCAAATTTGATTCCGCCATAGAAGGTTGTCATATCCATACCGTCCAGGGCTTGTTTGATCGCATCGGGATCCAGCGATCCAGCGGTCTCAATCGCTTTTTGTAGAATCAGTCCAGCCACATAACCACCTGCTGAGTGGTAGGATGGATCTTCACCATAAGCGGCTTTATAGGAGTTCACGAAATCTTCCCCGGTGGGGCCGAAGTCGGGTTGGAAGGCAGCTTCTGGTTCCCATTGACTGGGTCCGACAACACCTAAGGCGGCATCGCCCAGTTCAGCAAAAGATGGCTCAGGCGGAGCGACCAGCAGTGCAATCATCTTTGCAGTAACGTTCTTTTCGTAGACCTGTTTGGCGAAGGTGCTGCCATCCTGGAAGTGACCGCCGCCCATGATTGCATCGGGCGCAGATGCCTGGATTTTGTTAATAAGCGCCGAGAAGTCGGTCGTGGCAGGGTCATAGCCCTCGTACACGGCCACAGTGTAGCCCTTGCCCTCTGCATAGGACTTTAGCGCTTCGACCACGCTGGTCGAAAAACTGTCATTGGAGTAGGCGATGGCGATGGTTTTTGCTTCAGGGTCCGTTTTGGCCAGTAGATCGAGCGCACCGGTCAGGTAATGGCTGGCCGGGGTGTAGGCCTGATAAACCAGGGTGTAGCCTTGCTGGTAGGTACTGTCCGAGGCGGCACCCGTAGTGATCATGATCTTGTTATATTGCTGAGCAATCACGGCAGCTGCAGCAGTCAGACCGGATGAATACGGGCTGATCAGGAAGTCAGCGTTATCCTCGGTAGCCAGCTTGGTATACAGCTCCTGTACGCGGTCTTTGTTTGACTCATCGTCATAAAACTTCGAGTCGAATTTAACGACTGTGCCGTCAGTCAGCGTGATGCCACCTGCTGCGTTGACTTGATCCATCCACAATTTTAAGCCATTGGTTTGCCGGCTGGATTCAACGTTGTATTTACCGGTCAGCGAAGCTGTGAATCCGATCACGGCGGTTTTTTCAACAGGTGCCGGGGGTTGGGTCGCTACGGGTTCTTCGGAGGTCGGCGCCTGCGTTTGAACCGGAGCAGGCGTAGGGGTGGCTTGCGGTCCACAGGCTACGAGCATCAGGCTAGCAAGGACCAGCAGGGAGAAAAGGACGAACATTGAGCGTTTCATAAAAGTCTCCTCCTTAAGGATTTGAATTTTGAATAGGTAATAGTTCCAGATTTGTGCTTATTTGGTTTGATCTTATTTAGCGCCTCCTCGAACGCAAAATAAATAGCAAGAACCGGAATTCGATTCTGCGTCTAATTGAATTTTAGGGTTTTATTGCAAAAATTGACTAAAAACGGGGAGGTCGGCTGTAAATATCGTATAAAAACCGTTTAACCTTCAAAGCGATACCCAACACCACGTTCCGTTAAAAGGTATTTGGGGTGCAGCGGATCCTTTTCGAGTTTTTGCCGTAAACGGCCAATATAAACCCGCAAATATTCAGCTTCTTCACCATATTCTGGCCCCCAAACGTTTTGTAATATGGAGCGGTGAGGTAAAACCTTTCCGGTATTGCGCATCAGGTATACCAGTAAATTGAACTCAGTGGGTGTTAAATCGATATCTTGCTCACCGACGGTAATTTGGTGGCGGCTTAGGTCAGCGCAGATTTCACCGCGGACGATGCGTTCGTCGGTGACATTCGACTCGGACCAGCGTGCACGTCGCAGGACGGCTTTGATCCGTCCGAGCAGCTCACCTATGCCAAAAGGTTTGGTCAGGTAATCGTCCGCCCCGAGATCGAACGCCTTCACCTTGTCCGATTCCTCTCCCAGGGCAGTCAGAATGATAATCGGCACCAGGGAACTCTGCCTGATCCTGCGGGTGGTTTCCAATCCATCCAGGTGGGGCATCATGATATCCAGGATGACCAGGTCAATCGCCTCGGTCTGGAAGATTGCCATAGCCTCCAAACCGTTACTCGCGGTTGTTACACTGAAACCACGGACCTCCAGATTGCGGCGAACAAAATCGCGCAGAGGTTTCTCGTCGTCAACAACCAAGACGGTTGGGTTTTTCATGACTCTACTTCTTTCTCAAATTCAGCTAGAGGATTTTCGATAATTGGGATGGAAAATGCGATACATGCCCCGTTTTCCCATGGTTCGACCCAGATATCGCCACCGTGTGCCCGTACCAAACCCTGACAAATTGCCAGTCCCAATCCCGCACCACTTGTTATGCGTGATAGGCTGTCGTCCAGGCGGTAAAAACTCTCAAAGACATGCCCGCTCTCCTCAATCGGAATTCCCGGACCATTATCGATAATGTGAAAAATGATCGCATCCCTATTCCGATCAACCTGTATACGGATTCGGGCATCTTCCCCCGCGTATTTCACTGCGTTCTCAATCAAATTGCGAAGGATGGTTTCCAGACGTGGAGGATCTGCGAAAAGTGGAGGAAGCTCGGGGGCAATTTCGATCTCGAGCCGATTTTCTGAACTCAAGGGAGTGCGTTTGGCCACCCGGTCGATGGTTTCTTCAATCGGACATTCCACCCGTGATAATCGCAAGCTGCCAGCCTCGATGCGAGACAGGTCCAACAGGTTATTGACCAGGTTTGTCAGGCGATCCGACTCTTCTGAAATGATGCCGAGGAATTCGTGCTGCGAGTCCCGGTCCCATTCGACATCCTCGGCCAGCAGGGTGGTTGCATACCCCTTGATGGAAGCCAGGGGCGTGCGCAGTTCGTGCGATACTGTCGCCACCAGGCTGGATTTCATGCGGTCGATCTCGCGGTCTGTTGTAACATCACGCAAAATTAATCCGTGGCCGATTGAGACTCCTTGCGAATCGGTTACGTCAAAGACCTGCATTCGTAAGAAGGTCATCCGCCCCGAAATATTAATCGGGATTTCTGCTATTCGAGGAAATTTCCCCTTGAGCGCGTCGTTTACCTCTTTACGAACAACCTCCGGTTCATTTGTTCTAATGATAATGCGTGAGAGTACGCGGTCTATGGGTGTCCCAGTGATATCTTCCGCGGGTAAGCCGGCCAGATCACTGATCCGGCGATTGGCATAAACGATATCCCCATTAAGATCTCCCAGGATCAGCCCATCGTGCAGCGATTGAACCAGGGCTTCAAGGCGGCGTGTCTGCGCCTGCAGGCGCATGTCACTGCGGGCAAATAAAGCCGCATTTTCAATCGCCATGGTGGCGTGATTGGCAAAGCTGACAACTAATTGAATTTCTGTATCCGTAAACACATGTGGTTCTGGTCGATATACCAGCAAGGCTGAAGGCGGAGCGTGTTGTGTATTCAGTGGAACTGCCAGAACTGAGCGATAACCTTCGGAACGAGCGCGGGGGCGCATAGCCGAAAAAGAAGCGTCCATTTCGGTATCGCTGATTTGAATCGGTTCCTTGGTTCGCAAGGCGCGCATCGTGACAGATAGGGGCTCGCTTGGTTGGATGGCAAGTTGTTCGGTGTAACGTTTTGACAAGCCTCGACTGGCTCTGGCCCGAAAATACCCATGTTGCTCATCCAGGGCGATGATGACGCACATTTTTACGTCCAGCAGTTTTTCCACTTGTTCAAGGATCCGGTCCAGAACCGTTTGCGGGTCGAGGGTGGAAACAACCGCAGTGCTGGTTTCCAGTAGTATGGCTTGCTCTTCCATCCGCGCAGCGATGGATTGCTCCATGCGCAGAATGCTACGGATCAGTCGTCCGATTTGGTCGGGTCGGTTGGACATCCCTGTCAGTTGTTTCCGTTCATCCAGACTGATTTCTTGATTGAGACCGATCGCCTGGCTGATTGGTGCAAGCTGTTCAATTGGAGCAATAACCCGGCGCGATAAGGCAATCCAGAATACCAAGCCAATCAATAAAAATATTATGGAAGTTACCAGGGTGACCCTGTGGATAGTAATCTGGGTTGCAAAGGCTGCGCTTGTGGGACGGCTGACAATCACTGTCCAGCCCGCACTTGGGATTGGGGCGTATGTAAAGAGCCTTTGTTCGCTGGTCGGATCGTTGGCGATTTTTGAACTGGCAGTTCCCGCGAGCGTGGATAAGGAAAAATCGGGTAAGATCTCCTTGCTTTCGTGTAGTAATAATGATGAGTCGGGATAGGCGATGACATGTGAGCTGGAATCCATGATCACGACTTGAAAGCCTTCTTCGCTGCGATGGCTGGCGATGATTTCGCTCAAAGTCTGGCTGAGGCTTTCAAGCTTTATATTCGTGGCGACCAGTCCAATAAATCGATTGTCCTGTGACCAAAGCGGCATGACAGCTGTTGCAACCGGCTGGTTTGTAGTGGGGGAGATACGCCCTTCCGAGACAAGCGGTTCTTTTGTCTGACGGGCGCGTTGATAATAATCGCGGAATGAAAAATCTATCCCAACCGTGGTACCCGGACCTTCGGGATAGTGATACAGCATGATGCCGTTGGCATCCAGTCGGTAGACCAGATTAACATCGGGACGCGTATTCAGAATAACGCTGAACAACTCCCGCATGCCGTCCGGATTTGAAGCGATCACACTTGGATAGACTGCTAATTCTTGTACTGCCTGCAGCGAATTCTGGATGGACAAGTCTGTTTCTTGGGCAATTGCCCGCGCCAGGGAAAGATCATTGGCCTGGACATCCAGGCGGATTCGTTCGCCGACGAACTGATCGAACACGAGCAATGCAATAATGAACGGAACGATCAGCAGCAGGTACAGGCTGAGCAATTGCAGGCCAAGGTCGCGGCGAATGGAAAGCAGTCGGTTCATCGGATTATTTATACCCTGCCTGCTATTTCGCAGCCAGGAGGGTGATTCTGGTGAGTTTATTCTCCAAACGCGTTGATCAAACGAGCCACGTGTTTGGCGTGTTTCAGATACAGATCCAGGCGGACATTTTCGTTGGGAGCATGTGCCCGTGTATCCGGATGACCGATCCCTCCGGTGACGACAGGCAGTCCCAGGTCGTGGACGAAAGGATAATTCGGGCCGGAGCCTCCGGTTAGCGGCATGATTTGCATTGGAACACCATAGACATCCCTGGCAGTTTCGACCATCAATTTTACAAAAGGATCGTCTGGATCGGTGCGGGCGGCTGGCTCACCGCCGAGATAATTTATTTGGATGTCCTGGAAGCCTTCGGAATCCAGGTGCAGGCGCAATTTTCTGAGAATGTCTTCTGGGTGTTGATCGGGTACCAGACGGAAATCCACTTTTGCCGAGGCCTTGGCGGGTTGGACAGTCTTTGCCCCCGCACCTTGATAACCGCTGGTCAGGCCACAAATTGTGCAGGTCGGTTCGAATACTTCAGCCATGCGAAGGTCCGGGCCCCCTTGAAGTCCCTTGATGAATTCCTTGACACCATAACGCGTTTTATATTCTTCGGAGACCTCAGGCAGGGCTGCCATCAATTTGCGATCACGTTCGGACGGAGGCTTGACATCGTCGTAAAAACCCGGGATGCGGATCCGTTCATCCGGACCTTTGAGCGAGTTCAAAGCCCAGACCAGGCGCCAGGCAGCGTTCGGCATGATCGAACCACCCAATCCCGAATGTAGATCGGTTGAGGCGGTCTCCACGGAAAGTTCTACATAGCAAATCCCACGCAGTCCAAGGTACTGCATGGGAACATCCCGGTGATCTACACCGCCGAATTCCCATAGACAGGCATCTGCTGCGAGCAGTTCTTTGTTCTGGCGGATGAAATCGTGCAGATGTAGGCTGCTGGTTTCCTCCTCGCCTTCGATGATGAATTTAATATTGCAGGGCAGATCGCCTTCCGCGTTCAACAGTGCATCGATCGCAAATAGGCGCGAGGTGATGTGTCCCTTGTCGTCGCTGACACCGCGCCCGAATAATTTCCCGTCACGCAGGCTGGGTTCGAAAGCCGGGGTTTCCCAAAGCTCAAGCGGTTCTGGTGGTTGCACATCGTAGTGATTGTAGATCAAGAGTGTTTTATTGCTCTTGCCTTTCCGTTCGGCGTAGATAACAGGTGCGCCGCCAGTGGGCATGATTGTGGCTTTGAATCCCCGTTTTTGCAGCATTTCCGCGACCAGCGCAGCACATTCCTGCAAACCCCAGTTTTGAGCGGCAACGCTGGGTTGGGAAACCAGTTTGGAGAGTTCCTCAATACTCTGATCCAGATTGGTTTCGAGGTATGAATCAATTTTCTTGAAGTCAGGCATGCTTTTCTCCTCTAAAACTACATTAACCATTTAAGCGAGTATGCCCCAGCCAGAGCAAAAGCCAGCATTTTAATTGTTTGTCCAATCCAGCAGGCAACGAAAAAACGCGGGAACGACATTTTGGTCATACCGGCAGCGATGCCAGCCAGGTCGAAGAATGGGTTTGGAATTGCAGCCAGGGCTGCAATGGCAAAAGGACCGTATTTTTGGACCCAGGGCAGGATGCGGTTGTAGATGTCCGAACGCTCTACCACTGCTTGTCCGCTGAATCCGGCTAAATAGCCGGATAATTCGCCGATCGCCCCACCCGTCCCGGCGGCTAAAGCGATGCCAGCTGGAGGAAAGATACTGCCCATGGCAAAGACGACGGCGACCCCAGGGGCCGGCAGCAGCACCGTCGCGTTGGAGAGCAGG
>Ga0307417_10000296_pt1 | contig 20985 bp, 20 predicted proteins | sample SalMarWE160210MG_2_FD_202514 | JGI IMG/M metagenome (GOLD analysis project Ga0307417, IMG submission 202514) | Salt marsh sediment microbial communities from the Plum Island Ecosystem LTER, Massachusetts, United States - WE1602-10 | ecosystem: Environmental > Aquatic > Marine > Intertidal zone... | reverse complement strand
TTGCAATTAGTTTGGAAACAACATGAGAAATTTGTTTTGTATCATAGGGCTGTTGGGGGTTGTTCTATTTGTTTCCGGCTATTATTTTATAGATAATGGAAGGTACGTGTATCTTTTTGGATTAGCACTGATGATCGTCGGATTTATTGGAATTAAAAAAACAAATTAATACCTTTTCCTAACCGGCAATTACGTGGTTTAGGCTCCGTCCACTTCGAGAACCGCCGTATTTTCGAAGTGGAAGGAGCCTTTCACCTCGATCCCAATGCTTGCAGATTTTCTTTCCGAATGACTTTTTTACTTTTCACGATAGGTGATTCGGTAAACAAACGCAGCTGGATCATAAAAATCAATAGGATGGTCCCCCACTTCCGCATAGGGGTAGCCGAACGTATTGAGCGGCGCACCTTTCTGAGGAGGATTCAGCATTACGTCACGACCGTGGGCGATAACAACCCGGTAAGGATCAATGCCTCCCCAAAAGTAGTCGCGATAAGCATTTGTTTTAGCATCCTTTAAATCAATCTTTTCGACAAGCATTTTTTTACGAACATCAGCCGGGTCAACCGGAACCCAACCATATCCGGGGAGAAAAAACTCCGCCCAACAGTGCTGCCAGGTGGTGACGTCCTGTTGGGGCTTTTTTCCGAGACGGACGCTGAAGACCTCGCGGGCAGGTACACCAGCCGCTCGGGCCAGCGCAATAAAGACCGACGAAATATCCGTGCATTTTCCACCCGGGTTTGCCAGCAGAGAGCACACATCACCTTTGCCGCATCCCACGGTTTTGGGGTCCCGATACATATTCTCACAGGTCCAGTCATAGATCGCCTTGGCCTTTTCCAGCACCGTTTTTTTCCCTTTGGTGATGGCATCGGACAGCTTTTTAACCTCTCCGTCTGTTGGGCCAAGGGAAGTGGGTTTCAAATACTTTCTATAATCGGCCGGATTCCAAATGGGTTCCTGAGCAGGCAAAGTGCCACGACGAACTTCCTGCCGGTCAACCTTGAATGAAAACGTAAGTTTTCGGCTGGTGGCATCCTTCGGCCACTCGGCATAGAGAATCGGAGTCCCGTAAGACCGATCCGTATACACACCCATACCGGAATAATCTCCTGATGTTTTAATGTCACTGATGAGTTGGTTTTTGTCAGAAACAGGGTAAGGAATCCATAGGCGGGCAGTTTGTCCTTGAGCCTGGGCTGAAAGATCAACCTCCATGGTTATGACACCAGAACGGGTTTTTGACAAGGCACTCGAACAGATTCCACAAGTAAAAAGAGCTACCAGCAATGTAACAATTAGATTTTTTTTCAAGATTATTCCTTTCCATTAAATGATGTTTATCCAGAAAAATTGGAAGATCTAATTTTACCTAAATTGAGCAATTTTCAAGTTTGCCGTAGATACAAGAAAGATGTCGTTTCGCTATTATCGCCTATGCGAAACGATATCTGACGCAGTAGATGCGGTGAAATCGGAAATCCCGTAGGGTTTCAAATTCTTGAAATTCAGAATGGCAGAATACCTTAAAAAATATTTTTATTTTAACAATTTCAAAAATTTGAAACGCTCAGTTTAGGGGTTAAAAAGTTTTTATCCCACGGACAATTTCAATATGTCAAATATATAATATTGATATATTAAACCGAAATCATTGAGAAAATAAATACAGATGAGACAATGATTCGGACAGTTGTTAATATTTAATATTTTCAGTATGATTTAGTGTGGGAATTGGTGAATGAATGTGATTTAGTTTTTGAGCAAAATTCTTGACATATCGCATCATGTCGATATATGAACAATCATTGTGTAAGGTGGGTTGCCCTTGTATGGGAGTGCTTGGGCAACCCGTTCTTCTTTAGCCCATAGCTCCTGCTTTCCAAACAAAAACGCCCATTTTTATTTTTGCAATTGCAAAACAAACACTTACGGCTGCTCATCCTTCTATGTCGGCTCAATATATTTTATTTGTTTCTCATGAAAAAGTTTGAAATGCTACAATGTGGCATTATATTTAAGTCATTACTGGATCAACGCATAAGCTGATAAATAATGCCACGTTGATAAAGTCGATGAGAAGGCAATAACCAAAGAAAGACGCTTGGGCTGAGTATATCAAAACAGTTGAATTATTCTTTGAAGAATAAATGGGTGTGATTATGAAAGTAAGAGACTTTATGACGGCAGATGTGATCAGTATAGAGACCAAGACGTCCATTATGGAAGCCCAAAATATTATGAGAAAGGAGAACATCAAGCGGTTGCCGGTCATGAAAAAAGGTCAACTTATAGGTCTTGTGACCAAACATATGCTCTTGGAGGCTTCCCCGTCATCAGCGTCAAGTCTAAGTGTATTTGAGCTCCATTATCTTCTAACAAAAATGACGGTGGACGATATGATGATTAAAGATCCCATAACAATTCCTCCAGACTATCCCGTTGAGGCAACCATATGGCTGGGTAAAAAACACGGCGTAGCTGCCTTCCCGGTAGTGGAGGATGGCAAACTTGTTGGGATTATAACAGAACATGATATTGCAGGTGTGCTCTCAGAGGTTCTGGGACTTGAAAATGAGGGGGCCCGAATTACAGTGAAGGGTCTGGGCAACAAATTGGGTGGACTGAAAGAAATTATTGGCGTACTGGACGACCATGCTACCCCTCTGTTGAGTATCATAACCATCCCCAGAAAAAACAAGGGAGATTGGATCATCGTCTTGAGAGTTTTATCCTCTGAGGCTGAAGGAATTGTGAAGGATCTTGAGGAAAAAGGCTTTAAGGTAACTGATGTGAACTAATAAAATTGCCGGGTTTTCAGTGCCATTGCTGAAGTGGTCTCATCAGCAAAAGCGCAAAGGATCGAAGATGCGTGAACTTAGAGAAAAGGTTCATTGCAAAATATTGGAAAGGAGGCCGTATGGAACGTTTTGAATATACAATTACCAAACATTCGGCTGATACCTTTGACAAGATCATCTATTTTTGTTCCGAGTTTGGCCAATGCGGCCTTAATGAAGTCTCGAAAGATCAGACAAGGATCTTGACAGATATCCTGAACAACCAGGGAAGTGAGGGCTGGGAGCTTGTCCAAATTTCTTTCGGCAAAGACGGCGCGATGATCTATTGGAAACGTAGAATTAAATACAAATAGTAATAGATATGGAAAATATAGAAAAAAACATCGCACATTGACAGTAAAAAATGTTTATTTTAAAACTTTATTGACATTCTACATTGTGGTTTTATCTTTTCAATTCTTATTGTCTAATAAAAATAATCTCAGTTAAGAAACAAAAGATAAATTCAAACCTATCTTAGGTGTAGGAAAATGATAAAAAACTGCCCAAAGGAAATCAGATTTTCTTTTATGATACATAAGTCAGGACTTGCAAAAAAGGGGAACATGCCAGCATTCGTCTTAACGCGGGTGAAAAGGGTCCCTTATAGAATAGAGGTCATAACGAAAAATCATTTTTGTTCTGAAGTATAAAATATCAGATAAAAACAAAGTATTTGTTTAAATTATAGAATGTTGCCCCTGTCATTCCGGCAGGTTTTTTTTGTTGGCAAGATGAGGCTAAACACTAATCCTGAGCCGGTGGAACATCCCGAGTCCCCTATCGGGGAAGATGCCATTTAAGAGTTGACATTAACCATTTGGTTTAAAAGCTGGAGCAGGATTTCCACTTGGACCGAGATATCGAATAAACCAATAAATGGCCTGAAGATCCTCATTGTTCATTGCATTAAGGATGGGGTGGGGCATTGGGGGCCTGCTCTTTAATGTTTTCGCCATTTTTATCCATTCTTCTTCTTTTAAAGAGTTGACCAAAAGCCGAAGATTTGATCCAAAGGACGTTCCCAGCGGACCCCGCCACCCGATGGTGTCCCCCGTCAACCATTTTTTCTCTGAAACTTTCCCTTTAAATTGTAAATATCCGGCGGTATGACAATCGTTGCACCCCAATTTTTTAACCAGAAAGCGTCCCTTTTCCACTGATTTCATTTTAAAGTAAAATTCGGATTTGCTTTTCAATGCTTTAGTTTTATCAGCTTGTGCAAAATTCCAAAAAAAGAACCCGAATAAAATGAAACTTATAAAGACGATACAGATCTGTTTGAATTTCATTGGCATTGTTTTCCTTGAGCGATGTGGTCGTTATTAAACTTCAATTGATCGTAAACAAAATGGAATAATATATCGATGGCACTATACATTAGTCGGCAATTAATTTGCAAGAAGAGGATCATTGGATTTTGTGTTTTTTGACATAGCTTGAGATCGAGAAATTTCAAACCCAACCTAAGTGCATATATTCTTAATTACAATTACTTATTTATCAGAAATATGCCCGAAAATCCATCGATCCTCTTGCTTCACCCTGCTATTCCATGGATCAGAGCAAGCAGAGGCCCTGGTCCGATGCCCAACCAGACCAGCAATACCGCCATGGCCGCAAGGACCAGCCCACCTGAAAAACCTATGGTCGGTTGGAGGAGGGAAACCGCTTGGCCTTCCCCAGGCCGGCTGAACAGAACCACCACGATGCGCAGGTAGTAGAACAGGCTGACCCCGCTGGTGACCAGCAAGGTGATGACCAGCCACCAAAGAGCGCTGTGCAACCCTGCCGCCACAATGAAAAACTTACCCATGAAACCGACGGTCAAAGGGATTCCGGCCAAAGACAGCAGCATGGCGGTAAAGATACCGCCCAGCCATGGATATTGGAAGAACAGACCCTGAAAATCCTCGAGACGGTCGGCATCTTCGTCCTTATGGGAAAGCACGGAAATGATGCCGAAAGCGCCCAGGGTTGTGATCGTATAGGCCACCATATAGAAAGTGACGGCCTGCACCGCCATATGTCCGCCGGCCATAAAGGCCACCAGTACATATCCCATATGGGCAATGGAAGAGTAAGCCAGAATGCGTTTGACCCGTTTCTGCAACAGCGCCAAAAGGTTTCCACTCACCATGGAAGCAAAGGCAACGAGGCCCAACATCCAGAAAACTGATGGGTTGCTCAAAAGGTTAACGGGCGCAAACAGGCGCACCAGCAAGGCCACCATAGCGGTTTTAGATACAGTGGCCACAAAGCCCGTCACCGGGGCCGGTGCACCCTGATAGACATCGGGCGTCCACATATGAAACGGCACAAGGGCCAGTTTGAAACCGATTCCCACCACCAGCATCCCCATGCCGGCCAACAGGATCAACCGGCCGCCGGGTTCCGGCAGAGATGGAAGCCGGGCCGCCATACGGGCGAAATCGAGGGTGCCGGTATCCATGTAAACCAATGCCATGCCGAAGAGCAAAAATGCGGCCGAAACAGCGGCCAGAACCAGGTATTTAAGGCCGGCTTCCACGCTCTGCGCCCTCTTTCGGGGATAGGCGATCAACGCATACAGCGCGATGCTGAGAATTTCCAGGCCAATGAAAAAAGACGCAAAATGCCGGCTCATAACCAGCACGACGGACCCCACAGCGGCCAGCAGCAGCAAGAGATAAAATTCTTCGTAATGTCCGCCCAGCCGCTGCAGATAGCCGTAGCCGAGCAAAGCGGTGGCCGCGGTCGCCATCAGGATCAGCCCGATGAAGAAAAGTGAATAGGAATCGACCACCATCAACCCGGTCACCCCGCCCGTCGACCATTTGCCGGCCACCGGCAGGCAGACAAATGCCGCCGCCAAACCGATCACGCTCAACACTACCGTTGCCGCGTGATGACGCCGGACGGCGATCTGCAACATAATGACCGCTGCTGTCAGTGTGACAATGATAAGCGGCCCCAGAGCAAAAAAGTCGGCGCGGGTCATGGATCTCTCCCTTGATCAATACCGGTCGAAATAGCCTCGCCGGACTCAAGTCTGCCGGAAGGCTGTACCGGCAGTTGGATTGTGATGGGTACGATCTGCTGCAGGTGATTCAAAGCAGACCGGGCTGTTTTAAAAACCGGTTGGGGGTAAAGTCCCAGCCAGATAAGGAGCACCATCATTGTTCCCAGAGTCGCGACCTCTCTTTTTGACAAATCACGTATCGGCCGCTGCACATTGTCTGTGCCATGAAAAACCTGCTGCATGATCCAAAGAGAATACACCGTGGCTGAGACCAGGCCCAGGGCGGCCAGAATCGTCAATGGGCGATTGACCGGATAGGTACCGATCAGAATCAGAAACTCGCCGACAAAGTTGCCCATGCCGGGCAGTCCCAATGATGCCAGGGCGAACACCATGGCCATGCCGCCCATGCGCGGTACGGTGGCCCACAAACCGCCCATGTGCTTGATGTCCCGTGTATGCAGCCGTTCCTGCAAAATTCCCACCAGCACGAATAAAGCGCCTGTGCTGATACCGTGGCAAATGATCTGGATGACGGCACCCTGCAAGGCCAGATTGTTCCAGGCAAAAATAGCAAGCAGGACAAAACCCATGTGGCTGACGCTGGTGTATGCCACCAACCGCTTCAAATCGGTCTGGGAAAATGCCAGCAAGGCGCCGTAGAGGATGCCAATCACGGCCAGCAGCATGGCCACAGGAGCAAACGCTTTTGCGGCTTCCGGAAACAGCGGGATCACGAACCGCAGCATTCCGTATGCGCCGGTCTTCAACAACAGGCCGGCCAGGATCACGCTGCCCGCTGTCGGCGCCTCGGTATGGGCATCGGGCAGCCAGCTATGAAGGGGAAATGCCGGCAATTTTACCGCAAACGCGAAAAGAAACCCCAGCATCAACCACATGGCCGTGCCGCTCGGCATGACGGTTCCGATCAACGCCGGGTAGTCGAAGGTATAACTGCCGGTGCTGCGGCCATGGACAAAATAAAGTCCCACAATGGCAGCCAGCATGAGCAAACCGCTGATTTGGGTGAACAGGAAAAACTTGATGGCCGCATAGATACGGTTTTCGTGCCCCCAAATGGCGATCAGCAAAAACATGGGCACCATCATCAGTTCCCAGAAAAAATAGAAAAGGAATAGATCAAGGGCGGTAAACACACCGATGATGCCGGCCAGAACCCACATTAGATTGAAAAAGAAAAAACCTGTTCGTTCGGTAATCTCGGTCCAGGAGCAGGCCACCGCCACAATGCCCAAAAAATGGGTCAGCAGAATCAACACCAGACTGAGGCCATCGGCGGCCAAATGGAATTGGATGCCGAACCGGGGGATCCAGGGCACGTTCATGTCCACCAGCCAGGGACCGTTGAGGCCCGGAATCGGGATGCCGGTGCCGGGCAGTACAAGGGACAAGGAAATGATCAGGTTGACGATCAATCCCCCGAGGGCCACCCAGCGAGGCGATCCGGACCTATATAGGCCCGCAAGCCATGCCAGCAAGCCGCCGGCAACCATAACGCCGATAAGCCATGCAAGTATCATAACCACACCACCATTCCGATCACCACGGCCGCGCCGATGGCAAGGCCTGCGGCATAAGACCGCATCTTTCCGTTCTGCGTCGTACTCAGCACGCGGTGCCCCAAACCGCCCAACCATGAGATCAGGTCGAAGAAACTGTCGATGATATCGTCCCGGTTGATATGCGCCAAAAACACATAGGGACGCACCAGCACCCGGTCATACAGCCAGTCGAATCCCCAGCCGCTGAACCAATAACGATGCAGCGCTCCGCCCGCTGAGGAGCGAACCAGGGCCGTCGTAAAATTCGGCATGCGAAGGATCAATATGTAAATCAATGCGGCACCGAGCAGCGCCGTTCCGCCGGAAATCCATTCAAAAAGACTCTCGTAGACTTCCCGTGAGACCGCCAGTACGGTCGCGGGGAGTGCATTTTGGATAAACCCTGAGAAAAAATGCACGCCGCCGCTTAAGGTTTTGGGTATCTCCAGGAACCCGGCGCACAAGGAAAGTACCGCCAGCACGACCATGGCGATGTTCATCGCCCACCCCGGCCGATGCCCCACCGGAGTCCGAAGCGGACCTGCAAATGTCAAAAATACCATTCTGAACGTATACAAAGATGTCAGAAAAGCGCCGGCCAAGGCGGTTGCCCAGAGCCCTAATCCGCCATGCACCGAAGCAAAGGCCTGCCATATGATAAGATCTTTGCTGTAAAATCCGGAGGTCACCAGCGGCAGGGCCGCCAACGACGCCGAACCGATCAAAAAGGTCCAGAAGGTCAGCGGTATCTCGCGCCGAAGCCCGCCCATTTTGAACATATCTTGCTCCCCGTCCATGGCGTGTATGACGACGCCGGCACCTAAAAAGAGCAATGCCTTGAAAAATGCGTGGATCATAAAGTGAAAAACAGCCGCCGCCCACGCCCCGACACCCAGTGCCAGGAACATATAACCGATCTGGCTGATGGTGGAATAGGCCAGCACGCGTTTGATATCTTTTTGGGTCAAAGCGCTGAAACCGGCCAGCAGCAGTGTGACCGCGCCCACAATGGCCACCACGGTCAACGCAGTCGGCGCCAGGGTGAACAGCACGTGTGTGCGGGCGATCAGATAGACGCCGGCCGTAACCATGGTAGCGGCATGAATCAGCGCACTGACGGGTGTGGGACCGGCCATGGCGTCCGGAAGCCAGGTTTGCAAGGGCAGTTGGGCGGATTTGCCCACAGCACCGCCCAAAAGCAGCAGGGCGGCAACAGTCGGCAAGGTCGATCCCGCGGCCCAGCCGGCCTGTGCCCGGATCATGAGATCCTGGATCTGGAGCGTCCCCAAATGGTCAAATAGCAGAAACAGGCCGACGGCCATGGCCGTATCGCCCACCCGGGTGACCACAAAGGCTTTACGGGCCGCATAGCCGTTAGCGGGATCAGTATACCAAAAACCGATGAGCAGATAGCTGCACAACCCCACGCCTTCCCATCCCAGATAGAGCAGCAACAGGTTGTCGGCCAGCACCAAAATAAGCATGGCACAAACGAACAGGTTCATATAAGCAAAAAAGCGGCTGAACCCCGCATCTTCGGCCATATATTCCATTGCGTACAAATGGATGAAAAACCCTACGCCGGTAATCACCGCCATCATGGTCAGGGTCAGGGCGTCCAGATAAAAGGATATACCCACTTTCAGACCGCCCACTGCCAACCAGGACCACACCATCCGGCTGTAGGACGGATGGTCGGGAAGACCGCGCAAAAAGCCGACAACGATACATACCGTCAAGGCGGCCGATAGTCCCACGCTGCCGACGCCTACGACGGCGGCCAAGCGGCGCGGCAGACGTGCGCCTATCAGCGCCAGAATCAAGAACCCGGCCAGGGGCAAAGCAGGAATAAGCCAGAGCAGTTGCACCATTTCAACCTCGCATTCTACTGGCCTGATCGGCATCCAACGTATGGATGCGATGATACAGTTGCAACACCAAAGCCAGACCGACCGACACTTCGGCGGCGGCCATGGCCAGAATGAATAGAAACATGATCTGCCCGTCGGGACGGCCCCAGTGGAATCCGGCCGCGACAAATGCCAGGCCGCTCGCATTGAGCATGATCTCCAAACTGAGCAGAATAAAAATGATGTTGCGGCGCACCATCACACCCATAAGCCCTAGCAGAAAAAGAACGCCCGCCAGAAGCAATGCATGTGCCGTTGGGATGGTTATCATGGGTCATTTCCTTCGGGTGCCTCGGGCCGCGCCAGGTGATAGGCACCCACCAGTCCGGCCATCAACAATATGGATGTCAATTCAACACCCAGCACATAAGGACCGAACAAGGCCCGGCTGAGTGCATGCGGCCCTACCCCGGCATTGACCGGCAGGGAGGGGCTGCCGGTGGTCATGACATAGACCAGCTCGCCCAGCAGAATCGCAGCCGGCACCGCCGGACCGAACCACGTCCCAGGGTGCAACAATTGTTTTCGGCTTTGAATGGATTGGGATTCCGGATCGAGCATCATGACCACAAATACGAAAAGAACCATGATGGCGCCGGCATAAATGATCACCTCCAATGCGGCGGCAAAAGGCGCTCCCAGAAGAAAAAAGATCAGCGCCACCGACAACAGCGAAACAATCAGATAGAGCAGCGCATGCACCGCGTTCAGGCGGGTAATCACCATGATGGTGCAGATAACGGCGACGGCTGCCGCGATGTAGAATAAAACGTTCATGGGAGTCTCCGTACCATTAAATCAATGAATTAACGAATCAACCGATTTACGAACCCTCACGGCATCAGCGTATGGACATCCACCGGATCGGATTCGTTCTCGGCCTGGCCTTTGTCCTTGCCGCTAACGGCCAGCCCGGCCATGCGATAAAAGTTGTAGTCCGGATACTTGCCCGGTCCGCTGATCAAAAGGTCCTCTTTTTCATAAACCAGGTTTTGGCGGTCGTATTCACACATTTCATAGTCCGGGGTGAGCTGGATGGCCAGTGTCGGGCAGGCCTCTTCGCAAAAACCGCATAAAATGCACCGTGAAAAATTGATCCGGAAAAAGGCCGGGTATCGTCGGCCGTGTTCGTCTTCCGCGGCTTGCAGAGCGATGCAGTCCACCGGACAAGCCGCAGCGCATAAATAGCAGGCCACGCAGCGCTCTTTACCATCAGGATCGCGCGATAAAATGATGCGTCCTCGAAAGCGCGGTGCCAGGTAAGGCTTCTGCTCGGGGTACTGGATGGTTTCAGGCTTTTGAAAGCTATGGCGCAGGATCTGCCAAATGGTTCGTAAATGACTCAGCAATTCTTTTCCTCCTCAGCCGATGGCCAGCACGATCCCTCCCGTGACCACCAGATTCAGCAATGCCAGGGGCAGCAGGACCTTCCAGGCAAAGCTCATCAGTTGATCGTAGCGGGGTCGGGGAAGTGATGCGCGAAGCAAAATGAATCCGCAGATAAACACAAAGGTTTTGATGACAAACCACAAAATCGGCGGCAAAACAGGCCCGAGCCAGCCGCCGAAGAAAAAAGTGACGATCATCGCCGAGATCAGGGTAATGCCGAGGTATTCACCGACAAAGAACAAGCCGAACTTGATGCCGGAATATTCGCTGTGAAATCCCGCTACGAGCTCGCTTTCCGCCTCGGGCAGATCAAAGGGCAGCCGGTGGGTTTCGGCAAAACCGGCAATGATGAAAATCACCAACCCCGGAAATTGAGGAATGCAGAACCACAGTTTCCTCTGGGCCGTCACGATTTGGCTCAGGTTGAACGAACCGGCGAGAATCACCACGCCCATCAACGCCAATCCCATGAAAACCTCATAACTCAACATCTGGGCGATTGCGCGAATGGCGCCCAGCAGGGCGTACTTGTTGTTTGAAGACCAGCCGCCAAGGGCAATGCCGTATACGCCAAGAGACGTCATGGCCAGAAAAAAGAGCAGACCGACGTTGAGATCGCTTACCACAATGCCGGGCGCAAATGGAACCACCGCAAAAGACATCAAAACGGTCACCATCAGCAAGGCCGGCGCAATGACAAACACCGGCCGGTCGGCAAAGGGCGGAATCCAATCCTCTTTTAAAAAAATTTTGATCATATCGGCCATCACCTGCATCAAACCGAAAGGACCGACGCGGTTGGGGCCGTAGCGATCCTGCCACAAGGCCAGCAACCGACGCTCCAGCCAGATCAGACCGGCGCTGGCGGTCAATACGGCGGCCATGACAACGACGATAATAATCAATTGACGGAGGATAGGGTTCATTAAATGGGTCTCATCTTCTTCGTAGTGAATTTTGGGCGATTTACATATTCATCCGCCTTATTCTTTCTTATTCTTTTCCGTCCCGAGGATCTTCACCGCCGCAGGCAGTGCAAGCTTTGCCAAGCCGGGAAGCCCTACGGGCAGACCGGCCATGCGGACCGGCATCCCCGGCAGCAGCTTTACGGGAAGATCCAAGGATCTCCCGTTGACCCGTAACCGGACCCGTTCGTTTTCCTTCGCCGGGGCATTTTCGGGGCTTAAGGCCAGGTATGGCCGAGGTGCCCGCTGGGCAATGCCGGGGGAAGCCATGCTCAGCGCTTCGCTGCCGAAAATATGGTGGATGGGCACCAGGAGATACTCATCTTCTCCCGACAATGCAGCCGGCGGCGTCATGGCGAAGTAGCGGCCGTCATCGGATGCCGCCGGTTCGATCAACCGGCGGCCGGTGTCTCCACCCCGTAAGGGCCCGTTGATTTCACTTTGAAATTTGTTCAACGCCTGTTCCGAATTCCAGCCCGGTGCCCAAATCCGCGAAATGAGTTCCGGCGGCGGCGGACCGTCATATCCCTCCATGGTAAAAGCCAGAGGCGCGTCCTCATCGGCCGGTGGTTTGGGTTCGCTCACATCGATGTCGGCATGCATGGCCGTTCGTCCTGTATACCGGTGCGATTGTCGGGGGATTTTGCCGCCCGGCGTTGGCAGGTCGACCTTGGGGTCCAAACCGACGATCGGTTGAAAAACAGGCATGTCTTTGACCAGATCGGCCGCCAGATCCTCCAGGCGAAACCAGGATCGAGCACCAATATGCCCGGCCGCGTTCATCAACTTCCGCAGCCAGCGCCAGCCGGCCCGAATCTGCCCCTCGGCAGGCATCACCGCGTATCCGCGCTGGGCGCGGCCTTCGTTGTTGATCAGCGTGCTGGTCGCCTCGGCGAATGTGGCTGCCGGCAGAACGACGTGTGCTTTTGCAGCCGTAGCGGTCTGCTGGTGATCGATGACGATGACATGCCGGGCGTTTCGCAGCATGGCGTCCACGGTTTCGGTATCGGCCCGCCGATACAAATCGTTTTCCAAAATGATGACCGTATCCACCCGTCCCTCCCGGACAGCCTGAAACGCCGAATTCAGGTCATGCCCGCCCATCAGGCTCAATCCCAGGCTGTTGCATTCGGGTACACACAAGGCAAAGGCGGCCGCGCGCGCTTTGCGACCCAGACACCAGGCCACATTGGCGGCAGCCTCGATCAGCGCCGGATGGCTGCAGGCGGTCCCGGTAATCACAAGAGGACGCTTGGCGTCAAGCAGCGCCTGCGCAATCTCATCGGCCAGAACGCGCAGGGAATCCTTCAGATCAGGCATGGGGAAAGCCTCGGGGTCCAAAGCTGAGAGCACGGCAAATCCCAGTCGGGCCAAGTCATCAGGCGCGGCATAAAAGGTCCGCAAAGCCTCTTCATCCAAACGGGTGGGGTACGGAGTTGCAATGAAAAGCGCCGGCTTTTGGAGTTGGGCGATTTCCCGCACCGCCGCATCGTTCCACTCGGGCAGTTGAAAGCCCGAAGCGATCCGGGCGGATTTTCGATAGCGCATCCGGCGCAAATTGAGGGCCATCAAAGGGGCTGTCTGGGTCACATCTTCACCCAGGATGAACGCAGCATCGGCCAGACCGACCCCTTGCAGTGTAGACGCGGGTACCGGGCCTTTTTGCAGGATGTTGCAACCGGTGGCAAGACATGAAAAATCGCTGTCGGACAGACCGGCATAAAACCGATCAGGCCCCACCAGGGTGCGCAGGGCGAAGTTGCTTTCCAAAGAGGCGCGCGGCGACCCGATGCCGATCACCTTACCGGGATCGGCCAAAATGGTCCCTGCCAGATCCAGAACCTCCTTTTCCGTCATGGGTATGGGAATTGCTTCACCTGCTGTCCGCTGCAAAGGGTGTCGAATACGCTGCGTGCTGTTTACGAATTCGTATCCGTAGCGTCCACGGTCACATAAAAAATAGCCGTTGACCTGGTGATGATAACGGTTGCGTACCCGCCGCAGTTTACCGTAGCGCTCGCCCGGAATCGTGTTGCATCCCAACCCGCAGTGCACGCAGACCGAGGGCGCAGTTTGCAGGTCCCATTTGCGCGTGAAATGAGCTTTTAGCGATTTATCGGTGAAAACGCCGGTGGGGCAGATTTCCACCAGGTTGCCGCTGAACTCGCTTTCCAGAGGACCGTTTTCAAAACGGCCGAAATATACATGATCATGGCTTGCCAGGGCATTCAGATCGCTGCCGCCCGCGTAGTCGTGGTAAAAACGCACACACCGGTAACACTGGATGCAGCGGTTCATTTCATGATTGAGAAATGGCCCTAAATCCTGGTTGTGATGGGTTCGCTTAGGAAAACGGTAATGCCGGTAGTTGTGACCGGTCATGACCGTCATGTCTTGCAGGTGACATTCGCCGCCCTCATCGCATATCGGACAGTCATGCGGGTGGTTGATCATCAGCCATTCGATCACACCAGCCCGGAACTTCGCCGCTTCAGCGTCGTTGATGGAAATGCGGGTACCGTCGCCGGCCGGTGTCATGCAGGCCATAACAAGTTCGCCCCGCAGGTCCTTTTCGTCTTTGAAGCGTTTGACGGCGCACTGCCGGCAGGCACCCACGGATCCAAGGGCCGGATGCCAGCAAAAATATGGCAGATCGAAGCCCAAGGACAGACAAGCCTGCAGCAGATTCTGTCCTTCTTTAACCGTGTATGCCTCGCCTTCGATATATATCGTTACCATGCACTATCTCCAGGGGCAGCGTCTTTCAAGAATATGGCGCCTGAAATCGTCCTCAAAATATGTCAGTGCACTCTGTAAAGGTTCCATGGCCCCAGGGGCAAGGGCGCAAAAGGTGTGGCCCAGTGTGATCAGCCGGGTGTGCCGCTTGAGATGCTCGATGTCTTCGAGTTTCCCCTGGCCCTGCTCGATAGCCTTAAGTATCCTGGATGTCCAGGCCAATCCTTCTCTGCAAGGGGTACACCAGCCGCAGGATTCCTGGGCAAAAAAGTGCATCAGGTTGCTCAGCAGCCCTACGATGCAAGTCCGGTCGTCGATTACCACCATAGTACCGGTACCCAGCCGACTGCCGGCCTCTTGCATGGAATTGAAATCCATCCGGACATCGAGGTGTTTGGCCGTCAATAGATCCGTGGATACACCGCCGGGCAGTATGGCTCGAACCTCAAGACCGTCTTGCATGCCGCCGGCATGTTCTTCCAGAATTTCCCGGATGGTCACGCCCATCGGCAACTCCCAGGCACCCGGCCGGCGCACTTTTCCACTGGCGCCGTAAATTTTGCTGCCGCCGTCGGGTACGTGGCTTAAATCCCGGAACCACGCCGGCCCGAGGCGGATGATGTGGGAAACGTTACATATGGTTTCCACATTGTTAAACGCCGTGGGTTTTCCCCAGAGCCCGACCACCGGCGGAAAAGGCGGTTTGGCCCTCGGGACCGCTCGTTTGCCTTCCAATGCGTTTAAAAGGGCGGTTTCTTCCCCACATATGTACCGTCCGGCACTCACATGAAGATAAAGATCCAGATTAAAACCCGAACCCAGGATGTTTTGGCCCAGATACCCTTTGGCATAGGCTTCCTTTATGGCCGTTTCCAATCTTTGGCCTGCCGTCACATAGGCCCGGCGCAAAAAAATATAGGCGATCCCGGCCTGGACGGCATAGGCGGCAATAATAATCCCTTCGATCAATTGGTGGGGATCTCCCTCCATAAGCAGCCGGTCCTTGAATGTGCCCGGTTCCATCTCATCAGCGTTGATCACCAGGTATTTGGGCCGCGGGGCATCGTCGCCCATGGGCACGAAGCTCCATTTGCGGCCGGTGGAAAAGCCGGCTCCGCCGCGACCGCGAAGGTTTGATTCCAATACCAGGGCCGTAACCTCATCCGGCGCCAGTTGGGTAAGCGCTTTTCGCAACCCTTGATAGCCGCCGGCTTTTTCATACTCAGGCAGATTCAAGGGAGAAATATCGGGCCGGATATTTTGTGTCAGCGGGCTTTCCATGGTTGCTCTTTTTTGTTTAAGTCGTTCATTCGTCGATTCATTAATTCGTCAAAAAACAAACCGCCAACCCGTCACTCAAAGGATGCCAGGATCTTATCGATTTTTTCAACATCGAGCTCGCCGTAGAGTTGCTCGTCGATCATCATCACCGGCGCCCGGTCGCAAGCCCCCAGGCAGACGTTTGGCAAAAGGGTGAAGCGGCCGTCGACGGTAGTCTCTCCGAAACCGATGCCCAAACGCTTTTCCAGGTGATTCACAATGGTGTCGTATCCCATTATCCAGCAACTGACGCTGTCGCAAACCAGAATGATATGCCGGCCTACCGGCCGGCGGAAAATAAAGTTATAAAAGGTGGCCACGGCATCCAACTCTGTCGGCGACATCTCCAGCACATCTGCCACATGACTCAGCGTTTCGTCGGATACCCATCCGCGATGCTTCTGAACGATTTTCAAAGCTTCAATGCCGGCGGCTTTTTTCAACGGATAGTGGCCCGCCACGGCCTCGATGTCTTTTTCCTCCTGCTCAGTCAGCATGCTTTCCTTTCATGTTCAGCGATCCACGTCCGCCATGACATAATCGAGATTACCCAAAATCGCCAGCAGGTCGGGCACCATTAGGCCTCGGCTTATAGCCGGAAGGATTTGCAGGTGCGCGAAGGAAGGCGTTCGTATCCGTGTCCGATAGGCATGGATGCCGCCGTCGCTGATCAGATAATAACTGTTGTTACCTTTGGTGGCCTCTACCCCCACACAAGCTTCGCCGGGTGGAACAACGGGTCCCCAGGTAACGCCTAAAAAGTGGTGGATCAATGTTTCGATGTCTTTCAGGGTATGCTCCTTGAGCGGCGGTGTGGTCAAAGGGTGTTCGGCCTTATACGGGCCGCCTGGCATATGATTCACACACTGCTCGATGATGCGAAGACTCTGCCGGATCTCCTCGATGCGCACCACGGTTCGATCGTAGCAATCGCCGCGCCGGGCAGTGGGAATGTCGAATTCGAACTGATCGTAGCCGGAATAAGGCCGTTTTTTGCGAAAATCCCATTCCAGGCCGCATGCTCGCAATCCAGGACCGGTTACCCCCCAGTCCAGCGCCTGATCCAGGGTAAAGCTGCCGATACCCTGGGTCCGTATTTTGAAGATGCGGTTGCCCATGATCATCTTATCGTAAGATTTCATCCGGGCAGGCATGAAGCGAAGAAATTTCCGCACCAATTCTTCCCACCCATTGGGCAAATCCTGGGCCACACCGCCGATGCGAAACCAGCTGGGATGCATACGTCCGCCGGTGATTGCAGTGATGATATCGAAGATGCGTTCACGGTCGTTGAACATGAAGAAGACCGGAGACATGGCTCCGATATCCTGGACAAAGGTACCGTACCAAACCAGATGGCTGGCGATACGAAACAGCTCGGCCAGCATGATGCGGATCACCTTGACACGATCGGGAACTTGTATGCCGGCCAGTTTTTCCACCGTCAAAACATAGGGCAAATTGTTCATCACACCGCCCAGATAGTCGATGCGGTCCGTATAGGGAATGTAGGTGTGCCAGGTTTGGCGCTCGCCCATCTTTTCGGCCCCCCGATGGTGAAATCCTATCTCGGGCACCGAATCCACAATTTCTTCACCATCCAGCTGCAGAGCAATGCGAAACACACCGTGTGTGCCGGGGTGTTGGGGGCCCAAATTGAGAAACATCAGATCCGTGTCCTCTGTCCGACCGGTCAACCCGTATTGTTCGGGATGAAAGCGCAGGGCTTCTTCTTCACGCAGTTGCTTGTCAACCGGCAGTTGAAACGGCCCCATTTCCGTCGCGCGTGCTGGATGTTCCTTGCGCAGGGGATGGCCTTTCCATGTGATCGGCAGCAGGATACGCTGCAGATGGGGATGCCCTTCAAAGGTGATGCCGAACATATCCCATACTTCTCTTTCATACCAGTCGGCTGAGGACCAGATGTCCGTGATCGAGCTCAAACGTGGATACTCGCCTTCCAGCGGCACCTTGATACGAATATCTTCGTTGCGTTCTAATGAGAGAAGATGATAGACCACACTGAAATCACTCTTGGGCTGGTCGGGTCGATGGGCTCGCCATCGCTCGTCAATGGCCGTTAGATCGTAAAGCATCCGATACGGCCGCTCGACTTTATTTTTAAGATAGCGCAGAATGTCGTGTGCCCCCTCGGCGGTACACCAGAGCGTCGGGATATCGTCTCGGGTTGGCTGCTGCATGAGAATGGTTTCGTCAAAACGATCCCGGAGTTCGTCGACGATAAGCATTGACTGATTCATAAACGTTCGTTTCCCTGTCAAACTTAATGCTGTCTGTCAGATGTTGTCCGGTGATCGCAGCATCGTTGCCTTTTGTCGTTCGGACCTCCGGGTATCGCGGGTGGACGGCAGTGACGAACGCCTTACGCCCTGGGGGCCGACGACCCAGCTCAAAGGACGCTTTTCCCTGCCCACAACTTCCTGGAGCATTGTCAAACCGTGCATGAAGGCCATTGGACTGGGTGGACAGCCCGGCACATACACATCCACCGGTAGAAATTTATCCACGCCCTGGACAACGCTGTAAATGTCGTACATCCCGCCGGAGTTGGCACACGATCCCATAGAGATGACCCATCGCGGCTCCATCATCTGCTCGTAGAGACGCTGTATAACCGGCGCCATCTTGATAAAGGGCGTGCCCGCAATAATCATCAAATCGGCTTCCCTCGGCGTACCCCGAATCACCTCAGCACCGAATCGTGCAATGTCATACCGGCTGGTAATGCTGGTGGCCATCTCTACAAAGCAGCACGAAAGGCCGAAATTGAAGGGCCAAATTGAGTTCTTCCGACCCCAAGCCACCAAGTCTTGTAATTTGGATAAAATCAGGTTGCGGCCCACCGCCTCTTCGATGGTATCTGCCTGGGCGGAACTTGGTTGCATACGGCTCATACGTGCACGCATCTTTAAATCACTCCTCATTGCTGTAAGCGGTTTTAAAACCACTTCAAATTAATTAATAACGGTTATACAAACACATCTTCTTCCGGTGAGCAGCCATCATCTCATTTTCAGGAGACGACGGCTGCTTAGGGTCTGCCTTTGATATAACCTTCCAACTGCTTAATGATCTCTTCTTTGTGCCTGATGATGGTCTTAACAATGTCGCCAATTGAAATGATACCGATAAGTTGATCATTTTCTAACACCGGCAGGTGCCTTACCCGTTTGTCGGTCATCAGTTCCATGCATACTTCGACATCCTCATCGGGACCGACGCAGACCATATCGGCGGTCATGATTTCACGAACCGGTATATCCTTGGATAACTTGCCTTTCAACACGATTTTTCGAGCGTAATCCCTTTCTGAAATCAGACCTGCGGCCGTGTCACCCTCCATGACCATCAAGGCGCCCACATTTTTGTCCGCCATCAATTGCAGCGCATCGTAAACTTTGGCATCCGGTGAAATGGAGTAGATCTGGGTTCCTTTCTCACGCAAAATATCTTTGACGCTTCGCATGGATCGACTTCCTTCGTCTCTTGGGGAATTATTGAATTTCCTGGGATTGTGCTTTTTGCCGGTGTTTGACCGTACCCCAGTCGAGCGCACCGACCCGCCACAAATATAACAGCGCCAGGACAAGAAAGCCTATGAAAATGACGATTTCCAGGTAGGCGGCCCATCCCAGTCTCCGCGCGGCGACGGCCCAGGCAAAGATAAAAACGGCTTCCAGATCGAAAATGACGAAGAACACGGCCATCAAATAAAATTTCACGTCAAAGCGAATGCGCGCCGAACCGGTTGGGATAATACCGGATTCGTAAGGCTCGCCTGTGGTTCTTTCCTGGTGGCGCTGTCCCAGCACAGCCGATAAACCGATCATGCCGGTGACCAATGCGACGGCGGCCGCTAAAAAAACTAAAAGCGGCCACAATGCAGATGTATTCACGATTTTCCCTCCGTGTCAAAAACCCGAATATTTCATGAAAATTTTCACCCTGCGCCCGTCTCGAACACGTAAAATATCAGGGAGAGCTGTTCTAAGTTACCGTGGTCTCCCACACACAAAATCGACGTTCTCGACGATAAGATTTTCAAATGATAAGAATTCCCTTTTTAAAGCTAAAAAACTGAGGTTAAAGAATTTGAGGTCGTTAATGATGTGTGACGGCTGGAGATGAGTCATAACATATTAAACTGCCGCTGATGAGGCAACAAGTTCCAACCGGCTTCAAGAAATTAAAAATAAAATATCAAATGAAAAACATATTGTCAAGGCGGCATCCAACTCCAAATCGGATGTAACAGGGGTTCTCGGACAAATGGAAAATCTTATAACACAAGTTTCGCACCCTCAGCTTTCGATCAGTTAATATTAAAACTCTCCGCCCTCCTAACGAATTATATTTGACTCCGGCACAGAATTTAGACTAAAATTCTTTCAGAAGTTTATTAAATGGAAAATCTTTAGATAAATGCGCCATGGATTAACACCGAGATTCGATATTAATTTTCAAAGTATTCCTTAACGCCGGTTTCCGGCATTTTTTAAAGGATGTTGAACATGAAACACTATTTCAGTGTTTTTACCGATCAACCCATTGTCTTTACCATTATTTTATTTCTTGCCATATTTTTTTTGATGTTACCGATTGCGTCTTCGGCGGGCAACAAAACCAATGCCGGCGATGAACTCATTTCTCTCACCGTAAAGAATGAACCATTAAGTGATGTATTGTATAAAGTCTCTATGGCTACCGGTTACGATATTAGCCTGGACAGTAAATGGCAAAATTACCGGGTTACTGCCTCTTTAGAAGAAGTCCCTTTGCAAAAGGGACTGAAACGAATTCTTAAAAATCTAAACAGTGCGATTATTTACGTTTCGAGCAAAAAAATTAAGATTATTATCTTTGATAAAACCGCCTCTGAAGGCGCATCTTACACCCCTTCGGATGAAAAACCGCTTGACAGGACACCAGTTTCTCAGCGGCCGTCTTATCGTCCTGGGAGACAGCGGAATCCACTTCCCACCTCCCAAGCCATTGAAAAAGAGAATAGCTCCGGAACCAATGAAGAACCTTTCGATACCCCAGTCGTCTCTGATCAGGGATCAGAAACCAGCACCCCCGATAATGAAGGAGAAGAAAAAACAACGCCTGAAAGCCTTAAAGCAGGTCCTAATGAAGGAACAGATAAAGACTTAGAGGACAAGTCTTCCGAGGAAAGCTCTGAGAATGACAATCAAACCGAATCAAAAAACGAATAGGAAAATATATGGTAAAATTTAA
>Ga0307417_10000295_pt1 | contig 20997 bp, 19 predicted proteins | sample SalMarWE160210MG_2_FD_202514 | JGI IMG/M metagenome (GOLD analysis project Ga0307417, IMG submission 202514) | Salt marsh sediment microbial communities from the Plum Island Ecosystem LTER, Massachusetts, United States - WE1602-10 | ecosystem: Environmental > Aquatic > Marine > Intertidal zone... | reverse complement strand
GCCTCCCGTAGGAGTCTGGGCCGTGTCTCAGTCCCAGTGTGGCTGATCGTCCTCTCAGACCAGCTACGGATCGTCGCCTTGGTAGGCCATTACCCCACCAACAAGCTAATCCGACGTAGGCTCATCCGTTAGCGCGAGGCCCGAGGGTCCCCCGCTTTCCCCCGTAGGGATTATGCGGTATTAGCTTGAGTTTCCCCAAGTTGTCCCCCACTATCGGGCAGATTCCTACGCGTTACTCACCCGTCCGCCACTCGTCAGCACCCCGAAGGGCCTGTTACCGTTCGACTTGCATGTGTTAAGCATGCCGCCAGCGTTCAATCTGAGCCAGGATCAAACTCTTCAGTTCAAGACTTGAAGTATCGATTGGCTCAATGCTCGCAATTACCGACAAGGTCGGTGTGCTCACATCGATTGTGCCTCAAAAAGGCCACCCGTCGACGCAAGCGCCCACACAAATTGCTTGATCTAACTTGTTAAAGAGCGAATTGGGAGTCGGCTCTTAATATGTCCGCTCCCCTCTGGGCCTTTCAGTCTAGTCTGCCCTGCGCCCCGTGTCAAACGGTGCTTTCGGCTACTGTTCCGCCGAGCCCCGCATCGCGGCACCCGTCGAATCAGGAGGCGCACATTCTACAGCGCCGCGCGTCCTTGTCAACTGGTCTTTCCTGTAACCCGCCCTCGCCGACTGAGCGAGGCGCCAAGACCGCGTCGAGAACGGCGGATTATACGTGGTCCGCCCAGACCGTCAACTCCTTTCGGATCCGCGGTCGGCGCCTAGCCCGTGCAGGCGACGCAGGCCACGGACCATTAGCGATATAGCCGTTCACAGACGGCGTCACTGGAGGACCACACGGGCGACTCTACGCTTGCCGACCTGAAATACGGCGCTCGTTCCCGGCAGCACGCTCAATGCCTTGTCACTGACTCGCTCGCCATCGATCCGCACGGCCCCCTGCTGAATCATGCGCAGGGCCTCGGAAGTGCTGGCCGTCAGCCCGGCCGCCTTCAGCACATTGGCGATGGGCATAGGCGCACCAGTGCTGTCGATTCGGACTTCCGGTAGCTCTTCGGGTAGCTCGCCATGCCGGAACCTGGCCACAAAGCACTCCCGGGCCTCCACGGCGACGCCGTCACCGTGATAGCGCCCAACAAGCTCCACGGCAAGGCTGAGCTTGGCATCCCGGGGGTGCACCTCCTTCTGCAGCTCTCGAATATCGGGAATCGACCGCGAAGATAGCAGCTCGAAGTAGCGCCACATGAGCTCGTCTGACACGGACATGAGCTTACCGAACATCTCGTCTGGAGGCTCGTTCAGGCCGATGTAGTTGCCCAGCGATTTGGACATCTTCTGGACGCCGTCGAGCCCTTCCAATATTGGCATGGTGAGTATCACCTGCGGGGCTTGGCCGTAGTGCTTCTGCAGCTCACGACCCACCAACAGATTGAACTTCTGGTCCGTGCCGCCCAGCTCGACGTCCGCACGCAGCGCCACCGAGTCATATCCTTGCACCAGGGGATAGAGAAACTCGTGTATGGCGATAGGCTGTCCAGACGCGTAGCGCTTGCTGAAGTCGTCACGCTCCAGCATACGGGCCACAGTGTGCTTGGCCGCAAGATGTATTAAATCGGAGGCATCCATCTCCCCCATCCACTGAGAGTTGAAGACCACCGTCGTCCTAGCGGGATCCAGGATGTTGAATATCTGGTGCTCATAGGTCGCTGCGTTGTCGAGAACTTCCTGTCGGGTCAACGGCTTGCGGGTAGTGTTCTTACCGGTAGGGTCCCCAATCATGCCGGTGAAGTCCCCAATGAGGAACAGTATCTCGTGGCCAAGGTCCTGGAACTGGCGCAGCTTGTTGATTAGCACCGTGTGTCCCAGATGCAGATCCGGCGCCGTCGGGTCGAATCCCGCCTTCACCCGCAGTGGGCGACCAAGCTCAAGGCGCGCCCGCAGGTCCTCTTCCAGGAGGATCTCCTCGGCTCCCCGGCGGATGATCTCGAGAGACTCAGCGACTTCGGCCATTGCGTGCATTCCCCATGAATCTCTCCCGTAGAAGCGTTCTAGTATAACCACCGACGCCTCGGCCGCGGTGGCTCCTACGCCGTGGGGCTGGCGCCTCCGAAGCGCGCGGCAGGCACCCGGGGCCGAAGATGGGCAGCAAATCCGTGACCTGGAGCGTTGACCCGTAGCCTGCGGCAGGATAAGGTACGTCGACAATAACTTACGAAGCCAACTACTACCGCCACCTTAACTTGATGAGCCATCGGCAGAAGTCACGCGGGCCTGGTCTGGCGCACGCGGTGCGTGGACTGCCGCGTCTTCATCTGTTTCTCCTCTGTACCTGTCTGCTCGCGGTCGCACTGGGTGCTGGTCTCCCCAGCGAAGAGGCCCCGGCGGCAGCGGACTCCTGGACAGTTGCCGAGGCGACTGAGAATTCGGCCTCTAGGGGTGGCGACATGCTGCTGTCGGAGCTGCCGGAGGGCAGTCCGGTAAACGACGAGTCTGAAGCCCTCTTGACGACGCTCGTCGGCACGACGGATTCGACCGCCGCAACGCCCCAAGGGGCCGCAGCCGCGCCGCCCTCCAAGACCGAGCCTGCAGCGCCCTCCAAGACCGAGCCTGCAGCGCCCTCTGACGGCGAGCCCGCACCCCCTGCGAACGACGAGTCTCATGACAGGCCCGCCGCGACGGACGCCAAGTACAATTGTGCGACCATGACGGTGCGTCGCGGAGACAGCCTGTCGGCGATGCTGGCTCGGGTCGGTGTGGCGGCAGGCCAGCTCCAGGAGGTGCTGGCCCTGGGCAAGGTGACCAAGCCCCTGCACTCGCTGACCCCGGGTCAGGAGCTGGTAATCTGCCACGACGATGCGGGTGCCCTCCAGTCCTTGGATTTTCCGCTGACCGCCAGCGATGTACTGCAGGTCACGCGGCACAAGGGAAAGCTCAAGGCGAGTGTGGTCCACCGAGAGCTCCAGGCGAGACTCTCTTCGGCAAGCGCGGAGATCACCAGCTCTCTGTTTGCCTCCGGACAGAGCGCGGGGCTGTCCGGCACCCAGATCGTGGAGCTTGCGTCGATCTTTGCCTGGGACATCGACTTCGCCCAGGACTTGCGGGAAGGTGACCGGTTCGCCGTGCTCTATGAGGAGAAGCTCTTGGACGGAGAGCGCGTCGCCGAGGGCCACATCGTAGCGGCGGAGTTCATCAATCAGGGCCAGCTCCATCAAGCAATACGGTACACGGACAAGAACGGCCATACGGACTACTACACACCCGAAGGGCTGGGCATGCGCAAGGCCTTCCTGCGCACTCCCGTCAGGTATTCCCGCATCAGCTCAGGCTTCTCCTTGCACCGCTGGCATCCGGTCCTGCATCGCTTCAGGGCCCACAAGGGTGTCGATTATGCCGCGCCCACGGGAACCCCGGTGAGTGCGACGGGCCGTGGCAAAGTGGTCTTCCTAGGCCGCAAGGGTGGCTATGGCAATGTGGTTGCAATCCGCCACGGCAAGCACTACAGCACGCTCTACGGCCATCTGTCGGGCTTTGCGCCAAAGCTGCACAACGGCTCCCATGTGGAGCAGGGGGATCTCATAGGCTATGTGGGCAGCACCGGCCTGGCCACCGGGCCGCACCTCCACTACGAATTCCGCGTCGACGGCGTGCACCGCGACCCGCTAACGGTCGCCCTGCCCAATGCTGAGCCCATACCGGCAGGGCTCAGGGCGGACTTCCTGGCCTTGTCGCGGCGCCTCGTGGCCCAGCTCGAGCTGACCCAGGACAGCGGCCTAGCCCTGCACGCGGACGACGAATGAAGAGAGCTGGGCTCTAGAAGACAGGCGGGGCGCCTGAGCGCCCCGTCGTCGTGCACGAGGGAACGACGGTGGCCTGGTGACTCAGGCAGAAAACGAAGACCCGCAGCCGCAGGTCGTCGTGGCATTCGGATTGCGAATGACGAACTGGGCACCCTCCAACCCTTCCGAATAGTCGATCTCGGCGCCCACCAGATACTGGAAGCTCATCGGGTCAATGAGCAGCGTGACGCCTCCGTTCTCGACTGCCGTATCACCGTCGTTGATGTTCTCGTCGAAGGTGAATCCGTACTGGAAGCCGGAGCACCCGCCGCCGCTGACATAGATTCGCAGCTTGAGGTCTCTGTTGCCCTCTTCCTCAATCAGCTCCCTAACCTTCTCGGCCGCGCTGTCGGTGAACGTCAACGACGCCGGTATCGTAGTCTCAATTACACTCATCAGACATCTCCACAAGCAAGTCGCGGACTCAGAGCTGAATTATGAGTATTCCTATTAATTTAGTCAACTATTGCTGGCCGCTGGCTCCTCCACCGCCTCACGCTCCAAGGCCAGCAGCGGCGTATCATCAGACGGTCGGTGAACCAGTTTGCCGTTGACCTCGGCCCCCAGAGCCATTTCGACGAGGCCATAGTAGACGTTGCCGCTAATTCTGGCATTGCCAGACAATTTCAGCTGATCACGCACGTGCACGTCCCCGACCACCGTGCCGTTGATAACCGCGTTGGGCACCTGCACCTCGCCCTCGATCACGCCCTTCTCGCTCAGTGTCAACAAAGAGCTGGCGCCTTCCTCCGCCACGACGTTGCCCTTCACCGTGCCGTCGATGTGCAGGCCGCCGCTGAACCTGATATCGCCATGTAGCTCGGTACGCTGGCCAACCAGCGTGTCATATGCCACCGCCTTGGGTCTCTTCGCATCACCCCACATGGGCTTCCCCCTATTCCGTCCAGTCGAAAGTTCGGCGTACACTCGCCGACTTCTCCCCAGCGGTCTTCAGCGCCACTGCCACTCTCAGCGGCTGAAATCCCTCGGGGAGCACCAGGTCGCCTTCCAGACTCTGAAAGTAGCGAAAGTGAAAGTCCAGCTCATCCCGCGGCGGCGTCGCGACCTCGCCCAGCGCCAGCCTCGCCCGCTTTCCGTCTGTCATCCCGTAGAACGTCAGCGCGGCTTTGCCGCGCGCCGGCTTGACCCGTCTGCCGAACTGGGTGAGCACGAGCCGGTAGTGAAACGCCCTGTTGGCAGCCAGCGGCGCCAAGACCAGGCTGTCCGCCCGTAGGCCCGGCCCGGCCTGGGAGGCCATGACTCGCCGGTAGAAGGCCACCTCCCGCTTCAAGTCGAGCAGCTGCGCCTCAAGCCGTTGCAGCGCGATCCGGAGATCCTCACGGGTCGTGCGCTCGGTTCTGGTGCCGCGTTGGGCCGCCACAACTGCACTACGTAGATCCCGGTTCTGCTCCAAGAGCTGCGCCACAGTCATCGGGCTGCGCCCGCCGCTAGAGACCGCGTCCCGGCACCAGCCCGCCAGCGGCCCCAGCCAGTACCCCCGCATCCACCACGAGCAGGCCAGGACGGTGACCCCGGCCCCAACGACCGCCAGCCAGGGCCGAGCCCTCGACCGTGCCGGACGCACGACTATGGCCGGCGCTTTCCCCCGGCCGTGCTTGCGTCCCAACCTCACACGCTACGGCAAGAGCGCGATTCCGCCCAGACCTAGGGTCTCATCCAGCCCGAACATCAAGTTCAGATTCTGTATGGCCTGCCCGGCGGCACCTTTGACCAAATTGTCGATTACCGACAGCACGACCACCGTATCACCGTCCTGAGGCCGGTGCACGGCAACGTGGCAGAGGTTCGCCCCCCGCACGTTGCGGGTCTCGGGATAAGATCCTGGCTCCAACACATCCACGAACGGCTCCCCGCCATAACGGCTCGCATAAACGGCCTGGAGGTCGATTGTCGCGTCCTCCAAGCGCGCGTACAACGTGGCATGAATGCCGCGAATCATTGGAGTCAGGTGCGGTACGAAGGTGATGCCGACGGGACCGCCTGCGACCTCCTCCAAGCTCTGGCGTATCTCCGGCAGGTGCCGATGACCAGACACCCCGTAGGCTTTCACACTCTCTGAGGCCTCACACAGTAGAAATCCGACCGCGGCCTTGCGTCCCGCGCCGCTGGCACCCGACTTACAGTCGGCGATGATCGACTCCGGCGCCACGAGCCGGCGCTCCAGCAACGGGATCAGACCCAGCAAGGCCGCAGTGGGATAGCAGCCCGGATTGGCCACGATGCGCGCAGAGCGTATGTGCTCACGATTGAGCTCCGGCAGACCATAGACCGCTTCTTCCAGCAGCTCGGGACAGGCATGCGGCATCCCGTACCAGCGCTCCCATATAGCCGGATCGCGCAGCCGAAAGTCCGCCGCCAAGTCCACGATTCGTACCCCCGCAGCGAGGAGCTCCCGGGCGGCAGCCATGGAAATGCCATTCGGGGTCGCATAGAGCACGGCGTCGCACCCGGCAAGCCCGGTCTCTGCGGGGTCAGAGAAACGTAAGTCCGTATATCCACGCAGGTTGGGATATATGTCGGCGACCAAGCGTCCCGCTTCCGCGCGGGACGTGATAGCCTCCAGGCGCACCTGCGGGTGCCCCAGCAACAACCTGAGGAGCTCCACGCCCGTGTACCCGGTACCCCCTACGATTCCGACCCGTATCATCTGCCACCCGCCGCACCACCGATCGAGCTGGGAATGATACGGGCAGGCGTGACAAAGCAAAAGTCTCTAGCGCCGACCGAGGACCACGGGGCCAGTGGCCGCACCCCCTTCGGCGGTCGCCGCCACGAGAAGCAATGCTCAAGCCCGACGCGTGGCGTAACCCCGCCTCGGCGGCTGGCGGCAAAAAATAAGCGGCCGGAGCCGCTCAATCGAGATGCGATGTCAGTGTTGTTATTATGTTTCACGGCACAACCGGTCCCCCTCAATCAATCCCGTCGCGCCATGGCCCCTAAACATAGACTACCGCCTACCTCAGGTCAAGCGCTTGAATATTACTTAGTTAATTAGCAACTATTAACAGACGTCAAACTCCTTGCAGATTCGTGACTTTGTTGCCAGAAAACAACGGCATGTGCCGTCTCCGAGCACCTTGCACCGGCGGACACCACGCGCGCCACCCTCCACCCGGCCATGTGGTCGCGAGCGTGCCGCAGACCGTGGCCTAAGCATCTGCCAGCTCGGGATCTCGACAACGCAAGAGACAGGCGCTATACGTGGGTCCTGTCACGGGGCGTCGCCCGCTCCGGGGTGATCGGCTCCGGGCTCGATTCGGGCAGAGGAGTAGTCAAAGCTATGGATGTCGCCAGCAGCATCACCGGCACCATCGCGCTCAGCATGGGGGCGGCCTGGGCATCGGGCATCAATCTCTATGCTGCAGTGCTCATGCTGGGGTTTCTTGGTGCCACCGGCTACGTCAGCCTGCCGCCAGACCTACAGCTCCTGACCGATCCACTGGTGCTGGTGGCCGCGGGCTTCATGTACTGCGTGGAGTTCTTCGCAGACAAGATCCCTGGCGTGGACACGGGCTGGGACGCCCTGCATACCTTCATCCGTATTCCGGCCGCGGCCATCCTCGCCGCCAAAGCCGTCGGCGACGTGGGCCCCGCCGCGGAGCTGGCGGCGTTCCTGGTCGGAGGCACCTTGGCCGCGGGAGTCCACGCGACCAAGGCAGGTAGTCGGGTCCTGATCAACACCTCCCCGGAGCCAGTAACCAACTGGCTCGCCTCCCTGGGCGAGGATGTCAGCGTGGTGCTGGGACTGTGGACCGCCCTCAATCACCCCTGGGTCTTCCTCAGCGCCCTGGCTTTATTCGTGCTGATCATCGCCTGGGCGCTGCCCCGGCTCTGGCGTGGTATCCGGCGAGTGCTTTGCCTGGTACGCAAGGTTCTCGGGTCGCCGTGTCAGGAAGTCGCGGCGCCGGACCCACCCGCGGCGCCCAGAAATGCCAGCACCCATTGAGCAGAGCGCAGCGCACGTCCTCCGCAGCACCTCCCCAACTCGGGCACGCCGAGCGGGTGCTCTGGTGGCACTGCTGCTTGCCGCCGCCGTACTTGGCCTCCTCTTGTCCATGTCCGGCCCGCGGCGGGCGCCCGAGCTCCGCCTGCAGACCATCGACGGCCATCTGTTGAGCATGCGCGCCTTGCGCGGGCACCCGGTCTTGATCAGCTTCTGGTCGCCGAGTTGCGCGCCATGCCTGCGGGAAATGCCTGCCCTCAGTGGACTCTACGACGAGCTCTTCCCGGCGGGACTGCGCATGGTGGCCATCGCAACGGCCTACGATCCGCCGTACCTAGTGCTGAGCACCGCCCGCCGACTGAGCTTGCCCTTCCCCGTGGCAGTGGACCCCGAAGGTGCGGCGGCCCGAGCCCTCGGGGGTGTCACAGTCACACCCACCAGTCTGCTTCTAGATCCGGACGGTCAAATCGTGAGCCGCACCGCCGGACCGCTGGACATGGTGGCCGTACGCCAGACCCTGAGGCAATTCCTGCGCCGACAAGTGCGCTGACGTGGCGGGGCAAGAAAGCGTCCATGGTGATTCGACATCCGCCCCGAGCCGATATCTACTCGCAGACTTCGAAATGGATCACCCGGTCGTCGCCGACCAAGGCTGGCCGGCCCGCGCTGATGTCGCCTCGACCGCGCAGCAGCAGCTCCTCACGCTTGACGTGCATCGGCTTGCCGCCTCCATCCCGCCCGACAAACGTTCCGTTGGTGCTGAGGTCGACCAAGTAGAACTTGTCGCGGCGTAGCTCGATCCGTGCATGCAGCCGGGAGACCAGCGTGTCGTTGACGACGAGATCGTTGTGCGTGCTGCGTCCTATGGAGACGCTGCGGCTGGCGTGGTCCACACTTACGCTGCGGCCGCGGAACTCCAGCCTTAAGGTCTGGCAGCCCTCGGGCTTCGGCGCCGACCATCCGGCGATCGTGCGGGTGGCATCGTCCCCGCGCCACACGATCTCGAAGATATCGAGCGCCTCCAGCTTGCCGCGCACCACGGCCCGCTCCACGAAGCGCGTCTTGTTGCGCAGCGCCGGCTTGAGCTCGCCCACCGTCTGCCGGGTGGTGAGTATTTGCTCCGGCTTGGCAAGCTCCACCACCCTGGCGGCGGTGTTGACGGCGTCGCCGTAAACGTCCCGTTCTTCCTGCAGCACCCGACCGAAATGAACCCCTACGCGCACCGCAAGAGGAAAGCTGCCCTCCGTGGCCTCGCCGGAGAAGTCCTCCTGCATATGCCAGGCAGCCTGGATGGCGGCCTCGGCGCTACCGAAGGTGCACATGATCTCGTCGCCGATGGTCTTGACCAGGACCCCGTCGTGCCGCCTGACTTTCTGCACCAGTCCGGCGATACATTTGGAAACCGCAGCACGGGCGATCTTGTCGCCCAAGGTCTCATACAAATGGGTGCTCCCGCTGACATCAGCGAACAGGATGGCGCAGAGGACATCCGGCTCAGACATACCGACGCGGGCGACTCAGGCCTCGAAGGCCAGAGGCCCACTTCAACCGACCGCCCAAGCGGCGGCCCGCCGCGCCGAGTCCCTGGAAGTCCTCTAATCGCATACGCGTACAATAGCAGCTGGATAGCAACCACGCGACCGAGCGCACGCCGGACGCGCTACAAGCGAGGGCGCGTGTGCATCCCGCGGACATCCTTGGGAACGCTCATGCGCCGCGCAGACGCTGTACTGCGGACGTCAAGGCGCGCTCGAACAGGGCCGAGTCTTCCAATATGCGCGCGGCGCCGTCATAGAGCTCCCGGGCCAGCTCTGCGGGCTCCCGCTCGGCAAGCTTGACGCCCGTGCGACTGACGAAGATCAGCTTGCCCGTCGCACTGCACTCCTGTGCCAGCTTGGCGCGAAAGGTTCTGCCCGCGACGCCAGCAAATTCCAGCCACCGGCCCGGAGTCAAGTGCTCGACCAACGCCTCCAAATCCTGGTCGCCCGGCGCGTGGCTCCCACCCGCGGAGGGCACGGGAGCCGGCGGCGGCCCCTCAGCCGTGCGGCCGGCCGACGCCGGGAGCGAATCCTGCGCCGGGGATCCGAGGAGCGCCACCTCCGCAGCCGGTCCGGGTGGAGAAGCCGGCGGCGCCGTCGCGGTCTGCGGCCCTGCCCCGGTCTTCAGGAGCGCGCCCAGCTGGTCCAGCCCGGCCTGCGCCTTCAGGGCATCATAGGAGATACTCGCCAGCCCGCGACGCAGGTCATCCAGCAGCGAGTGGGTCTCCGCAACCTGACCCTCCCCTTCGGCCGCAGCGCGCGAGACGACCGTGCTCGATACCAGCCGGTCCATGACGCCCAGACAGGCCAGCCAGGCCTCCGAATCGGAGCCGTGCCTCAGCAGAGTCACCAGCATGACCTGGGCCCACTGCTCGCGCAGCAGCGCCTCGACTAGGTCCGGCAGCTTGTGACCCGAGATTCTGGACTCCAGCGCCGCGGCGACTTGCTGACGGGCCATCGTGGAGCGCGCCCTGGCGTCTTCGGCCTGCAGCGTATGCCGCTCGATGAGCTGTGCCCGCTTGCGCTCACGCTCCAGATACCGCCGAAACTCCGTGAGCAAACGGGCGAAGAGCGCGACGTCGTCGTCGAGCTCTTTATGCACGCAGCCCACCAAGCGGGCGATCTCGCCGTAGAGGGCATCGTCTCCCGGACTTCCGTCCTCGTTCCAGCCGACGGCCGCCTGGGCCAGCTCGTTCAACAGTTCCTTGGCTGGATGATGGCGCCGACGCAGAAATTCCGAGTCCAGCAACGCGACCTTGACCATCGGCATCTGCAGCCGAGCCAGCAGTGCTTTGATAGGAACTGGGATGTTCCGGTCGTCCAAGACATAGTCGAAGAGGATGCTGATGACGTCGAGGGCATCTTCTTCTGTACGGCTCAACCGCCGTGTGCCTGACCTCGTAGCCGCACCAGCCTGCAGCTGCCCCAGCACCGCCCCGCGAAGATCGGGAACCACCGTCGGGACCGCCCCGCCATTGGGCTCCAGCTGCGCCCGCAGCGTCTCCAGGGCGGAGAACAATACGCGGACTCCGACGCCGGGCGCCGTCGCGCTGAGCGAGGCCTCGGAAAGCGAGCCGCCAGAACCACGCTCGGCCCGCAGCATACGGGTCAGCATCTCCACTAGCAGCGCCTGGTCTGCGGCCGACCCAGATCCCGCGACGCCGTTGCTGGACGAGGGGACCGCGCCACCCGCGAGCAGGGGTGCAGTTGCCTGCCCCTCCGGGACGAGCCTTTCCCGGGATGCGGCCACGGGCTGCGCCACGAGCTGCGGCAGGACACCGGCTTCCGCGAGCACCCTATTCAGCTGGCGGTAGACACCGCCGAGCTCTGCCAACAGATGTGCGCCGAACATCCGATATAGCACTTGCTTGGCCGCACGATCCAGCCGAATGCCACGTATGGATGCGGCGAGAGCTGCCGCAATGCTCCGTGGACCTAGCGGATTTGAGGCCTCTTCGGTGACCGAATTGGGCGCAAGGACGGCGAGGCGCGCAGTGAGCGCCTGCAGCTCGCGTCCGCTATGCTCCCGCGCATGTCCGGGCATCGTCTCCAGGGCGAGCGAGTCTTCGAGCTCGGCATCATCCACCAGGCTCAATGACCGCTCGGCGTCCGAAGGGGAACCGTTGGCGGCGCACGGCCGGCCCTCCTCGGTCTCGTCCAGCAGCACGGCCAGCCGGGACTGGAGCTCGCGGGCGAAATGTCCCTCGATGCCCTTGCGGCGAATGCGCATTTCCCGCACCGCATCGAAATACACGTCCTGCAGCGTGCTCGTCTCAGCTTGCTCGGCCAGCGCGAACAAAGCATCGTCGAGGTGGTCCAGGGCTGCCGAGGCCCGCCGGACCACGGCAGTCTGTGCCGATTCGGCCAGCCTCCGGGCCAGCTCCGCGCTCCGGCCCTCTCGCCCCGCACCGGACCCGCCGCTCACGTTATCGGCGCCCATGGTCCGCCCGCACGTCCCAGTCGTCGCGACTCCCGCTCAGTCCTGGCGGCCGATCTTGATCCAACGAGTCCTCTTGCGATTGACCCATCACCCGAGCGTCCAGACCTGCGATTTGGTGAAGCTGACATATACTAGCGCGAAGGCGCCGAAAGCCTAGATCTCGACCATCTCGAAATCGTCCTTGCCGGCGCCGCACTCCGGACAGTGCCAGGTGGGCGAGACGTCCTCCCAGCGGGTGCCCGGCGGGATGCCATCGTCCGGCAGGCCTAGCTCCTCGTCATAGATGAACCCGCAAATGACACACATGTAACGCTTCATGTACTCTTCAACTCCCACGTCCCGCCGGATGACCGACGGGGCTCTGCGACGCCAAGCGGCAGATTGTCACACCATATGGGCCCCCAGTCACGCCGAACGACCAGCGCCGAGAGCCGCCGCGATCAATGACCTACGGTTTACAGGACCCCATGTCTGCGCAGCCGCCCCGTCAGTACGCGCGCAGCGAGCTACACGGGCTCTACGCCATTACGGACGGACGGCGCGGCGAGAGCCTACTGTGCTCCGTGACTGCGGCCATCGCCGGCGGCACCCGGCTGGTGCAGTACCGCGACAAGAGCGCTGATCTCGAGCGGCGTCGGCAGGAGGCGAGCGACTTGCTGAAGATTTGTCGCTTGGCCAGGATCCCGCTGATCATCAACGACGACGTGGCGCTGGCAGCGGAGGTGGGTGCCGACGGAGTCCACCTCGGGCAGGAGGATACCGACTTGGACCGGGCACGGGCCAGGCTGGGACCGGAGGCAATCGTGGGCGTGACCTGCCATGGCTCCATGGAGTTGGCCGAGCTGGCACAAGGACGCGGGGCGGACTATGTTGCCTTCGGCCGTTTCTATCACTCGGCCAGCAAGCCGGGGGCACCGCCAGTGGCCGCCTCGGTCCTCCGCCTGGCGCGCCGACGCCTACAGCTTCCCATCGCGGCAATCGGCGGCATCACGGCGGACAATGGTGCCGCACTCGTGTGCGCGGGTGCCGACATGTTGGCGGTCATCCAGGGCCTGTTCGGAGCCGATGACGTCACGGCGGCGGCCTGCCGGCTAGCCGCCCTGTTCGACCGCAGCTGAGAGCGGTGCGGTTTGCATACCCATAGCACGGAGAACTTGCCAGCATGAGCTCGTCACATCAACTCTACGCCGAAGCCCAAAAGCACATTCCCGGGGGCGTGAACTCACCGGTGCGCGCATTCCGCGGGGTCGGCGGAGAGCCGGTGTTTTTCGCGCGGGGCGACGGGCCGTTCCTCTACGACGAAGACGGCAAGCAATACATAGACTACGTGGGATCTTGGGGCCCCATGGTGGCAGGACACGCACATCCGGCCGTGGTTCGGGCGGTCCAGGAGACCGCTGCCCGCGGACTGAGCTTCGGCGCGCCCACCATGCTGGAGACCCGCATGGCGGACAAGCTATGTGAGCTGGTGCCGTCCATGGACCTGGTGCGCATGGTCAACTCCGGCACTGAGGCCACCATGAGCGCCATACGACTCGCCCGCGGCCATACGGGCCGCGACAAGATCGTCAAGTTCGAGGGCTGCTATCACGGACATTCCGACTCCTTGCTGGTCAAGGCCGGCAGCGGTGCCCTGACGCTCGGTGTGCCCAGCTCCCCGGGGGTTCCTGCGGCCCTGGCAGAGCATACCGTGACGGTTCGCTACAACGACTTGGACCAGGTGCGTGAGACCTTCAGCCGCATTGGCGACCAGGTCGCCTGCATCATCGTCGAGCCCGTGGCTGGCAACATGAGCTGCGTGCCGCCGCTAGAGGGCTTCCTGGATGGGCTGCGCCAGCTGTGCGACGACTACGGCGCGCTCCTGATCCTCGATGAGGTCATGACGGGATTCCGAGTTGCACTGGGGGGCGCCCAGTCGCTCTACGGCATCCGGCCGGACCTGACCACTCTGGGCAAAGTCGTCGGGGGCGGCATGCCGGTCGGCGCCTTCGGCGGTCGCCGCGAGGTCATGGAGCGCATTGCGCCCCTCGGCCCCGTCTACCAAGCAGGAACGCTTTCGGGCAATCCCGTGGCCATGGCGGCGGGCCTGGCAACCCTGGCGCTAGCGGCCGAGCCGGGCTTCTATGCGGCCTTGTCGGCCAAGACCGCGACCCTAGTGGCAGGCATCTTGGATCGGGCCAGGCAGGCCGGGGTGCCCATGGCGGCCAATCGGGTGGGGGGGATGTTTGGCCTGTTCTTCACCGCCGAGGAGTCGGTCACGCGCTACGAGCAGGTCATGGCCTGCAACGTGGACCGGTTCAAGCGGTTCTTCCACGGCATGCTGCGGCAGGGCGTGTACCTTGCCCCGTCCGCCTTCGAGGCAGGCTTCGTGTCCGGTGCCCATGGGGAAGCGCAGATCGAGGCCACGGTTGCAGCCGCCGACCAGGTGCTCGCCACCCTCTAAGCGCGTCCATGCCTGCGGCCGGAGAGTGGCCCGGTCAGTCGAACAAGCCCCCTAGAAAGAACAGATAGCTTGCGCCGCCGATCACGCCCAGGACGATGATGTATTGGAGAATGAAGCAGAAAGCCGGCAAATCGTTGCAATGCCGGCTCAACTTGCAGAGCTTACAGTTCTTCATCGCGTGCCTCTCAGCGCTCGCTCGACACAGACTGGACGACCCGAGCCGCCTTCCTCCGCCGCGCCCCCGAGGCACACCCTGACATAAGCGCCTCCGCCTGGCCGAGTGGGCAGACGACTCCTCGCCGCTCCCGGCATCTGGCCTCGGAACTGCGACCAACGGAACTTTTTAATCATGACACAAATTCACCTTGCTGCAACTGGGCAGCCTATACATGACACTAACATAGTGTATCATAGACACTAAAGTTTGTGTTAAATTGACACCAACCATGGCCATGAGTTCCGAGCGCTACAGCCAGACGCCGCTGTTTGTGCGAGCCGAAGTGGTGATATTCACTATCCTCGGAGATCGCCTGGGACTGTTGCTGGGGAAGCGCGGTCGGCCGCCCGACCGGGGGCGGTGGGCACTGCCTGGCGGATTCGTCCCTATCGATGAAGACCTGGAGTCGAGCGCACTGCGCAAGCTGCGTGAGAATACGGTAGCGAGCGGAGTCTACCTGGAGCAGCTCTATACCTTCGGCAGTCCAGACCGCGATCCCCGGGGACGCGTCATATCGGTGGCCTATTATGCGCTGATTCCCGCGGACCCGGCCAAGCAGACAAGTGGTCACGGGCAGGGTCGGGATGCGGGCTGGTTCACGATCGACGGGCTGCCGGAGCTTGCCCTGGACCATGCGGACATCGTCGCCAAGGCTCGGCGCCGGCTGGTCTCCAAGCTGGACTATTCCACCATCGCCCTGCAGCTATTGCCCAAGACATTTACCCTGCGGGAGCTGCAGGATGTCTACGAGATCCTGCTGGGGGCGCCCCTGGACAAACGCAACTTCCGAAAATGGGTGATTGCCATGGCTCAGTTGGAAGAGACGGGCGGGGAGCGGCGCGACGGTCCTCATCGGCCAGCGAAGCTCTACCGGCATCGTTTTCCGGGGCAGGTCGCCTTCTTCAGGTGAGCAGTAGAGAGCCGCGGAAGATCCGGCCTGCCGCGAACGTTTCTCAACCGTGAGGTCATCGGGTTTGCCACAGCCCTCAGATCTCCGTCTGACGTCATGCGAGGTGCATCATGAACGGTAGTTCTGTGGGCACTGCACTGGATCTGCCGCGGGCGACCGACATACTGCCCCCGGTCGGCGCCCCGGAGCCCATGAGCGAGTCCAGGCGCCAGGCGCTCTCCGAGCGCATCAAGCGCCTGCTCGTCGAGCAGGACGCAGTGCTGGTGGCTCACTATTACACCTCTGCGGAGCTGCAGCAGCTGGCCGACGAGACCGGCGGCCACGTCGCCGATTCACTGGAGATGGCTCGTTTCGGTCACGAGCATCCTGCCCGCACGCTGGTGGTCGCCGGCGTGCGCTTCATGGGTGAGACCGCCAAGATACTCAATCCCGAAAAGCGCGTCTTGGTGCTGGACCCGGCGGCGGACTGCTCGCTGGACATCGGCTGTCCGGCAGAGGCCTTCTCCGACTTCTGCGATGCCCACCCGGAGCGTAAGGTCGTGGTCTACGCCAACACCAGCGCCGCGGTGAAGGCTCGCTCGGATTGGGTGGTAACTTCAGGCATCGCACTCAAGGTGGTCCAACACTTGGCGGCCCAGGGCGAGAAGATCCTGTGGGCGCCCGACCGACACCTGGGCGACTACGTGCGGCGCATGAGCGGGGCCGACATGGTGCTGTGGCCGGGCTCCTGTGTCGTGCACGAAGCGTTCAAGGCCGACGCGCTGGCCCAGCTCAAGGACAGGCATCCAGGTGCCGCTGTGCTGGTGCACCCGGAGTCTCCCGCGGCGATCATCGATCTTGCGGACGTGGTGGGCTCGACCACGCAGCTCATCGATGCGGCCCGCCGTCTGGATACTGCGGAGCTCATCGTCGCCACCGAGCCGGGAATCTTCCACAAGATGAAGGAGGCGGCACCCCACAAGCGCTTCCTTGAGGCCCCCACTGTGGGCGTGGGGGCCACCTGTCAAAGCTGCGCGCACTGTCCCTGGATGGCCATGAATGATCTGCAGAAGCTCGCCGAGGTGCTGACCGACGGACGCAACGAGGTGCACATCGAGGAGGCCATCCGCGCCCGCGCCCTTGTACCGCTAGAGCGCATGCTGGCGTTCGCGCGCTCCCTGGGTGTCGCCATGCAGGACTACGGGAACGCCTAGCGGCTATTCCGGACCGAGATGACAATTCGGACAGGCTCCTAATTATCACCTGGACGGAGTACTAGGCGGGATGGCATCGAGCGCCGCGGCCCAGCCCAGCTCGAGCTGCTCGTCACACAGCCGCAGGAGCGGCTCCAGCCTGCGCAGCATTGCCGGCAGCTCGGGGCGCAGGCTCTGCGCTTGTCCTGCAGCGATAAGCTGCAGCGCCCGCTCGACGTCCAAGGGTATGGGGCGCACGGCGCCGACGGCCCTCGACGCCGAAGGCGGCACGGACTGCGCATCGTCGATTGCCAGGCGATCACCACCAGATTTCATGGCGCGCTGCATGCGCCGCTCGGCCACTGCCAGCGCCGCGTCGATGCTCGAGTCCTGGGCCACATCCGCGCAGGCAACCCCACCGCTGAGCGTGATCTGCAGGACCCTCGAGCCTGCTTCCAGGGGACGTCCTCGCACAAGTCCGAGCAGGCGCTCCGCCATGGTCGTGGCACCGCTGCGGTCCCCGAAGGGCACCAGGATGGCGAAACGCCCCCCGCCCAGATGGGCCACCGTATCTTCCGCTCGTGCCTCGCCCGCCAGGAGCTTGCCGAGCGAGCGCAACAATCGCGCCGCGGTCTCGTTGCCGTGGGTGCGCGCGAGCGCGTGCAAATTGTCGACTCCCAGTCGAATCGCCGCAAGCTCACCGCCGTGACGCTTGGCGAGCGACAACTCCCGGCGGGCGCGCTGCAGGAAGTGCCGCTCGTTGGCCAGGTGAGTCAGCGGATCGACGACCGACTGGGATTCCAGGGCCATGGAAATCTCCGTCACCCGTTGCGTCGCCTGAGACAGACGGATGTGGGCGGAGACCCGCGCACGTAGCTCCACGGGGTCGAAGGGCTTGGTCACGAAGTCTGTGGCGCCACGTTGCAGGGCTTCCCTGCGCGTGTCCTCGTCATCCTCGGCGCCGGTGATGATGATGACCGGCAGGCTCTTCAGGCGTGGCCTCTCGGCGCTGCGGATCCGCTGAATGAGCCCGAATCCATCCAGGCCCGGCATGCTCAGATCGGAAATGACCACCTCGAAGCCGTCGTCGTCCTGCAGCATCTGCCAGCCGGTCTCGCCATCGTCGGCCTCGGTGATCTCGACGTCCTCTGCAAGCACCTTTGTGACTGCACGACGGATCAGACGGGAGTCATCTACCAGCAGGATGCGCGGCCTGTCTCCGGCGGTCGTCTGTGTCATTGCGAGTACTCCGTTTCGCGGCCGTTGCTGCTTTCGTGAGCCAAGATAGCGTGGCGGACTGCAGTTGCCAAGCGTCCCGCAGCCTCATTGGAAGCAATCGGGTACGGCGTCGATCCTGCAGAGCCGAGCCGCAATGGAGACCTAGGGAGGGGCTCCCAACCGAGCAGACGCGAGCCGCTGCACCCGTGGATAATCCACCTTTCCGGTGGCGAGCAGCGGCAGGCGCTCCTCGCGCCAGACATGGCGGGGCACTCCAAGCTCCGGCAACCCCTCCCGTCGGGCTTGCGCCAGCAGACCAGCGCGGTCGGCCTCCGGGCATTCCGTCAGCAGCACCAGCTGCTCGCCCTTGGTGGGGTCCGGCACACTCACGACCGCATGCAAGTAGCCGGGCCAGGTTCGCTGCACCAGCTCCTCCAAGGCGGCGAGGGAGACCATCTCTCCGCCGATCTTCGCGAAGCGCCTGGCCCTGCCGCGTATCCACAGGAAGCCCTCGGCGTCCACATCGACGATGTCCCCGGTGTCGTACCAGCCCGCGCCTGCCTCGCTCACCGGGGGCCGCAATGCGCCCGGACGGTCGTGCAGTAGATAGCCGCACATCACATTCGGCCCCTTGACCTGCAGGCGCCCGCCAGCCTCGATACCCGGCACCGGCTGTAGCCGGTGCTCTATCCCCGGCAGCAGACGGCCGACGCTGCCCGCGCGGTTGTCCATGGGGGTGTTGCTGGCGAGCACGGGGCTGGTCTCGGTGGCACCGTAGCCCTCGAAGATGCGCACGCCGAAGCGCTCGGCCCATACTCGGCGGGTCTCCTCATGCAGCTTCTCCGCGCCGGCGAACACGTAACGCACACTGTAGAAATCGTAGGGGTGCGCAAAACGCGCATAGCCGGCCAGAAAGGTATTGGTGCCGAACATGATGGTCGCGTTGATGTCGTAGGCCATCTCCGGAACGATGCGGAAATGCAGCGGTGAGGGATAGAAGAACACCTTGACTCCGGACAGCAGGGGCAGCACGGTCCCCGCCGTTAGGCCGAAGGAGTGAAACAGCGGCAGGGCATTGAGGATGATGTCCTGAGCGCTGAAATCCACGCGCGCGGTGAGCTGGGCGCGGTTGGCCAGCAGATTGGCGTGGGACAGCACCACCCCCTTGGGCAGGCCCTCAGAGCCGGAGGTGAACAGGACGACCGCGGGGTCATCCGGCGAGCGCCGGAAACAGCCGAGCCGGTAGGCCAACCGTGGCGCCCGAGCGGCCAACAGCCCCGCCAGCTTGTCCCCCACCCCAAGCCGGTCCCGCACATCCTCCAGGTAGGTCACGGCGAGGGTCTCGGCCAACCGCTCTAGCGCCGGACCCAGCTTGGCGCTGGCGACGAAGCGCCGCGAGGTATAGATGCGTCGCACCTCAGCGGTCTCACAGGCCGATAGCATGCCCGCCGCACCCGCGGTGAAGTTGAGCATGACCGGCACCCGGCCGTGGAGATGAGTCGCGAGGAATGTCGTCAGGGTCGCGTTGGTGCTGGGCAGCAGGATGCCGATCCGCTCACCGGGGCGGGTCACTCGTGCGATGAGACGACCCAGGATGAAGCCCCGGGCAAGCAGTACGTCATAGCTCATCGGCCGGCGCTCGATGTCCTCCGCCACCAGGTGGCTCCCGCCATGCACCCGCCGGGCATCGAGCAGCGCCTGCACCAGGGTCTGCCGGATGCTGGTGGTGGCAAACATCATCTCGGTCATGAGGTCGGCCAGATCCTGGCCCACCCGTTTGCGCCGGGTGCGGCCTCGAGCCTCCGGGGGCACGGTGATGCGTCTGGGCGGCAGCACGGTCAGCGCGATGCGCGGAAACCAGCGCCGGCGCACCCGTCCCTTGAGCCGGGAGAAGGGGCTGTACTGAGCGCCGTCGATACGCACCGGCAGCACGGTCGCCTCCGATTTGTCGGCGACCAAACCGGTTCCTTGATAGACCTTCATCAGCGCGCCGGTCACCGTGATACGTCCTTCGGGAAAGATGACGGCCTTGCGGTCCCGTTGCAGGAAGCGCACCAGAGACTTGATCGCCAGTGGATTGGTGGGGTCCATGGGAAACACGTCGGTCAGGTGCAGGAAGGGTCTGACCCAGGCCTTGGTCGCCACATGGGTGTTGATGGCGAAGGTCAGCCGGCCGGGAAGAAAGGCGGCCAGCAGCACGGCATCCAGGAAGGACGTGTGGTTGGCAACCACCAGAACCCGCTCGCCCGCCTCGCGGTAGTGCTCCAGCCCCCGCACCTCCACCCGGTAGAGCAGGCGCAGCAGCCCGCGAAGCAGACTCTTGACGAATCCCATACCGGCCCCCTAGTCGTCATTATCCACCGGCCACGCGGTGGCCGGATGCCCGGACTCCAACGTCGAGCGCACCGGCATAGCCCCGCAGGTAATTGACAACTAACGATTCCACCAAGTCCTGCAGTGAGTCCGAGCCGGCCACATTGAGCTTGCCTTCTAGGCCGAGCAGGCAGACGCCGTGCACACCGCTCCACAGGGCTCGCGCCGCCCGGTGCACTTCCTGCTCGGGACGGTCGGAGGCCAGGCGACGAAGCTGTGCCTCCACCAGTCCGAATGCGCGCATCACCTTGGCGCGAAACCAGTCCGGCACGGGCTGATCGACAGGCAGCTGATGCTGGTAGATCAGCCGCCAGCGCGAGCTCTCCGCGGTGGCGAAGCGGACGTAGGCATGTCCCAACGCGAGCAGCGCAACCACGGGGGAGTCGCGGCCGGCGACCACGGCCTGCAGCTGCTCGTGTAGGAGATCCAGGGTCCGCCCATTGACCTCAAGCACCAGCTCGTCAAGGTTCTGGAACACCAGATACAGGGTCCCGACGGTGTAGCCGATTTGCGCCGCCACCTTGCGGGCAGTGAGCCCCCCATAGCCCTCACGGACCACCAGGTCCTCGGCGGCATCGACGGCCATGGAGCGGATCTCCGCCCGGGTATGATCGCTGCGCCTGCCCACTTTGCACCTCGCGTCGTTGATGTAGAAGCAGTCTAGCATCAAAATGAACATTGTTCAAAAATCTTTGGTGGGCGCAGCGCGGCTCCTCGTCTATGCTCGGGGACAACCGGCAACGGCATGCCGGATGAGGTCGAAAAAATTTAATTGAACATTGTTCATAGATGTGGTACATATTAACTGAACGTAGTTCATTAAACGCGACAGCTGGAGGAGACGACCATGCCGAACATCTTCGTGCGCATTAATGA